>ULTC01001845.1_pt1 | contig 64059 bp, 52 predicted proteins | sample 1957091 | NCBI WGS metagenome assembly ULTC01 (sample SAMEA4835720, study PRJEB28245) | human gut metagenome | biome: gut microbiome; material: fecal sample | place: Denmark | collected 2008 | reverse complement strand
CCAGATAATATCAATGCCGCCTTAAGTTAGTGACATTGTCTAATTCTTTGTCTTTTTTATTTAATTCTTTTAGATATTTTATAAAAGCCAAATAAATTGAAACAGCATCAGTCATATATATTTATTCCTCCATTTTGTTTTAGAGAGTTTCTCTCTAATAGTTTATTATCAGGAATTAAGACTTTAACTCCTGATTTTGTCGCATGTTTGAATAGACTCATAGTTCTGTCTTTGTTTGAGGCAGTATATACGATTATTTTATTAGGATGAATTGTATCTACTGCTTTTCTAATTCCTTCTAATAAGATATCAGTATTTTGTTTTGCTCTTAACATACCCATAACTGACATTGCTATAGTAGAGCCTTCCTCAATTCCTTCAAACACGAAGTCCTTATTAATCCCTATGTAATTGATGTTAGGTATAACTAATATGTTACATTCAAAGGTAAGCCAAACATTGACTATCCTTTGTCTTAAAACATTATATTTGTTGATACATTCTGCAGCATCTCCACATTGAGAATAATCAGGTTCTATCATGTACTTCACATCTTTAAATCTATTCTTGAACTTATTTAATAATCTAGTGTTGTTATAAAAGATAGCATTGAATAATCCACAAAAATTATCGAACTTATTGTCATATTGATAAAAACAAACAGCAGTATTATCAGTCTTCATATAATCTTTCTTATTCGTATATAAAGCTAAGTAATCTATATCATTAGGCAGCTCAACTCCAACTATCGGAAAATCTTCTTTTTTAGAATAGCCACAGCGATTAGTTAAATATACATAATTGCTGTTTAGTTTCTTGCTATATGTATTCATATTTCCTCCATATAGGGATAGCTTAGCGCTATCTACCGAGCATGATATCCAATACTTTTGTTATTTACAATACTAAATCTTGATAATGTTTGCCTTTTATTAAAATAAATAATAACCAAATAGTTAATTTTATAAAAAAGCACGACACAATTTTATAAAAAAGCAATCTAAATTTTATAAAAAAGCACATAATTGTAATATGTGAACAATAAAGACTTATATTAATGAAAGTAGCTTATCTTTATATATATTTTATATTATATATATTATAATATATACGTGCTTTTTAAGCATGATTTTTAGGAGGCTAAAATTCTTATGGAGAAAGAATTTCAACTTAAAGGTGAGTATATAAAACTCGAACAAATTTTGAAAATTTTCGGTGTTCTTGAGAAGGGTGGACAAGCTAAAGTTTATTTAGCGGAAAACCCTGTTAAAGTCAATGACCATTCCGAAAATCGTAGAGGTGCTAAGATTCGAAAAGGTGATACTGTTACAGTAGAAGACTTAGTTATCAAAGTTATTTAATGAAGATAGATTCTATTCAAGTTAAAGACTGGAGAAACTTTCAAGAAGCTTCTTATCAGTTGAAACCTGGGTTGAATTTCATCACTGGTCAAAACGGCTGTGGAAAAACAAATCTATTGGAAGCTATATCTTATCTTTCTTTCGCTAGATCTTTTAGAAAATCTCCAGATAGAGATTTGATTAGAAACTCTTGCTCTAAAGCATATGTAAAGGGCATATTTACTTGTGAGAGTGAAAAATATTCTAAACAAGTAGAAGCCACTCTTACTACTTCAGGCAAGCAAATAAAAGTGGATGGAAAGAAAGCTAAGACATTATCCTCTTTTGTTGGAACTGTCTTAACCATGGTGTTTGAACCTAAATCAGTGTTTCTTTTTAAAGATGAACCATCAGAGAGAAGAAAATTGATGGATGAAACATTGAGCTCCATAGATTCTAAATATTTGTATAGCCTTCAAAGATATAGAAAAGTGATGAGAGAGAGAAATCAAGCTCTCGTCACTATGGCAGATGATGAAATTGTTGGTGTGTTGACTAATGAACTTATAAGGGTTAGTTTCCCTTTAGTTCAAAGTAGGCTTTCTTTGATCAAAGAATTGGGTGTTAAAGGAGACAAATACTTTCAGCAGTTGTTCGGTAGCTCTTCTAAGTTGAGATTCACTTATAGAACTAACACTATAGTGGATGACGATATGGAGACTTATACGAGGAAGATGATTGCTCAATATGATAGAAAGAAATCATATGAGAGAATTCATAGGATGACTATGATCGGTCCCCATAGAGATGACCTGGTGGCTTACTTGGACGACAAACCTCTAGGCTCGTATGGGTCTCAAGGTCAAAATAGATTAGCTTCTCTTTCGGTGACTCTATCGCTGGCCGAAATGATTAAAGAGAAGAGAGGTGAGGATCCAATATTGGTTCTCGATGATGTGATGTCTGATTTGGATACTGAGAAGCAGAAAAAATTATTAGATACGATACAAGGATTTCAACAAGTTCTCCTCTCAGGCTCCAGTTTGGATGAGGATGCTGAAAAGGTGAATGTTATAGAAATAAAGTCTGATGTTGTAGATGAAGAAAAAGGAGGTCAATAAAATGGCTAACAAAGACGAATTAGAGAAGGAGAGAAAAGAAGATCCTACAGTTGCAGTTAAGACTGTAGTAAAAGGTGCCGACGGAAATGTTATCGAGATAACAAAGGATACTACAGCTATTGAAACTGAAATCTCAGCTAAGGAGAAGGAAAAGGTTCAGGCTAAGATAGCAAAATTATCTAGGCAAGCTCCTGGAATGAAAGAAAAGACCGAGGAGACCATGAAGGTTATCGATGAGACCAAACCTGAAGATTTTTCCTCGGAAGAAGTCAAATTCGAAAATGTTACTGCTCAACAAGAGCAGGAAGCCATCAGAGCTAAGAGAGACTATACAGCTGATGATATTAAGGTCTTAAAGGGATTGGAGCCTGTTCGTGAACGTCCTGGTATGTATATCGGATCCACTTCATCTAGAGGACTTCACCTTCTCGTTAGAGAAATTGTAGATAACGCAGTTGATGAAGCTTTGGCCGGATATTGCCATCACATCCATGTTTCTATTCTCCCTGGAAACAGTATTAGAGTAACTGATGATGGACGTGGTATTCCTTGTGATATAGTCAAAGCTACAGGAAAGAGTGCTGTCGAAACTACATACACTGATCTTCACGCCGGTGGAAAATTTGAAGGTGGGACTGGATATAAGGTATCTGGAGGTCTTCATGGTGTCGGTGCTAAAGTTGTCAACGCTTTGTCTACAAAATTGACTGTCACTGTCTATCGTGGTGGAAAGATTCATCAAATTAGATTTGAAAATGGCGGACACGTCGTATCTAATGGACTTGAAATCATCGGAGACTGCCCATTGGAAAAGACGGGAACAGATGTTGAATTTTCACCAGATCCTACAATTTTCAAAGAAACTACGGTCTATAACTACTCGACCATTCGTGATCGTCTTAGACAAACAGCCTTCTTAAATAAAGGACTCGAATTATCTCTTGAAGATTTAAGAAATCCTAACGATATCGCAAGAGATGATTTCAAATATGATGGTGGTATCAAAGAATATGTTTCTTATATCAACCAAGGAAGAAATCCTTTATTCGAAGATATTCCTTATTTCGAGGGACGTGCTGAGGATGGGGTGTTCGTAGAATGTGCTTTACAGCCTACTAGAAGCTCTTTATTCAACATTCGTTCGTTCTGCAATAATATCAATACACCTGAAGGTGGAACACATGTAGAAGGTTTCCGTTTAGCTTTAGGACGTGAATTGAATTCTTTTTATAAATATAAAGGCTGGTTAAAAGATAACGATGAAAACTTCAGCTTCGATGATTTGAGCGAAGGTTTGACTGTCGTATTGTCTGTTAAGCATCCAGATCCTGAATACGAAGGACAGACAAAAGGAAAGCTTGGTAACAGTGAAGTTAGAAAAGACGCTTCATCTATTGTCGGTGATAACCTCAAAACCTGGCTTTTGGAGCATCCTAAGGAAGGAAAGTTGTTCTTCGATCGTTCATTGACTGCCTATAAAGGTAGAAAAGCCGCTGAGAAAGCGAGAAAGAACGCTCAGATGAAATCTATGGGATTTGGATCATTGCCCGATAAATTGGCCGATTGTGTATCCAAAGACCCTAAAGAAAGAGAATTATTCATCGTTGAGGGAAACTCTGCAGGAGGTTCCGCTAAGAAGGGAAGAGACGCCAAGACCCAAGCTATTCTTCCTTTGAGAGGTAAGATTCTCAATGTAGAAAAAGCTCAGGTCATGCGTATTGAAAAGAATGCTGAAATCATGAACATGATTCAATGCATTGGTGCAGGATCTGGAGAGCATTTTGATATAACCAAGATTAAGTATGACAAAGTTATCATCATGACCGATGCTGATGTCGACGGATCTCATATTCAAATATTGTTGTTGACATTCTTCTATAGATTTATGAAACCTTTGGTGGAGAGCGGACACGTCTATATCGCTGTTCCTCCTCTATATAAGCTTGGATATCAAGGACATAATTACTATTGTTTCCGTGAAGAAGAACTTCCTGAATTGAAGAAACATTTGCCTGAAAATGCTAGATATACATTGAATCGTTACAAAGGATTAGGTGAAATGAATCCTTCTGAATTGGCTCAGACCACTATGATTCGTGGTGCTAGGAAGTTGAAACAAGTCTCTGTCGAAGATGCAGAAGCTGCGAATAACGCTCTTACCGATTTGATGGGTGAATCTGTTGAACCTCGTAAGGAATTTATCACAGCCAATGCAAAGTTTGTTAAGAACCTCGATATTTAGTCGATAGAAAGGAGATAAATATGGCAGAAGAAAATAAAGATAAGAAAGATATCGAAGACGAAGAAGATACACTTTCTCCTGAAGATATCGATTCAGAAATGTCGAAGGCTATGAACGATGATCGAGAAGAGGAAGAAGAGAAGGCTAGTAAAGTTAAAGGAAAAGGCCTTGAAGGCGTAGCCGAAGGCATTCAAGGTGGATTGGAAGATGCACCTTTGGATGATCAAGTCAAAACATCATTCCTCGATTATGCTATGAGTACTATTACTGCTCGTGCTCTTCCTGATGTTAGAGATGGTTTGAAGCCTGTTACACGTCGTATCATCTACGGCATGGCTACTATGGGTATGTGGCCGGATAAGCCTTTTAAGAAATCAGCTCGTATCGTCGGAGACGTCATGGGTAAATATCACCCACATGGTGACAGCTCTATTTATGAAGCTATGGCTCGTCTAGCACAGGACTTCGCTGTTCGTTACATGTTGGTTCAAGGACATGGAAACTATGGTTCACAAGATGGTGATGATCCAGCTGCTTACCGTTACACTGAGGCAAGACTCAACAAGTTGTCGCTTCAGATGGTCCGTGATATGTATAAGAATACAGTCGACTTTGTCGACACTTATGATGGAGACGGACAAGAACCAGTAGTATTGCCTGCTAGAATTCCTAATTTGATAATTAATGGAAGTCAAGGAATTGCTGTCGGAATGGCGACCAATATCCCATCTCATAACTTGAGAGAGACATTCAATGCTATTATTGCTTTGATGAAGAATCCTTCATTGGAACCTGTCGATTTGATGGAATACATCAAAGGACCCGATTTCCCAGGTGGTGGAATCATCTGTGGAAGAAGTGGAATCAAACATTACTTCGAAACAGGATCCGGTAATGTCAAAGTCAGAGGACGTTATCATTTAGAACAAACTAAAGATGGTCGTACATCTATAGTTTTCACTGAAGTTCCATATATGGTCAATAAGAAATTGTTGGCTAAATCCATTATGGAATTATGTGCAAATAAGACTTTGGAAGACATTCAAAGTATCGCAGACTATTCCGATGAAAAGACTGGAACTAAGTTCACTATCGAATTGAAGAGAAATGCCAATGTCGATATAGTTTTGAATCATTTATTCAAATATACAAAGCTTCAATCTTCATTCCCAGTCAATATGTTGGCTTTGGATAGAGGAACACCTCGTGTTTTGAATATGAAACAAGCTTTGGAATTATATATAGAGTTCCAAAGAGAAGTAGTGAGACGTAGAACTGTATTCGACTTAGATAAAGCTAAAGCAAGAAATCATATTTTGGATGGATTGATTGAAGCTTGTGACAATGTCGATGAAGTAGTCTTTTTGATACGTGGATCCAAGACTCAAGAAGAAGCCAGCATCAAATTGAAAGAGAGATTTAACTTTGATGATGAACAAGTAAAAGCTATTCTCGACATGACTTTGAGAAAATTGACTGGACTTGAAAGAGATAAGCTTTCAGATGAAAAAGCCGGTCATGAAAAGGATATGCTCGAATACAATCACATCCTTTCTGATGCTGCATATCTAGATTCTGTTTTAATGAAAGAAATGCAGGAAATTTCTGATAAGTTCGGTGATGATAGAAGAACAGAGATTTCTGATATCGTCACAAGTGAAGAAGATGAAGACTTGATTGCTGATAAGTTTATACTCATCGCTTTGACAAAGAATGGATACATCAAGAGAATGAGTCCTGATGAGTTCAAGATGCAAAATCGTGGTGGAATCGGTGTCGCTGGAATGACCACTAAAGATAATGATGAAGTTTCTATCTTGACTCTTTCTAGAACTAAGAGAGACGTATTGTTCTTCACATCCGTTGGAAAAGTTTATAGAGTACGTGGATATCAAATTCCTGAAGGAAGTAGAACTTCTAAAGGAATTCCAGTTATCAACTTCTTGAGTCTTGCTAAAGATGAGCGTGTCCTTGAAATATTGTCAGTCGATGCACACGATCAAAAGTATCTAGTGTTTGTAACCGATAATGGAATTATTAAGAAAACTTCAGTTGAAGAATACGAATACATCAACAAAGCTGGAAAGATTGCACTCAATGTTCGTGAAGGTGATGAGTTGTTCAGTGTCAAAGCTACTGACGGATCTGCAAAGATTTTGATAGGAACATCTAATGGAAAAATTTGTATGTTCGATGAAAGCGATGTTCGTTCGATGGGACGTACAGCCACTGGTGTCAAAGGTGTCAACCTAGATGGTGGTAAGGTTGTAGGTCTTGCAACATCAAAAGAAGGAAATATGGTTTTGACTGTTTCTAGTAAGGGTATTGCCAAACTCACACCTATCGATGAATATAGAGAGACATCTCGTGGCGCCAAGGGTGTAAAGACATTGAAGGAAAGCGATAGAACCGGTGGCTTGGTTACCATGGGTGTCGTTCATGGCGATGAGCAAATTCTTATTATCACCGATGGTGGTACTTTGATGCGCACATCTTTAACACAACTTCCTACACATGGACGTTACACATCAGGCGTTAAGCTAGTCACTTTGAGAGACAATGAAAATATCGCTTCTATTTCTATTCTTCCTTCTGATGAATCAATCGATACCTCAGCTAAAGAAAGCGATGAAAAAGCTAAGAAAGACGAACAAGAAGAGTCAGAAAATAAGATTGATGCAGCTTTAACTGAAATGTTGCATAGATCTGAGGGTGATGGTGGATCTGATGAAGGCTCAGGAGAAGATGATGATATCTGATAAAACTTTAAGGGTTTTCTTAGCTTATAAGAAGGACACTAAAGATGTTGGAAAATTTCCTACGGTTAACTTTTTGAGAGATTATTTGAGAAGCGAAAATGTTGAAATTGTCACAGACTATAAAGATATTGAAAGTTGTGATGTAATTTTATTGGTTACTCTAAAGCTCTTCTCTAAAGTTAAAGGTGCTGCTAAAGAATTTAATAAAAAGATTATCGCAATTCCTTTCGGTGATCATGCCAATTTCAAAAAGAAGAAAAATGAATTGATATTGACCAATATAAAGAGTTTGAACCAAGTCGATTTTATTTGTGTAGAAACCAAAGGCCAAATGGAGTTCTTGAAGAAATCTAGCGTAGTTACACCTATTAGTATCAGTTGGTTTTCAAAGCCGATGAATCAAAGAACATCCATATCTTCTTTAGAAAAAACAACTTTTAATAAGTATTTCGGAATTTCTAATGATTCTCATTCTATTATCGTTTTAGGTTGTACCGATTCATTCAAGAAGGCTCAGTCTCTAGCTAGAATGGCTCCGGGGGTCACGTTTGTGTTTGTCGACATATCATCTGGTTCTTTGAAACATAGATGGATAACTGAAAAGATTCCTAATTTGTATTATGAAATTGGAATGAGAGACGAATTGTATCCATCAGGAATTGCTTCGGCTAGTGCGGTGGTAATTCTTGAGAGATGGTTTATGGACATGATTGTAATTCTTGATGCTATAGCATCTAATGTTCCAATCTTGGCTGTAGATATTCCTTTGGTCGGAACAGAGATTCAAGCTGGAACTGACTTCATTGCTATAGAAGAATCTCCAGTTGGAATCTATGAATCTCTTCAAGACTTAAAGCATAACCTTATATCTGATGTGGCTAGTTCTGATTTATTGACGAAGATAAGAAATGACGAGAATCATAAGTTTATCGATGTTATAAAAAATGAAATCGTTTCGCCGAAAGAAGAGAAGTAGTTTATACTAATTATTTGCAAAGAGGAGAGAAACCCATGCTTGATAAAAATTATGTAATCGAACACCTCGATGAGGTTATCGAAAGACTGAACACCCGTAATGGTGATTACAGCTATTTGAGACAGTTGCCTGAGTTGGTCAACAAGAGAAATGCAGCTATCAAGGAAAGAGATGATTTGAAGGCTATGAGAAATTCAGCTTCAAAGCAAATCGGTGCTTTGATGGCTCAAAAAAAGATTGAAGAAGCTAACGAATTGAAAAAGAAAGTCAGTGAATCTAAGGACAAGATTGCAGCTGATGATAAATTAGCTTTGGAATTGGATGAAGAGATTCGTCAAATGCTTTTGAAGACTCCTAACCTTCCCGATCCTTCACTTCCTATAGGAACTGATGATTCTTTCAATAAAGCTGTTAAATACTGGGGAACACCTAGAGACTTCAAGGCTGAAGGCTTTGAACCTAAATCTCATTGGGACTTAGGATTGGCTGATGGTGATTTCGACTTTGAAAGAGGAGTCAAGGTCGCTGGACCTCGTTTCACTTTCTATAAAGGATTGTTTGCTAGACTTGAGAGATCTTGTGCTGCTTTCATGCTCGACTACCACACATCTCATGGATACACTGAAATTCTTCCTCCTTATATGGTCAATACTGAGACTATGACTGGAACAGGTCAGCTTCCTAAGTTTAAGGATCAAGCCTACCACGTAGACAATCAAACTGAAGGTGATTTCTGGCTTATTCCTACTGCAGAGGTTCCTGTTACAAATTATTATCGTGGCGAAATCATTAATGAAGAACTTCCTGTTAGATTCTGCGCTTATTCTTCATGCTTTAGAGCTGAGGCCGGTGCGGCAGGACGTGATACTCGTGGTATCATTCGTCAGCATCAATTCCAAAAGGTTGAACTTGTCACATTTGCAAAGCCTGAGGATTCATTCAATGAACTTGAGCATTTGACTAGAGAAGCTGAGTCTATTCTCGAAGCTTTGGGACTTCCTTATCGTCGTGTATGTCTTTCTACCGGTGATGTGGGATTCTCAGCAGCCAAATGCTTCGACCTCGAAGTTTGGCTTCCTTCATATAATTCCTATAAGGAAATCTCTTCTTGCTCTAACGATACAGACTTCCAAGCTAGAAGAATGTCAATTCGTTTCAAGAGAAGCAAAGATGCTAAGCCTGAATTGGTCCATACATTAAATGGATCTGGATTAGCCGTTGGAAGAACAGTCGCAGCTGTTTTGGAAAATTATCAAAATGCTGATGGATCTATTACAATCCCTGAGCCTTTGAGAAAATACATGGGCTGTGATGTAATTCCTGCTCCTAAGAAAGACTAAATAAATAAGCCGCAGCGATGCGGCTTTTTGAATCTAAAAATATCAATCTAATATATAAATTTATATATCAATAATTATTTTTGGTAGTTAAAGAATAATATCTATCGTTGATTTTGACTTTGCTATATAAGAATGAATTTTGAAAGGCTGAGATGCTGAGCAAATATATACCGAGGAAATATAAATTGAATAAAGAGTTATCAGTAATTCCTATGAAATCTGAAACTAAAAGCATGAATAAGAAAACCCACTTATCTTGAGATTTTCTTAAAAAACAAGTTGAATAAACTGATATCTCACATATTATCCAAGCGATAAGCCCTATTACTCCACCCATATATAGTGTAGTTACTAATGTGTTTCTTAAAGGTGTTATAGTTCCTTCTAATGTAGTTGAGCCAGCAAATGTTCCTACTAATCCTTGTGCTGATGGACCGAACAATGGATTTGATTTGAATCCCTCTATTCCATAATTGTATAGTTGTGAATTGATCGATGCTGATGGGTTTAATGATTTGATCGATTCGATAAACAATTCTCTAAATCCAGATACATATCCTAATAGAATTGCAAATATAGCTACGAATGAGCAACACAAACCTAGGCTTATATAAGGATAAGCTTTTCCGTAACTTCTAAAGGAAATCAAAATCAAAGGAATGAATCCGATGATCATAGTTAATAGCCCTGATGGATTTGCTAGCAATAAGATTCCAATCAAAGAAATTATTGAGGTGATAGATTCAATCTTTTTATGAAATATAAGAGTTCCATATGAAGCCAAGCAAAGAGTCATGATTGTTGAAACCATCGACTTTGTATTTGCCCAACCAAGTTGGAAAGTCTCAGCAAATAAGTCATTGGGATTCCAAATATAATATGAGAATATTTCTAATGATATCAAAATTGATAGCATTGCTAAGCATTTTGATAGATAGGAAAAACTATCCTTGTGTTCTTCCATAACATCGCAGTTTAGTGTTGCTATCATCAAAACCAATAACATTCCGATGACGAAGAATATAGCACTTGAAACATATTGCTCTGTTTTAACTATGCTTATGATGCAAGATATGAGGAAGACTAGAATTAAAGATAGGAAAGCAAAAAAAGGAAAAGATGTTTTGAATTTACATCTATTTATTGCTATATAAGCAACTAATGAAGCTACATAAGCTATTAGTACTATGTAACAATATACAGGAATATTTGAAAAAGAAATGTTCTCAGATATTATTGGAACAAACATGATTAAAGGAGCTTGATAAGCTCTTCCTGTCATAGTTATTAAAGGAAGGAAGCAAAGAATAGCTTCTGCTATTGCGAAAGGCCAAGCAAATTTGGTGACCCATCCAAAGAAACTGAGAATTCCAAAAAGAGCGGGAAAAACCCATGAAGATACGATTGTTTCAGTTAAGTCTCTTAGTTTTCCCATTTCGTTTTCTCTTTCTTAAAGATTATTGTGCCACAAAAATCATACAAAGCTTAAAACAATTTCTATTTTTATTATAAATCCTTTAATGGTTTTTCTTTTTGAGTTGTTAAAACCATAGAATAGAAAAAACTCATTTTTTAAAGTATGATATATATATATATATATATATACGGATTTTAGAGAAGGAGTAAAAGCTATGTCTCAAAATAAAGATTATGCATTCGTTGTAGATTCTACTACAGCATTAAATAAGGATGTAACTGATGCAGTTAGAGTTGAAAAAGTCTCTCTTTCTATAACTGTCGAAAATTTGAATAAGCCTGAAAATGAATGGACTTCTGAAGAAATAGCTCAGGCCTTAAAAGAAAACAAAAATGTGCATTCAGCTTGCCCATCACCTGCTGAATTTGCTCAAGCCTACGAGAAACTTTTTGATGAAGGATACAAGGACATTCTTGTATTACCTATGAATAAATCCATCTCGCACACTTATGAATCTGCTGTGATGGGAAGACAAGTGTTAGATGAGGAAAAGCAAAAACATGTCGTCGTTTTGGAATTGTTTGAAGCCAATTACGGTTTAGCTTTGCTAGTAATGGTTCTCGCTAAATATTCAGAGCAAGGTTTTACCTTTGAACAAGTGGTTGCTAAGGCAAAAGAAATAGCTCCTACATTCCATGAATGCTGGACATTGTCGACACTTGAGCCTTTGTATAAAGGTGGAAGATTATCTAAGTTTTCATTTATTGTCGGAGCTTTCTTGAAGATCAAACCTATTATTGGAATAAATGAAACTAAAGGCAGTTTAGAGGCTGAGAAAAAAGTAAGAACATTCAATGATGTCGATAAGTATTTCTTAGATAAAATTGCAGAAGCTATGAATAAGTTCAAACATGTCTATATGTCTTTTGTGCATATGGGTGAGGATGATTTGACTAACAACTTAATAAAGAAAGTGACTGATTTATATCCAGACTTGGATTACACTGTATTTGATGGAGTCGGACCATTATTTACGGTTCATCTCGGTGATGCCGGATATGGAATTGGATTTATCGGAGAAGGATTGAAGAATGAGAATCCCACAAATAAAGAAGAAAGCATCCCTACCAAGATAATGAAATTATTCAAGAGAGATTAGTAAATAGACTTAAGCTGCAGAATTTCACTGCAGCTTTTTTCATATAAAAATACATATATAAAGAGGTATGATTTCGCTTTTTTGTATCTCAATTTGTTATGTAGCGTATAATTATAAAGTTGAAATAATAAATAATTTAAGGTCCCTAGCGAGCTAGGAAAGACATAGGGGGAAAAAACATGACCAAAGAAGAGGTTTTGGATGCATTGAGAGAAGGCGATAAAACGCCAGAAGAATTGATGAACTTATCACCTGTATCTAATGAAACATTCATTAGAATTATGAAGGATTTGATATTTTCAGGATTAGTTTGTTACGATGGTGATAAATATAGAGATATAGAACACGATAGATTGCATCTCTGCCAAGTAGTATTGAAGAAAGCTTCATTTGTCTATATGAGATTACTTCGTGAAGATCACATGGATGTTCGTTTGAGCGGTGCTGATGCAATGACATTGCTTTTAGGCGATTATGTTTATGTTTATGTAGATATAGATAAATTCGGTCCTAGAAATTGTACATTTGTTGCAACTCTTAAGCCTGTAGAAGAGATTAAAGGTAATTATCGCTTGGAGACTGAAGGTGAGTCTACATTGGTTATACCTTATCTTGAAGCAGCACAAGTCAAGGTTAAAGTTGTTGAGAATTGTGCTGAGAATGTTGGAATCGGTGATTATTGCAGCGCAACAATTTTGGAAAGAAAGCCTACTGAAATCGATGTTAGAATCGATAAGATGTTGGTCAAGGCTGGAGAAGTGGGAGCCGATATTTCTGAAATTATTGCTGCCAATGATGCACCTATTCACTTCCCTGAAGAAGTATTGAATGAAGCTAAGGCTATTCCTCAAACTCTTCAACCTGAAGATTATGTTGATAGAACCGATTTGAGAGAAGAATGCGTCGTCACTGTAGATGGCGATGATTCTCGTGATTTTGATGATGCTGTATCTGCTAAAAGAGCTGAATATGGATGGGAAATAGGTGTACACATTGCTGATGTCGCTCACTACGTTAAGCCTGGTCATCCTCTAGATGAAGAAGCTCAAAAGAGAGGAACTTCAATCTATACAGCTGATCGTGTCGTACCTATGTTGCCTGTCGAATTATCAAACGGAATCTGCTCTTTGAATCCTAATGTGGATCGCTTAGCTATTACTTGTAGAATGCAGGTTGGAAGAGATGGAAAGGTTATAAAGAGTGACATCTATCCTTCAGTTATCCGTTCTCATGGGCGTTTGACTTACAGACAAGTAAATGAATGGTACAAGAATAGAACAGCTGATAATCTCAGTCTTGAAATTCAAGGCATGCTTGATGTTCTTAAGGAAGCTGGTGATGCAATACGTTCTAGAAGAACTAGCCAAGGTGCTATGAAGTTGGACTCGGTCGAACTTCACTTTACTTTGGATGAACACGGATTCCCTATCGATGTCCAAACAAAGACTCAAGATATTGCAGAGATGATGATCGAGGATATGATGATCATTGCAAACTGCGAGGTTGCTAAGCATATTCATGCTTTAAATATTCCTACTCTTTATCGTATTCACGAGAATCCACCTACAGAGAAACTCGATGTTTTGAAGACTTTCTTGAAGAAGCTTGGCTTGTTTAGAGATTTCCCATTGGAAGTTAATGCTTATACTCTTTCTCAATTCCTTAATAGAATTCAAGATGAGAATGTTAAGAAAGTAGTCTCGTTAGTTATGCTTAGATCAATGGCAAAAGCTCGCTATTCACCTGACGAAGTCGGACACTTCGGATTAGCTGAACCTGAATACTTGCATTTCACTTCACCTATTCGTCGTTATCCAGATACAATCGTTCATCGCACACTACATGATTATGTCTTCAATAAGAAGCCATATGATGAGAAAGCTAGATATGACATGATGAAAAATCTCGGTGATGATTTATCAGCCGATGAAAAGCGTGCTCAAACAATTGAAAGAAGTGTCGATGATCTCGAGTCATCTAAATATATGTCTATTCGTATCGGACAACAATTCCACGGTTCAGTCGTATCCTTGGTAGACTTTGGAATGTTCATTCGTTTGGATAATGGAATCGAAGGACTTCTTCCTTTTGAATATGTTGATGATGATCATTATTATTATGATGAGAAGCATCTCAATGCAATGGGTAAAGATTCAAAGAGAGAATTTAATATCGGTGATGAAATCGATGTCGATATTTTCCAATGTGATGTCTCGAGAAGAAAGATAACTTTCTGTACTCCTTTCTTCTGGGAGAAGTCCGAAGTCAATTTGACTCCTGAGATGCTGGAAGCTTTGAAGAAGAACGATGTTACAGTCATCACTAAAGCTCCTTTCTTTGTACAACATCATGAAGATTATCGTATGGCTGGTGGACAAAGAAAATTCGGTGGATCTACTTTCTCAAGATTTGGTGGAGCATCAAAAGGTGGTGCTGATAACAGAGGTGGAAAAGGATATCACGTATACAACCATGAAGCTTTGAACAGCGATTATGCAGTCGATATAGATAAGAAGAACAATTCTTCCGAAGAATCTTCTAATAACAATTACGGTGAGAGAAGATATTCTTCTGACAGAAGAGAAGGATATTCTTCTGATAGAAGAGAAGGTGGATTTAACAGAGATAGAGGTGGATATCACTCATATCATAGAGATGATAATAGGGATGGTGAACATAGGAGTTTCCATAAGGACGACAGTAGAGGAAGCTATGGACATTCTGATAGAAAAGAAGGATATGGACATAGTAACTATGGACACCATGATAATGATCATGGACATTATGGTCATTCCGATGACAGACGTGGTGGCTATGGTCACGGAAGAGATGACAGCAGAGGATCTTATCGCCGTAATAATGATAGAAAAGGATACCATTCATACGACAGCAGAAATTACAATAGCGATAAATCCAAGTATAACAATAATGGTGGAAACGATAATTCATCAAATTCAAATAACTAGAATTGTTTTTTAGAGTCGAGGTATATATATGGCACAAGAAAATTCGGGGATTAAATTAATAGCTTCAAATAAGAGAGCTCATTTTGATTATTTCCTCTCAGATTTTCTTGAGGCTGGAATGTCATTGACTGGAACTGAAGTGAAGTCGATTAGAGCAGGTCACTGCTCTATCAATGGTGCTTTTATCGATTTTAGAGGTGGAGAAGCCTACGTTGTTGGAATGAATATTCCAGAATATAAGTTTGGAAATATATTCAATCATGAACCTTTAAGAGATAGAAAATTATTGATTCATAAATATCAGATAGATAAGTTTATGCGAGAAGTGAAACAAAACGGATTTACGGTAGTTCCTACTAAAGTATATTTTAAGAAAGGCCGAGTAAAAATAGAGATAGCCTTGGGAAAAGGTAAGAAGAATTTCGATAAACGAGAAACTATAAAAGAGAGAGACATAAAGAGGAAGCTCAACGATGTCGTCAAGAGCCAAAACTTCTAATAAAATCAAGGCTATAAACTTTCTTAAGAAGATGACAATCTCAGCTTTTATGATGGGGTTGTCAATTGTTTTTGCTCGTTTTATCTCTATTTATATACCACTTGGCGGAATGCCTTCAATGCGATTTAGTCTCGGAAATTTGCCTATCATAATTACTTCTTTAGTCTGTGGACCTATTTGGGGAATGGTCGTAGGAGCGGGGGCTGATCTGATCGGTGCCACTGCTTTTCCTGTCGGTGCGTATTTTTTTGGATATACGATAGACTCTGCAATTATAGGTCTTGTTCCTTGGGTAATATCAAAAATTTTAAATGGTAAGAAAAGAATTGAATTCATTTATTCTATAGTATTAAATGTTGTAAGTTTAATCATTGCTGTTACTTATTTGTATACTCATACTTCTTATTCGAATGGAAAGACAAACTTTAAGTATGAGTTAATACTTGATGATGGAATTAGATTAGGAGTTACTTTTGGCCTTATAGCTTTATCAATGGTTTCATTTATAGTTATTTTGTTGTTAGCTAAGTTCATTGGAAAAGAAAAATATATAAGTAGAAATGAATTACCTAGATATGAGTTGTTTAGAGGTAAAAAAGTATGTGTAAATCCCGATGTTTTAAAGGCAAAAGAAGGTTATTCTTTTATAGACATCTATTCATTTTATATCACATCTGCTTTACTCGTTTCTATTTGCCTTCTTCCTTATTGGAATTCTTTAACTATGAGTCTTCCTTATTTCTATGGTGTATTCAATAACCTGATATTTATGTGGATAGAAGCTCCTATTAAAATCATCATTTATTGGATGGTATTGAATATATTAAAAAAATCCGGCTATATGCATATATCCGGATTCGATGGTGGGAAGTCTTATTCGACTAATGAATAGAGTTTAATACTGTTAATAAAGGGTTGAAGTTTAGACAGAGATTTTCATAACTCTCTTGTGATACTTCACCTTTTTTTATTCTTCTTATATCCATTGTTTTTCCAAATAATAAAACAGATATTCCATTTTGATCGATTGATAGAATTGTCAATTGATCTAAATCTTTGATTTTTTTAATATCTATATGATTGTTTAAATCATCCTTAGAATCACCGAAATAGGTCATACCGTCACCACCTATCGATAGTTTTTCTAATGGCAAGAAGAAATCGGATAGGTTGTTTGTGGTTGCATACGATGGTTTTAATACGCCAGTATTAAATCTTATTCTTATCAAAGTTCCTTCCATTCTACTTTGAATAGATGAAATAGACTGATTAGAAGCTTTAAAGTCGTATGTGGTAAAAGAATAGTCCTTGTATTTTCCTTTTAATACTTCTAATTCCTTTTTCTCAGTCAATTTATCATAGAAAACTGAGCCGAAGGATGTTTGTAAAGCTTTATCAAAAGTATTGTCTGTGGTCAAGAAATGAAAATCATCGAAAATATCATTTCCCGCTAATTCTATTAAAGGTATAGAACATAATCTGTATTTTGATGTTAAGAATGGAATAATCAATAGAATGAATCCACCTATGAAACTCAATACAGTGAAGATTATCATAGCTATTAAAGAATCTTGAGATTTAATAGTTAAGACTAATAAAACTATAGCCAATGCTATTAAAGCAAATCCCAATGACATCAGTCCATAGTTTTGCTTGAATATCGAAGGTTGATTGTCCAACTCTTCTTGCTCTGCTTTTAATATGTCAGTTTCATCTTCTATTTTTGAAAAGTTAAATGTATATGAATCATTTGATTGTTTTTTGATCATTTTATTAAATTGTTTTTGTACTCTAACTTTTAAATAATAACACATTAAAGCTAGACTTTATATTTATGATTCTTGGGATTTTTAAAAGGCCACCGAAGTGACCTTTTAAATTATTGAGCTTTATTTTTCTCTGCTAATTTTCTTTGATTCTTATGTTCGTGGCTAGCTTTAACAAATCCAACAAATAAAGGATGAGGATTTAATAAAGTGGATTTGAATTCAGGATGTGCTTGAGTTGCAATGAAGAAAGGATGATTTTCAAGCTCGATGATTTCTGCAATTCCTTTCTTAGGATAAATTCCGGAAACATTCATTCCATGTTCTTTGAATTCATCTTTATATGCGTTGTTAAACTCATAACGATGACGATGTCTTTCTGAAATATTATCAGTCTTATAGAGCTTTTCAGCTAAGCTTCCTTTGGCCAATTCACAAGGGTATGCTCCTAAACGCATGGTAGCTCCCATATCTACGACACCCATTTGATCAGGCATTAAATAGATAACAGGATGCTTTGTGTCAGGATTTAATTCAGTTGAGTTTGCATCGGTGTATCCTAATACATCACGAGCAAATTCAATTGAAGCAATCTGCATTCCAAGACATAGACCTAAAAAAGGAATGTTATGTTCACGGACATACTTTACGGTATTGATCATACCTTCCGTTCCACGTTTTCCGAATCCACCAGGAATTAAGACTCCATCCACACCATCAAATATTTGATTTAAATCTCCAGTTTCGCAAGTCTCAGATTCAATCCACTTGATGTCAACTTTAGTGTTATTTGCTGCGCCGGCATGTCTTAAAGCTTCGACTACAGAAAGATAAGAATCATGTAAATCCATATATTTTCCTACCATAGCGATCGATACTCTATGAGCAGGAGAGATTATGTTCTTTACTAATTTATCCCATCTTACATGATTAGGAACTACATTGTCTTGTAATCCTAAGGATTCAAGAATAGCTTTGGCTATTCCCTGTTTTTCCAAGATTAGAGGAACTTCATATACGGTAGGGACATCTGCATTATCGAAGACGTGATTTGAAGGAACGTCGCAGAATAATGAAATCTTGTCTCTTATTTCATCATCCAAAGCAACTTCACTTCTACAAGCAATAATATCTGCTCTTAATCCGACGGATTGAAGAGTACGTATAGCTTGTTGTGTAGGCTTTGTTTTTAGTTCACCGCTAGCTTTGATATATGGAACTAGTGTAGTACAGACGATTATAGCGTTTTGATATCCTATTTCATGCTTGAATTGACGAATAGCTTCGAAGAAAGGCTGAGATTCGATATCACCAATAGTTCCACCGATTTCTATAATACAAATAGTCGTTTTATTTGGATTAGGTGTGGCTTCACGGAAGAAACGAGACTTTATTTCATTGGTTATATGAGGAATAACTTGGACAGTATGTCCTTGGAAGTCACCATGTCTTTCCTTGGCTAATACCGTTGAATAGATTTGTCCCATAGTTACAGAAGAGCGACGATCAAAAGCAGTGTCTGTAAATCTTTCATAGTGTCCTAAATCCAAATCAGTTTCAAAACCATCTTCAGTTACGTAAACTTCACCATGTTGAATAGGATTCATTGTTCCAGGATCGACATTGAGATATGGGTCTAGTTTTTGCATGAAGACATCATATCCTCTAGACTTCATCAACATACCGATGGATGATCCAGTGATACCCTTACCTATACCACTGATAACACCACCAACGACAAAAATGTACTTAACCATGTTGCACCCCGCGATTTAAATAACTTAAATATTATAATCGATTTTTGAGCTTTTAGAGTTGGAAGTTGATAATTGAACATCACAGTTTTCCATAGCAATTATATTATCTAAAAAATTAGAATTCTTAAAATTAAATATTCATATAAGGTAAATTAATATAACAACTTATGTTGATATAAATAGATTTTAAAATAATCTTAACAATTGATTTACAAGCAAAATACTTTATACAAGAGTGCTAATATTGATAAAAACCAATAAATAAGAGTGAAATAATAAACTTTTAATTTCATAAATAAGAGAAGGCAGGAAATAATAATGAATTTAAAGTGTTTGTTTTGTAGATGTGATTGCTTAGATAAAGCAAGTGGAGTATTTGTATGTAGAAATTGTGGTTACCATTATTCAGTCTTCAGCGAATCTAAGATTGACTTCATGAATATGGCTCTTGATAAGATGATGAGTGAAACTGATATGAAGATGATGACTTCATATGCTGATGATATTCTTTCTTTAGATGCTATGAATCCTTACGCTTTATATGTGAAAGGACATGATATTTTATTCAAAGGGAAATTGACTGCGGCTATGAGGTATTGGCGAAATGGAATGATATATCTCACGGGTGAAATCAACGATAAAAAAGATAAATATATCATCAATTATTTTTCTTTAATGATCATTAAATCTATTAGAGAGTATTGTATGAAGAAGTATAAAAAAGGATTTAAAAAGTATTTAAGTTCACCTTCATTAATGACTAGAGAATTGATATTAGATGCAATTAATTATTCTTATGTCTTATTCGATTTATCACGTAAGATTGTTAAATTGGACATTCCCGATATTGCTATCATTATCATATTGAATGATTTAATAACTTCAGTCGGCGATGACTTCCTTAAAACGATTGATAAATGCAAACAGGAATTCGAGAAAATTTATAAAAATAAAAATTATGGCAATCTAGAAACTGAGATAAAAGTATTGAATGAAATCGTATTTATCATGCTTGAAATGAGAAGATATTCACACTTAGATTCTAGTCTTCGTCTCATGTATGAAGTATTTGGAAAAGTCCATGATTTAATGGTGTATTCTGATGAGAATGATCATGGAGAAGAAAGTGAGAAATTCAGTAGTCTAATAGATGAGATGCAAAATGTAAAAGAAATGATTCAAGCAGAAAGAGATCTTTCTATAATTTATCAATCTTCAATAAATAGTTTTAATCAATTTGTTTATATTTCATTGTTTAAATTCTATGGAAACGATGATAAAGATAAAATAAATAATACAATGATTGATTTGGGATATGATCAAGATCAAATCAATCAATTAAAATTCATTAGTTCAGCAATTATAAATAATGAAACTACAATGAATGAAATAGAAGAATCAGCACATGAAAAAATTCCTTGGTTATCCTTAGAAATTTTAAGTCCTGAATTAGAATTATAATATTTGAATAAATATAATAAATATTGCTATTAACAAAATAAACAACTTTGTTAAAATATAGGTAGAATTAATGTAGGAGGGCCTATATGGGAAACAAAGTCTTATTAGATACCTTCGAATACGCTCCTCTAAGTAATAGAGTGAGAAATCTTCACGTGCTCTTCGGACCGGAAGACAAAACAAATAAAGTACTTTTTTATATTCATCACGACATCTGGTCATCTAACGATAATTCTTTTGATTTGGATTTCTTAGAAGAATTAGCTTCGAGAGGATTTACTATTGTTGCACCTTCATTAGTCTCAGGAAACATCGGAAGTATTAAAGCAGTGATGGAAGATATTTATTTAGCTCTCAAATGGACGAAATTTAATTTCAAAGATTTAGGTTCTCCCTATAAAGGAATAGGACTTTTATGCTCTGGATTTGGTGCTCAACTTGGAATGCTGAGCTTTGCATCAAATTATTCTCCAGCATTTCAATCCTTGTTTGGGAATGAAAGCTTGAATATAGATTACAAAGGGATTGCTTTGATTTCTCCTATAACTGATATTAGAGAATTCAATGAAAATATAGATTCCAATGGTTCTTCTATAAATTATAGACAAAAGTTGTTGTCTACTATTTATGGTCCAAATTATCAAAATTCAATTTTGTTTCAAAAGACCGGTTCTTCTATCGACTGTGCTAGAAGTTTAGTGTCTTGTAAAGCTAAAATAATGGTTCAATCATTTGAAAAAGATAGCCTATTTTTAGCTAATCAAAAAACAGTCGATAATTTAAAATTGTCAGGTGGTTTTCCGCTCAACAACATCTATTTTGAAGAGAAAATGAATATGTTCGATTATTTAATGCCCAATAATAAGGACATTTATAAGAAACCGATGGATGATTTATCTGAGTATTGCTCTAATCTTTGGAATTACGATTAAGTAGCATCAGTGTTGACCTTTTTCAACTTAGCAATGCTACTATTGTTGTTAAGTTGTAAACAATGAATTATAGCTTAAATAATGACTGAAAACTATTTTTTCATTTTCATTTCAGATAATAGCCTTATCAAAATCAAAAAGGCTTGTTTTTTGATATAATTTCACAGCTGGTTTTAACATATGGGAATTGATTTTAAAGGCTTATTAAATGAACGCCAATATGAGGCGTGCTGTTCGACTGCTAGACATTTGAGAATTGTCGCTGGTGCTGGTACTGGTAAGACACGAGTTTTGACTTATCGTATAGCTTATTTGATTTCTGAGAATGAAATAAATCCATCTAGAATTGTGGCTATTACATTCACTAATAAAGTGGCTAAGGAAATGGAAGAAAGAGTCGATAAGATTATGAAAGATAATGGCACTCCATTAACTGTTCATAGACCATTGATAGCAACTTTCCACGGCTTTTGTTATAGATTTTTAAGAAGAGAATGTGCACTTTTAAAAGACTTCAATTCTCAGTTTGGTGTAGCTGATGATGAAATGCAAAAAGAGTTGTTTAAACATGTCTTTTTAGATTTACATATTCCAGATGATAAAGATATAAGATCTGACATCACAAAAAAGACTGGATTTCTTAAGAACAAAGGCATTTTTCCCGATGAAGTTAATGAAAGCATGTTTACTTCATTTGGTGCAGCTAATCCAAAAGAAATTATTGATTGCTATAAGAAATATCAAAGCTTGCTAAAAAAGAATAACTCATTGGATTTTGATGATCTTTTGATGTATACAGCAAAAATTTTGGATGATTATCCTGAGGTAAGGGAGAGATGGCATAGAAAATTCGACGCTTATCTGATCGATGAATTCCAGGACACTGATTCAGTTCAGTATAAGCTTGTTAAGCATTTGTTGTCTAGTCGTACATCATTGACAGTTGTTGGTGATCCAGACCAGACTATTTATACATGGCGTGGAGCTGATAGTAATTTGATTCAAAATTCATTACCTAAGGATTTTCCTGATTTACAAACAGTGACTTTGGATTTGAATTACAGATCTACTCAACAAATCTTGGATAAGGCTAATATGCTGATAAAATTCAATTCCAATAGATTGGATAAGAGCCTAAGAGCTTTTAATGAAGAGGAAGGAAAGGATGTAACATTTACTCCTTGTAATTCTAGTGATGGCGAAGCTAGTTTGGTAATAAACAAAATACTCGAGTTACACAGAAATGGTGTCGAATATAAAGATATAGTCATTATTTATAGATCTAACTATCTATCTCAACCTTTCGAACATGCATTGACTAGAAATAAAATCCCATACGCTGTTTATGGTGGCCTTAAATTCTACGATCGTGCTGAAGTCAAAGATGCATTGGCCTATATGAAGTTATTAGTAAATCCTAAAGATGATTATTCATTCTTTAGAATTTTGAAAGCCCCTAGCAGAGGAATAGGAGCAGTTTCTTATGAGATTATAAAAGAAACAGCAAACAGATTGGGAAAGAGTAACTTTGAAACATGTATAGAGAACCTAGATGAGATTCCTTTAAAGCCCACTTTAATCGATAGACTTACAGAATTTAAAACAGTTTATGATGAAACGGTCAATCAATTAAAAGAAGCTAAACCTGAAGAAGTGAAAGATGTGATCGATCACTATCTCAATAATATTGGCTTTAAAAAATATATTAATGATATAGATACAAAAGAAGACAAGAATAGTTTGGATACTAACGAGCAGAATACTAGGATGAAAAACGTTCGTACTTTAATTGGATTGCTCGGAAATTACATGGAGAGTGATAATTTTGATGAAGAAGGAAACTTATTAGAAAATTCACTAGAAGAATTCTTGATCGATGCTGCTCTTCAAAGTGCTCAAGATGAAATCAAAGATAACAATAAAGTATTATTGATGACTGCACATGTCTCTAAAGGTTTGGAATTTCCATATGTGTTTGTTGTTTGTTTGGATGAGAATATTTTTCCAACTGGACATGCTATAGAGAGAGGAAATAAAGGAATTGAAGAAGAGAGAAGATTGTGTTATGTAGCCATTACTAGAGCTAAAAAACAACTTTTCTTATCTTCACAAGGTGGATATTCCTTTGCTATTAAAGGATACAATACCCCTTCTCAATTTGTTAAAGAGATTGGATTTAATCAAGAAGCCCCTAAACCTAGCAGTTCAAATGATTTATACAATGGAGGTGGAAGAGGATTTTATAAATCTAATAGCTATAGTAATGATAATAAGCATTATTCAAAATATAACGGATACTTTTCTTCTAATAGTTCTAAATCTAATTCAAATAGTATGCCTAAAACTCAAAATGTTGTTTATAAAGCATCATCTAGTAACATTTCTAAGGTGAAGGCAGCGACTGAAGTTTATGTGATTGGGGATAGGGTCGCTCATTCTTCTTTTGGTGTTGGAACAGTAATAAAAGTTGAACCTAGCGTTATTGTAGTTAAGTTTCCAGAGCCTTATGGAGAAAAAAGATTGGTCAAAGGGTTCAAAGCCTTTAGAAAAGTTTCATAATATTAAGGAGGAATTGATACTATGTCAGAGATAGATAAAGATAAAGAAAGAGTTAAAGAACTCACGGATTTATTAAATAAATATTCATATCAGTATTATGTTTTAAACCAGTCTGAGATTCCAGATTCTGAATTTGATTCATTGATGAATGAACTTCAGGATTTAGAATTCAAAAGACCAGATTTAAAAGATGTCAATTCGCCTACTTCAAGAGTCGGCGGTTGGGTAAGCAAAGAGTTCAAAAAAGTAAGCCATCCAGTTCCTATGCTTTCTATTTCAGATGTCTTTTCTTTGGATGAATTGAAAGAATGGGACAAATCCATTAGAAAGATGACAGGCTTAGATAAAGTTAGATATTGCTGTGAAGTCAAGATCGATGGATTGGCCTGTAATTTGAACTACCATGAAGGTCGATTAATTCAAGGATCTACCAGAGGTGATGGATCTATCGGAGAGGATGTCACAAACAATGTCAGAACTATTAGATCCATACCTTTGGACATTCCGGAATTAAGAGATTTGGAAGTCAGAGGAGAAGTCTATATGCCTAAAGCTTCTTTGAAGAAGGCTAATGAGGAAAGAGCTAAAAATGGTGAATCGTTGTTTGCTAATGCTAGAAATGCAGCTGCAGGTTCATTGAGACAATTAGATAGTGCTATTACTGCGAAGAGAGGGTTAAACGCTTGGTGGTACTATTGGCCATTAGCACCTCAATTTGGATATAGATATCATAGTGATGGTCTAAATCAATTGACTAAGTTAGGCTTTAGAACAAATCCAGAAAGAAGAGTTGTGTATGGAATCGATGAAGTTCTTCAATATGTTGATGAATATGCACAGAAGAGACCTACTTTAGATTATGATATCGATGGCTTGGTTATAAAAGTTGATGATATGGAGCTTTATCCATCGATTGGATATACAGCAAAGACACCTAAATGGGAGATAGCATATAAATTCCCACCAGAAGTGGTTTCGACTCAAGTCTTGGATATAGTGATGTCTGTCGGAAGAACAGGAAGAGTTACCCCTACTGCAGTTTTACAACCCGTGTTGTTGGCAGGATCTACAATTTCTAGAGCAACTTTAAATAATGAAGATTACTGTGCAGATAAAGATATTAGAATTGGTGACTATGTCACTTTGCATAAAGCAGGTGACGTCATTCCTGAAGTTGGAGAAGTTATATTGAATAGAAGACCAGCCGGTACAGTTCCATATAGATTCGATAAGAATTGTCCATTCTGTCATGAGCCTTTAATCAAAGACGGAATACAGACATACTGTAAAAATATTCACTGCCCTTCAAGAAAAATAAATAAGCTTCTCTATTTTGTATCTGATGCTGGAATGGATATCGATGGTTTAGGTGATGTCTTAGTCGAGCAGTTATTCAACGAACATATTTTGACTGAGATACCAGATGTTTATCGTTTAAAAAATCATAAGGATGAAATTGAAAATCTTGATGGAATGGGTGAGAAATCAGTGGATAAGATTTTAAAAGCAGTTGAGAAATCAAAATCCAACGATTTACCTATGCTGATATCGTCATTAGGAATTCCATTAGTAGGAAAGAAGACAGCTATAGTATTAGCAAATCACTTTGAAACTTTGGACAAGTTGATGATGTCCAAAGTGGATGAAATAGCAAATCTTCCCGATATTGGTCTTAAGACAGCTCAAGGAATATACGATTTCTTCAAAGATGAAATCAATAGAAATTGTATTGAGAAGTTAAGAGAAGACGGTGTTAACTTTATTCTTAAGAATATAGTTAAACCTGTAAAAGACAATTTCTTTAAAGGAAAGAAATTTGTATTGACTGGTTCCTTGTCTAAACCTCGTGATCAAGTGACTAAAGAAATAGAAAAATTAGGTGGTGTTTCAGCTGGCTCTGTATCTAAAAAGACTGATTTTGTAATTGTTGGTGAAGATGCAGGATCTAAATATACTAAAGCAGTCGAATTGGGATTGAGAATAATTAAAGAAGATGAGCTCAACGATTTGATAAAACAAGCTCAGAAGGATGCAGGATTGACTGGAACTGGTAATGATACTGGCGATAGATATTAAAAATTAATGCTAAATTTATATATAAATAGGTTATTTATATATATTTACCGGTTATTTACCTCTAAAAAAGGTTTATGATAGAGAGGTTTTATCGACTGGTAATAATAATGAGGAGATAAATATGGAGAAACCTACAGTAAAAGTTATCAACGAATGTGCAGGAAACTTGATGTTTAAATTGTCTCAAGGACAAGATGTACTTATCGCTGAAGAGTTTGATACCATTATCGACCAAATGGAGTTCTTGAAAGGAATCCCTGGTGTCGATGATGCCGAACCTATGACATTCCCTTACAAGATGCATCAAAAGGACAAAGATCTTCGTGTCGATGTTCCTGAGGCACCTATTGGAGAGGAAGCTACTTTGATGAATTCGCATGCCAAGCTTGGAAAGCAAATCAAAGTTCCTCGTGTTGTCGCTCATGGCGAAAAGAATGGCGAGGATGAGGGAGTATAGTTATGGCAACAAAATATTTGGATAAAACTATTAGAGAGATTCATATTGCTTTGATGAATGGCGAAGTCACTAGTTTGGACTTGGTCAACGAAGCAATCGAAAGAATCAATAGAGATGATTGCAACTCTTACGAAGCAAAAGCTTTTGATAAAGCTATAAAGAAGGCTAAATCGATAAAGAAAGTCGATGCTTTAGATTATTTGGAAGGTATTCCTTATTTGGCTAAGGATAATTATTCTACCAAGGGAATTGAAACCACTGCCTCATCAAATATTCTAAATGGATATGTTCCTTTATTCGATGCTGAAGTAATTCGTAGATTATCTCGTGCAGGTGCAGTAATGGTTGCAAAGACTACACTTGATGAATTGGCAATGGGTGGAACTGGTACTTCCGGTCATAAAGGAATTACCTGCAATCCTTACGATCATTCTAGAATGATTGGCGGATCTTCATGTGGTTCTGCTGCTGCTGTCGCTAAAGGAGATGCTCCTTTTGCCTTGGGAAGCGATACTGGTGACTCTGTAAGAAAACCTGCATCTCATGCCGGATTAGTCGGATTTAAACCTACTTGGGGATTGATATCCCGTTATGGTCTTCTTCCTTTTGCCTGCTCAATGGATACAGTCGGATACTTTACACGCTGTGTTTGGGACAGTGCATTGATAACCTCTACTTTGGCTGGACATGATGACAAGGATATGTCTTCATCTAGAAAGCCTAAGAAGGATTATATCGGAGCTGTAGAAAGAAAGGAAAGCTTGAAGAGAATTTGCTATTTCAAGACTGTTGTAGATGCTTGTGCTCCTTATGTACAAGAGTCTTTCTATAAAGTTCTCGATGAATTGAAAGGAAGAGGATATGTAGTTGAAAATTATGATTTCCCAATTGATTTATTGGATGCCCTATATCCTACATATATGATTCTCTCTTGCTCTGAAGCAACTGCAAATGATGCTCAATATGATGGAATGCGTTATGGTCCTAGTGGTGATGAGTCAGCAAAGACTTATCAAGAATTTATGACTTCTGCTCGTACTAAAGGATTCTCTGATCTTATCAAAAGAAGATTTGTCATAGGTTCATATTCTTTGTTAGCAGTCAATCAACATGATTTGTTCCAAAGAGCTCAAAAGGCTAGAAGAGTCATTGTAAATGCTTTGAACAAAATGCTTGAATCATACGATTATTTCGTATTGCCTGCTTCACCTTTCATTCCTAAGCATTTGAATGAATTGAGCACAAAATGGGATGCTAAACCTGAGTTTGCTGATAACCATTTATCCTTAGCTAATTTCGGCGGAATGCCTTCTTTGACTCTTCCTATGGGACTCGAACAAAATGTTCCATATGGAATCAATATCAGTGGAAGAATATTTGAAGATGATAAAGTTTTAGCTTTAGGTGAAGAAGTAGAGGAGATTACTGGGCTTAAGAATCTCCATATCAAGGAGGAATTCTAATCATGGAATACGATGTAGTTATTGGTATAGAAATCCACGTTCAGTTGAAGACTAAGAGTAAGATGTTCTCAGCTTCACCTAATACTTATCATATGTCTCCTAACTCACAGACATCCTTATATGATTTGTCGATGCCTGGAACAATGCCTGTAGTGAATATGGAAGCTGTCAGATATGCAATAAAATTCGGTACAGCCCTTCATATGAATATCGATAGAACCCTTTACTTTGATCGTAAGAATTACTTTTACCCCGATCTTCCTAAAGGCTATCAGATTACTCAACAAGACCATCCTATCGTTTCTCATGGTCATCTTGATGTTACTCTTCGTGATGGTACTATAAAGAGAATTGATGTTCAAAGAGCTCATTTGGAGGAAGATACTTGTAAACAGACTCACTTAGCAACAATGACTTTGGAGGATTATAACCGCTGTGGTGTTCCTCTTCTCGAAATCGTTACTGAGCCTTGTATCACATGTGCAGAAGAAGCTGCAAAATATGTTGAAGGAATTCGTGAGATCGTCACTTTCTTAGGAATTTCAGATGGTCGTATGGATGAAGGCTCTATGCGTTGTGATACCAATGTCTCTATCAAGCCTAAAGGATCGACTGTCTTAGGAACTAAGGTCGAGGTCAAAAATATCAACACAGTTCAAAACGTTGAAAAAGCAATTTCTTTTGAAATTGAGCGTCAAAAGAAATTGATTGAATCTGGTGGACATGTAGAACAAGAGACTCGTCGTTTCGATGAGCAACTTCAAGAGACTGTTCTCGAACGTAAAAAGACTAATGCTGTCGATTATAAATACTTCCGTGAACCTAATATCATGCCTATCGATTTGTCTGAAAAGTTTATTCAAAACGCAATCGACGATATGGCTGAACTTCCTTGGGAGTTTAGAAAAGAATTCCATGACTTAGGATTAGATGACTATCAAACTGAGCAGTTGATGTTGGATAAGAAGAATGTCTATTATTTCAAGAAATGCTTGGCCGAGAAACCATTGGATGCTAAGATTTTGTGGAATTTGTTCATGGTTGGAGTCATGTCATATATCAACAAGTCTGAAAAGGATGCGGAAAGTGATGTGTTGACTCTCGATACCTTGAAGTTTACTCCAAGAGATCTAGTCGATTTGGCTAACGAAATCAAATCGGGAAAGATTAATTCCAAGCAAGAAAAGACAGTTCTCGATGATATGGTCTTGAAAGGCGAGAAGCCTTCTAAATCTATTGAAGATCATGGATTTGAACAAATCAGTGATACTTCGGCTATTCTTCCTATTGTTGAACAAGTTATTGCTGCCCATCAAGATGTTGTCGATGGTTGGCATCATGGTAAGGATAGAAGCTTAGGATACTTGGTCGGTCAGGTCATGAAGGAATCTCATGGTAAGGCTAATCCAGTCGAAGCTAAGAAATTAATTCTCGAAAAAATTGGTCCTATGGGATCGAGAGACTAATATAAAACAGCTACATGAATTTAAACCATGTAGCTGTTTTTTTGTCTCTTTTTACTGCTAATTTAAATAGAAATTAGTTGGTGACTACTAATCGTCTCCACCTATGGCTTCTATTCCAGTCTTTATTTTTGTCTTACTAGTCTTGATGTTTTTTACAAACATGAAGATAGCTAAGGATGTTGCAGCACAAATTAAAGCATAGACCGGAAGAATTGAGAAATCAAATCCAGGAACTAAAAGTAACAATCCTAATAAGCAAGGTGTGATTGTTTGAGCGGCCATTGATGATGCATAATAATAACCTGTGAATGCTCCAACCTTCTTTGCTGAGCATAACTCCAAAACCATGGGCAATGAATTAGCATGAACAAATGACATTCCAACACCTTTGATAAACCAAATGAAGTAAATATAAATAGGAAATGCATTATATTGACCAATAGCAGGTTCGGTAACTGGAATGACATAAGTCAAGATAGTCCAGACGACATAAGCAGTTATTGTTGCTATTAATCCAGAAGAAACAGTCCATTTTCTTCCAATCTTACTAGCTATAAATCCACCGACAGCAAATCCGATTACGCTTCCTGCACCACCGACTATTGTATTTATCATATTTCCACTACTTTTAGCCATCAAATGATATTGAGTGTAGTTACCCATGAAGGTGCTGATTCCATTATCAGCCATGAACCAGAAGAACTCTGCCACTAAGATTAAGAGAAGCATAGTCTTATTAGCTTTACTCATAGTCTGATTCTCATCAGCTATTTTACCTTCGACTTCAGCTTCTTCTTCACCTCTCTTCATTTCAGGTTCCAATTGTTTTTCTAACTTGTTTTCATCGATGGTGAAGAATAAAACAAGTGCAGATATAATCATTAAGATGGAAGCTATTAAAAATGGTGATTCTATAATCCAAATATTTGCTTGGTTTGTAGCCCATAAATCATTGCTGGATGACGATCCACCCAAGTATTCGGATAGAACGAATACGAGTCCGACCAATGTAGCACAAGCTCCACCGAGGTAACCCATTATGTTGATCATTCCATTAGCTTTGCTTCTCAAGGGCTTAGGAGTTATATCAGGCATCAAAGCGACAGCTGGATTTCTATACATCATAGCAAAGAAAACAACTATTAACATCATAACGATAGTTCCAACTAAGCTGTGATAATGGAATAAGACAGGAATAAACGGAAATGCTATCGCACATATAAATGTTCCTACTAATATATAAGGCATTCTTTTTCCTATCTTCGTATGTGTCTTATCGGATAACTTGCCGAAGATTGGAAGCATTATTAAGGCTGCTAAGTTATCCATAGCCATAATGATTCCAACTAAGTATTGAACTTCTTCTTCAGTTTTAGCTCCCATAGCTTCCTTAAACAATTCTGTTAAGAAAGTCGGTGTCCAAGAATCATAGACTTGCCACAACAACAAGATTCCAAAGAAAGCAAATCCGATTAAAAAAGTTCTTTTGTAATTAAGCTTCAAAGGTTGATTGTCCCCTTCAATTTTAGTGCTGTTTTTGTTGCCCATAAGCTCCATCCTTATAATGTCGTATAAGTCTGCTCAACCTAAGATATTTTAACAAAACATAAAGTATCTTTATTTAAGTATTATTTTTTCTTTACAAGTTTATTACAATTGTTTGATTGTAATTCTTGACTCATGTTTAAAAAATATTACTAATCTTAAATATATATAGTAAAATAAAAGAGATGAGGAATTGTAATATGTATTATGAAATGGAAATTAAAATAAATCATTTGTTTTATTTGGCATTTAATTATCATTATTGAGAAATATAGACTAGGTTTTTATGTGTTTAAGTTTGTCTTTTAGTTTACACTTTTAAATTAAGATTCGCTTAAGGATTATTTATTACTTTATTTATAGCATACGAAAGGAGTTTGAATTATGAAAATATTATTGGTGGAAGATGATTTAGATTTAGTCAAAGTACTAAATAAAATATTGATTTTGAATGGATATATTGTCGATTGTGCTAATGATGGAATTGAAGCTTTAGATTATTTGAATATAAATTCATATGATTTAGTTATCATGGATATCATGATGCCTAGATTGGATGGAATTTCTACATTAAAAAAGATTAGAAAAGATGGAAACTCAGTTCCCGTTTTATTGTTGACTGCTAAATCCATGGTTGATGATAAAGTTGAAGGATTAGATAATGGTGCTGATGATTATATGACAAAACCTTTCCAATCAAAGGAGTTGTTAGCGAGAATCAGAGCTTTGACTAGAAGACAAAATCAATTAACTACAATGAGTGTGGGTAATTTGACTTTGGATCCAAATACTTATGAAATGCGTGCTGAGAAAACGATCAAATTAACTAATAAAGAATTTAAAGTTATGGAAGTTTTGATCAGAAACACTAATTCTTATTTAGGAAGTGAAAAAATAATGGATTCTATTTATGATATTTCCAGCGACACTGAGATTGGAGTTATCTGGGTTTTCATTTCAACTCTTAGAAAGAAATTGGATGAGATTGGATCTAACTATAATATTGTAACAAGAAAAGGTGTTGGATATAGGTTAGAAAGTACGCAGAAAAATGATTAAAAAACTTCGTTGGAAATTTATCGCAGTAGCAATGATATCTATCATTGTTGTTTTGATGGCGATAATTGGAACGATTACTTTAATAAATTATAATAAAACAGTTGATAACATCGATAAAGTTTTGACAGTCCTTGTCGATAATAATGGTAAATTTGATGATCTTGATTTTGGTGATGATAATTTGGAAAATACTGATGGTAACAATAACAAAGACAATCTAAATCATCAAAAGGATCATGGTGAGTTCACAAAAGAAACTCCTTATTGGACTAGATTTTTCTCTGTTAAATTCACAAACTCTAATCCTGATCCTGCTGTAGATACATCGATGATTGCATCTGTATCTAAAGAAGAAGCTATCGATATGGCTAAAGAAACAATAGATAGCAATTCTATGATTGGCTTTTATGGTGCATATAGATATAAAGTAAAGATTGCAGATGATTTCAAATTAGTAGTGTTCGTAGATTGCACTAAAGAGATGCGTTCTATCAGATACTTTGTATTTACTGGAACCTGGATATCTTTAGTTGGAATAATAGCTGTTTTTATTATTGTCTTCATCTTTAGCAAAATAGTATTTAATCCTGTTAAAAGAACATATGATAAGCAAAAGAGATTTGTCACTAATGCAGCTCATGAATTAAAAACTCCGCTGACTATCATATCGGCTAACAATGAATTGATCGATGCACAATATAATTCATTGGATGAAACACAGGCAATTGATAAGCAAGTGAAGAAATTGACTATCATGATTAATAATCTCACTTTATTATCTAAGCTAGATGAAGAAGACAAAAATGTTGATTTAAAAGAGAGAGTTGATTTGACTAAACTATCCAATGATTTGATTGAACCATTTAAAGTTATATTTGAATCTAGAAATATTAAATTCAATTATTTCGTAGATGATAATTGCTATATTAAAGGTAATACGAATTTAATTTCTCAATTATTATCATTGTTGATTGATAATGCTAATAAATATGCTTTGACTTATATTAATTTTGAAGTTCGTATTGTCGGAAAGGGTGTTGAATTAAAGACATCCAATGATGCTGATATAGATGAAAAGAATCCTAATTTATTATTGGAAAGATTCTATAGAAATGATAAAGCTAGAGGAAAAATAGAAGGAAGTGGAATAGGATTATCAGTAGTTAATGAAATAGTTAAATTACATAAAGGAACTATAAAATTAAATGCTTCTAACAATGTTTATTCATGTGTAATAAAGTTTAAAAATTGACAATCCTTGCAAAAATATTAATAATTTTTGCCACGATGGATAAAAACAAACTAAATCTAATATAATTGCTGTGAAATAGGTTTTACACAATAAAAAAAGATTAGATTTAAGGTTGGTTCGTTATTCTTAATTCTTTTCAGTGTTTTCCCTTTGAAGCCGAACTCAACTAAATTGGGGAAAAAGAAAATATGATAGATAAAACTGGAATAACATTGTTTCTTTTTGATAAAAAAGTTGTTTCTACTCCTGATATTACTAACAATGGAGTTTATACATTAAAGATTGGAAGTGATAGCAATTCAATTACTATGAATGGTCATACTTATTCAAATGGTAATGGTGGTGGATTTGGCCCCGGTTCAGGAAGACACTGATGACATATATATAACATTAAGGTAAAGTTAATCTTATACCCAAAATAGCAATGATATTTTGCTTAAAATGTTGATATAATCATAGAGAAGAATTAAAGCTTATCTCCTTCAGCGAAGCATCGATTATATCCCTTTCATTCTTTGCACATGATGCTTCGTTATAATTGTCTAACATTCACTCTCCTTTCTGGTGTTAGATAGCGTTTTAGAGCTGGCTATAGTTATGGTCAGCTCTTTTTTTGTAGAAATTAATATATAGGAATCAATTTGTCCTTCATATAATCCATATATTTTTATTTGACTTCGATTATTTTTCTTCTCGAAATATAAATTTCAATATTTTTTAGTGATTGCAGATTCAAATAAATGGATATACTGCTCCTAGCAAAGCAGTTTCTGAAACTACAAAGAAACAACAGGGTGGATTCTTCGGTGGCCCGATGGGAAGAGGCGATAATAAATAGTAGCAACCATGCAAAAATCAGCCTGAAAAGGCTGTTTTTTTATTCTCCCCTTTTCTTTTCCTAAAAAGCTCGTATAATATTTTTTTGCGAGTTGCAATAAACCACTTTAAATCAGCTTAAAGATGTGGTAATATCTCAAAGCCTGGTTCCGTAAGAAAGTGGTTTAATCCCCGCGACTGCAACTCGCGTATCGACGGTTCGAATCCGCCCGGAACCTCCAAAATGCTCCGTTAGCTCAGCTGGATTTAGAGTATCTGACTACGAATCAGAGGGCCATAGGTTCAAGTCCTATACGGAGCACCATAGTAAAAAGTGACCTGATACAATTTGTATCAGGTTTTTTATTTTGACCTGAAACTATCTAAGAAAGCAATTGTTAATCAAGCAATAATTGATCTTGGTGAGCATATAAGAATTAATTATGGTGCGATGTAATAGCTTCATTATAAGCTAATGCAAATGGTATAAGAAGTATGGCTTTATTATAAAGTAATTATTAAACCTATGGAGGTAGAAGAAATGTATAAACAGTTGTGATTGAGTATTCACCAAAAGCAATTTTGTTATTTAAAAATAAAATGCTTTAATTCTTAATATTGTTAAAGATAGGCTATATCTATTAGAAGGTTGAATTGGATATGAATGTTGTAGCAATAATTATTTAATTGTTGATTATGTTCCTAGTTTTTGGATTCTTGGCATTTGGAATGCTTTTGATTAATCCATTGACTTTCATAAGCGGTTACCGTTAGAAATTCAAGAAGCATACATTACAAAACGCAGCATAAAGAAGCAACAAAGAAAAAATTGGTAATAAGAAGATAAATATCATTTAATTTTATGTTTGCTATTGATGTATTTAAGTCGATAGATCACGAGTTTCAAAATATAAAAGAAAAAGTAAAGTTCTGGCCTCTAGCATATGGTAAACTTAGAAAACCGCTTTTGAAAATAAGTAATTAATTTTAAAAAATGGTGAATTGAAGGAGTAGTAATATGATAAAAGCTATAAGGAAGAAAGAATCAGTTATAAAAGAGGTCATCATAAGCGAAGCAATTATATGGATGGTGGGACTGGCCTTGGCTATATTCGTTATAGCCTGGCCGAGAGAATACGCCTTGGATTTCTTCATGATGATAGAGCACATGCATATCGACAGGATATATCTCGGTCTTGCCATTATTATATTGACCTTAATCATTTCAGTTGTAATTTTCTTTTTGTTGGTCAAGGAAACAAGGTGGAATAACCATAATCTAAACTTAGCACCTATAGAGTTATCTAATGATCAGATTATCATTAACAATTATGATGGCAAGGATATAATCGATGTTGATGAGATAGTTGAAATCAAGATAATGAATCATGACTCTGTGCTTCAAATTAAAACCAAGGACGAGAAAACACACCATCCCGATCATTTGAAAAACACTAGGGAAGTGTATGAGTCACTCAAAAATACAATGGCTAGTGATTATCCATCAATAGAGTTCACTGATTCTGCTGACAAGGGCTCAGAGAAGTGATTGATAATGGAAGCAGTGATGAAGAAAACTAATTTTTACTTTGTATTATTCTTTGTTTTTACGCTTTATTTTCAATAGTCTTCGTTATGGTTTGTAATCTCGATAGCAAATGGATATATTCCTGAAACAATCAAAGTTATTATCAAAGTTAATAATGATAGAGTATCAATTGTGAGTTTTGTTCTAGAGTATATCTTTTTTATGGTTATATAATTCAACTTTATTATTTTGTTTCTTTTGTTGCGAGTATAAAACATTTAAAACTTAGTTTTTAATAGTGCTTGATTGTCTTTATTTGGAATAACTATTATTTTTGAATCGAACGGTAAAGCATTGTTTTCTTTTGAATTTAGAAAATAGCACTAAATCCAAACATAGAAGCTAAAAGATTTCTTTAAATTTATGTCTTCTTATTGATTTTTTTGCTGAATTAGCCTATATTCTTCCCGCTAAGGGATTCGTTGGAAACGAATACCCGGGAGGATATAGCATTTATGAAAAAAGACATTCACCCAGCCTATTATCAGGCTACAGTCACCTGCACCACTTGCGGAACTTCATTTGTAGTTGGATCTACCAAGAAGAGCATCAATGTTGATACTTGTTCACACTGCCACTCTTTCTACACTGGTAAGGTCAACCTCAACTCTAAGACTGGACGTATTGATCGCTTCAACCGTAAGGCTGCAGCTGCCAAGAAAACAGAGTCTAAGTAATACACTTGAATAAACTAGACCACCTTTTAAAAGGTGGTCTTTTTATATTCAAAGTGAATTTAGTGTTAAGATTGCAAATGTTGAAAAATATGTGGGTTTTACATGACAAGTGATAAGAAGTAGTATACTTTGTTTTGAGAGGAGGAAAGGATTTGAATAGTATGAAAAAATATTTCTTGTATTTGATTGGTGCTTTTTGTTCATTACTAGCACCTCTCTTATTGGTCTTTATAGCTCAGCCTTTCTTTCATATTGAAGGTGATATGTCTCATGGTGTTTTGAATGGTTATGATCAGCCTGGAAATTTAATTTGTATTGTTATTATTCCAAGTATCTTAATTGCAGTATGTCTTTTCTTCTCATATTTCTTATTAATTCATAAAAAGAGAATGAACAATATAAATATCGTTCTATCTTTAGTAGTTTCAATTATATTTACTATTGTAGAAGTTTTAGTATTAGCTTTGGGATCTTATATGGCTACTATGGAATTGCTCAATTATATGATTCCTACAATTGTCGGTTATCCTGTTGTTGCATTTAGTCTTTATTGCTTGTGGAAACAATACTCTTATTCTTTGAAATACCATAAAAACAAAGTGATAGAAGAAAAGAGAAAAAATGAAGTTTTATAAATAGAAAAATAGATTATTTTGAATTGAGTCTTAATTAGGAAATCCTAATTTGAAATATCAAATCTCAGTTTTTTTGGTAAATATGCAAATATTTATGAAAACGAAAAGTGCATATCTTTTTGACATGCACTTATTCAAAGTATTTGATTCGACTATTAGTTTTACTTAGATCTATCTTTTCCGATGAAATCCCCATAAAGCGGAGTTGCTATATCAAATCCACCTGCAACTGCTAGAACTTGGCCTGTGATGTATTTAGATTCATCGCTGGCGAAGAATAATACAGCATTGGCTATTTCTTCAGGTAAAGCCATTCTATTTAAAGGAACATGCTTTAAGAACATTCCTTGGAATGCTTCGTTTATGTTTTGCTTTACGGCATCAGTAGCTGTAATTCCAGGTAGAACAGCATTACAACGAATGTTGTTTCTGGCTTCAGTTACTGAAATTAATTGAGTTAAATAGTTTATGGCCGCTTTTGAAGTTCCATAAGCTACTTGAGACAAATCTGGAACTTTACCTCCGATAGAAGAGATATTGATGATAGATCCGCCGTTTTTATCCATATATTTTAGTGCTGCTTGTGAAGTCATAAATACGCTTTTAAGATTGATACTTATCGTATCGATAAATACTTTTGGATCAGTATTTCTTAAGTCTCTATCTTTTGTAGGGTCACTAGTTCCAAAATTGTTGACCAAGATATCTATATGACCTTCTTTTTTACCGACTTCTTCTACTGAAGAAGAAAAGCTTTCTTCTTTAGATGCATCACAAAATACAGGAAATACTCTTTCCTGCCATTCTTTAGGAAACTGAGCTATTGAATCGTTAGCTCTTTGAATGTTTCTAACAGCCATATAGACTTTTGCACCTTCATTTAAAAATGATTTGACGATAGCAAATCCAATTCCTCTAGTAGATGCTGTGACTATTGCAACTTTTCCTTGTAATCTCATTTTTAACCTTCTTTCTATACTTTTTGCAAGCAAAAGTATTATATCTTCTAATATAAGTAAATAAAGATGAAATAAAAAACCACTCATTATGAGTGGTGATAATATCTAGGTGGTGGACCGTAAAGGACTCGAACCTTTGGCCCGCTGATTAAGGGTCAGCTGCTCTACCAACTGAGCTAACGGTCCATCGCTATTTAAGATAGCGGAAGTAAATATACACAAGTCGAAATAAAAATGCAATAGTAAATTTTAAAAAAATGAAGAAACATAATTTGAATTGCACTTATAAGGCTGAATTGTGTAAGACTAGTTGCTATTATAAAATCAAGTTATTGGTCTTATCTACTTATATATGTGTGTTAAATATTAAATAGACACAATCAAAGGACTAATACTTAAGGAGTTATAGAATCTATTAGAGCAAATTGTAAGTTAATTGTAAAGGAATTACAAAAAGCTAATATTTAATAAAAAATAGTCATAATTGAGCTTAATTTACTCGGTATGATAACATATTAAATATTTAATTATTAAAAAGTATTTAGTAAAAATTAAATACAAAATTAAAAAGGTGTTCATTTTTTTCTTTCTTTTTGCTAATCTAATCCAAAACTATAAAAAAATAGATATTTTTTCTAGAAAAATCAATATATTGAAATTTCTTGAATTAAATATAGCTAAGTTATATAAATACTACATCTACGAAAGATTTTTCTAAATCTACGCAATGAAAGGATATTTTGGAAAATGAAAAAATTTGTTTTGGCTTTTGGTATTCCTGTGTTGGCAGTTGCTTCTTTGATTGGATCTGGTTATGCAACATGGTATTTTAACAGTGGTAAAGTTACTGGTAATAAAGGAATTACAGTAGAACCTACAGAAAAGAAGGTTGTAGGTGCTGTGTTCGAACATTCTGAGGATGCTAGTCTAGCTAGTCTAGTTCTTGATCAACCAGATGATACAACTGATGGAATGCCCCATGATCGTCATAATGTTCATTTTGATGGAAAGTTCAAAGAGTTTTTGAAAGCATATGAGGGAGATGACGATCCTTCTGATGATAAGTTCGTTGATGGAACTTTTTATAAAGTAACTACTACAATTACTGTTCCTTCAGCAGTTGCTGGATATGTTGATTTCAACTTCACAACACCTACACCCACCGATGGCAAAACTTCCTCCGCTACTGGTGACTTAACTCTTACAAGAAAAATATCTAAATTAGAAGTAAAAAGCGATACTCCAAAATATGAGGTTTTCGATATTTCTGAGGTGACTGTTGCATATACTACAAATAAGCCTAAGAATTCGGATGAGTATGAAATTATGAAGAAGGCTGTAAAAGGTCAATCCATTACTATTGATTTTACAGCTGAAATTGTCACTACTACTAAGTAGTCTAATAATCTTTAAGTTTTAAAGGAGTTCTTATATGAAAAGGTACATGAAATCATTGTTATTTGGTTTTGTGGTACCTTTTTTTGTTATTTTATCATTATTTGGTGTTGGATATTCAACATGGTACTTTGTAAATGATGCGATTAAAGGAGATGGCATAACTATTTCTACCGATATAACAGGTGTTGCTGATTTTGGAAGGATAGTCATTAATTATGATAAAGATAGTGTAGAAGATATTAGTTCGCCTTCTTTGAATTCTAAAATAATTGTTGAATCTAATAAAATCGATTTGATTAATCCGTTTTATGTACATTATCTACTTCCGGAAGGAGCATTAATTTCTAGTGCAGGAAAACTTAAATTTAACTTGCAATTAACAGTTGATTCAGGATATGTAGCTGACAGGACTGTCGCCGATATTATGAAAGTGTCCTATTTACCTTATTCACACGGTAATAGCTCAGGTGGGAAGCTTATTAATGTTGATGATGTAGATGTAACAAAACCAGCAGATAATACTAAAAGAAGAACAGTAACTTATAATGGAATTCAGTGGCGACAAGATATTGAACTAGTAAGTTCTAAAGATGCTACTACTTTAGATCCTTACAACAAGTTTACAGTAAGCGATGAAGGTATAGTTCAAGCGGATGATCAATATGTAGTGAGTTCGACGAGTGGCTCTACTCTTAGAGAGTTTGATAAGAAAGATGCTAAGGACACATTCGTCTTTTGCTCTAACAAACTATCTTTTAAATTTCCAGAAGGCTTTAAGATTACTGATAAATTAGAAGAAGCTGCTAAAGATAATGTGTATCTTTATAAAGATATAGTTCAAATCTTTAGTGATGCAAAGATTTCTTTTACTTTTTCAGTGTCCCTTAATAAATAATAACAAGAAAGAAGGTATATATATGGGTTTATCAACATTGGTACTGATTGTATCTGCAATATCATTGGTGTGTTTTGCAATTGTCTATATTTGTATCTTCTCCTTTTATTACTTTAATAGAAAGAAGTGTATAGAAAATAAATTAGAAGATAACGAAGTAATTAAGATTTTGGATAAAGATGTTGAGAAGTATGATAAGAAGAAAAATAAAAAACTATCTTTTATAGATACTTACTACAAGAGAAAAAAGAGAAAAAAAGTCGGGAATATTATTTCTAATAGTATTGTAGGGATATTCCTAGTCGCTCTCATAGGTTTCTTTGTCTGGGCTACTGTGATGAAGTCGAATGACCAGATTACTTATTTTGGTGATAAGACATATTTAGTTGTTCAGACTTCTTCTATGGCATCTATCAACGATAACAACAAGTATTTGAAAGATGGTAGTATAGATTCAAAAGATAAGATGAATACGAGAATATCTCAGTATGCTTTTATCGGAATCGATAAATTCAAATCCGAAGATCAAATAAAAGTATATGACATAGTAGCTTTTAGAATGGACGATAAGATAATAGTTCATAGAGTCTATTCTATATCTATAGGAGAAAAAGATGGACATAAATTGTTCACCTTTAGAGGAGATGCAAACCCAGCTTCTATGTCGGGTGAAATTAATGTCACATCGGATAGAATAGTCGGAGTTTTTGATGGCTATCAAAATCAAGTATTAGGATCTATAGTCATCTATATTCAATCTGGTACGGGATTGATTTCAGTCTTTGCTATAGCAATAGTGTTGATGGTATATATCTTCTATTATGATAGAATCGATCTTAGACTTACTGATAGATATGAAGCCTTGATGAAGGAAAGATTTGGTAATAAAGCATCCCTTTGCATTGTTGTTACTTTTGCTAAGCAAACATATATTCCTTATAGTGAAGAGGATATTAAAAGATAAAAGGAGGTTAGAATAAGATGAGAAGAAAAACATTATTAAATAGAAATGTTATTATTGTTTTAATGCTCTTCATCTTTTTGATGACCGCTTTTGTTTCTACAGCTTATTCTTTGTGGTACTTCCCTAATTCTGGGAATCCAAAGGAAGTTAACGCTGATATGAAGGTGGATGATATAGAAGAAAACTTTAAAAAAGATACAAGTAATTACTTAAAAATCATAGATTGTAGAGATGGCAAGATTCCTGATTATGACGATTTTGCTAAAAGCGAATCAGGATTCTTGGATAATTCAAAAAATTTCACTAAAGATGGCACTATTTTCAAAGGAAAGAATGGTAACTATTCAAAGAAAGTATTTGGTGTTTCTTCTTTAAAATTAGAATCTCTTGTATCTAGTGTCTCTTATCGCCCAGGTACTAGCATAACAAGCTTAGGTACTAGTGCGACAGGCTCAGGTACTAGCGTGACAGACAAGACAGAAATTTACTTATATGATTTATTAAATTCCCAGTATAAGTTAGTAGATCATTTAACAAACGAGAGCATTGAATTAAAAGATGGAAAAGGCACTAGTTCTGATGAATCATATTCTTCTACTAAATTTGAAGATTATAGGAAAAATATAGGACGCTCTTTTTTTAAATCTAGAATACTATTTTTAGTCCCTAGAGATACTAAATGGATCAATAATAAGCAGCCTGAAACTCTTCCTAAGGTAGATAGTGATTACAATATTTATTTCCATAACGAAGCTACAGGCGGCGACGATCCTAGTAAAAAAGATCCTAATAAAGATTATAGTAATTTAGATCATGTGTGGCTTTGGAATGATAGAACAGATTTCGGAGTTTCATTGCCTTTGGTGGGTTGCTCTAAGAAGAAAGATGACACGAATTATAATAAATCAGTGCATATTAATTATGAGACTCTTTATCAAGTTTGCAATGATCTCTGTGACACCACAAAACAATCCGGGTTTATCATGACGCCTCAAACAGCACCTACAGGTATTGTATTTAAGACGGAAAAAGGAACAGATTTTGCTCCTAAAGACGATAAAAATGGAAAAATTGAGTACTTAGCTTTGCCTTTACCTCCTAACAATTCCAAATTTGATATTTATATTAATGCTGCAAAAGATGGCAAGTTTACAATCAGAACTGATCAAGATGTCGATCTTACAAAGAATAAGAACATAGTTTACTATTCGGCCAATGGTCTTGATCACTTATGGATGTGGTCTAAGAAAGAAGAAGAAGTTAAACCAGATTTTGGATGTTGGATTTCATCCAATTATGTTTATAAATTTAAGATGACTCGTTGCAATAAGGATGTTTCTTGTTTCTCATACAATTATGGTGAAAAGTTTAATTTCTACACGAAATGGACAGGATCTATAGTTGGTACTTCAGCGGACTTCTCTCACGGATTTACTTTTGATAAAAATGAAACAGGTGAAAAAATAAACTATGACTATGATAGTCTAATTTTGACGAACTACAAAGGTGAAATTCAAGCTGATGCCGATGGTAAAGATGGTAGAGATAATATCAGTGGTTTGTTTAACGGTACTTCTGAATGTAACGGTGATTGTACTTCCATTTATTTGCTTGAAAACAATAAACATGTTGATGTATATACGTCGAAGGATGACTTTATTAAAGAATTGAATAAACTGAATTAGGTTCTAAATAAATACATATTATTTAAAGAAAATGTCTGCGGATTGCCGTAGACATTTTTATGTTAGGGCTTTACATTCAATATGTTGCTTTTTCAACTGCTTTTTTATTAAAAATTCTCGTTAAAGGCTTGACAAAACGCCCGGAACTGATATCATTATCAACGCACGAACGGGAGATGTTCGTATTTTTTATGCGACAAGTACGAAACGCCCGGAATCGTGGACATAAAATTAAGAGGGATAAGATAAATGCCTACAATTAACCAGCTTGTGCGTCATGAGAGACGCAGGCTCGTAAAGAAGTCCCTTTCTCCTGCATTGGGCAAGAGATGGGATTCTCTCAACAAGAAGATGAACAACACTCCAGCTCCTCAAAAGCGTGGAGTTTGCACCCGTGTCGGAACTATGACTCCTAAGAAGCCTAACTCCGCTCTTCGTAAGTACGCTCGTGTTCGTTTGACTAACAACTATGAAGTCACTGCTTACATCGGTGGAGAAGGACACAACCTTCAGGAGCACAAAGTTGTTTTGATCCGTGGTGGCCGTGTACGTGACCTCCCTGGTGTGCGTTACCACATCATCCGTGGTGCTCTTGAGTGCTTCGGTGTCGAAGGTCGTAAGCAATCAAGATCTCAATACGGAACCAAGAAGAATGGTGAGATCCAGAAGAAGTAAAGTTAGGAGTTAATGAACAATGCCTAGAAAGAATGGTTCAATCGAGAAGAGAGACGTACTTCCCGATCCTGTGTACAACAGCAAACTTGTTACTCGTCTCATCAACAAGATCATGAAGGATGGTAAGAAAGGTCTTGCCCAAAGAATCCTTTATGAGTCATTCGAAAAAGTAGAGAAGAAAACTGGCAAACCCGCCATGGATGTCTTCGGACTCGCTCTTGGAAACATCATGCCTGAAATCGAGCTCAAGGCTCGTCGTGTCGGTGCTGCTAACTACCAAGTACCTGTCGAAGTCTCTGCTGACCGTCAGGTTACTCTTGGACTCCGTTGGCTCGTCAACTATGCTCGCCTCCGTAATGAGAAGACCATGGTAGACAAGCTTGCCGGAGAAATTATCGACGCTGCAAATGGTGTCGGTGGTGCTGTAAAGAAGAAGCAAGATACCTTGAAGACTGCTGAAGCCAACAAGGCCTATGCTCACTACCGCTACTAGTCGTCCTAAGACTCAAAATATAGAGAGGAAACCATAAAAATGGCTAATAAGGAAGACTCAAACGTACAGTCGTTTGAAGCTATTGCCGAGGACCATGTTCGTAATATTGGAATTATGGCCCACATCGATGCCGGTAAGACAACTACATCTGAACGTATTTTGTTCTATACCGGACGTACCCACAAGATAGGTAATATCGATGATGGTAATACTTCACTCGACTTCATGAAGCAGGAGCAAGAGCGTGGTATCACTATTCAATCCGCTTGTACTACCTGTCTTTGGAAGGAAAGAACAACTCAGGAAGAGTATCGTATTAACTTGATCGATACTCCGGGACACGTCGACTTTACAGCTGAAGTCGAGCGTTCACTTCGTGTTTTGGACGGAGCTGTTGCTGTTTTGGATGGAAAGAACGGTGTTGAGCCTCAAACTGAAACTGTTTGGAGACAGGCTGATAAATACAACGTTCCTTCAATCGTTTATGTCAACAAGTTGGATTCTATCGGATCTGATTTCGAGATGTCTTTCCACTCAATCAAGGAAAAGCTTGGTGCAACCGCAATTGCTATTCAGTATCCTTTGGGAACTGAGAAGGAATTCTATGGTGTCATCGACTTGGTCAAGATGATAGGATGGAAGTGGGTTAATGAAGTAGATCCTAGAACTAACTCCATTCCTGCTCCTACTCAGATTGAAATTCCTGCTGAGTATATGGAGAAGGCCCAAGAGTGGCGTCAAATGATGTTGGATGAATTGGCCAACAACGATGACGAAATCATGATGGAAGTTCTTGAAGGAAAAGAACCTACTGTCGAAGAAATTCAGGCCGCTTTACGTCGTGGAACCATTTCTCACAAGTTCCACCCTGTTCTCGCTGGAGCTTCATTCCGTTCTAAAGGTATTCAAACATTGCTCGATGCTATTGTCGACTATTTGCCTTCACCTTTGGATATTCCTGCTGCTGTTGGAAAAGACAAGGATGGAAATGACGTCGAGTGCAAGCCTAATGCAAATGCACCTTTCGTTGGACTCGCATTCAAAATTACTACCAACCAATTTGGTAAGCTCACATTCTTCCGTGTGTACTCTGGTACCTTGAAGAATGGTTCATACTTGTACAACGCTACTCGTAATGTCACTGAGCGTGTCTCCAGAATTGTTCTTATGAACGCTGACTCTGAAGAGGATGTCTCCGAAGTCAGAGCTGGAGAAATCGCAGCTATTATCGGTCTCAAGTCCACGAAGACTGGTGATACCCTCTGCACTGAAGAGAATCCTACATATCTTGAATCTATCAAGTTCCAAGATCCTCTTATCTCTGAGGCTATCGAAGCTGATAAACATACTGACACTGATAAGATGGCTGTAGTCCTTATGAAGTTCTGCGAAGAGGATCCTACCTTCCACTTCTACACAAATAAGGAAACTGGACAATCCATCATTGCTGGTGTCGGAGAACTCCAACTCGATGTTAACTGCACCCGTTTGAGAGATGACTACGGCATTCCTGTACACGTAGGTGCCCCTCAAGTTGCTTACAAGGAAACTATTCGTAAGTCTGCTACCTGTGAAGGTAAGTACATCAAGCAATCTGGTGGACACGGACAATACGGACACGTTATCTTCAAGTTCTCACCTAACCCTGGTAAGGGAATCGAGACACAGAATGAAGTCACTGGTGGTCGTATTCCTAAGGAATTCATCAAACCTTCAATCGATGGTTTGGTAGAAGCTACTGCCCATGGTTTGGTTGCTGGATATCCTGCAATTGACATCAAGGCTGAGTTGATGGATGGATCATCACACCCTGTCGACTCTTCCGAAGCTGCTTACAAGATGGCATCTTCAATCGCCTTCAAACTTGCAGCTCAAAAGTGTGACCCTGTCATCCTTGAACCTATTGTCAAGGCTGAGATCACCACTCCTGAACAATATCTCGGTACTGTTTTAGGAGATATTTCCTCAAGACGTGGAACAGTTACTGATACAAGCTCCAAAGGTAATGCTCAAGTCATTAGTGCTTTGGTACCTCTTGCAAACATGTTCGGATACATCAACGATCTTCGTTCTATGACCCAAGGTCGTGGTATCTACACTATGGAATTTGCTCAGTATCAAGAAGTTCCTAAGTCCATCCAGGAACAAATTGTCAAAGCCCGTACAGGTGCTGGCAATTAGTCGAATTTGATTCGTTAGTTAAAAACCTACATAAAACGCTTTCAATGGCTCTACACCAGCTATGGGCCTTTATTGAAAAAAAAGCCTTACTAATGTATATTTATAAGGCTACATAGCAATGCTGGCAAACCAATTTTTAAGGAGGCTTATAAAAGCTTATGGCAAAGGAGAAATTCGATAGAAGCAAACCGAACGTTAACATCGGTACAATTGGACACGTCGACCACGGTAAGACAACTCTTACTGCTGCTATTACCAAGGTTCTCGCCGAGAAGGGTGAGGCCAAGGCTATGGCTTATGACCAAATCGACGCCGCTCCTGAAGAGAAGGCTCGTGGTATCACCATTAACGCCGCTCACGTTGAATACGAGACTGCTAAGAGACACTACACCCACGTCGACTGCCCGGGACACGCTGACTACGTCAAGAACATGATCACCGGTGCTGCTCAGATGGATGGAGCTATCCTCGTCGTCGCTGCTACTGATGGTGTTATGCCTCAGACCCGTGAACACGTCTTGCTTGCAAAGCAGGTCGGTGTTCCTTACATCGTTGTCTTCCTCAACAAGTGTGACCAAGTCGATGATCCTGAACTCATCGATCTCGTTGAGATGGATGTCCGTGACCTCTTGAGCAAGAACGGATTTGACGGAGAGAACTGCCCTGTCATCCGTGGATCTGCTTTGAAGGCTCTTGAAGCTGCACCTGGATCTGCTGATGAGCAATGCATCGTCGATTTGATGAATGCTTGCGATGAGTCCATTCCTGATCCTGTCCGTGATATCGAGAAGCCTTTCTTGATGGCTGTCGAAGATGTTATGACCATCACTGGACGTGGAACCGTCGCCACTGGACGTGTTGAGCGTGGTGAAATCAAGTCTAACGATGCTGTTGAAATCGTTGGTTTGATGCCTACTCGTACTTCCACCGTCATTTCACTCGAAATGTTCCGTAAGACCTTGGATTATGCAAAGGCTGGAGACAACATCGGTATGTTGCTCCGTGGTGTCGATCGTGACCAAGTAGTCCGTGGTCAAGTTATCGCCAAGCCTGGAACCATCGTTCCTCATGCAAAGTTCCGTGCTCAAGTTTACATCTTGACCAAGGAAGAGGGTGGACGTCATACTGCTTTCGCTGATGGATATCGTCCTCAGTTCTACTTCCGTACAACTGATGTCACTGGTGTCATCTCTTTGGAAGAAGGAAGCAAGATCGTCATGCCTGGTGACCACGTCGAGTTCAACGTTGAGTTGATCAAGAAGGTCGCTATCGAGAAGAACACTAAGTTCGCTATCCGTGAAGGTGGCCACACCGTTGGTGCAGGAACCGTCATCGATATTCTTGACTAATTAGTTCCTATTGAAACGATATAGCTCTGCTTCGGCAGAGCTATTTTTATTTTCATAGTTGATTAGATCTTAAACATTAAAAAAAGAATTTGATTCTTTCACTATTAAACAGGCACATATATTATGGATAACATTAGGTGATATGCTTATTTCTCTTTACTTTAAGACAAAACATCTTTATAATTATTTAGCTTTGTGAATATTTAACAAAGCTCTCTGCTATGCACCAGAAATGCTGTACATAGCCGTCATGTCCAAAGGGAGGAAAAAGAACATGAGAAAGTACGAAATCATGTATGTCCTTAAACCTGAACTCGGCGAAGAAGCTACCAAGGCTGAAATCGCTAAGCTTGCTGACATCCTCACCAATAATGGTGCAGTTGTTAACAAGACCACTGAGTGGGGTCTCAAAGACTTCGCTTATGAGATGGAAGGTTTCAAAAAAGGATACTACGTCATCCTTGAGATTGAGGCTGATCCCGACAAGAGCAAAGCTCTTAAGGAATTCCAACGTCTTGCTAGTCTCAACGCAAATGTTATCCGTTATTTGATCACTAAGGCTAATGCCTAGTAATCAACTAGAAAGGAAACATTTTAAATGGCAGTAAATCGTGTCGTATTGGTCGGAAGACTTACTAGAGATCCAGAGTTAAGAAAAACTACTTCTGATTCTAGCGTCGTATCATTCACTCTTGCTGTGGATGGAATTCCATCTAGAGATGGAAAGGCAAATGTCTCTTTCATCTCTTGTGTTGCTTGGAGAAACACTGCTGAAAATGTCGCTAAATTCACTCACAAGGGAAGCCTTGTCGCTGTGGATGGAAGACTTCAGCAAAGAACCTATATGTCTAAGGACAATAGGAAAGTCAGTGTTGTAGAAGTCGTATGTGATACTGTTCAGTTCTTGGAAACAAAACGCGACAGTGCTTCACGTAATGAGCCTAGCGAACCTAGTGATGACTTCTCTTCATCTTCTAAAGCTGACGCACCTGTGGAAGGAATCGACACATCTGACGATGATTTGCCATTCTAGTATTCGATTTGATAATAATTAAAGAAAGGATGCATGAACTATGTTTGTGAAAAAGAAATTCACTCGTAAAAAGGTATGCTACTTCACCAAGAATCACATCAAGAACATCGATTACAAGGATGTTGAGACTTTGAAGAAGTTTATCTCACCTAACGGAAAGATCACACCTAGAGCTACAACTGGAACCAGCGCACGTTATCAACGTATGTTGGCAAAGGCTATTAAAAACGCTCGTTTCATGGGATTACTTCCGTTCGTTGACAACGACTAATCATATTGTAAGGTTAGACTTTAGCACCAGTTTTACTGGTGTTTTTTTAATGCTTATAATTATTACTAGCTAATTGTTATCATTGTTTTTAATTGACATTTGTTCTGCATAGGGCTACAATGCCAATAATTGTTTGGTTCATATGGGATGGAATCCAGGAGGGAAAAATATTCTAAAGTGATGATTAGCAAATATGTTTCTATAGGTAATTTTGGAATTCGATATACAGGAAAGCATAAATGTTCACATAACGTGTGCACTTCAATATCACCAATTGTTAGTGTTTGCGGCTGTGGGAACTTTAGTCTTGATTAATGATAATATGGCTAAAGAGAAATTTATTAAGTATCACATTTGGAATAGTCTAAGACCTTATGGTGAAGCAAGCCATGATAATGTGATGAAATACTTTAAGTCGACTGGAACATATTACTATGAATTTTTAAATAAAGGACTTACTGCAAAGCAATCATATAAGTTAAGTTTAAGAAAAACAGATAAAGACATTCAAAAGGAATATTCTGCAAATATCTATGACAAGTATTATCCTTTGATTGTGATATCGATAATGTTATTCTTCGGACTTATAAATATGATTATAGGTTTAACTGGATATAAAAATGGTGAATTAGGTGTTTGGATGTTATATATATTTCAAGACTTAATAACATTAGTTCTGTTAGGCGAAGCCATATTTAGAAAATGTTATAAAACTTTATTTGACTGGACAACATTATTAGTTTTCTTAATCGGATCCTGGTCTTTCTTTGGATATAGTTTGAATTACTTTGGAGCTGCTCTTCCAGACATAAAATATAATTACATTTATACTTTTCCTGGACTGATATATAAGACCAAGTATTGGGATGGAGATTTAGTCGAATCAGTTTATTTCTTCGACCCTATCTTATCTATTGGATTGATCATGTTATTTATTTACTTAGCCATAGTTATAGTAAAGTCGATAATTAATAAAAGACTCGATAAACAAATAGAAGCAATTTGAAATTGTAGCTAGAAAGTTTTAAAAAAGAGATTGCTGTTTGTTTGGCAATCTCTTTTTTGATTAATCGTTATCTTCGATTAAATATGTTTCGTAATGATCTACTGAGTCGCCAGCTTTGAGTGTTATATGGGATAAGCCTAAAGCTATTTGCTGAGGCTCTAGAGCTAAAGCACGTCTGTTATGAAGGATAAGACCTTCTGCATTTTCAAACTCATATTTAGAGCATGAAGCATCAGCGTAGATGTTTATAGCTTCGAAGTCAGTGAACAATGACAACTTAACTTTTCCACCTTTATAAATGACTTGAGGTTTATCTTCTTGAACTTTATCGAAGACGAATAAGTGATCTATTGTTTTTTCCCAGATTGTTTTTTCAATGACATCGAGCTTAGGTCCTAATACAGACATGCTTCTAAAATCCATGCATTCAGGAACATTGTCGATTCCAGTTACTAACTGACTCTTACCATCGTTTGTTCCCCATTTAGAGGCATTTATATATAAGGAATCATTAGATATATTTTGAATTCCATTGATGTCCCAGTATAAATGGTTAGAGAAGGAAACTATAGTGTCCTTATCAGTAGTTGCATGATATCTGATGGTGAATTGATTCTTACCATCGATGAATTCATAAGTGATTTTTGTTTCTAGATTTCCGGGATATCCATTTTCACCATCTTTATCAGTAAGAGTGAATTCTACTAAAGTTTTACCATCAGCGTTAATAATAGAATAATCGAAAATTTTGAATGACATGGAATTCATTTTTCCACCATGGATACAGAATCCTTGTTGCTGTTCTATCAAATGATAATTTTTACCATTGATAGTTATATCGCAGGGAATACGTCCAGCAGTTCTAGCCAAGGTCTTTCCGTTGAATTGAGTATCTTCTGGGTACATCTCTCTCTTAGGAGCGAGATTAATCAAATTTCCATCCCAAAGTATTTCCCAAACACCGGCACCAATCGAAGAAAGAATAACAGTCAACCTTCCGTTTTCAACTTTTATGTAGTCAGTCTTCTCGTCATGCATAATACTTGTTTTTATCATGTCTTTATCCTCAGTTCTTTAATAGTTTAGTCTTTTTTCTTTTATCTTTAAATAACAATAAAAGATAAAATAATAAATACTAATTTTTATATTTAAAAAGCCTAGCAAGAGCTAGGCTAACTATCAAAATAAATTGAATAAAGCTATATAAGGCTTTGCACCCATATTGAAATAGATTATGTACAAAACAATCAGAGATACTATCCAAAGGAAAAATAAAGTAATTCCAATCCAACACAATATTCTTGTATTTTTTCCACTTTTTTTATTGAATAGTCCATAAAATCCAAATACAAGTCCAAGTAATCCACCTAAAGCACCGAATACTAACGATAATACACCGAAAACAATATTATCATTTGGATTAGTTGAATTTGATTTTCTCGATGAGTTTTCTTGTATTTCATGGATATTCATTGGACTTCCACATCTGGGACAATAATTGCAATTGACATTCATCATCGAAGCACAAAAAGGGCATTGCTTCTTTGTACTGCTATCATTTTGATTGTTAGAGTTATAAATTTCCATATAATCACCCCTCCTTTTAATAAGCTCTAATTATATACATTAGGATAATTCTTTAGTGCCTGTATAAAGTTGGTAATAAACACCTTTTTCCTCTAATAATTGGTTGTGTGTTCCTCTTTCAATAATTCTTCCGTGATCTAAGACCATGATGACATTAGAATTCATAATGGTTGAAAGTCTATGTGCGATAGCAAAGACGGTTCTTCCTTCCATCAATTTGTCCATTCCTTTGGTGACGATAGCTTCGGTCATGGTATCGATTGAAGAAGTTGCTTCGTCTAATATTAGGACGGGAGGGTCTGATACAGCGACTCTAGCAATTGATAGAAGCTGGCATTGACCTTGTGACAAAGATGAGCCATCACCTTCAATGAAGGTATTGTATCCGTTAGGAAGCATTCTAATAAAGCCATCTGCGTTAGCAAGTTTTGCGGCTTTAATACATTCTTCATCAGTTGCATCCAATCTACCATAACGAATGTTATCCATTATTGTTCCACTGAATAATGATGTGTCTTGAAGAACAACACCTAATGATCTTCTCAAATCTTTTTTCTTAATCTTATTGATGTTGATATCGTCGAATCTAATCTTCCCATCCTCTATATCATAGAATCTATTCAGCAAGTTGGTAATAGTTGTTTTACCAGCACCAGTGCTACCAACAAAGGCAATCTTTTGACCAGGTTTAGCATATAAATCTATATCGTGTAATATGATTTTTCCAGGTGTATAACTAAAGTCGACATCAAACATTTTAATGTCACCTTTAACAGGAACGTATGTGGTTGAGTTATCGGCTTTGTGAGGATGTTTCCATGCCCAGTTTGAATGAATAGAAGCATGCTCTTCTTCGACAAAATTATTGCCGTCCCAATGGCCTTGTACTAATTCGACATATCCATCGTCGGCTTCGACCTTTTCATCCAACATTTTGTAGACTCTTGAAGCACCAGCTTTTGCTTGCGCGATGAATCCAAATTGTTGACCGATGGTGTTTACCAATCCTATAGCTTGTTGTACTAAAGGATCAAATCCTAAGGTTATTCCTAAAGTCATAGTTCCTAATCCGAATTGGAATCCATAGTTTTGAGTGTTGAAAGCAAAACATATGATTCCAACGATGATTGTTATGACATATACGATATAACCGACATTGATGATGACAGGACCTATAGCACCGGCAATCCAGTTTGCTTGATAAGATGAATTCATTAAGTTTTTGTTTTTCTTATCAAATTCATTTTTAGCTTTTTCTTCGTGGTTAAAAGACTTAACAACTTTTAATCCACCCATCATTTCTTCGATTAAACCTTCTTGTTCTCCAATTGATTTTTGCTGATCATCAAAGTATTTTTCGGCTTTCTTACCCATCATTGAAGAAGCTATAAACATTCCTATGACACCAACGATAAAGATGATTGTCAAATATACAGAGAACATCAACATCATTACAAATAGAGTGATGAATGTTAGCAAGGATGAAAACAAAGTCTGAGTTGTTTGTATTGTGAATTGACGTATTGTATCGACATCATTAGTGTAGATGGACATGATTTCACCCTTTTGGTGTTGATCGAAGTATCTAACAGGCAAATCTTCCATATGCGAGAATATTTTGCATCTAGTCTTATGCATGAAATCTTGGCCTATGTATGCCAAGGATACGGCATATGTACCCATAGCTAAGTTTCCTAATGTATAGGATATAGCCATGAATATCAAACAAGGATACAAGGTGCCTTCAGCAAATGACTTAAATACGTCTTCCGACACAGCGACATCACCTGTAGAATGAATATTCTCTAATCCATCAATAACTTTTTGTATTGCTATTGGTGCTGTAACAGAAGCAATTGCGGATATGATGATACAAATGATGGATAAGGCAAATAACCATGGGTGTAGTCTAGCCATCTCTTTGATCAAAGAGAGAAGGACATTACGTTTCTTTTTCTGATTCATAACTGTTCCTCCTTTACACCTTGAAGATCGCAGACGTTTTTAAAGATGCTATTGTTACGATAAAGGTCTTTAGCAGTTCCTTCACCATCTATTCTTCCATTGTCTAAAACAATGATTTTATCAGCGTGTAGAACAGAAGAGATACGTTGAGCGATAATGATTTTTGTAACTCCAGGTAGGGTTTCTTTAAGGCCTTCTCTAATCTTTTCATCTGTTTTTGTATCCACTGCTGAAGTAGAATCGTCAAATATTAAGATCTTAGGCTTCTTGATAAGAGCTCTTGCTATACAAAGTCTTTGCTTTTGACCACCAGAGAAGTTAGCACCACCCTGGTCTACTTTGGATTGATATTTATCAGGCATTTGCTGAATGAATTCATCAGCTTGTGATATCTCACATACTTTTTGAATTTCTTCGTCGGTTGCATCTTCTTTTCCCCATCTAATGTTTTCAGCTATTGTTCCTGAGAACAATACGTTCTTTTGAAGAACCATTGAAACTTCGTCACGCAATGCTTTTTTATCGTAGCTCTTAACATTTGTTTCTCCAACTAATATCTCGCCTTCACTGGCATCATAGAAACGCGGAATTAAGTTGACTAATGTGGATTTAGCAGAACCTGTTCCACCTATGATTCCAACCGTCTCTCCACTATTGATTTTGAGATTTATATTTTTTAAGACTTCATCTCCGTTACCATCTTTATATTTAAATGAGACATTTCTAAATTCAATCGATCCATTTTTTATTTCTTTTAGAGCGTTAGGGTTGTTCTCGATTGTGGATTTTTCAACCAACACTTCATACACTCTCTTCATAGAGGCTAAACTCATGGCGACCATGACCATAATAGTAGCTAGCATCATAAGGGCAAATAAGACCCAAATAGCATAGTTTGTAAGGATTGAAAAATATCCAACTTTTATTTGACCTCTAAGAATTGCAAATGTTCCAAAGGCTACTACTAAAGCCATAGAAAAGTTTATTGAAAGATTCATCAAAGGATTGGATAAAGCACCTGAGATTTCTCCTTTGGTCAATATCTTTCTAATATCTTCAGAAGCATTGTTGAATTTTTGCTTCTCGAAATCTTCTCTAGAATAAGTCTTTACTGTTCTAATTCCTAAAACGTTCTCTTCGACAGCTTTGTTCAAATTGTCATATTTCATAAAAGCTTTAGAGAAGAATTTTAAAGCTAAGACTATCAAGACTACAGTTATGACCGCAACCATAGGAAGGGTAACTGCATAGATCCAAGACACTGGTGCAGCTACAACAATAGAAGCGATTATGGAATAGATAAAGTATATCGGCGATAACATTCCGTTTCTTAGAATCATCATATAAGCCTGCATGATGTTGGTCACATCCGTAGTTTGTCTTGTCACCAATGAAGCTTTTGAAAATTGATCAATGTTATCAAATGAAAAGTCTTGAGTTTTATAGAATAAATCTTGTCTTAAATTGGCAGCAAATCCAGCAGCAGCTTTAGATGATTCCTTCATTCCCCATAAGGATGTTCCAAATGAGAAAAAAGCTAAAACAACTAACAATACTGCATACATTACAACATGGCACACAATTGTCTGTGTATCATTTCCGCCATTTGTTTGGAAGTCGTTCATCTCATTGATCATAAATCCCATCAATAAAGGAATAGTACAATCAGAGCAAGCTTGTAGTCCAAAGGCTACAAAACTTAAAATTGAGCTTTTCTTATATTCTCGAACGCTTTTAAGGAGCATTTTAAAGAATCGAACATAAGAAACTCTTTGTGTTTCTTTTCTTTCTCTCATATATTTACCTCAAAAAGCTATTTATTTTTAGTAATCTAACATATGTATTTTTATTGACTAGTCTTATATTTCGGTATATTTTTAATCGAACATAAAAGCGATAACAAAAAGCCATCTCCTGTGTACTGCTAGAGATGGCCTTCTTATCAAAAAAGAATCTATTTTTAGATGTTTACTTCTTAGGGAACTTCTCTTCTGCAGGGATTGCAAGAGGATCGAAGTCAGCGTTTGTGTAAATGTTCTGAACATCCTCTAATTCATCCAAAGCATGAACGAAGTTTGCAAGTTTTTGCTTGTCAGCATCTGCTACATCATGTTTGACATAGTCAGGAATAGGAAGCATAGTGATTTCGTTTGTGACAAAGTCAACTACTCCAAGATCTTTTAAAGCATCTCTAGTCTTTGCAAAGTCCTTGGGCTCTACCTGAACTTCGATGATTCCATCCTCAAAGGAAACTCCTCTCAATCCTTCGATTCCGGCATCGAGAAGACCCATCTCGATTTCTTCACTCTTGTCTTCTTCACCTTCAAAATCGAAGACACCAGTTTGTGTGAAAAGATAATCTACACAACCTGAATCTCCAAGGTTTCCACCACGATGAGAGAAGATTGCACGAACTGATGCATAAGCTCTCTTATCGTTGTCGGAAAGAGTGTCGACGATGATTGCTACTCCGGCAGGAGCATATCCTTCATAACGTCCACCGACATAAGTGGTGGCATCTCCACCCTTAGCCTTAGCTATAGCACGATCGATGACATCACGAGTTACACCTTCTCCACGATATTTTTCAATTGCTGAACGTAATGCGAGGTTAGAACTCGGGTCAGGATCTCCGCTCTTAGCGGCCATGTAAATTTCCTTACTGGCACGGTTGTAAAGTGCAGACTTTGCGGCGTTTGTTTGAGCCATCTTTTTGGCTCTGACTTCATGTGCTCTACCCATATTCTATTTACCTCTCTTGATTAAAATAATATTGGCTTGTATTCAATATTTCACAAGCAAAGATTAATATACTACTTAATAAACACTCATAGCAAATATTTTTTATTAAAATCCATTATTCAAAATAAATTCTTATATGGTTTTAGAATTATTGTCTGGATTTATATTAGGAGTACCTAATGAAAAGTGTAGATAAAATTGATTAAGAAAAGCCAGATTTTTTATCTGGCTTTTGACAATTATTCAGCTTTGGTTGAATTTGATTTTGCTTGTGGTAATTTGAATTTTGGATGTGCTTTTAAGACAGCAGCTTTCGCAGTTTCAAAGTAACGCTTTTCTTGACGGAAACGAACTGAATTGCTTCCCATTTCGAAATTGTAGTATTTGTTTGCTACATCGATGGAATCATCTTCACGATTGAGAATCAAGCCTTTTACTAAGAGAGAATTTCTATATGTAGACAATCTATAAGGTTTCAATACAGCGTTCTTGACATCTCTCTTCAATCCGGTGAACAACATATCAGCTCCAGCTCTATCATTGAGAAGAAGAAGGATGAATAATCTTTCACCAGCGATATAAGCTTGCTCTTCAATAGTTAGAAAACGTGAGATTTGATGACACTGCTTTAATATGGTGTAGCAATTATCCAAGTCACCTTTATATAAGCTATCGATATACTTATAAATCAAAGCTTTTGATTTCCAATATGAGGTAGGATCAAAGTTAAAGTCAGGAGCTATTAAATCTACATCGGCAAACTCATAAGCAGTATCTATACAGTATATGTTGTAAGCTTTACGATCTTCTTCTTTTCTCGTCTTTATGAATACGAACATATCGTTAGGATAGTCCTGTCTAAACGGAAAGAGTTGGTAGATCAATGTTTCTATAGCGTGGATACCACAGAATAGGAATCCCCATTTCAACCATTGGACACTGTTAGGAATGACGAAGTATAGAGCAAAGAGCAATGCAACCATCACTATGATTCCACCCATTCCTCCCCAGAGCATTCCAGAAGGATTGGCATCTACTTTTCTATCTTTGGGAGCAAAGTTTGCATGCATTTCAAGGATGTACGAACTATTGAAATAGAATTTTTTAACTTTTCCGTTCTTATTCTTGACCTCTCTATGTTTCTCATAACAAAGCCCAGATAGAGTTAGGAATGTTAATTCATAACCGGTCATCTTTCCCACTAATACTTTTCCTAAAAACCAAGCTGATATTGCAAGTAGGTTTCCTACTAAGATGGGGACTAGCAAGAATCCGATACGTGCTCCCGATGAATTTTGAATTGCTTCGTAACCACTTCCGTATATTTCCCAAACAGCAAGACCTACCATATAGGCTAGAATGATGACGAAGGAAACATTAGACCAGCTCTTATCCTTCAATTTTAGTGGAGGAAGGGGTGTTCTAATTTCATCGACCATCTCAACGGCTCTTTTAGATGGCTTATCAGCGTGAAGAGATTCTCTTGGCTGAGCCTGAGAAGAAGACTCTTCTTTTTCAAAGTTATTTTCTTCTGACATTTAATTTCTCCTTAAAAGTTTTAGAATTTAGACAATAAAACATTATAAGGGTAAAAAAAATTAGGCTTTATTTTTAAGCTTGGTTTTTAGAACTTCAGGCAACTCTAGTTTGGTAGTTATTGATTTTGACAACAAATCCATTAATTTTTCTTTTTCTATGCAAGGCTTTATAAAATCTAAAGATGAGTAGACTGATTCTATAAAACCGGATTCTATAATCTTAGAGCTAATTATCTTTGACAGTTTTTTTATCACGGATAAACTTTGATTGAAATTTGAATTAAAACTATAGATTTTAAAAGCTTCGTCAATGGAAATATTATTTAAAAAAGATTCATTTCCAGAGTTTAAATATAGATTTATTCTATTCTCTAAATTTAATTGTGAATTGCCTCTAACATAAACAAAACTAGGATTTAAATCATTGCTTGATAGAGTATGAATGAAATGATGCTTTCTATCTTCTATTTCTACTTGATTAGATGTTTCGTATCCGTTAAAAGATGAACTTAGAATTATTCCAAAAGGAAGAACATGATAAGGATCTATTTCTCTTTTAAAGAAATCCAAAATGTTTTCCTTATAGAACATTTTTAATGAAATTAGTTTTGCTAAATTTGCTGATCTTCCACCATCTAAAGCTAAAACAAATCCAATGTCATTTCTCATGTTTAATTTAGAAAAATAATCGTTGAATTCATTTATATCAATGTCTCTATTCTTTATGACGAATGAATAATCTTCAACATAAAGTTTAAATCCATTATTTTCCAAAAAACGACAAAATGGATCCTTGGAATCTCCAAGGACCATTATTGTCTCATTTTTGTAATGACTGAGATTTAAAACGATTTTGTTTAATATGTCTTGTGACGTATCATCAACCATTACTTTTTGTGTTCAGCGTTGTATCTCTCGATGTACTCTTCCATAGTTCTAGCAAAGAAATCTCTATTAGAAGTGATGGCTTTTCTCTCGACAGCATCAACAGGTTCTTTCATTCCAGACTTAACCCAATCGCTAATCAAAGCTATATCAGCCATTGCAAATTGAATCAAGATAGGTCTTGTAAATGCTTTGCATTTGTTTGAATATCCTCTTACGAAGTAGCTAGCCAAATTGTCATAGAGATCGACTAACTTTTCTAAGAATAATTTGCAGATAAGGTTTTCTGACTCGGCTGTGTCAAACATCTTGGAGTAGAAGACCTTTCTCTTTTGAATGATTGTCAAGATAGCTCTCAAAGCGTTTGCTTTAATTTGGAAATCACTGATATCTTTGATGTCCACATCTACTAGTTCTTTGATGGCTTCGTCAATAGAGTCGAAGTAGTAGTAGAAGTTTTGACGCGAGCATCCTACCTCATCACAAATGGTTGTGACAGATACCTTTTGATAAGATGCTTTCTCGATTTCGTTTGCGAGAGTGTTGACCAACGTAAACTTTCTTTTTTTCATAGTGCCATGCCTTTTTCTAGTTTTTTAACTAAAACATATTTTAAAACATAGAACCGGTATTTAAATTCAAATTTAGTTGGTTTTAATCTTTAAAAAAACTAAAATGCTTGCTATATTTAATTTACTCAAATTTCTTTCATAAAATAGATAGGTTGAAAGATTAGGAGGTTTAAGTATGCAAAGAGTAAAAATGATGAAAAAGTATGCTGATTTAATAATCAGAAATGGTCTTAATACTCAAGCTCGACAAGACGTTGTTATTATCGCCAATGCCGAAATGCACACTTTTTTGGGATATTTTGTGGCAGAGTTATACAAGATGCATGTTCATAGCGTTAGAGTCTTTTATCGTGATCCAGTTGCAACTAGATTTTACCTTATGAACACTCCTGAAACTAAACTGAGCCCAATAGCTGACTACATAACTTCTTTTTATAAGGAAGCATCGGAAAATAACTTCTCTATTATTCTTTTCGAAGGTACGGATCCACAAGTATTGAGAAAGAACCCCAGAGAGAAGCATCAAGCTTATCGAAAAGCTATTGAGAATTCTTGTCATAGTTCATTTTATAAATATAAAAGAGGAACTTTGCCATTTGTTAGAGTTGCAGTTCCTACTCGTGATTGGGCAGTTTCAATCTATCCAGAACTCACGCCAGTTCAAGGTGAAGATAGACTTTGGCAAGATGTATATGAAAGAAGTGGAATTTGGAGAGAAAGACTTTCTGCTGAGAGTGGATACAGAGAAAGAATCAACAGATTATTCGATATTTCTCAAAAATTAAATTCATTAAGATTAGCCAAAATAATGATAACTGATTCCAATACCAAGACTAATCTAACTGTCAGTCTTCCCATTAAACATATTTGGTATTCTCCTCTAAAAACCAGTGAGGAATTCAATGAAAAATTCTTGACTGAAATGCCAGGATTCTTCATCTCTACAGTGCCTCATTCTCACGGGGTTAAAGGTGTGGTGAACTCGACTAAAGTTGTCTATTTTGATGGTGAACCTATCGAAGACGTTTCATTGACATTTGAAAACGGAAAAATAGTTAAAGCTACTGCTTCTAAAGGACAAGAAGCTTTGAATAAAGCCATAGCCGTAGATGATTATTCCAACAGATTGGGTGGAATCACTTTAGTTGATAGGGATTTGATGCCTGAGGCTTCTAGTGAAGAATATTTTGACAATTATGTTCTCAATATGACAGAAGGATCTCATATCACGATTGGATGTGCTTCATATAGAGGGTTTGAAGGTGGATATGACCTCACTCCAAATGAATTACAATCTCATGGATTGAATCAATCCTTGCTCTCATTAGATTTCCCTATCATGTCTGATACATTGAGTGTTGTAGGTGTCGGTGATGATAATTCCAAACATTTGATAATGGACAAAGGACATTGGGCTATATAAAAATAAAAACTATTTTCTCTTAGCTATGGGAAAATAGATTTTTTATTTGTGAGAAAATCGTTTTTATAATTTTTATTTTAAGAAACAAAAGAAAAGATTTTATTTAATTATCACTAAACCGAAAATTTATAAAATATAAATTATTTCTTGTGCTATACTCTCTATCGCTTAGGGCACATTTTTTTGTGTTTTGAGTCCCAGCTAAATAATTCTTAGGAGGAAAAAATGGCTGAAAAGAAACAATATGTTTATCTCTTCAAGGAAGCTCATGGATTGGGCAAGAATGTCCTTGGAGGAAAAGGTGCAGGACTTGCAGAAATGGATGCTATCAAGATCCATATTCCACAAGGATTCATCATCGATACTGATGCATGCAACCTTTATTATAGATCTCATGAGTCTATCCCTGCTAGCTTAGCAAAGGAAATCGATCTCAAGCTCAAACAACTCGAGAAGATTACAGGAAGAACTCTTGGTTCAGAGAAGAAGCCTTTGCTTCTCTCCGTCCGTTCCGGAGCTCGTGTCTCCATGCCTGGTATGATGGATACAATCCTCAACCTCGGTTTGAATGACAAGACTGCCGCTGCTTTGGCTAAAGAGAGCAACAATGAGCGTTTCGCTTATGACTGCTATCGTCGTTTTATCTTGATGTTCACCAACATCGCTATGGGACTTCCTCGTGATGACATGGATGCTATGCTCGATGAAATCAAGGAGAAGAAGGGTTACAAGAACGACTATGAAGTAACTGCTCCTGAGCTCAAAGAGCTTATCGAGAAGTATAAGGTTTACTATAAAGGAAAGTTTGGAGTTGACTTCCCCGAAGATCCTCATGCACAGCTTATGACTGCTATTCAGGCTATCTTCCGTTCATGGAACAACCCTCGTGCTATCCTCTTCCGTCGTTTGAATAACATCCCTGGAGATTGGGGAACTGCTGTTACCGTCATGCAAATGGCTTTCGGTAACATGGGACCCACTTCCGGAACTGGTGTCGGATTCACTCGTAGTCCTGCCACTGGTGAGAAGAAGCTTTCCGCTGAGTTCTTGCAAAATGCTCAAGGTGAGGATGTCGTTGCTGGTATCCGTACACCTGATCCTATCACCAAGCTCAAGGAAATCATGCCTAACGTCTATAAGGACCTCGTAGAGGATGCTTACAAGCTTGAGCACCACTACAAGGATATGCAAGACTTTGAGTTCACAGTTCAAGATGGACATCTCTTCATGCTCCAAACTCGTACTGCTAAGAGAACTGCTAAGGCTGCTTTGCACATTGCTATCGACCTCGCCAAGGAAAAGATTTGCACCAAGGAAGAAGCTCTTACCAAGATCGATGCTCGTTCTTTGGATCAATTGCTCCACCCCACCTTTGTCGAAGAGGCTTTGAAGAATTCCAAGCCTATCGCCACTGGTAACCCTGCATCTCCTGGATCCGCTGTTGGACACTTGTCCTTCACTTCTGAAGATGCCAAGGCTCGTCACGATCAAGGAGAGAAGGTAATTCTCGTCCGTGCTGAGACCGCCCCTGAAGATCTCGAGGGTATGGTTTCTTCTGAGGGTGTCCTCACCATGCGTGGTGGTATGACTTCTCACGCCGCTGTCGTCGCTCGTGGTATGGGACGTTGTGCAGTCACTGGCTGCGGTGCCGCTCAAGTCGATGAAAAGAACAAGACTCTTACTATCAATGGTAAGGTCTATGGTGAGAAGGATACTATCTCACTCGATGGTTCTACAGGTGCTGTTTATGAAGGTTCAATTCCTACTGAGGAAGCTAAGCTTTCTGGTGACTTTGCAACCATCATGAAGTGGTCTGATGCTGTCCGTAAGGGCAAGATGTCAGTCGAAGCCAACGGTGATACTCCTCTCGATGCAGCTAATGCTGTCAAGTTTGGAGCTGATGGAATCGGTCTTTGCCGTACTGAGCACATGTTCCGTAATGCCGGACGTTTGCTCTCTATGCAAAAGATGATTCTTTCCAACACCACCGAAGAGCGTGAAAAGTATTTGGATGAACTCGAACCTCTCCAAGAGGAAGATTTCTACCAAATGTATCTCGCTTTGGATGGACTCAATCTCAATGTTCGTTTGCTCGATCCCCCTCTTGATGAGTACTTGCCTAGAAAGGCTGAAGAAATCAAGACTTTAAGCGAAGCTACTGGAAAGACTGTTGAACAAATTCAAGCTAGAATCGATGAGCTTCATATGTCCAACCCTATGATGGGACTTCGTGGATGCCGTTTGGACGTCGTATATCCTGAAATCGGCCGTATGCAGGCTACCGCAGTCATCAAGGCTGCTCTCCGTGCTGAAGAGACTCTCTCCAAGAAGCATGGCAAGCCTGTACACATCCTCGCTTCTATGATGGTTCCTCAGGTTGTTGAAGTTCGTGAATTCAACTACGTCAAGGGACTTATCACTGAGACTGCTGACAAGATCATTGCCGAGTCTTCTGATAAGAAGCTCAAGTATCGTGTTGGAACTATGATCGAGACTCCTCGTGCCTCTGTCACTGCTGGTGAAATCGGTAAGGAAGCTGCATACTTCTCCTATGGAACCAACGATTTGACTCAGTTCACCTATGGATTCTCTCGTAACGATTATTCCACTTACATCACTTCTTATCTCGACAAGAACTTGCTCGACTTCGATCCTTTCAAGACATTGGATCCTGATGGTGTTGGAAGATTGATTGAACTTTCCGTCAAGGAAGGTAAAGCCAGCAATCCTAAGCTCCTTTGTGGAATCTGTGGTGAGACTGGAGGAGATCCTGCTTCCATCGTTTACTTCTACAAGTTTGGATGCGACTATGTCTCCTGCTCACCTTTCCGTGTTCCTGGAGCACGTCTTGCTGCCGCTCAGGCTATTGTTGCTGAAGAAGCTGCCCAAAAGAAGGCTGCCGCTTTGTCCCGCCGTGGAAGAAAGCCTGCCAAGAAGGGTGGAAAGAAGAAAGCTAAGTAATTAGCTCTTTACTTCCTTTAATAAATGATAAAAGCCAGCCCGATGGGGCTGGTTTTTATTATGCAAAGATATTTAGATTCCTAAGAAAATAATTTAAAAGTTTTAAAATATTAAAAACTCAATATATTTAGTTTTTTACCCATTTTGAA
>ULTC01051135.1_pt1 | contig 76283 bp, 78 predicted proteins | sample 1957091 | NCBI WGS metagenome assembly ULTC01 (sample SAMEA4835720, study PRJEB28245) | human gut metagenome | biome: gut microbiome; material: fecal sample | place: Denmark | collected 2008 | reverse complement strand
CTTTCCCTATCCATTGTGAGCGCAAAAACAATATAGTTAATATCGTCCTTGTTCTCTGTTTTTTGTGCTAGCGCTTTGTCTTTATCTCGTTCGTTAATATCAAAAATTTCAAGCGCGCGAATTACCCTAAAAGTATCGTTAACATTTAGGGCTTCTGCTCTGGTTGGATTTTTTTCTTTTAAAATGTTATAAACATATTCATTGCCATATTTTTTTGCAAGTTGTTGATAGTGTTTTCTTATTTTTTCATCTTTGTATACGCCATTAAAATCATAATTTTCTATCAACGCTTTTAAATATAGCCCAGTGCCACCAACAATTATTGGAAGTTTTCCTTTCTCTAAAATTTTGTTGATGTTTTCTTTTGCTTTTTTAACATAATCACAAACTGTAAATTCGCGATTTGGCTTACAAACATCAATAAGATGATGCTTAACGCCTTGCATTTCTTCTTTAGTGATTTTTGCTGTTCCGATGTCCATTCCCTTATAAACTTGCATACTATCTGCTGAAACAATCTCACCATTTAGCATTTTGGCAACAGCAATAGAAGTGCTGGTTTTGCCAACACCTGTAGGACCATATATAATAACCGCACATTTATTTTTCATAACTATTTTAGTTTATCAAATTTGATTATTTTAGACAAATAAATCTATATAATTTATAGCTTCCTTTTAAACATTTTTTCAATTTCGTTCCGTGAAAGTTGCATTACTATTGGTCTGCCGTGTGGGCATAACAATATGTGGTCATTTTCAGCAAAACGATTGAGCAAAATATTTATTTCGCTTTCAGACAAAACATTGCCCGCTTTGACTGCTGACTTGCAAGCAAGTTGTGTAAACCTTTCATTTATATAGGATAAAGGCTTGTTCGCAAAGGAATCAATTTCTGCAAAAACATTATCGAAAAATTCTTTGATGTTCATATTAGAAAGAATATATGGAATAGCAATAATTTTTAAAGTTTTGTTAAAAATTACAAAATTAAAGCCAAAATTCTTGAATTTTTCTTGATTTTCAGTTAAAAAGTTAATTTCTTTATCATTTAATTCAATTTCTATAGGCATAAACAAACTTTGCGATGTCACCTCATTTTTGCTTATGCTTTCCATAATTTTGTCATAAAGTTGCCTTTCGTGTGCCGCGTGTTGGTCTATAAAATATACAAACTCACCCTTTTGCAAAATTATATAAGTGTTAAAAATCACACCAATTATTTCAAAATTATTAAAAACTTCTTCAACTTTCGTCTGTTCATTAACTGGCAATTTTGAATATAAGTTTTCATAATTTACTTCTTGTTTGACCTGCTTATTTTCATCCCCCAGCGCAATTTCAACTAGTTTGTTTGGCTCGCAAGAAAATTTGTTTTCATTAGCATTATTTTTAATAATGTCCATAACAAAACTAAAACTCGAACCTTCGTTATTTGATAAAGTTGTTAAATTATCTTGGCTTACTTCATCAACTTGATTGATTTCTTCTTCATTAGTTATGTTTTGTATGAAATTAACGTTTGAGACTGCTTTATAAATTGCATTTGAAACAAAGCCATAAATTTTGCCTGGATTTGCAAATTTAACTTCTTGTTTTGATGGGTGAACATTGACATCAACATCTTCAAAAGGCAAGTTTAAATTTAATGCAAAAAGCGGGAACTTTCCTTTCATTATAAAGCCTTCCAAAGCATCAGTTATTGCGGAAAATATCATAAAATTATTGACCAATCTGCCATTAACAAACAAAGTGCCATAAGTTCTGTTTGGCTTTGCAAGTGTTGGCCTTGCGATATATCCACGAATGGACATATCACCACTTTCGCTATTGACTTCAATCAAGTTGTCATAAACTTCTTTTCCATAAACAATGTAAAGCGCTTCTGCAAGACCATTGCCAAAAGTGTTATATATGATTTTGCCATCTGCGCTATATCTAAACGATACGCTTGGATTAGCCAAAATAAGCCTTGTTAAAAGATGAGTTATTTCTCCTTCTTCTGACTTAGGCTTTTTCATAAATTTCAACCTAGCAGGAGTGTTAAAGAACAAGTTTTTTACAACGATTTTAGTTCCGTTTGCCGAACCAATTTCGCACTTTTCTTGAAATTTGCCGCCAGAATAACAAATTTTTACGCCAAAATCGTTGTTTTCTGTCTTTGTTATCATTTCAACTTGGCTAACTGAAGCGATACTTGCCAAAGCCTCGCCACGAAAGCCTAAGGACGAAATGTTTTCCAAATCTTCTGAATTTTTAATTTTGCTTGTTGCGTGTGGCATAAACGCTTTTTCAATATCTTCAGGCTCTATGCCGCTGCCGTTATCAGTTATTATTATTTCACGCAAGCCGCCATCAAAAATTTCAACGCTAATTTTTGTTGCTCCAGCGTCAATAGAATTTTCAACAAGCTCTTTAACTATTGAGGCAGGTCTTTCAACAACTTCTCCAGCGCTTATCTTATTAAAAACATCTTCTGGCAATATATTAATTCCCATAACTTCTCCTTATTTTATCTTTTAACGCGATTTACAAGGTCAACAAGCATATCAAATGCAGCAAGCGGCGTTAGCATATTAACATTTACATCTTCCAACATCCCGATTACATCAGAATATGAGCGTTTTATGTTTTCGACTTCTTGAATAGAACCCAAATTAGTTTCTGCAATTTTGCGATTAATTTCTGCCTTTTCAAGATTTGTACTTATCTCTTTTGCTCTTGCAATAACTTCATTTGGGAGCCCTGCAAGTGCAGCAACAGCAACACCAAAACTCTTATTTGCTCCGCCACGGACAACTTTTCTTAAAAATACAATTCCATCTCCCACTTCTTTAACAGTTATTCTATAATTTTTTACGCCTTTTAAAAAGCCTTCTAGTTCTGTGAGTTCGTGATAATGAGTGGAAAAAATAGTCTTTATTTGCATTTTATTTGAAATATATTCCATTACAGCCCAGGCGATTGAAAGACCATCAAAAGTTGATGTTCCCCTTCCAACTTCATCTAATATGACTAGGCTTTTTGGCGTTGCATTATTCAAAATGTTGGCAACTTCCACCATTTCAACCATAAAAGTTGATTGACCATAAGCCAAATCATCGCTAGCACCAACACGAGTGAAAATTCTGTCCGTTATGCAAATTTCAGCGGACGCTGCGGGAACAAAACTTCCTATATGCGCTAACAAAGTTATCAAAGCAACTTGACGCATATATGTGCTTTTGCCCGCCATATTTGGACCAGTTATTATGATTGATTTGTCTGTATCTGTGTTTATGTAAGTGTCATTTGGCACAAATGATTGATTCTTATTGATTTCTTCAACAACTGGATGCCTTCCTGCAACAATCTTTATATGTTCAATTTTAGAATTGATTTTTGGCTTGCAATAATTGTTTTTTATAGCAATTGTTGCCAATGACATCAAAACATCAATTTCCGCAACTATTTGCGCTGTTTTTTGCAATCTTTCAATATTGTTTAACAAATAATTTCTCAATTCCAAAAATAATTGTTCTTGCAATTTTTGAGCATTTTCAGATGAGCCAACAACTTGGTCTTCTATCATTTTCAATTCTGCAGTTATAAACCTTTCTGAATTTGTTGTTGTTTGTTTGCGCGTATATCTAAAAGGAACAAGCCCAAGTTGTGATTTTGTAACTTCAATGAAATATCCAAAAACTTTGTTATAATTGATTTTTAAATTTTTAATGCCTGTTTCTTCACGCTCTTTGATTTCAAGTTGTGTTACTAAATCATCGGCGTTTTCTTTTGCGTGTTTATATGTATCAAATTCTTTGTTGTATCCTTCTTTGATTACATTTAAGCTGTTGTTATAAATTGCTGGAGCATCATCATTTATTGCTCTATTAATTAAATTATAAATATCATCTAAAACATCTAAATTTGCACAAAGGTTTTTAATCTTTTTGCTGTTATAATTTTCTAGCAAACTTTTAATTTCAGGCAAAACAGCGGCTGATTGTTTCAAACTTATGGCATCTCTAGGGTTAAAATTTCCATACGCTATCCTAGCCGCAATTCTTTCAATGTCTGTTATTTGATTTAATTTTTCTTTTAATTCTTGCCTTTGAATTAAATTATTAACAAAATCTTCCACGCTGTCCAATCTTGCGTTGATTTCTTTTTCGTCTTGCAAAGGAAGTGAAAGCCAGTTTTTCAACAGCCTTGCTCCCATACTCGTTAAAGTGTTATCTATAACCCAAAGCAAAGAACCGCGTTTTTTGCGTTCTCTAATTGTTTCAATTATTTCTAAATTGCGTCTTGTTGAAGCGTCTAATTTTAAATACTTTTGCTCTTCCAAATCTTTAATTTTGTTGATTTGAGCCAAACTTCTTTTTTGAGTTTCCGCAAGATATATAGTCAATGCTCCTGCAGCCATATAACTGGCAGATGGAATTTTGTTGAACGCATTTTTGATTTCTTCCGCGCCAAATTGATTTATTAATGCTTCATTGCAAGCATTGATTTCAAAAGCATAATCATAAAAAGTTTGAATTTTGGATAATAGTTCAGGCGAAAAGACTTTTGAATCTCTCATAATTCGTTTGTCTTCTTCTAGCAATATGATTTCACTTGGCATCATTCTGTTTAAAATGCTGTTAAGTTCTATCAATGCATCTTTTTTAGCCAAATCTATTTGTTCAACCTTAAATTCTCCCGTTGAGATGTCGCAATAAGCTAAACCAATTCCATTGATAGCATTAATTAATTGTTCGCTATTTTCAAGATTTTCCCAATTTTTTGCAAGCACTTTAATATCTTGTTTCTCAATCTTATCTTTTAACATAAATATGCTGCAAAGATAATTGTTTGATTTTTGGTCAAGCATTGAGTCATCAACAAGCGTTCCTGGTGTTATAACTCTTATAATTCCGCGTTCGACCAAGCCCTTTTTGCTAGGCTCAGTTAATTGCTCACAAATTCCAACTTTATAATTATTCGCAACAAGTTTTGCAATATAATTTTCAGCAGCGTGAAAAGGCACTCCGCACATTGGAGCGCGTTTTTCTAGCCCACAATCTCTGCCTGTCAAAGTTAAATCTAACACGCGAGAAGCAATTTCAGCATCTTCAAAGAACATTTCATAAAAATCGCCCAAACGATACATAACAATCGTATCTAAATTTTGAATTTTTATATCATAATATTGCTGAAACATAACTGTTAATTTGCTTCTATCAATTTCTGTTATTTTCATTTTTTCCTCTTTTTGTTTATCTATTAAATTGCTTTTGTAAATTCAATAAGTAATTAACACGATAATTTTTTACAGCATCTGGAACTTGATTTTCCATTTTTGCTGCTGGTGTGTTTGGTCTTGGGGAATACATAAATGCAAATATTCCTGCATATTTGACTTTTTTAACCAATTCGCAAGTTAAGTTAAAATCTTCTTCCGTTTCACCTGGAAAGCCAACGATAATATCTGTTGTAAGCCTAATTTCTGGAATCAATTTTCTTAAATAATCAACTTTTTCAAGATAGTTTTCTACTGTATATCTTCTATTCATTGCTTTTAATATAGCATTTGAACCTGATTGAACTGGCAAGTGAAGTTCTTTTAAAATTTTCTTTTCGTTAGCAATCGTTTCAATTACTTCTTTTGTTATATCTTTTGGATGCGAAGTCATAAAAGTTAATTCAAAATCGCCTTCAATTTGGCATATATCGTGCAACAATTCTTTAAAGCCATAATTTTCATAAATATCCTTTCCATAGGAATTGACATTTTGGCCGAGCAAAGTTATCTTTTGTTTTTCTTCCTTTTTATTTTCAATAATTGTCTTTATCTCGTTTAAAATGTCTTCTTTTTTTCTACTTCTTTCACGGCCACGAACATAAGGAACAATACAATATGAGCAAAAATTATTGCAACCATAAATAATGTTGACCCAATTATTGTTTCCGCTTGTTCTATGAATTGGCATATTTTCTAAAACCAAATCTTCATCAGAAATATCTAAAATCCTTTCTTTTTTAGATTTTTTTAATGATTTTTTAACAATTTCGCGATTTTTTATTATTTCATCAATAAAATCACTAAACTTATTCAAATTTTTAGTGCCAAAAATTATATCAACAAAAGGGAAAGTTTTGTAAAGTTTTTCACTAACTTCTTTTTGTTGCGTCATACAGCCACATATTGCAATAATCTTGTCTGGATTTTCTTTTTTAAGTTTTTTAAGCGCGCCAACATTGCCAACTGCTCTATCTTGCGCCCCTTCTCTTATTGCACAAGTGTTAAAAATTATAATGTCTGCATCTTCAATTTTATCGCAAGATAAAATTCCGCGTGCTTCAAGCACGCCAGCAAGTTTTTCTGATTCGTGGACATTCATTTGACATCCAAAAGTAGTAATAAAGTATTTCATACTTCGATTATACATTTTTTTGCAAAAAATTACAAGAAAAATATTTATTCTTAAAATGAAAAAATCTCAGAAATAATTCTGAGATTTTTAAATTTTTTCTATATTGCTTCAACCTTGTTATCTTTAACTTCAACTGGCATAACTTTTCTATATTGTTTAAGTCCAGTTCCTGCTGGAATAAGTTTACCAATGATAACATTTTCTTTAAGTCCAAGCAAATAATCTGTTTTAGATTTAAGCGCTGCATCTGTCAAAACTCTTGATGTTTCTTGGAATGATGCTGCTGACAAGAAGCTTTCTGTTGTCAACGCTGCTTTTGTAATTCCAAGCAAGATACGTTTTGCTGTTGCTGGAACGCCACCTTCTTGAAGTGCTTTCAAGTTTTCTTCTTCATAAGTGAACACATCAACAACTTGTCCTGGAAGGAGTGAAGTTGAGCCAGAATTTTCAATCTTAACTTTCTTAAGCATCTGTCTGATAATAACTTCAATATGCTTATCGTTAATCTTAACTTCTTGTGCTCTATAAACTGAAATAACTTCTGAAAGAAGATAATCTTGAACGCCTTTTAATCCTTTAGTTCTTAACAAATCTGTTGGGTTAATTGAACCTTCAATTAATTGTGTTCCGGCGTCAATCTTTTGACCATCTTTAACTTTCAAATAAGCTGGCTTTTTGATTTCATAATCAAATTCGTTTTCAGCACCTTTGATTGTGATAATATAGTTTTTATTATCTTCACGAATTGAAACAGTTCCTGAAATTTCTGCAACTGGTGATTCACCTTTTGGCTTTCTTGCTTCAAAGATTTCTTCAACACGAGGAAGACCTTTTGTGATATCTGATGCAACGATAGCACCTGAGAAGTGCTTGTTGTTCATTGTCAACTGTGTTCCTGGTTCACCGATTGATTGAGCAGCGATAATACCAACTGCTTCACCAATATTGACTTTATCTTTGCCAGCCATATTGCGTCCATAACATTTAGCACAAACTCCGTGCTTACTCTTACAAGTAAGGAGAGTTCTGATATTAACTTCTGTTATGCCTGCTTTAGTGATTTCGCTTGCTTGTGCTTCGGAAATCATAGTGTTTGCAGGGACAATAACTTCTTTAGTTACTGGATTAATAACATCGTCTACGGCGTATCTTCCAACAATTCTGTCTTCAAGTGGTTCTAGAACTGCCCCATCAGAGTAAATTGCAGATACTTTCATACCTTTTACTTTTTCGCCTGCTGTTTCAAAACAATCTTCTTCATTTACAACTATGTTATGAGAAATATCAACAAGTCTTCTTGTTAAATAACCAGAATCGGCTGTTTTAAGAGCTGTATCGGCAAGACCTTTACGACCACCACGAGATGACAAGAAATATTCTATTGGAGTAAGTCCGTTACGAAGGTTAGATTTAATAGGAACATCAACCTTTTGTCCAGAAGCACCAACCATGATACCACGCATACCGCAAAGTTGCGAAACTTGAACCATCGAACCACGAGCGCCAGACATAGCCATCATTTTAAGTGGATTGAAATCGTCTAAGAAACTTGTAAGTCTATCTTTAACTTTTCCTGTCGCTTCTGACCATAAATTCATATTAGAAATTAATTTTTCATCTTCTGTGATAAGTCCACGAGCCAAGAATTTATCGTTTTCTAAAACTTTTTTGTTTGTTTCAGCAATAATTTCATCTTTTTCAGCTGGAACTTTCATATCAAATACGTTAATTGTGATAGAACCAAGTGTTGAATATTTGAAACCTGTTGCTTTAATTTTATCAACGATATTTGATGTTTCAGTTGTTCCAAGATTTGTATAAGCCATATTGATAATTTTGCTCAATTCAGCTTTTTTAACAACTTGATTTATTTCAAGTTGATTATAATTTTCTCTCTTTGTTCTGTCAATCCAACCTAAGTTTTGTGGAATTGCCCAGTTAAAGATTATTCTACCAACTGTTGTTATAATTCTATCTGTGTAAGTTACACCATCAACTTCGCAAGACCTTCTAACTTGAATTTCAGCTTGAATGTCAAGGTTTCCAGTTTGATAAGCCATAACTGCTTCGTTGCAAGATGAATAAACAGAATGTTCACCCTTTGCGCCTGGTCTGATAACTGTTAAATAATAACAACCGAGGACAATATCTTGTGCAGGGCTACAAATTGGCTTACCATCTGAAGGTTTTAAAATATTGTTACTTGCAAGCATCAATGTTCTTGCTTCTGTTCTTGAATCTATTGATAGAGGAACGTGAACTGGCATTTGGTCACCATCGAAGTCGGCGTTGAAGCCTGAGCAAACAGATGGGTGAAGTTTAATTGCCCTTCCTTCAACAAGAACTGGTTCAAACGCTTGAATACCAAGTCTATGAAGTGTAGGAGCACGGTTCAAAAGAACTGGGTGGTCTTTAATAACTTCATCAAGAACGTCCCAAACAACTGGTTTTTCTCTTTCAATTAAGCGTTTTGCGCTCTTAATATTATTAGATTGATTCATTTCGACCAATCTTTTGATAATGAATGGCTTGAAGAGTTCAAGAGCCATTTCTTTTGGAAGTCCGCATTGATACATTTTAAGTTCTGGACCAACAACGATAACTGAACGACCTGAATAGTCAACACGTTTACCAAGAAGATTTTGTCTAAATCTACCTTGTTTACCTGTAAGCATAGCAGTTAAAGATTTCAAATCTCTTGCTTTTGCGCCTTGAACTGCTTTGCCGCGTTTTCCATTTTCAATCAAAGCATCAACTGCTTCTTGAAGCATTCTTTTTTCATTTCTTATGATAACATTTGGCGCGCCAAGTTCCATAAGTTTTTTCAAACGATTATTTCTGTTGATAACTCTTCTATATAAATCGTTCAAATCTGTTGTGGCAAATCTGCCACCATCAAGTTGGACCATAGGTCTAAGTTCTGGTGGAAGAACTGGAATAACATCAAGAACCATCCATTCTGGTTTGTTTCCGCTTTCTCTAAAAGCTTCAACAATTTCTAGTTTTTTAATAGCTTTAAGACGCTTTTGACCTTTTGCAGTTTGCAAAATTTCTTTCAATTCTTTGCTTTCCTTTTCAAGGTCAACTTCTGAAAGCAATTTTTTAACTGCTTCAGCGCCCATTCCTGCTACAAAGCTATTTTCGCCATAAGTTTCAATAGCATCGCGATATTCTTTATCTGAAATAACTTGTTTATAAGTAAAGTGTGTGTTTTTAGGGTCTAAAACTACATAACTAACATAATAAACAACTTGTTCAAGTAGTTTTGGTGTAATATCCAAAATTGTTCCAATTCTAGAAGGAACAGAACGGAAGAACCAAATATGTGTTACAGGTGTTGCAAGTTCAATATGTCCCATTCTTTCACGACGAACTTTTGAACTTGTAACTTCCACGCCACATTTATCGCAAACTACGCCTTTATAACGAATTCTTTTATATTTTCCGCAATGGCATTCCCAGTCTTTCTTTGGTCCAAATATTCTTTCACAAAATAGACCATCTTTTTCTGGTTTTTGAGTCCTATAATTTATTGTTTCTGGTTTAGTAACTTCACCATAAGACCATTCCCTGATTTTTTCTGGGGAAGCAATTCCGATTTTAATAGAATCAAAATTTATTAATTCAAACATAATTTTCTCCTAAATTGGTTTTGTTTGCGATTATTCATCATCTGACAAATCATCAAATAAGTTTGAAGCATCAAATGCTGTTGTATCCTTTTCAATTTCTTCTAAAACTTCATCTTTTGTTTGAGGTTCATCAAAGTCAAGAGTGATTTCTTTAAGTTCTTCCTCAACATCTTTTGTCAATGGAGAAATATCATCTTGTGTTATTTCACCAATTGAAATTTCTTGATTGTTTTCAGTTAAAATTCTGATATCAAGACCAAGTGATTGCAATTCTTTAACAAGAACTTTGAATGATTCTGGAATTCCAGGTTCTGCAATAGGTTGACCTTTAACAATCGCTTCATAAGTTTTTACTCTTCCTACAACATCATCTGATTTAACTGTTAAGATTTCTTGAAGGACATTTGATGCACCATAAGCTTCAAGAGCCCAAACTTCCATTTCACCAAATCTTTGTCCACCAAACATAGCTTTACCGCCAAGAGGTTGTTGTGTAACAAGAGAGTAAGGTCCGATTGAACGAGCGTGCATCTTTGAGTCAACCATGTGGTCAAGTTTAAGCATATACTTATAACCGACAGTTGTTGGATTATCGAAAGGCTCGCCTGTTCTTCCATCATATAATTGAATTTTTCCATCTGCTGGGAAATTATTTGCAACTAAAAGTTCTTGGATATCTTCTGCTGTTGCACCATCGAAAACTGGTGTAGCAATTTTCCAACCCAAACTTTGAGCAACAAGTCCTAAATGAACTTCAAGAACTTGTCCCACGTTCATACGAGATGGAATACCAAGAGGGTTAAGAACAAGGTCCAAAGGTTGGCCGTTTGCCATATATGGCATATCACTAACTGGAAGAATTCTTGATACGCAACCTTTATTTCCGTGACGTCCAGCCATTTTATCACCGACTGAAAGTTTTCTTCTTTGAGCAACATAAACTTTAACCATCATATTAACGCCTGGTTCAAGTTCGTCTTTATTCTTTCTTGAGAATACTTGAACATCAACAACAACGCCGCCGCGGCCGTGTTGAACTCTAAGTGATGTATCTCTAACTTCACGCGCTTTTTCACCAAAGATTGCTCTAAGAAGCCTTTCTTCTGGTGTGAGTTCTGTTTCGCCTTTTGGAGTTACTTTACCAACTAAGATATCTCCTGGCATAACTTCTGCGCCAATTCTAACAATACCATTTTCGTCCAAGTTTTTAAGTGCATCTTCGCCAAGGTTTGGAATATCTCTTGTGATTTCTTCATCGCCAAGTTTTGTTGTTCTGCACTTAATTTCTTCTGCTTTTAATGTAATAGATGTATAAACATCTTCTTTAACTATTCTTTCACTAACTAATATAGCATCTTCGTAGTTATAACCTTCCCAGTTCAAATATCCAACAAGAACGTTTTTACCAAGTGCAAGTTCTCCATTTTGAGTTGAATATCCATCTGCTAAGATATCTCCTGCTTTAACCTTTTCGCCGTGTTTTACAATAGGTTTTTGGTTGATGCAAGTATCTTGGTTTGTCTTTGCAAATTTTGTGAGTTCATAAACATCTTCGCCATCTTTTGTTAAAACTTTGATTTTGTCTGAACTTACATATGTTACTTCACCGTCGTGTTTTGCAATTACCATTGCACCGCAATCATAGGCGATTTTTGCTTCCATACCAGTTCCAACGATTGGTGCTTCTGGTCTTAATACTGGAACTGCTTGACGTTGCATGTTTGCACCCATCAAAGCACGCATACTATCGTCTGAGTTAAGGAAAGGAATCAACGCTGTCGCTGCTGAAATAAATTGTCTAGGAGAAACATCAACATAGTCAACATATTTCTTTGGAACTTCAACGATTGTGCTCTTATAACGGCAAATAATTCTATCGTTTAAGAATTTTCCATCTTCTGTTAATGGTTCTATTGATTGAGCGATATAGCAATTTTCTTCAACATCTGCCATATGATATTCGCTTTCGTTAGAAACAACGCCTGTTTCTTTATTTACCTTTCTATAAGGTGTTTCAAGGAAACCATATTCATTTATTTTTGCATAAGAAGCAAGTGTTGAAATAAGACCGATGCTTTGACCTTCTGGTGTTTCAATAACGCAGATACGGCCATAGTGTGTGTAGTGAATATCACGAACTTCGGCACTAGCACGCTCTTTTTTAATACCTCCAGGTCCAACTGCAGATACCCTTCTCTTTTGAGTTAATGCTGAAAGTGGGTTTGCTTGGTCCATTAATTGAGATAATTGTGAAGAAGAAATGAAATCTTTTAATGCTTTGTTAATTGCTCTTGGATTGATGATTTGTGAAGGTGTAACTTCAGACAAATCTTTTCCTTGTAAACTTTCTTTCATATTAACGCAAAGTTTGTTTACGCCTGAACGGAAAGCATTTTTTAACAAATCTCCAACAGATTGAATTCTTCTGTTTGACAAGTGGTCGATATTATCAAGTTCGCCAATTCCTGCAAGCAAGTCAAGATAATAGCTTATGCTTGCTAAAATATCGTCCATTGTTAATGTTGTAATCATTAATTGTTTTGCATTTTCTTTAATTGCTTGAATGCGTTTTTCTTTTGTCTTGTTGTCTTTTAAAATTTGAGCAAGAACTGGGTAATAAACTTCTTCTTCAATTCCAAGTTCCTTTTCGTTGCAAGGGAATATTGCAGAAAGTCTAACACGGTTATTACCTCTTACAAGATGTCTTTCTCCGTGCAAATCAAGATAAACTTCATTTATGCCAGCATCTTGAATTCTTCTAGCAACATCAGCTGGAATAATCTCTCCTGCTTTAACAACAACTTCATCATCAATTACGATGTTGTCTGCGGATTTTCTGCCTGCAATTCTTGTTGCAATAGATAATTTTTTATTAAATTTGTATCTTCCAACGCGTGCCAAATTGTAATATTGGTCTGAGAAGAAGAACAAGTTCAAATAACTTCTTGTTGATTCTGCTGAAGGAACTTCTGTTGGTCTTGTTTTTCTTGCAAATTCCAACAATGCTTCTTCTTGTGTTGTTTGAGGTTCTTTATCAAGGACATTTTTAACATATTTGTTATTGCCAAATAATTGCAAAATTTCGTCGTTTGTATAACCAAAGCATTTTAAGAAAATGCCAAGTGTTACTTTGCTTCCTCTATCAATAACAACCTTGATAATATCGTTTGCACCTTGTTCAAATTCAAGCCACATTCCGCGTGTTGGGATAAGTTGACCTTTAAGTGATGCAAGGTCTGCTGTATCTTGCGTGAAATATACGCTTGGAGAACGAACGATTTGTGAAACAACAACCCTTTCAATTCCGTTAAAAATGAAAGAGCCTTCTTCTGTCATAAGAGGAATATCGCCCATAAAAACTTCTTGGTCGATTGCTTCACCACTATCTTCTACAACAAATCTTGCTTTAACTCTTAAAGGAAGAGTGTAAGAAGCGCCTCTCCTTTTACATTCATTACGAGAATACTTTGGTGTTTCATCTAAAGATGAAGAAAGGAAATAAAGTTTTCCTTTTCCACTATAGTCAACAACAGGTGAAAATTCATCAAGGACTTCCTTGATACCTGTTGCGAGAAATTGTTTATAAGTGTCTTTCTGAATAGAAAGAAGGTCTGGGCATTCGCCCTTGTCTACAAAATTTCCGAAAGTGTATCTTTCTGTTTTGCCATACTTTAATTTTTTAATCATATTTTCTCCTTAAATGCAAAAAAAGAGTGGCAAAAAAAACGCGTTTTTTTGCCTTAAATTGTTATATTTAACTAAAAAATGCCCATATTTTGTCCACTTTAGCCTATACAAAAACGGATTTTAGCACTTTTGACCAATATTGTCAACACTTTTTACTAATTTTTTCATATTTATCACTTATTGTTGACAAACTTCAACAAATTTAATACTATAATTACAAAGGGGTTAATTTATGAAGATTTTCAAGGTCCTTCAATCACTTGCGCAAACTATTTTAGACGCAATTCGCGGTCCATTTTTAGAAGAAACAAAAGATTTAGGCAAAGATATGATTTCCATCGCTCAAGGCAAAACAAAAAAAGAAATTGAATTAGAAAAAGAAATCAAAAAGCAAAAATTAATTTTACAAGCGCAAGAAAAAGCAAAAGAAGAACTTGAGCACACCAATTAATACTTGCACATATCAGCAAATAAAAAACTCACTCCCACGAGTGAGTTTTTATTATGGCTTTGCGTTATGCATTAATGTATGTAACCTTTTTAATAGCATAGTCTATTGCATTTAATAATACTGTTGAATTTAATATAAAAGTAGTGTCAGAAGCTTTTGCCCATTTTTTACCCGAAGGAGTTATGTCTCCAATAGTTTTGTTTAAGGCAAGACAGCCCATAAACGCATATTCTTCAATGTTAGTTACATTATTAGGAATATTAATAGATTGCAAATTCTGACAATGATAAAAACTGTATTCTTTAATCTTTGTTAAAGCAAGGGATAAAGTTACAGATTGTAAATTTGAACACTCTGCAAATGCATGTTCCCCTAGATCATTAACGCTGTTAGGCATTGAAATCTCTGTTAGACTAGAACAACCGTGAAAAGCATATGACCCAATGCTTCTAATGTTTGTAGGAATTGTGAATGATTCTAAATTCGTACAGCCATAAAAAGTATATTTGTCAATAGCACTTATTAAAGTGCTGTTAATTGTGATAGTTTCTAATCCACTACAATTATAAAATGCAGAACCATAAATGTTAGTTACATTTTCAGGTATGGCGATAGTTGATAAACTTGAACATTCATAGAATGCTCCACAACCTATCTCTTTCAGAGTATCTGAAATTGAAATTGCTTGCAAGCCTGAACATCCATAAAATGCATATTTTCCTATACTTTTTATACTATTAGGTAAATTAATTGAGGTAATGTTAGTTAAATAATTTTCATCATTTGCCTCATATGCTGGGTAAAATGCAGCATTATAAATTATTTTGCAACCATTTTGAATTGTATAACTTGTTTTTGTAGTATCTTCAAGTTTCCAAGCCACAACATATTTATTTGTTTTGTTACCTAAATACGCAATTCCGTCTTCAACTATGCTTGGTTGCAAATTATTACAACCTTTAAATACACTAAGGACATTGATAGTATTTGTCAGATCACCTATTTCACCTATCCTCTCAATACTATCCGATATTTCAATAGAAACTAAATTTGAGCAATTATAAAAGGCACTAGATTCTATGGTTTGTACGCTCGTTCCAAGTTTAACCGTTTCTAAATTAGATAAATCCGCAAAACTACTGCTACCAATCCAATCAACAGCATCTCCGATTACAACAGATTTTAAACTTGTGCAACCTGAGAACATCCCATTACTTATACCACTTGTAACACCATTTCCAATAATTACAGATTGTAAACTGGTGCAAGAATTAAATATGTGTTCTCCAATCGTCACTACGTTATCTGGTATTGTTATAGAAGTTAACCCAGAATTTCTAAATGCAGCAGAACCAATATCAACTACACTTTCTGGAATATCAATTTGAGTTAAACTGCTGCATCCAGAGAATGCATTTTGTTCAATCGTTTGAATTGTATTTGGCAAAATCACTGAATTTAAATTTGTGCATCCACTAAAAGTATAATATTCAATTTTTGTTACTCCGCTAGGAATACTTATTTCAGATAATTGCGAGCATCCATTAAAGGCATTGTTCCTTATGCTTGTTACTGAACTTGGAATTTCAATTGTTGTCAAACTTTCACAAGCTTGAAAAGCACTATCATTAATAGCTGTCAAATTGCTTGACAAATTAATGCTTTTTAAATTTTTGCAATTATAAAAAGTATTATAATTAATTTGAACAACACTATTTGGTATAGTAATTTCTTGTAAATTTGTAGCATTATAAAATGATGAAGATGCGATATTTGTAATTGTATTAGGTAATTCAATGGTGTAAAGCATCCATTTAGTACCACTTAAAGCTATTTCATTTACTGTATATTCTTCATCTCCACCTTCATTTTTAAATAAAATTTTACTAGGTATTGTTAAATCAACTCTAAATGGCCCATCCCATGCATCTGCTGTTAAACCAGTTATCGTTGCGGTTTTTGCTATGTCATCTATTGTAAATTTAAAAGCATATTGTGGATTTTCTAAAGTATAATCATTACTTGGAGTATAAGTTGACCCAGTTAAAGTATAATCAGTTGATGTCAATTCCATACTGTTTTGCTTCTCTGTTATCTTCCAGCCCATTGTGTTTAATTCTTCGACTGAAACATCGCCTTGAAGTGTTTCAAGAGTGAGATATGCAACAATCTTGTTGATTGATGTATCACCAACAACAAAGCCGCCACCTTCGCCATCAGGATATGCTCCTGTGAAGTTTGCTCCTTCAATTATGAACATAGCGTTTGTGTCAAATAAATCTACAAAAGTTGCTGGCGTTGCCTTTGTAAACTTGTTTAATGTTGTTCCTGTTGCGTAGTAATAATAGCCATCACCTGCTCCTGAATCTACCCAATCTGAACCAAAAAATGTTGCGCTTGTTGTGATTAAATCACTTGCCTTAAATGATGCTGGCAATGTTTCTAGTTTTGTTTCGCCGTTGTAGAACTCATAGTCGAGTTTTACTCTTGCATAGAAATCTACTGAACTAGCGTTTGCTTTAATGCCTGCATCTAAAAGTGAAATCTTCTCACCTGGTTGGACATTGGCGTCTTCAAACAACTTAAATGAAATAGTTGTCTCTCTAAGCCAAGTTCCTTCGTTTGGCGTTTTGCCAAAGCCTGTATAGTCAATGACAATACCCTTGTCCATCTTGACTGTGCCTGTGGCTCTGCGCTGTGCTTGATAGAAAGCTCCTGTGATGCCCACTGCTAACGCCAAGCAGAGCAAGATTGCTATTGCAATCACTATCACTTTGGTGCTCTTGTTCCGTTTTATTTCCATAAAACCTCCTTTTTTTTGTCCACGAAAAATCTTCGTTTACAAAGCCATTATATACGATTTTTTCTCGTAAGTCAAATAAAAATGATATTTTTTCATATAACTTAAATAAAGTACAAAATTAATAGGACAATAAAAGAACTACGGAAATGACGTTAAAAATTAATAAGACAATTAAAGAACTAAGAAAAGAAGCCCAACTATCTCAAACAGAACTTGCTAAGCATTTGAACACCACGCAAGATACTATTTCATTATGGGAATTAGGCAAAAGCACGCCAGATGCTGAAAATATTGTAAAAATGGCAAAACTATTTAAAGTTTCAACAGATTATTTATTAGGTTTAGAAGAATAAAAAAATCCACTTCGGTTAAGTTAAGTGGATTTTTTATTATTTTTAAATTGCGTTCGGAACAATTTTTTAAATTTGAAGCATCAATTTGCGTTCGGAACAAATTATGCTTTTTTCCTTTCGCCCATAACTTTTTCAGCGATGTTTCTTGGAACTTCGGCATATTTTTCAAATTCCATTGTAAATGTGCCGCGTCCTTGTGTTTGTGAACGCAAGTCTGTTGCGTAACCAAACATTTCAGCAAGTGGAACTTCTGCGTTAATTCTTTGAACGCCTGGAATTGAATCGTTTCCAAGAAGTATGCCACGGCGTGAAGTTAAGTTGCCCATAACTGTTCCAAGATAGTCTTCAGGAACTTCAACTTGAACTTTCATAATAGGTTCAAGAAGAACTGGGTCTGCTTTTAATGCACCATCTTTGAATGCCATAGAACCGGCAATCTTAAATGCCATTTCTGATGAGTCAACTTCGTGGAATGAACCATCGTAAACTGTTACTCTGAAGTCTACTGTTTCATAACCAGCGAGAACACCTGACATTCTTGCTTCTTTAATACCATTGTTAATTGGTTGGATATATTCTTTTGGAATTGAACCGCCAACTGTTTTATCAACGAATTCATATCCAGCGCCTCTTTCAAGAGGTTCCATTTCAATCAAGCAGTGACCATATTGACCTTTACCACCTGATTGACGAATATATTTACCTTCTGCTTTAACAGGTTTTCTAATTGTTTCTCTATATGCAACTTGTGGAGCACCAATATTTGCTTCAACTTTAAATTCACGAAGAAGTCTATCAACGATAATCTCAAGGTGAAGTTCGCCCATACCTGCAATAAGTGTTTGACCTGTTTCAACGTTTGTTGCAACTCTGAATGAAGGGTCTTCACGAGAAAGTTTTGCAAGTGCGAGAGCCATTTTTTCTTGCATATCTTTTGTTTTTGGTTCGATAGCAAGTTGGATAACTGGTTCTGGGAAAACCATGCTTTCAAGTTGAATTGGGTGTTTTTCATCGCAAAGTGTGTGTCCTGTGATTGTATCTTTAAGACCAACAATCGCTGCGATATCTCCTGCGCCAACTTCTTGAATTTCTTGACGGTTATTTGCGTGCATACGAATCAAACGACCAACTCTTTCTGTTTTTCCTGTGATTGAGTTGTAAACGTATGAACCTGCTTTCAAAACGCCTGAATAAACACGGAAGAAAGTTAAGCCACCAACAAATGGGTCAGTTGCGATTTTAAATGCAAGACCTGCAAATGGTGCTGATTCGCTTGCTTCTCTTGTTTCTTCTTGTTCTGTTACTGGGTTTATACCTTTAATAGCGTCAATATCCAAAGGTGATGGCAAGTAATCAACCATAGCATCAAGAAGGTTTTGAACGCCTTTGTTTTTGTATGAAGAACCGCAAAGCATTGGTGTAACTTTTTTAGAAATTGTTGCACTTCTGATTGCTTTTTTGAGTTCGTCCATGGTGATTTCTTGACCTTCAAAATATTTTTCCAAAAGTGCATCATCAGTTTCAACGATTTGTTCGATTAAAGCATCGTGTCTCTTTTGAGCTTCTGCTTTCAAATCATCTGGAATTTCTACTTCGTCAATAATTTTTCCCATATCATCTTCTGGGATATATGCTTTCATCTTTAAAAGGTCGATAACGCCTTTAAAGTCTTCAGCCATACCTATTGGCATTTGAAGTGGAAGTGGTGTTGTGTGCAATCTTTCTCTAACAGAATCTACACACTTATCAAAATATGCATCGTCCCTATCCATCTTATTAACATAGATGATAACAGGAACTTTACATTCTGTTGCTTGACGCCAAACTGTTTCTGTTTGAGGTTGAACTTTATCTCTTGCACTCAAAACAAGAACAGCGCCATCAAGAACTTTCAAGGAACGCAAAACTTCGATTGTGAAGTCAACGTGTCCTGGTGTGTCAATAATATTAATTTTATGACCTTTCCATTGGCAAGTTGTGCAAGCTGATGTGATTGTGATACCTCTTTCTTGTTCTTGAGCCATCCAGTCCATTGTTGCTTGACCATCGTGAACTTCACCGATTTTATGATTTTTGCCAGTATAAAACAAAATTCTTTCTGTTGTTGTTGTCTTACCAGCATCGATGTGAGCCATGATACCAACGTTTCTAGTCAAATGTAAATCTGCTGACATTGTTTTCTCCTTTTATTATTTTTGAATCTCTTCATTTTCTTAAAAAGATTTTAATTTGTATTCTTAATTTTTGCTTAAGTTTTTTAGAATTTAAACAATTAATTTGCATTTAAATTTAAGAAAATTGTTATAAATCTTCTTGATTATTTCCAAATTAATAATTAAAAACCATAAAAAACTTAAATTTCTACCAGCGATAGTGAGCAAATGCTTTGTTTGCTTCAGCCATTCTGTGCATTTCTTCTTTACGCTTTACAGAAGCGCCTGTATTGTTGTATGCATCAATGATTTCGCCTGCAAGCCTTTCTTCCATAGTTCTTTCACCATTTCTCTTTCTAGCAAACATAACCATCCATCTGATTGCAAGTGTTTGACGGCGTTCTGGTCTGATTTCCATAGGAACTTGATATGTTGCACCACCAACTCTTCTACCTTTTGTTTCTAAGAGTGGTTTTACATTTTCAAGTGCTTGAGTAAACGCTTCAATAGGGTCCAAACCTAATTTTTCTTGAACAATATTGAATGCACCATAAACGATGCTTTGTGCTAAACCTTTTTTACCATCTAACATAACTTGGTTAACAAGTTTTGTTACAACTTTGTTATTGTAAAGTGGGTCTGGAAGAACATCTCTTTTAACGGCACTATTTCTTCTTGGCATAATTTTATCCTCCTTATTAGATTTTTAAATTAATTTTTATTTCTTTGGGCGTTTAGCGCCATATTTAGACCTTGATTGATTGCGTTTTGCAACACCAGCAGTATCAAGAGTACCACGAATAATGTGATATCTAACACCTGGAAGGTCTTTTACCCTACCACCACGAACGAGAACAACAGAGTGCTCTTGAAGGTTGTGGCCAATACCTGGAATGTAAACGGTTGCTTCTGAACCATTTGACAATCTAACACGGGCAATTTTACGAAGAGCAGAGTTAGGCTTCTTTGGTGAAGTTGTCTTCACTGATAAGCATACACCTCTTTTTTGTGGGCATTCGTTAAGAAGTGGTGATTTACTTTTCTTTTCGAATGTTTTTCTTCCTTGTTTGACCAATTGGTTAATTGTAGGCATTGTATTCCTCCTTATTTAGATTGCAATTTGGGCAATAAAAAACTTGCACCAATTTAAGTGCAAGCATAATTCAAGCATAATGAAGTTTTTTAGCGGTGTTTAAGGAACATATTCAGTCTAACGACTTGCCCTTTTAACTCCAAAAGCCTTCACGCTTTCCCGCAGGCATAACCCGCAGTTCAACTTGCATTTATCAAATTGCTGGTGCAATTCTAGCATAAAAAAAACCGTTTGTCAACGGTTTTATATAATTAATTGTAATATTTATAAGCATTTGTAAAAGTGTCAATGGATGTTGTCTTTGCATTAAGATATTTGTCCTCTTCATAGAAATTAACATCTAAATTGTCAAGCAAATATCTTTGCATTTCTGCCTTTACCCCATCTAAATCTGCTATTGATTCTGGGTTAAGATAAGCCTTTATTTGCTCACCATAAAGATAAATTGAGTTTATGTTAAAATCCAAATAAGAATAATTTTTTTGAATGTTTGTTACTCTTTCTTCAGATGTAAAATCTATACTTTCAAAATTCAAAATATTTTCAGCATCTCTGTTAAAATATACATATTGATAACTATAGCTATCGCTTGCTTCAGTTTCCCCTGCTATAGCGTCTTTATTTGTCTTAGTAATTTTATTTTCTAAAGAATAAACATTCGTTTCATTCCTATAATTAAATTGCAAGGTCATTTCATTGAATGTTAAATTTGCTTCGTCATAAAACCAAATACAAATTTTGTTATTATTTAATGAAAGCACTTTGAGTTTGTATGTTCTATCTACTGAGTTTTCCTCATCAATTTTTTGTATAATTGTTTGAGAATACCAAACATTTTGTTTAAATTTTGCGTTATTAAACACATTTTCATACAACGCTGAATAAGCATAGATTAATGGCTTAGCAAAGTTGTTTTTAAATTGTTCAGCATTTAAACTTGCTATGCTTTCCGTTGTTGTTAAAATATTTTCAAATTTTTCGCCAACTGTTAACACATTACTATCTGCGCTAACAACTGCTTCAGTTTTTACTTCATAAGTAAATGAAACATTTTGATGGTCTTTAACAATATTATCTAAATCAATTTGTTGGTCTTCTAACACACTTTGAATGGCAAATAGCACTTCCTTATTCGTCAAATCTCCGCCATCAGATGTATCTCTAAAAATGAACCAATAAATGCAAAATCCGCCGGCCGCTAAAACAAGTATTATTGTTATCCATAAAATCCATCTTCTCATAAACAACCTCTTATTTTAAAGCATAGAGCAAAACGCCTAATTTGTCAATATTTTATCAAAAGTTTACTTTACAAACGGAAATTTTTATGTATAATAGTAAATGAAAAATATTTGAATTAAAAGGGCAATTATGGGAAAAAGTCAATTTGGAGAAGGAACAAAAATTTTATGGAAAGATAGAAAGCGTTGGTGCGGACTTCCTTGGTCTTTCACAAGATACACTTTAGTTGAAAAAGAAGGCAGTTGGATGAAATTATTCACAACTATTGGATTGTTTTCAACATATAGCGATGAAGTCAATCTCTACAGAATTTATGATATTTCAGTCGAGCAAACTTTAAGCAATAAAATTTGGGGAACAGGCACAGTTGTTTTGCACTGCAACTTGAATAACACAGAAAAAGTTTATTTAATTAGGGTTAAAGAACCATACAAAGTTAGAGCAATGCTAGCCGAACTCATTGAAGTTGAAAGAGCGAAAAAAGGATACAGAATTGCAGAATTTGCAAGTTAAAAAAATCGGAGTTTTCCGATTTTTTTAACTTAATTTTTCACGCATTTTATTTAAGATTTTCATCTCAAGCCTTGAAACTTGCACCTGGGATATATTCAACTCCTTTGCAATTTCACTTTGAGTTTTATCCCTAAAATATCGCATCAAAATTATCATTTTGTCGCGCTCTTCTAGGTTTTTTAAAGCATCTTTAAGCGCAATATTTTCAAACATCTCTTCGTCTGAATTGTCCTGCGCATATCTATCAATCAAAAGCAAACTTTTGTTCTCTCCATCTTCAAACGGAGTGTATAAAGATATAGGCATTCGTGCACTGTCCATAATAAACACAATCTCTTGCGAATCCATTTCAAAATGTTTCGCAATTTGCTCAATGCTTGGCTTGTCGCCATTTTCTTTCATATAACTTTCAATATATCTGTTTATTTGAACATTTGTGCTTTTGATTGAGCGCGAAACTTTTATTGTGCCATCATCACGCATAAAACGCTTGATTTCTCCAATTATCATTGGCACAACATAAGTGGAAAATTTAACATTAAAACTGGTGTCAAAATTTTTAACCGCTTTTATAAACCCCATAGAACCAAGTTGAAAAAGGTCATCGTATTCAATGCCCTTTCCAATATATCTTTTTATTATGCTTTTTATTAGTGGACTATTCTCTATTGTTAAAGTTTGTAACGCCTCTTGGTTGCCATTTTTCGCCCGCTCAATAAGTAATAGCGTGTTTTCATAATTTGGCATTATTCACCCACGATTTTGCGTTTAACTTCTCCAAATTTTTTCAACATTTGTATTTTCACACCGTGGCTACCATTTTTAGATAACTCAACTTCGTCCATAAAGGTTTCCATAACCGTAAAACCCATTCCGCTTCGCTCTTCATCAGGCTTGGTTGTAAAGAATGGTTCGCGCGCCTTTTCCATATTTGTTATTCCAACGCCAGTGTCTGAAATCGTTATCAAAGCACTATTTTCATACAACTTAACATTGATGGTTACATTGCCGTTGCCCTTTGGATATGCGTGGACAACTGAGTTTGTAACCGCCTCAGAAACGGCAGTTTTAATATCTGTAATCTCGTCTAAAGTTGGGTTGACTTGCACGCAAAATGCAGCCACCAAACTTCGCGCAAAAGCCTCGTTGATAGATATCGCTTTAAAAGTAATCGTCATTTCATTGATAATTTTCATAAATATTCTCCACTAACTAATTTTTGGCATAATGTCATATAGCCCTGTCATTTTAAAAATCTTTTCTGCGTGCGCAGATGGATTGCAGATATAAATTGGCATATTTTTATCCTTCATTCTCTTGTATCTGCCAATCAAAACGCCAATTCCCGTGCTGTCCATAAAATCAAGTTCAGATAAATCAATGATTATCTGATTAAACCCTTCGCCTTCAAAAATTTCGTCCAACGACATACGCGCATCGCGTGCTGAATGCTCGTCTAAGTCGCCGCTCAAAATCACATACAAAGTGTTGTTGTAAATTCTGTTTCTTATTTGCATGTTTCCTCCTTAATCAAAAAAACTTTAACATTAAAATAACTGCCAAAAATGCAAAAAAAGAGCGAAAAATCGCTCTCTTTGTCAAAAACATTCATTTTATCATTTAAAAAAATCACTCGATTGAGTGATTTTTATTATTCTTTATTCGCTTTTTCTGCTTTTTCTTTGCGTTTGTAGTAATCATCAACTGCTGCTCTGATTGCTTCTTCCGCTAATATTGAGCAATGAATTTTTTGTGCTGGAAGTCCACCTAAATATTCAATAATTTGACTATTTTTTAGTTGCAATGCTTCTTCGATTGTCTTTCCTTTAATCATTTCTGTTGCAACTGATGTTGTTGTGATTGCTGCTGCGCATCCAAATGTCTTGAATTTCGCATCTTCAATAATGCCGTCATCATTGATTTTAAGATATATTTTCATAATGTCTCCGCAAGCGGCGTTTCCAACTTTTCCAACACCGTTAGCGCCTTTTATTGTGCCAACATTTTTTGGATTTTTAAATATTTCCATCACTTTTGCGTTATACATTTAATTATTCCCCCTTTCTTCCTGATTTTGTTTGTGGCGAAATTTTTCTCAATTTTTCAACAACTTCTGCAAGTTTTTCAACAGTATAATCTAAATCTGCTTTTGTTGTTGAGCGTGAGAATGAAAATCTTATTGTTCCGTTAGCAATTTCGTCTTCAATACCCATTGCTGATAATACATAAGATTTTTCTAGAGAGCCTGAAGTGCAAGCCGAACCTGTTGAAACGGCAATTCCTTCAAAATCTAACATCAATAGAATTGCTTCGCCTTCAATCAATTCAAAAGATATGCTTACTATTGAATTAACCTTTTGTTGTGGATGTCCGTTTACGATAATATAAGGAATTTTTTCTGTTACTTGTTTAATGAAATAATCTCTTAAAGATTTCATCCTTTGGCCATTTACTGCCAAATCTCTGGCGTTGATTTCAGCCGCTTTTCCAAAGCCTGCGATTGCTGGAACGTTTGTTGTTCCGCCACGCTTACTTCTTTCTTGATGTCCGCCATCGAGAAGGTTTGCAATTCTTACGCCTTTACGAACATAGAGTGCGCCAACGCCTTTTGGTCCATAAATTTTGTGAGATGAAAAACTCATAAGGTCGATGCACATATCTTCAACATCAAGTTTTAATGCACCATACGCTTGAACTGCGTCTGTGTGGAATAAAATTCCATTTTCTCTTGCTGTTTTACCAATCGCTTTAATGTTTTGTATTGTTCCGACTTCGTTATTTACTGCCATAATTGAAATCAAAATTGTGTCTTTTCTTATAGCGTGCAATAACGCTGCCAAACTTACAATGCCATATTTATCTACTGGCAAGTAAGTAACTTCAAAGCCTTCTTTTTCAAGCGCTCTGCAACTTTCCATAACTGCTGGATGTTCAATTTGGCTTGTAATAATGTGTTTTCCTTTATTGGCGTAAGCGTGAGCAATGCCTTTGATTGCCCAGTTATCGCTTTCTGTTCCACCAGAAGTGAAATAAATTTCTTCACTTTTTGCATTGATAGTTTTTGCAATTCTATCTCTTGCTCTATCTACTATACCTTGTGCTTCTCTACCAAAACTATGAATACTGTTAGGATTGCCGAAAAAGATGTTATAGCAAGGCATCATTTCGTTTAAAACTTCATTGGTTACATAGGTTGTAGCAGCACTATCTAAATATACTCTTCTTTCCATTTCTACCTCGACTGAAATTTTAACACTTAATTATTAACATGTCAAGAGCAAAAACATTCAAATTTTTGAAAAAAACAAACATTTTTTAAGTTTTTTATAAAAAAAGTGAGCGAACTCACTTTTAAATTAATTATAGCATATAGCACTTGCGCCACAAGGCAAATTGATGTTTTCATCTGTTGGCAATCCAACTTCATACGCTTCAACAGATTTGAACTTTTTATTAAACTTTTCACAATTTAATTGCAAAATATTTTTCATAACAGTTGGCTGCAACCCTGTTGTGTATGAATTTATTAGAACAAACAAAGGATTATCGCTTAAGACTTCAAAACAAAGTGAAACAAAATCAAAAATGCTTTCTTCTATCTTCCAAATTTCACCACTTGGACCTCTTCCATAAGATGGTGGGTCCATAATGATTGCATCATATTTATTTCCGCGCCTTATTTCTCGTTCAACAAACTTTTTGCAATCTTCAACAATAAACCTTACGTGAGCATCTTTTAGCCCTGAAATGTTCAAGTTTTCTTTCGCGCGTTCCACCATATTTTTAGCAGCGTCAATATGCACAACGCTTGCTCCAGCACTCGCACAAGCAACTGTTGCGCCACCAGTGTAGGCAAACAAATTTAAAACTTTGATTTCCCTTTTTGCATTTTTGATAAGTTCAATCATTTTTGACCAGTTGACCGCTTGTTCTGGGAATAAACCTGTATGTTTAAAGCCCATTGGCTTAATCAAAAATTTTAAATCTCTCCAGCCAACTTGCCATTCATCTGGAAAATTTTTAAGTTTTTCCCAATGCCCGCCGCCAGTGCTTTCGCGAATATAATGAGCGTTCAAGCCATTTTCTTTTTTTAAATCATATTTTGCTGGCCAAATAACTTGTGGGTCAGGTCTTAAAAGTTTGACATTTCCCCAGCGCTCTAATTTTTCACCTCCGCCGGTTGCAATAACTTCAAAATCTTTCCACTCAGTATTAACTTTCATAAATTTAAACACCTTTTAAGGAAATTGTTACATTTTCATCTGCGATATTTGCTTCTTTGCACATATCAGCATTTGTTAAATTTTTATTTAATGACAATGCAAGTGTTTCAGATAAAATTTTATCTTTATATGAATTTACAACATCATTGATGAGCTTGCTGTCGGAACTTATCGCAAGTTCAATTCTTTGCTCAACTTTGAAATTTGCTTCCTTTCTATAAACTTGAATTTGGCGAATAAGCTCACGCAAGACGCCTTCTTTCATCAAGTTTTCATCAATAGTGATATCCAAAACTATTGTTTTTCCATTTTCGCTTGAAACTACAAAATCTTGTTTTGGCTTATAATTTACATTGAATAATTCGCTTGAAAGTTCTCCAAACTCACCAACAACAACCTTTCCAGACTTGTGCTGCTCCGCAAGTTTAGCCATTTCATCTCTATCCAAGTTTTCAAGATAATTTTTAACTTTTTGAACTTCGCCTTTCAAAACTCTTCCAGCAACTCCAAAATTTACAGTCAAATAAGCGTCGTTAAACCTGTTGTTATCATTTTCAAATTCAATTTCTTTAACATTGACTTCATCTTTAATGATTGATGTAAATTTTTCTATTGCCTTTCTTGTTTCTTCGGAAACGTTCAAATACATCTTTCTTAAAGGTTGTTTAACCTTGATTTGATTTTCATTTCTAAGCCTTTGCGCAAGAGCAATAACTTCCCTAGCATCTTCAGTTTGTGAAATAAGTTCAGCAAAATCTACATTTTCAATTTCTTGTGGATATCCAGCAAGGAAAATACTTTGTTTTGCTTGGCTTTCTGTTTCAACAACCATTCTTTGCCAAATATATTCAGAAAGGAATGGAATAATTGGGCTCATAACTTGAATGCAAGTTTTTAAAGCGTTATATAAGCAATAATATGCTGTCAACTTGTCTTCCTCGTCTTCTGATTTCCAGAATCTACGCCTATTTATTCTAATATACCAGTTTGTCAAATCATCAACATATTTTTCAAAGTCTTTAACAACCAAATAGAATTTTTGATGTTCATAGTTTATTTTTGAATTCCTTATAAATTGATTTGTTAATTCAAGCAACCATTTATCTGTTATATCCAAATTCTTTGGTTTAAAGCCTTCTAATTTAGGATTGTCTATAACTGCATAAGTGTTATAGAAAGCATAAGCGTTCCAGAATGCTAAGAGTTTTCTTTTAACCTCATCGCAAATTGAATAGCCAAATCTTGTGTCGTTTAGCATATTGTTTGACGCAAAGATATATCTCAAAACATCTGCTCCAGTTTTTTCAACCATATCGTTAAAGTCGATATTATTTGGACCCGATTTTGAGAATTTTGAGCCATCTTCGCTTACTAACATAGCAAATCCGATAACTTTTTTATAAGGAGCAACTCCTTCCAAAGTCACGCTCATAAATAGCAATGAATAGAACCATAATCTAATTTGTTCTTTCATTTCAATTACGCATTCTGCTGGGAAATTTTTCTTCCAAAATTCTTTATCTGTAAAATATTTTTTAGTTGAAAAAGGTGTGATGCCTGCATCAAGCCAACAATCCCCAACTTCTGGCACACGGCTGACTTCGTGTCCACATTCTGGACATCTAATTTTAATGTCGTCAATATATGGTCTATGAAGATGTGGCAATTTTTCCACTTGCTCTTTTGAAGACAAATCTTCAAGTTCTTTTAATGAGCCAACAACCGTCAATTTGCCGCAATGTTCGCAACGATAGAATGGAAGTGGCAAGCCATAGAAGCGTTTTCTGGAAATGTTCCAATCGCCCATATTTGTTAGCCAATCAAGCATTCTTTTTTTCATAAATTCAGGTTGCCATTCAACATCGTCTATTGCTTTAATTAAGAGTGGTCTGATTTCATCTGCTTTGATATACCATTCTTTTGTCAACCTAAAAATCAAAGGCTTTTTACATCTCCAACAAATTGGATAACGATGTTTATATTTATGTGTGTAATATAATTTATCTCTCTTCTTTAATTCGTCAAAAACTAAATCAGCAACTTCTGAAGCCTCTTTTCCTGCCAAAAAGCCGAAATTTGAATAAAAAATTCCATTTTCATCAACTGGGCATACTTTTGGCAAATTCAATTTTTCGCCAAGTTCAAAGTCTTCAGCACCGCATCCTGGAGCGATATGAACTGCGCCAGAGCCTTCTGTTGCATCAACTGCTTCCCAAGCCACAATTTTATGAACAAAATTTTGTTCTTCAAGTTCTGGGAAACAAGTTTCATATTCAAGCCCAACAAGTTCTGAGCCTTTTACTTCTTTAACAACTTCAACTAAATCATCTTTCAATGCTTTGATTGCGTCTTTACAAATTATTAAGTTTCTATCTGTAGATTTTACTTTGCAAATAGCATAAGTAAGATTTTCATTAACAGCAATAGCGACATTTGAAGAAAGCGTCCAAGGTGTTGTTGTCCAAACAATTATGCTGTTGTTTGTGTTTTTGATTGGAAGTTTAAAGAAAACTGCCATATGTTCCAAATCTTGATAACTATCTGCAAGTTCGTGTTCTGAAAGCGATGTTCCACAATGTGAGCACCAAGGCATTGGTCTGTATTTTTCAATCAGCCAACCTTTTTCATAACATTTTTTAAGAAAATACCAAATTGTTGTTATGTTGGTGTCTGAATTTGTGAAATAACTATCGTTCCAATTCATCCATTGTCCTAATCTTTTGGATTGTTCTGAAATTCTGCCAGCATAATAATTTACACGATTGATACACGCTTCAGTAAACTTGTCCATTCCATAATTTAAAACATCTTTTTTATCTTTTAATCCAAGGGCCTTTTCAACGCCTACTTCCACCCATAAACCTTGCGCATCAAAACCATTTTGATAATGTGCATCGTGGCCAGTTAACGCATTAAAACGAAGCATTATGTCTTTTAATGCTCTGTTCCAAACGTGATGCAATTTCATTTCGTTGTTTGCTGTGATAGGTCCATCAAGAAAAGCAAAATATTTGCCTGTTTTTTTATTTTGCTCCTTTAACTTTTCAAAAATTTGTTCTCTATCCCAAAAATCTAAAATTTTGTGTTCCATTTCAGGAAGATTTGGCATACCTGTTTCTTTTTCCATAATTTTTCCTTTTAGTTTCGCTATGTCATAAAAAAAGACACTATTTTACGAATAGCATCTTATCACAATATATATTTTTTTGCAATTAATTATTTATAATTATTTTTCAAATTCATCAATAATTTTAAATTCATCTTTTCTTGCTTGTTTCATTCCATAATGAAAATAATTGTCACAATTTTCAATCATCTTTTCATACTTTTCAAGCCTTTCTTCAAGCAAATTTGCAGGATAAACACTGGCTTTTGCAAGTTCAGCAACTTTTGAACGGAAAGCTGAATTTAACCCTTCCAAATCTTCCAACAAATCTTCTAATTTGCTTTTATTTTTTGTTGCGCCATAAACATAACCTGCTTTTTTAAAAGCGGGATATCTTTCTTCAATAGATGCGTCAATTACTTTTGAAAAAATTGAAAGTGAGCCATCTCTTACATTTTCTCTAATTTTTTCTATATCATATTGAAATTTATCTTCTGTTGCATTGTTGTTAATATTGTTTGCAAAATTGAAAATGCTGTCATATTCTGCCATATTGCTCTCCTAAAATTCTAAATCAGTTTCTTTTTTATTTTCGAATTGTTTGTAGCAATTATATACAAGTTTATTTATTTCTTGCTTTCTATCTACATCTGGCATAACTTTTTCTTTTCTAAAAATCTTTTGCTTTGTGTCGTTTCCAAATCCTTGCAAAGTGTCTACCAAATTATCAAAATTTGACTTAAATTCATCAAATTTGTTAATTGGCTTTTCTCTCATTGCGTTTAAAATGAAAAACTTCTCACAATTAACCAAAACTTTATTTAAGTTATAGCTATAATAATTCAATTTTCCTGAAAGCAAATTTTCATTTGTTATTTGCAAAACTTCAATCATTTCTTGAATTGATTTGATGTTTTCAAATTCTTTCATCTCATTATTCATTGGCATAATTCCCTCCAACACTTATTATGTTACAACATAATTATTTAATTGTCAATAATTAATTTTCAAGCCTTCCTTTGGCTCTCCAATCTTTTTCCACGCGGACAAATAATTTTAAATTGATTTTCCTATCTAAAAGATATTCAATCTCCTTGCGAGCATTCATTCCAATTTTTTTAATCATTTCTCCATTGTGTCCAACAATTATTCTCTTATGGCTTTCTCTTTCGCAGACAATATCTGCACAAATTTCTCCATTTTCTTCATCGAATGTTGTGATGACAACAGCAATGCCGTGAGGGATTTCTTCATCAAGCAAATACAATGTTTTTTCGCGAATGATTTCAGAAACTAAAAACTTAACGGACTTATCTGTTATTTCATCTTCTTCATAATTAAAATATTCAACTTTTGGCAATACTTCAATAATTTTATTTAGAAGCAAATCTAAATTTTTATTTTTAAAAGTAGAAATTGGCAAAATCTCAACCAAATCTAACTGATTTAATTTTTGGACTTCGCTGTATGATTTTTCCATACTTATTGCATCGATTTTTGATAAAACAAGAAAAATTGGCGTTAAAAGTGATTTTTTTTGCGTTTTTTCATCAATTTCACTATTTTTATCAATCAATTTCTTTAAGTAATTTATTTCTTCATCGTCAATTTTTTTTGTGATATCAATCATATAGATGATAGCATCAACGCCTTCGCTTGCTGCTCTAACTTCTTTGTTCATTGCCTTGTCTAAAGCGTTTTTGCTCTTATGAATGCCTGGAGTGTCAACAAAGATAATTTGATAGTTATCTTTTGTTAATATGCCCAAAATGTTTTCTCTCGTCGTTTGTTTTTTAGGCGAAACAATACTTACTTTTTGCCCAATAAGTTTGTTTAAAAGAGTGCTTTTCCCAGCATTTGTTTTTCCAATAATTGAAACATAACCTGACTTTTTCATATTTTTCCTATCTGTTAATTTTATTCTTTTCTAAAATTTCTTTTGCAACTGATTGCATAATTTTTTCATCTTCACTTTCGATATGGTCATATCCAAGCAAATGCAAAAAACCGTGCAAAGCAAGGAAGCACAATTCCCTTTTAAAACTATGTTGATATTCTTTTGCTTGTTCTATGGCAACTTGTTTGCAAATTATAATATCGCCAAGCATAACATCTTTTTCAAGAAGTTCACTTTCCACATCTTGGCTATTTCTAAAATCTATGAGTGGAAAAGATAAAACATCTGTTTTTTTATCTACTCCTCTATATTCTTTATTTATTTCTCTAATCTCTTCTTCATCTGCAAAACGAAGGCTAACTTCTATGTTTTTATCTTTTAAAGAAGATATTTCGTTTTGTTTTTTAATTAAAGCATCTTGAAATAATTTTTTAATTTTTTGTCTTAAACATAAACACTTTATGTTATTAAAGTAAATTTTGATCATATTTCTCCATTTTAAACTGCAATGTTTTTGCTGATTGTTACAGTGTATGTTACAACCCATTTATTTCCATTTTGAGAATAAGAACAATCTTCATTTTTTATATTCGTCGCATCAGAAATCTGCATCAAAGCATTTTTCTTCGCTTGCAAAATCAAACTGTCCTTAACTTCTTCAAACTTCTTTTCTATTATAACACATTTTGTTTCAAAATAAAATATTTCTTCATATTTTATAGGAATTATATAATTTGTGAGATAACTCGTTTTTATTTCAACATCATAATTTTCAAAAGGCACATCGCCTTTATTAGAAAATATTGGAAGTCCAAACAATGTCGTTTGCCTAAATGAAACGCTCTTCCCCGTCCTTTCCTTTTTTATAGTGTTTTCTTCGTGCTCGCAACTTCCAGTAAGCCAAACATCTGCTGTTATCTCTGCCTTTGGAACTATTGGAATTTGTTTTCCGTTAGAATCAAGAGTATAAGGTGCAACAAGCGCATCTCCAACTCTGACAATATCTCCAACCTTTACAAGTAAAGTGCCTTGAATTAGATTAATTTCTGTAATCATTCCATTTTGGGTCGCCAAAAGCGGAGATAAATTTTCTAGGTCTTCAAAATCTTCATTAATCACTTTTTCCTTAATGTTAATTACTATCGAGCAACCCTTTTTAATTGCGCTAACAGAACTGACTCTATCAAAATTATCTAAAACAAGTTTTTCAACTTGCTCGGTTGATATTGAGTTGAGATGTTTAAAAGGAGCAACTCCGTTTTGATTTAAAAAAGATATAATTTCGTTGCAATCAACGCTTTCAGCTCCCAGAACTTCAATTTTTAGCATAAAATTGCTTAACACTATTACAAAAGCAATTGCTAAAAACAATCCAATTAAAATGCCATATCTTAACTTAAAAAAATTTGTTAATTTTAAAAAGCCAACATTTTTTTCATTTGTTATTTCAATCTTCCTTTCCTCCAAACATTTTTTAACAAACTTTTTATCTTTTCGCCTAATTTGTATCCTTGCCTGTTTTATGTTATATTTTTCAACCTCAAAAAATTCAACATTTTTGGAACATAAAAAATTAAGAGTTCTTTCAATGTTGTAACCTGAAATAGTTAATTCAATGCAAGAATTTCTACTTTTTTGCGTTTTTTTTTGATTTTTTTCTTTATTTTTGTGTTTAATTAACTTCAACACTTTCAATTTCTCCCATTATGCTCAATGTTGTTGATGATAAAATTTTTAATTTCAAATCTTTCCCAGACACACTTATTATTTTATTTTTTGTTTTAAACATAATCAATTCGTCACTTAAATTTATTAAACCTTTATGACCTTCAACATACAAAATATTTCCATTTATATTGACCATTTGATAATTGCTATCCAAACTTGGCAATTTCAACTCTTTTTTGATTTCAGAAAAAAAATTGAACACAAAATTCTCCTATAGTAAAATATGCAAGTCGTATACAAAATAGAATAAACAATAAAAAAGGTCTGTACTTTTTGACATCAATTTGACATCATAATATTTTGAATACTGATTAATAATCTTAGATGGAGGAGAAAATGGATAAATTCGAACAGATAAGAGGCAATTATTATTCCGCTTTTTCATTGAGAGTTTCAGAAGACATTATGGAAGCAATAAAAGAGATAGCGATTAGAAATAAGCGTTCAATTAATAAAGAAATTGAATTTGCCTTAGAAAAGTATATTGAAGAAAACAAATTAAAAGCTTAAACTATTCCTAGCTGGAATATTTTTTGCATTAAAAAACAAGCAGAATATTGCTTGTTTTTTATGTTTTTCTTGCTTTCGTTTTTATAACATTCAATTAGGATGTTTCAAGATACAACTTAATATTTTTAAAGTTTAAATTTTTTAAATCTTCAGCATTCATATAAAGATGAATTATTCCGAGATCTCCCCAAACGAGTTCATTTCCAACGCTATCAAATTGAATGAGTTGCACTTCATCTTTTTCCATAAAGCTAGATTGAAATATCTGAGACCAGCCGCCAACCAATCCCACGCCCACATTGTTATTGCATTTTTTGTTATAAATTTGCTTTTCTTTGTCAGACAAGTCTTCAAATAATTTATATAGTCCATCATATTCAGAAAGATCAGGATATGTTTTGATACTTTTAGATTTTAAATAACGTTGTTTATAAGGCTTTATATCTGTTTTCTTTTCAACAAGTTCATTATCTTTCGCATTTAAATAGAAAACTTGAAAATCTTCCCCTTGAGTGGGATATTGTGTTGCATTTACTTTTTCATTATCAATAAATACATAAAGTTTCCCCTTGTTAGGAAAATTATCTATACATTTTTCTTGCGTTAATTCTGCAAAATCAAGTTGCATAACAAAAGGAATTTTATTATTTGCTTTATCAACTGGCCATTCAAAATTTTTTGGAACAAGTGGATATCCACCAATTTTTGAAAAACATTTATCTTTGTTATAACTCAAATTTGAAGCAATTTTAGAACCATTCTCGACAATTTTCCAAAACTCTTCTTTTGCTCGTCTTTCATTTTCCGAATTATCAATATAAATTGATTTATCAGCACCAACGACTTCTTTTGCAAATAAATTTATGTGTTTTATGTCACCAGTTTTAAGTATTGCATCTTGAAGCTTTTTAACATCTGCTCCTTTAACATTCTTAGCAAAAAGATACAAAATAAATGCTCCACCATCTTTTATCACTTTTTCTTGCAGCTTTTCTATATCAGCACCAGCGACATTGTTAGCAAATCCATATATTGTAAAACTATCTCCTTCGCTTAACACTTTTTCTTGCAATTCTTTAATTTTTCTTACTTTGACATCTTTCGCAAAACGATAACAAAGCTCTGCATCGCCTTTTTCTAAAATAATCTTTTGAAGTTGTTTGACCTTTGCATGTTTTACGTAAGTAGCAAAGCTAAGAATGTTTTCCGGCTCTCCTTTTTGAATGATAGCCTTTTGCAACTTTTTCACATTGGCACGCTTTACATCAACCGCAAAAAGAAAAATTTCTTTTGGGTTACCATTTTCAATTATATTTTGCTCCAATTGTTTAACTTTTTTATCTCTTCCATGTTTTTCGATATATTCATTCACCTGTTCAAGATTCCAGTTTAGCTCCAACTTCACTTTTCCTCCTTTAATTTTGTTTATGTATGTTATAGTATACATTGATTATTGGATAATTTCAAGAAAAAACATTGTTCTGCGTGTTTTTGGCTTTCATTTTTATCGTTTTGTATATCCTTTGGGAAGCAATCAATAATTAAATTGCGAATTGAATCGGTCAACATAACTCAATATATCTTCTTGTTCACCTTCTGAAATGTTTTTTGCATAATCAAAAATAGTTGTAATTTTTGCATTTTTTATAAACTCTAAATCTTCATTTTTGCTTTTGTTAAACTATATAATTTTGCAACAATAAAATTATTATAAAACAAAAAATACAAGTCGTAAACAAATCCATTTTTTTATTAATTAAATTTTACTTGTCCTGCTTTGTTTATCAACATTAAGGCAAAGGCCAACGGCTGCCATAAAGACGACAAGCGATGTTGAGCCTGCGGAGATAAACGGAAGTGGCAGCCCCGTTGGCGGAATTAGGCCAGAAACAACACAAACATTTAAAATGACTTGAATTGAAATTACGCTTGCAACTCCCAAAACTAAAAGCGCTCCAAATCTATCTTTTGCGTTTTTGGCAATGTTGATTAATAAATATATAAGCACTGCAAAGACAATCAAAGTTAAAATTGCCCCAAAAAGCCCCAACTCTTCACCAATTATTGAAAAGATAAAATCGCTTTCAGAAAATGGCAAAAACATATATTTTTGTCTGGAATTTCCTAATCCAACGCCAAAAAGTCCGCCCGAGCCAAGAGAATATAACGATTGAATCAGTTGAAATCCTTCCGCCTGAGGACTAGCCCAAGGGTTCAAAAAAGCCATAAATCTTTGAATTCTATAAGGTTCAACTATTATTAAAGCAGGAACAGCGCAAGCGGCAGGAATGCCAAGCCAAACAAAATGTTTCATCTTTGCTCCGCCAACAAAAAGCATAAACAACATAATTAAGCCAATGCACATTGTAATTGACATATTAGGTTCTAAAATAACTAAAAAGCAAAATCCTAAACCAACTCCTAAAACTGGCAGTAGCGTTTTGAATTTTCCTATTTTTTCATAGTTGTCTGACAAATATGCCGCAGCAAAAAGGACCAATGCAAATTTTGCAAATTCGCTAGGTTGAATGGTGAAAAAGCCCAAGTTAAGCCAACGCTTTGCGCCATAATTTTCCACTCCAATTCCAGGCACAAAAACAAGCACTAAAAGAATTGCAGAAATTATAACGAGCCACCATTTTAATTTTTTAAGTTTTTGATAGTTGATAAATGAGCAAACAAACATTGCAATTATGCCTAGCACTGCGCCAATTATTTGTTTTGTTAAATAAAAGTATGGATTTGAATAGCGATAGTTGGCAATATAACTGCTTGCGCTATAAACCATAATGCAGCCAAAAATTGCAAGGCCGCAAACCAAAAGAAAAACACTTAAACTTTTTGCATCAAAAATTTTGCCGCCTCTTGTAAATAGTCCAGCATAATCAATGTTAAATTTTAACTTTTTAGGCGAAAATTTTGCCTTTTGCGCTTTCATCACCCTTCCTTTTGATTATCTAAAATTATCAATTTTTTAAAAGCCTTGCCTCGCTCTATATAATTTTCAAATTCATCAAAACTTGCACAAGCAGGTGCCAAAAGCACCACAATTTTAGATTTTGAATTGCTTGCCAATTCCTTTGACAATTTAACTGCACTTTCAAAATTTTCCATAACCTCATAATTTTTAATCTTAAAATTATTAAAAGCAGTTGAAATTTTCTTTGATGTCGCTCCATAAACAATAAACTTAACTATTTGTTTGTTTGCTTTTAATTGCTTTGCCAAAGTTGAAAAATCTTCGCCTTTATCGCTTCCACCAAGCAAAACTATCTTTTCTCCATCAATCGCTTTAATGTCGGCAACAGCACTTGCTATGTTTGTTGCTTTGCTATCGTTGATAAAGATTGCATTCTTATCTTCTTTTATTATTTCAAGTCTATTTTCCAATGGCATAAAGTTATTGATTGCATTTTCAACCTTTTTCATATTTAAGCCCTCCATCTTTGAAATTAAGACCGCCGCCAAAATGTTTTCTAAGTTTTTATTTCCAATAAGTTTTACATCTTTTACGCTTAACAGATATTCAATGTTTTTTTCTTTAAAAAACAATCTATCTTCGTGCTTAAATATGCCTTTGAATTGTTCATTTTGACTTTCATCATTCAATGAAAAATAATATGCCTTTCCTTTGCACTTAGACAAAAATCTATTAAAATATTTGTCATTATAATTTAACACAGCAATTTGATTGGAATTTTGATTTTCAAAAATTCTTTCTTTTGCCAATATGTACTCATTTACATTTTTATATCTGTCCAAATGGTCAGGAGCAATATTCAAAATCGACACTATATCAGCATTGAATTTTTCTGTCTTTTCAAGCTGAAAACTGCTCAATTCAATGAGCGATAAACTGTTGCGATTTGTTTTTAGCGCTATGCTTGATAGCGGCATTCCCACATTGCCCACAACAAAAATATTTTTTCTTTTAAATCTATTTGCGCAGCTTTTAAATATATGCCCTAATAAAGTTATGGTGGTTGTTTTACCATTTGTTCCAGTAATTGCAATTTTCTTGCCTTTTAAAAATAAATGGGCAAGCTCAATTTCAGAAATGATTTTTATATTTTTTCTTAATAATTTTTGATATAACTCACTATTTTGCGAAATTCCAGGACTAACAACAGCCAAATCAAAATTAGAGTTTTCTAAATCTAAAACTTTGTTTGGAAATCTTTTATCGTCATAAGTTGTAACATTTGCTTTTACAGTTTTTAAAAGTTCATAACTGGCAATTCCGCTCTTGCCAAGCCCATAAACTAAAATGTTTTTATTTTTTAAATTGTTTTTCACAGCCCACCCGCAAATATAGAAATAATTATCACAAGGCTACTCATTATGATAGTTATTAATATATATACGAATGTAATTCTATTTTCATGCACACCACTTTGTTGAAAATGATGATGCAAAGGTGCCATTTTAAAAATGCGTTTTTTCGTGCGCTTAAAGTGCAAGACTTGCAAGATAACTGAGAGCGCAGAAACAACGAACATTATCCCAAGCAAAGGAATGTAAAGTTCCAGTTTTGAAAAGATTGCTAAACTTGCAATCAATCCACCTAGGGCAAGCGAACCTGTATCTCCCATAAAAATCTTGGCAGGAAAAACATTGTATCCCATAAAGCCAATCAAAGCCCCTAAAACGCAGACGCATAGAATAATCAAATTTTCATATTCGCTGGCTATTTGTTGCGTAGGTGCTAACTTTTGATACAAAAATAACAATGCTAAAAATCCAAGCAAGTAGGAAATTGATACGCCAGTTGCCAATCCGTCAAGGCCGTCAGTTAAATTGACGGAGTTTGTAACTGCCAAATAGACTAGCACGATAAAAGGAATTATTCCCCAACTTAAATCCACAGTCGTTTTAACAAAAGGCAAATAAATTGTTGTTCCAACCAAGTTTGAATAATAACAGAAAAAAGCGATAATTAAAGCAATACCAACTTGACCAATTATCTTTTGATAAGGCTTTAATCCCAAATTTTGTTTATATCTTATTTTTATAAAATCATCTAAAAAACCCAATATCCCATAAGAAAGCATTGAAGCAAGGGCGATAATTGCAAGCGAATAATTTTTGGTAAAAAAACATAAAGCGACGATGCTTGCAGTTATAAAAATTGTTCCCCCGAGTGTTGGAGTGCCACTTTTCCCACTATGCTCCTTAACATATTCCAAAACAGTTTGAGATGCTTTAAGTTTTTTAGATGCAGCAATGACAAGCGGCCCTAAAATTAAAGCAACAACAAGAGTTACTAAAAACGCTAACAAATAATAATTCACTTCGCCTCCACTTTTGATAGTATTTCCGAAATTTTATCATTTGTTTGCATAGCGATGTCCAAATCACAATATGGAACTTTAACGCCGTTGATGTCTTGATATTTTTCAACCCCCTTGCCTAGCAATGCAACGATATCGCCCTTTCTAGCCAAGTTTATAGCAATTTCAACTGCTTTGCTTCTATCCACAATCCTAACAAATTTATCGCTCTTCATTCCCCTTTCAATGTCATCAATAATCAGTTCTGGATTTTCAAACCTAGGATTATCGCTTGTAATTATTGTAAAATCGCTAAATTGTTCGGAAATTTCGCCCATCAATGGCCGTTTTCCTTTATCGCGATTTCCGCCACAGCCAAAAACTGTAATTAATCTTTTAGGGTTTAGTTCTTTTATTGCCGTTAACACATTTTTTATTCCATCAGGCGTGTGAGCAAAATCTATAACAGCATAAGCACCATTTGCTAGCGGCAAAAAGTTGAAACGGCCAGAAACGCCTTTCAAATCTTTCAACCCTTTTGCTATATATTTACAATCTATTCCCAAAGCGGCGGCGGCACTTGACGCCGCTAAAGCGTTATAAATATTAAATTTGCCAGGCAAATTGATTTCACATTCAAATACATTGTCCATCAAATTAAGCACAAATTTTGACCCAAAAAATGTTTTGTTTATATTCACAGCAAAGCAATCCGCAGGATTATTTAAAGCATAAGAAATTGTGGGCAAAGTTCCGTTTTCAATTTTCATTCCCCACTCATCATCTAAGTTTGTAACTGCAATTTTTGTATACTGTTTAGTAAACAATTTCATTTTTGCATTGCCATAATTTTCCATTGTTTTGAAAAATTCTAAATGGTCTTGCGTCAAATTTGAGAAGATAGAAACATCATAATTAATACCATAAATTTTTTCATAAAAAATGGAATGTGCAGATGCTTCCATAACACAATAATCACAACCAAAAGCGACCATCTCAGATAATACCTTTTGCAAGTCCATTGGGTCTGGCGTTGTTAAATTGACCGAAACAAATTGTTTGCCTATATATGCACCTTCTGTGCCCACAAGCCCAACTTTATATCCAGCACTTTCTAAAATGCTTTTAAGCATATATGTTGTTGTTGTTTTCCCATTTGTTCCCGTTATGGCAATCATCTTCATCTTTTTATGAGGATTGGAATAAAAATTGGATGCCATAAGAGATAAGGCTTTTCTTGTTGACTCAACAACAACTTCATTTTTGCAGACATTTAATTTGTGTTCGCAAACGACAACTTTTGCGCCATTATTGACAGCATCTTTGGCAAAATTATGCCCATCTGTGTTTTCACCTCTCAAACAAACAAAAATGGCATTTTGCGAGCCATCAAAATTTTTTCTACTATCAAAAGATATATCTGTAATGTCTAAATTTGCATTTCCTTTAAAATTTTCTTTTAATGGCACATTTAACAAAATATCTTTTAATCTCATATATTTTTCCTTGGGTATATCATATAGTTTAAAATAGTGAATTTGAACACATAAGCAAAATTAGACAAAATGTTAATAAAAAAGTGCTTTTTTAACATTAGTTTAAAATTTTATTTAATATTTTTAAAATGTGATATAATAATTTTAGGAGTTTAAATGGAAGAAAATTGTTGTTTAAAAAATAATATTGATATTGAAAAATTAAATTTTGATGCAATAGAAAATCTTTCAGATTTGATTTTGGAAAGCGAAAACTATTTCAATAATCAAATCGCTGAAATTTGTAAAAAAGTTTGTAAAAATGAAAAAATAAAAATAATTTTGCTTGCTGGACCTTCCGCTGCTGGCAAAACGACCACTTCCAATTTATTAGCATTGCATTTTGGAATGTTAGGAAAGAGAGTTGTAACAATATCTTTGGACAACTTTTTTGTGTCTAGAGAATTGACACCAAAGTTGCCAGATGGCACTTATGATTTTGAATGCCTTGAAGCGTTAGATTTAAAACTTTTGAATGAGTTTATTGATGATTTGTTAAACAAAAAATGTGCGCATATGCCCATATTTAATTTTAGAACTGGCAGGCAAGAAAAAAAGAAAGAAGAAATTGTTGTAGATGACAACACAATCATAATTTTTGAAGGCTTGCACGCCTTAAATCCTAAACTCATTTCAAATTCTGAATATCATTTTATGAAGTTATATATCAGTTTAAATGAAAATTTTGCTCTAAAAGATGAAGTCAAACTCACATCGCAAGATGTTAGAATGCTGAGAAGAATAACTCGCGATTATTACACGCGCGGATATGATGTTCTTTGCACCATAAGAATGTGGAAAAATGTTTTGGCAGGCGAAAACAAATATATCAAGCCTTTTAAACAAAATGCAGACTTTGTTATTAACTCGCTTCACAACTATGAGCCACTTTTATATGCAAATTATTCAAAAAAAGTTATTCAAAAAACTTTGAATAACTCAGATGACAAAAGCGAAGAAGAAATTAAACTCTTAAAAGGCTTGCTTGACAAATTGAATTATTTTGAGCCTATTGACAAAGAGCTTGTTCCTTCAACATCACTGCTTTGGGAATTTCTCAATGCTGCTGAGTGATGTTTCAAATCTATTTTCAAAATTGCTTTTAAGAAGGTCTAGTGCGTTTTCTATTCCTTCTTTTTTTAATTTTAAATTATGCAAATTTTCATAATCTGTTTGAGCAATAAGCCTTAAACACGCGTGAGTCAAATTAGAAATTTCTTGCCAATTAAAACTTCTGCAAGAAAAGCAAACAATTTCTCCACTATCTAAATTAAAATATCTTTTTCCAACAAAATTGTCCCCGCAAATTGCACATTTATCCAACGATAAGGCATAGCCCATCGCTTCAAAAATGGAAATCAAAAATTTTGCCAAAACTATTTCTGGGTCAATATCTTCAAAAGCAATGCCCTTTAATGCTTTTAAACTTTCTATAAATAAAGGCTCGTTTGCAATTTCCACAGGAGCAACTTTTTTGATAATTTCTAAAATCGCACAACCTGCATAGAACTTTTCTATATCAGCCACAATGCTATAAAAACTTTCAATCACATTAGCGGATGTAACAGTGTATATGACATTTTCTTTTTCTGAAGGCTTAAAATTCAAATTAAATTCCGCAAAGCAAAAAGGTTCTTTAACGCTTTTTAATTTTGCGTTTGCTGATAGCACTCCAATAAGTTTACAAGTGATCAAGCCCTTTTCAAGCGTAAAAATATGAAGGAGCTTATCTTTTTCCTTATAATTAATTCCACCTAAAACTATGCCTTTAACTTTAATTTCTGCCATATAATTATTATATATTAAAATAAAAAAATAGCAAATAATTTGCTATTTTACATTTCCATTCCGTTATCTTCATTTTTATTTTTATCAGCATTAAGCATACGCGTAAATGCTTTTTCTCTAGCCCGACAATAAGCATCATAAATTACAATCTTGCCTCTTTCTATTGGACATTGAGAAAATATAGTCCATAAATCGTCCATTTCTGGAGTTGTGTCAAAAGGAAGTTGATATATGTTTCTTAAATCCAAAATTTAATCCTCCTTTTTTAGATTGCTACTTTCTGAGCTTATTATACACCATCAAAAACGCTTTTGTCTATATTTTTAAGCTAATTTTTTCAAATTTGTAAGTTTTAAACAATGCCGTTTTGTTAAAGTTAAACAATCTTTTTCATCTTTTATTGTTTATATTAAACAATCAAAAAGCCTATTTTTGCAAGTAAGTTAGGCACTTTCTGCCATATTTCTTTTGACTGACCACTTCAAAAGGCAAATTTTCAAATTTTCTATTTTCGTCGTGTTCCAAAACAATAAATCCGCCATCTTTTAACAAATTTCTTTCTTTGATAACTTCCAAAGCCTTTTCATAATATGAACTTGCATAAGGTGGGTCTATCAAAATCAAATCAAATTTTATATCAAATCTATTCAAGGCAACTGCGTAATCATTAAAAATCAAACTTGCATTTTTGGTTGTGTTAAAAGTATTTATATCATAACTTATGCCAAAACTTTTAAGATTATTTTCCACTATTCTGACATTTGCCTTGTTATTGTCTACAAAATACACTTTTTCTGCTCCGCGCGATAATGCTTCAAGCCCCAAAGAGCCGCTTCCAGCAAATAAGTCCAAGCAATTTTCCATTGGAAATTCAAACTGCAATTTTGTAAACAACGCCTGCCTGACCATATCTGCTGTTGGACGAGTTTTCTCTTCAAAGATAAAATCTATTTTCTTCCCTTTATATTTTCCCGCTATTATTCTCATAAGTTAATTGTAACATAGTATTTCAAATATCAAAATAAAACCAGCAAAACATTTTGAATTTTGCTAATTTTTAAATATCATATATATGTAATTAAGAGGTTTAATTATGGAAGATAAATTAAAACTTGCAAATGAATTTAGCGAAAAGTTATATTCTGAATTGGAAAAAAATATAACTACAAAAGCTATGGAAATTCTAAAAACTATGAATTTAGACGAAACTTGCTTGTTGTCTTCTATTTTATACTATCCATATTGTAAAATCGGCGTTATAGATAAAACTGACATTGCTTTAAACAAAATCGAAGAAAGTAAAATAAAAGAAACGGAAAAACTAAGGGCTGAATTTAAAAATAACATCAAACAAGTTTATGGCGAAGAAGTTTTAAATTTTTTACACGCTTTAAAAAAATTGATAGAAATTGACTATCAAAATGAACAAGAAGAAGCGGAAAACATAAGGAAAATGTTTTTTGCTTTGGCAAAAGATATCCGCGTAATCATAGTTAAATTGTGTTTTGTGCTTGCAGAGCTTCAAGTGATTTCAAAGGACAAAAGCAAGGAAGATCTTATAAAAATCAAAAGCAAACAAACATTGGAGTTGTTTGCCCCACTTGCAAGCAGGCTCGGCTTGTCCAGCATAAAGAGTGAACTCGAAGATTTGGCGTTCAAAAATTTATATCCTGAACAATTCGAAAAGATAAATGCTGCAGTTGAGAAAAAATATAAAGAACGCGAATTAATTGTAAATAATTTAAAAGAAGAAGTGCGCAAATATATGCACGAACTTGGCATTAAAGGCGAAGTTATGGGCAGAAAAAAGCATATATTTAGTATTTATAAAAAATTGAAACAAAAAAATGGCAATTTAGATAAAATATATGACCTTGTCGCCGTTCGAGCCATTTTGGAAAGCGTGGAAGATTGCTATGCTTTGCTTGGCAAAATTAACAGTCAAGTAACGCCACTTCAAAATCGTTTTAAAGATTATATTGCAATTCCAAAATCCAACGGCTATCAATCTTTGCACACAACCGTTATGTTTCAAGGCGTGCCAGTTGAAATTCAAATAAGAACAAAAGAAATGCACAGATGTGCAGAATTTGGTGTTGCTGCGCACTGGATGTATAAAGAAAAAAGAACAAAATTAGATTCTCTTGACGAGCGTTTGGGTTGGATAAGAGAAATAATGGAAAAAGAAAAACAAATGACTAGCGAAGAACTTATTGAAAGTTTGAAGGTAGACATTTATGACGGCGAAATTTTCGTTCAAACGCCAAAAGGAAAAGTATTGCACTTGCCAGCAGAGTCAACCCCTATTGATTTTGCTTATGCAATTCATTCAGACATCGGCAACAAATGCGTTGGAGCTAAGGTTAACGGCAAAATGCAACCTATAACAAAATCGCTTGAGAATGGAGATATCGTTGAAATAATCACGAACCCAAATTCAAAAGGGCCTTCTAGAGATTGGCTTAAAATCATAAAAACTTCGGCGGCTCGAAATAAAATTCTTGCTTATTTCCGCAAAGAAATGAAGGAAGAAAACATCAAAGCGGGAAAATTGATGCTTGAACAAGCAATTAAAAATGCGGGATATTCCGTTAGCAAATTGACAGACAAAAAATATGTTGACACTTTGCTAGATAAATGTTGCTTTTCAACTTATGATGAACTTTGCGCAAGCATAGGATATGGCTCGTCATCTGCAAAAATCATTGCTGGAAAACTTGTTCATATTTATGAAAATGACATTGAAAAACAAGCGAAAAAAGAAATTGTAATTCAACCACAAATGGAAAATTACAAACCACAAGAAAATTCTGTTAATGTTAAAGGTGTTGGCAATCTGTTGATTAAATTTGCAAAATGCTGCTGCCCTATTGAAGGTGATGAAATTGTTGGATTTGTTTCTCACGGACAAGGAATTGTCGTCCATAGAAAGCAATGCCCAAACTTATCCTTCTTTGACCCAAATAGATTGATTGAGGTAAACTGGAAATAAAACTCGTTAGAAATTCTAACGAGTTTTTATTTCAAATTTTTAAGTTGTCTTAAATGGCTTTCCTCATCTTGCAAAATGCTTGCAAGTAGTGATTTTATTTCAAAATTTTCAATTTTTGCAATGGCAATCTTATAATCTATAATCATTTTTTCTTTAAATTCGATGTCATAGGAAATTATTTGTTTGAGGTCTTTAATGTAATCGACTTGCCTTCCGCCTAGCCATTTGTTTTGTGCATTGGCATAAATGGGATCGCCGCCGCACATCAAAATTGCGTGTGCTAAAAGTTCTTGATGATATAAATCATTTGAACAAATACTCTTTAGAGTTTCAACATAATTATCATAAAAGCCAGTTAAAATGTTGATTTGATATTTTAATTGCATAAGCATCACACATTCGCTTTCGTTTCCAGCAAATAAATTTTGCAAAATTCCACAATAATATGAATTTTTGCAAAGATTTTTAATCAAAGGATATTTCTTTTTAACTTTTAATTCGGTCAAAACAAACCTCTGATTTATATATGAAAATATGTGAATATATGTGAAAAGCCTTGCAAACGCAAGGCTTTTTAGAGAGATATTTTCTACTTATTGTTCAATTTATCTAAAAGTAAATTTAAGTCAAACCCGTGGACTTCGCTCGCTTCTTCAAGTGTTTCCATTTGGCTCATTGGACAGCCAAAACAATGCATTCCAAAGCCTTGCAAAATTACAGAATTGCTTTCATCTACATCTAAAACTTCACCAATAGTTGAATTTTTATTGAATTTTTTCATATTTCCACCTTCTTTTATTATTTTTTACTCTAAAATCGCTTTTATTCTTCTAACACCTGCTGACGAACTTTCTTCTTTAACAATTTTAAATTTATTAAGTTCTGAAGTGTTTTTAACGTGAGGTCCGCCGCACATTTCTATGCTTACGTCACCAATTTTATAAACTTTAACGATATCGCCATACTTGTCATCAAAGATGCCTGTTGCGCCCATTTGTTTTGCTTCATCTATTGGAAGTTCATAAAACTCAACATCTATCGCTCTTTGAATGTTATTGTTCACTTCATTTTCAATTTCTAAAAGTTCTTCTGGAGTTAATTTCCTATCAACATTAAAGTCGAATCTCAATCTTTCAGGTGTAATGTTAGAACCGCATTGATGGACATCGCTGCCAAACTTTTTCCTAAGTGCTGCCAAAAGCAAATGTGTTGCCGTGTGCAACCTTGTTGATTGATATGAACTATCAGCTAAGCCGCCTTTAAATTCACCTTTTTCGCTTTGCTTTGAAATTTCTTGATGATGTTTGAATGCTTCGTTAAAGCCTTCTTCGTCAACGATATAGCCTTTTTCGCTTGCCAATTCTTTTGTCATTTCAATAGGGAACCCGAAAGTGTCATATAATCTGAATGCCGCTTTGCCTGTTATTGTTCTATCTTCAACAAAATTTGCATCTTTTTGCGACATAAATTGATTTTTTCTTTCAAGCCCGCCAATCACTTTTTCAAATTCTTTGATACCATCGTCAACAACTTTTGAGAATTTTAAAACTTCTTTTGAAATTTCGCTCAAAATGTATTCTTCTTTTTCTAACAAAAGTGGATATGCTTCATTATATATTTTTTCAATATAAATTTTAGCGACATTATTTAAAGCCTCTTCGCTCAAATTAAGTTGTCTTGCATAACGAATTGCTCTGCGCATCAATCTTCTTAAAATATATCCTGCACCAACATTTGATGGAACAATTCCGTTTTTGTCACCTATCAACATAACTGAAGTTCTTATATGGTCGGCAATAATTCTCATTGCTTTTCTAGCTTCAAAATCATTTTCATAATTTTTGCCGCTTTCATTTTGTAAATATGATATAACATCGGCAAAAAGGTCTGTTTTATAAATATCTGTTAAGCCATTAACATACATTAAAAGCCTTTCGAAGCCAAAACCAGTGTCTACGTTCTTATTTTCCAGTTCAACATATTTGTTGCCTTCCAATTTTTTATATTGCATATACACATCGTTGCCAATTTCGACCCATCTTCCACAATCACAAGTTATATCGCAATGGTCTGAGCAAGGATTGTCGTACCTTGGATAGAACCATTCATTGTCTGGGCCGCAAGGAGTGTTTGTTGTTCCTTCTAATTCCCACCAGTTGTCCTTTTTAGGCAAGTAAAAAATATTTTCTTTTTTAACGCCAACTTCTTCTAATAACTTTGCCGTTTCTTCATCTCTTGGAGCATTTTCATCGCCAGAAAAAACTGTTGCGCAAATTTTATTTTTATCAAAGCCCAATTCTTTTGTTAAAAATTCAAAAGTCCAAGCAGTTTTTTCCTTTTTAAAATAATCTCCTAAGCTCCAATTTCCCATCATTTCAAAAAATGAGCAATGAGATTCGTCTCCAATGTCATCAATATCGATTGTTCTTATGCAGCCTTGGACATTGCAAAGCCTTTTTCCTGCAGGGTGTGGCTTGCCTAAAAGATATGGCATAAGAGGCTGCATTCCTGCAACATTAAACATAACGCCTGTTGTGCCATCACCAAGAAGAGAAACTGCGCCGATGTTTACGTGTCCGCGTTTCTCATAAAAATCTAACCATTTTTTTCTTAATTCTTTGCTTGTAATCATAACCTATCCTTTGACTGCAAAATTTTATCACTTTTATATATCATTGTCAAATTGTATTTATTTATTTTTATCTTTTTTTTAAAATATGTTAATATGTGAATATGCAACTAGAAATAAAAAAATCTAAATTTATAGGGCTATATTTCCCTGTAAAATCACAAGATGAAGTGGTGGAAATTTTAAACAATTTAAAAAAGGAACATAAAAAAGCAACGCATATTTGCTATGCTTATCGTTTGATAAACCCTTTTAGCGAAAAAGCATTCGATGATGGAGAGCCTTCTGGAACAGCAGGCAAGCCAATTTTAAATGTTTTACAAAAGCAGGATAAAAAGGACACTTTGCTTGTTGTTGTAAGATATTTTGGTGGAATAAAACTTGGCGCTGGTGGCCTTGTTAGGGCTTATTCAAAAACCGCAAGTGAAACATTGAAATAAAAAAACCTTTCGTTTGAAAGGTTTTTTATTAATTTTCTTTTTTATCTTTTTCTACTTCAACAACTTTTTTGCCTTTGTAAGTTCCGCAATTTTTGCAAACTTTATGAGGGGCTTTAAGTTCGTGGCATTCTGGACATTCTACTAATGTTGGAGCACTAACTTTAAAATTATTTGAATTTCTTGAGTTTCTTCTTGCTTTGGAAACTTTACGTTTTGGAACTGCCATATTATCCTCCCTTTTGTGTATCTTTCAAATTTTACTTTGCCATTATAGCATAATTCTAATATTTGTCAACAATTTTTAACCTAAATTTGACAATCTTATTGTATCTCTTGCAATAACAAGTTCTTCGTTAGTTGGAATTCTGAAAACTCTAACCTTTGAATTTGGTGTGGAAATTTCTTCAACTGTGCCTCTTGGCAAATGATTGTTTTTATCAACATCAATTTCAATGCCAAAGAAATCCATATCTTTAAGAGCCAATTCTCTCAAATCTTCTTGATTTTCACCAATACCGCCTGTAAACACGATTGCGTCTACCCCATTCATTGCTGCAATATATGAGCCAATGTATTTTTTAATTCTATAAGCCATCATAGGGACAACAAGTTTAGCCCTTTCATTGCCTTCTTCAGCTGCTTTATTGATATCTCTCATATCGCTTGAAACGCCTGAAATTCCTAAAGCGCCGCACTTTTTGTTCAAATAAGTAACCATTTCACTTGCAGTTAAGCCTTCTTTTTCTGCTAAAAATCCAGCAACAGAGCCATCAACATCGCCTGACCTTGTTCCCATAATCAAACCTTCAAGTGGAGTGAAGCCCATAGAAGTGTCTACGCTATGACCACCTTCAACAGCGGCAACAGAAGAACCGTTTCCAAGATGAACCGTGATTATTTTTAAATCTTCAACATTTTTGCCGAGTAATTTTGCAACTTCGCCAGAAACGAATTTATGGCTTGTTCCGTGGAAGCCATATCTTCTAACTTTCCAGTCTGTGTATGCTTCATAAGGAACAGCATACAAAAATGCTTCTTTTGGCATTTGTGCGTGGAATGCAGTGTCAAAAACTGCAACATTTGGAACATTTGGCATTGCTTTTTGGCAAGCATAAATTCCTGCAATGTTTGCTGGCATATGAAGTGGACCAAGAGGTTTTAAACTTTCTAAATTTTTTAAAACTTCGTCATTTACAAGAACGCTGTCTGTATAAATTTCGCCACCGTGAAGCACTCTATGTCCAACTGCTTGAATTTCAGATAAGCTTTTGATTACCCCTTCTTTTTCGTCTGTGAGCAATTTTAAAACCAAACTCATTGCAACATTATGGTCTGGCATTGGAGTTTTAACTTCCTTTTTAACGCCATTGATTGTGTATCCAACAAAGGAACCATCAATGCCTATTTTTTCGCAATTTCCTTTTGCAAGCACGCTTTCATTTTCCATATCAAATAATTGGAATTTTAATGAAGAGCTGCCCGCGTTAACAACTAAAACTTTCATATTTTCTCCTAATAATTTAATGTCGACAAAATAGTATAACATTAATCAAAGTTTGTCAACGCTTTTAAATGAATTGTCAAAATTTTGATTTCAAAAATCGACATAAAAACATTAAAAACTTCAACATAAATTTTAATTTAAAAAACAAACTACTATTATAACTTCGACATATTTCGCTCAATCGAGCGTTTAAAAATAAACTTTAAAGGAGATAATTATGCCATTAGAAAAGTATAAAAATGAACTTGAAAAACTAGAAATCACAGAGCCTAATCAAAAACTTTTAAAAGAAGTTTCGCATACACTGACAATAAGACAGGAAGATTTCAAAATATTCTTTCTAAGCGAACAAGAAGAAAAAATTGCTTTTGAAAATGAATTTAATGAAATTGAAAGTCTAAACAATTATGAAAGGATTTTAAATGCTGGAGAAAACGGAAATTAAACGCGGCGAAATATACTATGCAGACCTCAGTCCCGTTGTTGGAAGTGAGCAAGGTGGCATTCGCCCTGTGTTGATTATCCAAAATGATGTGGGCAATAAATATAGCCCAACGGTTATTGTTGCCGCAATCACCAGTCAAATCAATAAAGCAAAAATCCCAACCCACGTGGAATTGCCAGCAATTCAATATAACTTGCCAAAAGATAGCGTTGTGCTTTTAGAACAGATTAGGACAATAGATAAAAGGCGTTTAAAAGACAAGCTTTCCACTCTAGATAACGAAAAAATGCGAAAAGTAAATCTCGCAATGTTAATTAGTTTAGGCTACGGCACACAAAAATAAAAAAATCTCAAGCATTTGCTTGGGATTTATTTTATTATTCTGCTTGTTTAACTTTTGCAGCCTTGCCAGTGAGGTTACGAATGTAATACAATTTAGCGCGTTTTGCTTTGCCTTGTCTTGTAACTTCAACGTGGTCGATAAGTGGTGAATGAAGTGGGAATGTTCTTTCAACTCCAACGCCATAAGAAATTCTTCTAACTGTGAATGTTTCTCTAACACTGCCATTTTTTCTAGCAATAACAACACCTTCGTATGCTTGAATTCTTTCTTTGTCACCTTCTTTGATTTTTACAAAAACTTTAACAGTGTCTCCAATATTAAATTCTGGAACATCTTTTTTTAAGTTTTCGCTTTCAATGATGTCTACCATATTCATGACTTTTTCCTCCTATATTACTAAGCGTTCATATCCGACAAAAAAGACAGCGGAGCGCCCGAAGTCTGGTGCTAATATATCATATATTAAATAATATTGCAAGTGTTTTTTACAAACTTTTTTATTTTTTTATTAAAAGGCATTTTGGATATGAGTTATGTCTTCTCCCAAAATGTCTATAACATCAAAACGAATGTCGTTTTCCTCTAATTTATTGATTTTCAAATATAGAGTCGCAACTTTTTTGATTTTGTTTTGCTTATAACTATTCACCGCTTCTCGTGGCAATCCAAAACCATCTGTTGTTCTATATTTAACCTCAACAAAAACTATAACATTTTTATCCTTTGCTACGATATCTATTTCGCCTATTTTAGTTGAAAAATTGCTTTCCAAAATTTTATAGCCTTTCTTTTTTAAAAAGTTTTGTGCTATTGCTTCTTGTTTTTTGCCTTTAAGATAATTTAATCGCTTCAATTTTTCTCCTAAAATGTAATCTTTCCTATTCTACATTTTCTAAAATCATCCAATATCGCTTTTGCGGCGCGTTCATAATCTATTTCTCCGCCTTTTAAAAGGCACTTTTTCATTTCTGCTATTTCTTCAAAAATTTCAAGTGGCAATTTATTTCCAACATCATCAATTTTATATTTCTCTTTTAAAAGTTCAGGATATAATTTTTTTAAATCTTTAATTAACTCCAAGACAAGTTCTTCTATTTGCAAAACATCATCTTTAATTGAACCGATGTATGCCAATCTAAGTGCCGTTTCTTCAATTTCCAAGTTTGGCCATAAAGTTCCAGGGGTGTCTAAAATTTCAATATTGTTGGAAAGTTTAACCCATTGTTTGCCCTTTGTTACGCCAGGTTTATTGCCGGTTACAGCCCTTGCCGAGCCACAAAGATTATTGACAAGAGTGCTTTTGCCAGAATTTGGAACGCCCAAAACCATTGCGCGAACATAATAATTTACGCCCTTGTTTTTAAACCTTTCAATTTGATTTTTGCAAAGTTCGTTTAAAGCATTCGTAACCTTGTTTAATGCTCCGCTAGCTGTTGAGTTTAAAAGCAAACATTTTGAGTTTTCTGAAATCAAATTTTGAGCAAACTCCTTAACTTTTTGCTCATCAGCCAAATCGCACTTATTTAAAATAAACAAAATGGGCTTATTGCCAATAATTTTAACAAAAGAAGGATTCAAACAAGCCTTTGGTGCTCTAGCATCAAGCACATAAATTACTGCATCAACATTTTTTACTTCTGCTTGCATTTCTTCAAGGGCTTTTTTCATATGCCCTGGGAACCAATTTATTTTATTCATTTTCTTCTCCTAATAAATCCGGTCTATACCTTCTTGTTTCTTCAAGAGAACAATTTGCCCTATATTTTGCAATTTCCGCGTGATTTCCCGACAACAAAACTTCTGGGACTTTATATCCCATAAAGTCTGCTGGGCGAGTATATTGTGGATATTCAAGCAAATTATTATTAAAACTTTCTTCATTTAAACTATCTTTTGAAATAACGCCGTTTGCTAGCCTTGAAATGCAATCTACAACAAGCATTGCTGGAATTTCTCCCCCTGTTAAAACAAAATCGCCAACAGATAAAAGATTAGGTTGGAATATTTCTATCACTCTTTCATCAATGCCTTCATAATGACCACAAATTAAAATAATATGGTCAAGTTTACTCATATCGCTTGCAACTTTTTGATTGAAGGTTTTCCCTTTTGGCGAGAATACAAAAATTGAACTTTTGTCTGTCTTTACGCTCATAACAGCATCATAAATTGGCTGGACCATCATAAGCATTCCCGCTCCGCCGCCATATATTTCATCATCGCATTTTTTATGTTTATCTTTAGAAAAATCTCTAATGTTAATTAGATTGATTTCAATTTTTTTGCTTTCTGTTGCTCTTCCCAAAATGCTCATTTTAAGTGCATCAAACATTTCTGGGAACAAAGTTAAAATATCTATTTTCATATCACTATAATACAACAAAACACAATAAAAGTAAATAAAAAATCCACTAAACTAAAGTGGATTTTTATATTTATTCTACAGCACTTTCAAGTGCCAAAGTTATCATTTCGTCAAAAGATTTTTGACGCTCTTCTGCGGATAGCTCGAAAGTTCTGTCATATAGCATATCGGCAACAGTGAGAAGGCAAACAGCATTTTTGTTATATTCCTTTGCAATTTTATACAAAACATAACTTTCCATTTCAACTGCCAACGCGCCTTTATCTTTCCATTTTATGCTTTCTTCTTCCTCTTTATAAAAAAGGTCTGAACATAAAACTAAGCCTTGTTTAACTGAAACATTCAGTTTTTCTGCGGTTTTTAAAACCTTGTTGACAAGAATTTCTGTTGGATAAGCAAATTCATCGCGTTCTTTAAATGCCCTGCCAATATTGCTTTCTGTTACAACAGGATTTGCCAAAACGACATCTTTGATTTTGATATTTTCATTTATCGCTCCGCACGAGCCAATTCTAATAATGTTTTCTACGCCATAAAAATTGTATAATTCGTGCGCATAAATTGCCATTGATGGCATTCCCATTCCGTGAGCCATAACTGAAACTTTTTTGCCTTTATATAATCCTGTATAGCCTTGAACTCCGCGAACATCGTTTACAAGTTTAGCATCGGTTAAAAATTTTTCTACTATATATTCGCTTCTTTTTGGGTCGCCTGGCATTATAACTGTTTTTGCAAAATCGCCATCATTTGCACTTATATGTGGTGTTGGCATATCATTCTCCTTATTTTGTCATTCTCTTTGCAATTTCATATTTGCTATCATTTGTTGGCATAACTTCTCTGCAATATTTTTCTATCTTGGAAGTTAGGTCATTAAAATCTGAATTATCATATCTTGCTGAAATTTGCTTGATTGTTAACATCATAGTGTTAGCCACACGCTTAGTTTCAAAATTTTTGATTGATACATCTTCAAAAATCATTTCGCCTTTAAATCCACGACCTGAAAAAACTTTGTAGATTGTTTTTTTGCTTTCCATTTCGATTTTTGGAACAACAGTTTTTAAAACATTGTCTAGGTCTATATAAAATTGAGTGGAAAACATTTGTTTAATTCCGTCTGTCAAGAAAAACATATGGTCTTTAACTGTATCTCTCAAGCCAATTTCGTGAACAAAAATCTTTTCAGCGCGTTGAACAACATTACGTTTGCTTGAAGCGTCATATCTTTCTCTTTCTACCTTAAAAAACGCTTTGTTATTTTCCGTTGATTTGCATAAATTTAATCCAGCACTTTTTAAAAGATTGTTTGGACTATCTAAATAGACTTCTTTTTGAATTGATTTGCTTTCTGGAATAAAGGTGTATAGATGAAGCATATCTTGCAACTGCAAGACTTTTTTCATTGTTGTTTTTGCAAACAATGTGTATGTTTTTACTCCTTCTGATGTTTTTTCAATAAACTTTCCCATTTAGACCTCTATGTTATTATATATTATCTTTCAAATTTTAACAAATAAATGAACAAAAAAATAAAATGCTCAGTTTTGAGCATTTTACAAATTTTGATTGATTATTTTTTTAATAATTTATCTTTCATTGATTGAAATTCTTCTTCAGAAATAACGCCATTTTGTTTCAATTCATTTAATTTTGTTAATTGGCTATACATTTCTGCATCAGGAGCAGATTCTTCCGCTTTTTTCTCTTCTGTTAATACTTCCACACTAGCTGGTTTTTCTACATATTGTTTGGAGCCTTTGTTCATAAGCCCATAACCAACCCAATGCAAGATTGTTGCAGAAAGATAAATTAAAAATGAAATGAATGATAATGGGTCTCCTGCTGAAATTACTGAATAAATGAAATATGCAATAATTACGCTTTCAACGATTGAAAAAGCTAACAATACATTTTTCTTAGAATAATAAACTTGAGCATCTGAATTTGTATATTTAATTGTTAAAATACCAAATGTTAGATATATTACTCCAAAAGCCAATGCAACCATGCCAATAATTGTCAAAACTGAACCTACACCTGCAAGTTCTTCGCCGCTGGTAGAAAATGCAGAGCCAGCAATTAAATAATATGCTCCGCCAATAATTAAAAATGCAGCCAAAATGATTTCTATAATCGCCGCTGCTAAATTACAACCTTTTCCTTTTTTTCATATTCCCTCCGTTTTTATAATAACATATTATTAATTTATTTCAAAATGAATTAATCAACATATTGTATATATATGCACAAAATAAAAAACTCTTTCGAAATGAAAGAGTTTTTATCACACAAATTTACTTTTATTTTAATTATTTTAATTCAACAGTTGCGCCTGCTTCTTTTAATTTAGCTTCAAATTCTTTAGCTTCTGCAGCAGGAACATTTTCTTTAATTGTAGATGGAGCATTGTCAACCAAAGCTTTTGCTTCTGAAAGTCCAAGTCCTGTAATTTCTCTAACTGCTTTAATAACAGCGATTTTGTTTGCACCAGTTTCTTTAAGTGCAACAGTGAATTCTGTTTTTTCTTCTGCAGCAGGAGCAGCAGCACCAGCAGCAGCGCCACCAGCAACAACTGTTGCAGCAGCTGAAACGCCGAATTCTTCTTCTAATTTTTTAACTAAGTCGTTAAGTTCAACAACTGTTAATGTTTTGATTTCTTCAATAAATTTATCTAAATCTGCCATTTTATTTTCCTCCAAGATTTATTTAATTAGTTGTTCTTTTCTGCGATTGCGTTAAGCGCAACAGCCAAGCCGCGAACAGGGCTTTGTAATAAAAATAGTAATTTTGCAAGAAGCACTTCTTTTGATGGAATACTTGCAAGCTTTTCAACCATAGCAACATCAACTACTTGACCATTCAAAACGCCACCTTTGATTTGCATTTTTTGTGTGTCTTTGATTGTGTCTACAATGATTTTGTTTGGAGCAACTTCGTCTTCAAATCCGAATGCAACTGCGCTTGTGCCTTCCAATACACTCTCTAAGCCTGTGATGCCACATTCTTCAAGAGCACGAAGAAGAAGACGGTTTTTATAAACCTTATAATCAGCGCCTGCATTTCTAAATGCTGCACGCATTTTTGTGTCTTCTTCAACGGTTAGACCGCGATAGTCCACAAAAGTAAGTGATTTTGCACGTTGAATTTTATCTTTAATTTCTTCAACTAAAAGTTTTTTAGCTTCTAAACTAGCACTCACTTTTTTACATCTCCTTTTAATAAATTTGTGCGAAACAAAAAAATAACTCCCAAAGCCCGAAACAAGACTTTGAGAGAAAAAATCTATCAAAACTTTCACCTCGGCAAGCACAAAATGTTTACGGCTTAAGCCACTTGCTGTCTTCGGACTTAAAATTATTTAATTGCTTTGATAATATAGCATATAAAAATCGCATTGTCAACGATTTTTTATAAATTTAATATTGATTTTTTATAAATTATTATGTATAATCTTTTACGAGAGGTTTTTATGGGTCTTTATGATGATAAAATTCGTTTAAATAGAGAAGCAACGCAAGTTGCTTTGGAGTTTAACCGCGCAACAGAAAAAGATATTGTTGAAATGTTAAATTCTTATGTTCCAAAATACAAAGAAATGCAAAAACAATATTATTCTTTTGCAAACGGAAAAATTAAAGCAGAAAATGCTCAAATTAGAAGTCTTGACCAAATTTTGCAAAATGCAAAAAAACAAGCAATTAAAGCGCAAATATCATTAGACGCATATATTGAATATGTTAAATATTCAAGTTCAAATATAGAACATATAATTGATTGTTTTGAAAGAGATATAAGCGAAGAAGAAGTTAAACAATCAACAACCGGCATAGTTAAAAAAATAGACTTAGTGTTAGATAAAAGATATTGCCTTAAAGATTACAATTATCTTGAATATGCAAGAGCCAAGCTTGCAAGTTATCCTGCTCCACGCACATCAGTTGAGAAAGCAAATCGTTTTATTGCTTCATATCAAAAAAAATTAACCAGTCTTGTAGATGGAATGATAAAAACAAGAAAAGAAAAAGATGCCAGAATAAAAAAAATTGAAGGGCTTAAAGTTGAAGCAAACAGCGAACCTGAAAAAGAACAATTTGAAGAATTTACAAAAAAGTATCAAGAGTTTGAAAAAGAAATTTATAGCGACAACAAATTTAGAATTGAGCAATATATTAAAAAAAGCCCGGACAGTGAAATTAAAAAACAAATTTTAAAATCGTTAAATCGTTCAAAATATAAAGCAATGAGCAAGAACCCAAATGATTATGAACTTATAACCGCAAAAACTATGTTTGATTTAGTTGGCGATGTTGCTAATAATTTGATAAACTTAAATGAACAAACACAAGACAAAGGAATGGAATAATGGGATTTTTTGATAAGATATTGAGTGCGATTGGTTTTGAAAATGATGACGAAACTTCTTCAAAGCCAAGCAAAGAAAAGAAAAGCAAAAAAGAAAATATAACAAATGCAAAATTTGATTTGTCTAAAAATCAAGAGCCACAAGATAAAGAACTTTCGCGTTTTGGAAGCAATAGGCAAGAAAAGAAGGAAGAAGATTTAGAAGTATTTACCCCAGAAACTCAAAGTGAAATTGAAAATATTTTAATCAAAGTTAAAAATGGAGAAAATGTATTAATCAATCTTTCAGCATTTTCTGATGAAGATAGAATTCGCGCTCTAGATTTTGTTTCAGGTGCATTATTCATTCTTCAAAAGAATATAAAAAGAGTTGAAGGAACATTGTTCTTAATTAATTAATGGAGTTCATTTGAAATTGGAAAGGAAAACAAAAATTTTAATATGTTTAAATGTAGCGATAATTGCTTTGGTGCTTATCGCTGATTTAATATCTAAACATTTTACAACTGGATATGAAACAGCGACATCTATTATCCCCTACATCATAAACTTTAAAAGCAGCAAAAACACAGGTGCTGCTTGGAGCATATTTTCTGGAAACACAACAGCACTTATTGTAATCACAATCTTTGCTATTGCAGCAATCATCTTCTATGCTGTTTGGTCAAAAAACAAATCTTATTTTTTCAACATTTCAATTTCACTGATATTGAGCGGTGCGATTGGAAATCTGATTGATAGAATATTTTTCGGCTATGTAAGAGATTTCATTCAATTTGATTTTTGGAAATCTTTCCCAATATTTAATTTGGCAGATGCAGCACTTACTATTGGAGTAATTTGTTTATTAATTTATTATTTAATTCAAATAATTAAAGAAAATAAAAATAAAAAAGAAAAAAAATAATTAAAAAATGGAAAAAAAAGAATTTTTAATTGATGAAAAAAATATTAATAAAAGGCTAGACTCCTTTTTACAAGAGCAGTTTAGCGATTTTTCTCGCGCACATATTCAAAATTTAATTAATAATTCAAATGTGGAAATAAAAAGAAAAAATAAAATATTAAAAAATATAAATAAAAAAGAAAAAAATTTAAAAAATGGTGAAAAATTAAAATTAAATGATTTAATTGTTGTCAATTTTATTGAGCCTGAAAAAATTGATTTGTCGCCTGAAAAAATGAATTTGGATATTATTTATCAAGATGAAGATTTGGCAGTTATCAACAAGCCACAAGGCTTGGTTGTTCACCCTAGCCAAACAACAAAAAATGGCACGCTTGTAAATGGATTGCTTGCTCAACTTGACAACTTGTCTGGCATCAATGGAAAAATCAGGCCAGGCATTGTTCACCGTTTAGATAAAAACACCGCTGGCTTACTCGTAGTTGCAAAAAACGATTTGGCTCACGTTAAACTTTCAAAACAACTTCAAGACAAAACTTGCAAGAGAATTTATCTCGCAATCATTGATGGCAGGTTTAAAGAGCCGCAAGGCGAAATCATAACAAATATTGCTCGCGACAAAAAAGATAGAACAAAAATGGCAGTATCAGAGCAAGGCAAGAGTGCGATTACAAAATATAAAACATTGGAGTTCTTTAAAGATTATTCCTTAGTAGAATTTGAATTGAAAACTGGCAGAACGCATCAAATAAGGGTTCATTGCAAATATTTGCATCACCCTATAATTGGAGATGAAATTTATGGCGGAAGCAACAAGTTTAAATTGAAGGGGCAATGCTTGTTTGCAAAGCAACTTGAATTTGTTCATCCAACAACAAACAAAAAGATGCTGTTTACAGCACCTTTGCCAGACTATTTTGAAAATGTTTTGGAATATTTAAGAAAAAATAATGCAGAGATTTAATCCCTGCATTTTATTTTTTACGCAAATTAACTGCAATTATTCCGCATATCGCGCCAATTATTCCACCAAATAACAAATCGTTCACTAATGTTTTTGAAAATTCGAAGTGCCCATCTAAGATTGAAAATACAACAAATGCTAAAATCGTGTAAACAAGGCCAATTATTAGGCCAGTAACCAACCCCATTTTGTCAGACTTTTTCAAAGCAATAAATGTTCCAATAAGCAGCGAAAGCCCTTTGATTACTTGATTGACAGGTCTAATTGCAGAAGTTGGAACAGCAACATATTTTATAAAAAAGGCAAAAATTAAAATTCCTACCAGCGAAACTGCAAGGCTGATTAAAGAACCTTTTAAAATTGCAAACCATAATTTTGGCGCACTTTCATCTTTTTCTTTTACTGGTTTGACCTTTTTTTCTTTAAACTTAGCAATTTTGAATTTCATAAAAAATCTCCTACGCTCAAAATAATGTATTCGCTAGGAGATTTTATTAGAACTTTTTTCAATCGCACAACAAAATTTTTTCTAAAATGTTTATGCCTTCGGTTAAATTTTCGCAAAGTGCAAGTTGCTGCTTCAACTCTTTTTTGTTAGAACCTGAGGCATACCACAAAAAGTGTTTTCGCATATATTTTACTAAAAATTCTTCTTTGAAATATTTTTTTAAGATTTCAATTTGCTTTTTTGCGCAATACAACTTAATTTCATTTAAATTGTTTATATCTTTGCCCTTCAAAAGGTCAAAAATATATGGCTTGCCAAGTGCTCCCCTGCCTATCATTACAGCATCAACGCCTGTTTCTAACATCTTTTGATAGCTTACAAAGTCCTTGACATCTCCACTGCCAATGACAGGAATTTTCACACTTTCTTTGACCAATTTTATTGTATCATAATCGACCACTCCGCCATACATTTCGCTAGCAAGCCTTCCGTGGATTGTAATAGCATCAGCGCCCGCCCTTTCGCATAATTTTGCAAATTCCACCGCAACATCTTTTTTAAAACCTTTTCTGAATTTTACAGTTATTGGCTTATTTGTTGCCGCCTTGCAGGCTTTGATGATTTTTTCCACCAACTCAAAATCTTCCATAAGTTTGCTGCCTTCACCATTTTTCACAATTTTAGGTGCTGGGCAGCCCATATTGATATCTATTATGTCGAATTTTTCAATCAATGAATGTTGACAAGCCTTTGCCATCATTTCAGGGTCATTTCCAAAAATTTGAACAACTTTTGGCTGCTCTATTTCTTCCGTTAATAATAGTGTTGCCGTCTTATTCTTTGAAAGTTCTGGATTGTCTTTGATAAAATCCTTGTTCAAAATGTTCTTTTGCAAGAAAGTATCGTTTTCAGATAAGCAATCAACATTTGAAAACGATTTTAAAAATTTTTCTTCTCCATAAATTAAGCCTTTTGCAGAAACCATTTCCGTGCAGCACAAATCAGCACCAAACTTCCTGCAAACTGCACGAAAGCCAACATCGGTTACGCCCGCCATAGGCGCTAAAAACAAATTTCCTTTAATTTCTACATTTCCAATTTTCATAATTTATATTATAACGCAAATATCTTATTTTACAAACATAGTTGCAATTATGTTTATTAAATGATATAATATTTTTAGGAGGATTTATGGATTTAGTTATTATGGCCGCTGGAATGGGAAGTCGCTTTGGCGGTTTAAAACAAGTGGAACCCATAGACTCAAACGGGAATTTTATAATTGATTATTCTATCTTTGATGCTATTAAAACGGGTTTTGAAAAGGTTGTTTTTATTATCAAAGAAGAAAATTATGATTTGTTTAGGCAAACAGTTGGCAAAAGAATTGAAAATAAAATCAAAGTGGAATATGTCTTTCAAAAAGGATTGGACATTTTGCCAAATAGAATAAAACCTTGGGGAACAGCCCACGCAATAATGTCCTGCAAAGATGTTGTAAGCAACAATTTTGCAATTATTAATGCAGATGATTTCTACGGCTATGATGCTTTCAAAACGGCTGCAAGCTTTTTAAAAGGCTTGAATGCTAACTCAACACATTTTGGGCTTGTGGGCTATCAAGCAAAAAATACAATAACAGAAAATGGAGCAACAAAACGCGGAGTTTGCAAGGTTGAAAATAATAAATTAACTCATATTGCTGAAAGCACATTAGAATTAAAAGATAATGAGATATATGCAACTCCACTTTGCGGAGGCGAAACAAAGGTTATTGACCCAAACACAACAATTTCAATGAATATGTTTTGTTTTACTCCTAAACTATTTCAATATTTAGTTGAAGAATTACCTATATTTTTAGAAAAAAATAAGCAAAATTTAGAAAAATGTGAATTTTTAATTCCTGAAGTTGTTGATAATTTGATTAAAACAAACAAGGTTGATGTTGAAGTTTTGAAAACAAGCGCAGTTTGGCAAGGTGTAACATATAAAGAAGACAAACCAAAGGTTGTTGCAGAAATTCAAAAATTGATAAAAAACAATGTGTATCCAAAAGATTTGTGGGGGGGGAAAAATGAGAAAATTTGAAGTTGTAGATGAAAAATTTAGACAATACAATCAAACAGAATTTAAAATGCCAAAGAGAGCAACAAAATACTCTGCTGGCTATGATATGTATAGTCCAATAGACATAACAATAAAACCTGGCGAAAGCGAAATGATTTGGACAAATATCAAAGCAAAATTTAACGAAAATGAAATGCTGATGCTTTTTGTTACAAGCAAGATGGGCAAAAAGCACATTATGATTGCAAATGGAACTGGAATAATAGAAAGTGATTATTATGGAAATGTTTCAAATGATGGCAATTTGGGCTTTAGATTGATTAATCTTGGAAAAGAAGATTATGAAATTAAAGTTGGCGATAAAATTGGACAAGGAGTTTTTACATACTTTTTAACAGTTGACGATGAAGAAGAAATAACAAATGTCCGAACGGGTGGATTTGGAAGCACAAGCACAGGATTTAGCAATTAAAAAAGTGAGATTAAATCTCACTTTTTTTTACTCTAAAAACTTTATTAAAAAGTCAAGTTTTTCTTCCAAAGTCATATTCAATTTAAAATTGATTATTGGGTCTTTTTCGAATATCAATGACGCTTCGTTTTTATATTCTTTTAGCGAAGAAGAAATTTTATCCGTTACAATATTTTCTTGCTTGTATAAAATAAACTTGCATTCTTTATCGTTTAAGACCACTCTTTGAACAAAATTATCTTGTGCCAAGTTTTTTAATAAGCCAATTTTCATCAAGTTTAGCGTTTCGTTTGGCAATATACCTATATTTTCTTGCAATTCCACTTTTAATTGTTCTAATTGTTCTTCTGTAAACAAATCGCTGATTTTAGAATATATTGCAATTCTTTCACTTTCTTCTTTTACATAATCTGAAGAAATATAAGCGTCAATGGCGATATCAAGTTTTATTTCTTTAACTTCTTTTCGTTTTTGTCCACGAAGCTCATCAACTGATTCCGCAACAATCTTGTTATATAACTCATAACCTATTTTGGTTAGATGACCGTGTTGTTCACGACCTAAAACATCACCTGCCCCACGAATTTCCAAATCGCGCATTGCAATTTTAAATCCGCTGCCAAGTTCTGTAAATTGAGAAAGCGCTTCAAGCCTTTTATAAGCATTTTCGGTCAACACTTTTTGTGGCTCAAAAGTCAAATACGCATAGGCAAGCCTATCACTTCTTCCAACGCGGCCACGCAGTTGATAAAGTTCTGAAAGCCCTAATCTATCTGAATTTATCACTATAAGTGTGTTAGCAAATGGATTGTCAATGCCGTTTTCAATTAGTGTCGTTGCAATCACGATGTCATATTCGTGATTATACATCTTTGTGATAGTTTGTTTCAAAAGTTGTTTGCTCATTTCGGCGTGTGCAACACCAATGACTGCATCTGGCAACAAATCTTGCACCCTACTTGCAAAATTATCTATAGTTTTTATTTCGTTGTAAATTATGAACACTTGCCCATTTCTTGATATTTCTTTTTTGCAAGCATCAACAAGCAATCTATCTGAATATTCACAAACATAAGTTTGTACTGGCAATCTGTTCTTTGGTGGCGTTTCTATCAAACTGATATCTCTTATACCAGAAAGTGACATCTGTAACGTCCTTGGAATTGGCGTTGCTGACAAAGTTAAAACATCAACATCAGTCTTTATTTGTTTAATCTTATCCTTATGCTCAACGCCAAACTTTTGCTCTTCGTCCAAAATTAAAAGCCCAAGGTCTTTAAAAACAACATCTTTGTTTAACAATCGATGGGTGCCGCAAATAATATCAATCTTGCCTTCTTTCAATCTTTGCAAAATAGGTTCAACTTCGCGTTTTTGGCTTTTAAATCTGTTTAAAACTTCAACATTGACCATAAAATCTTTAAATCTTTCTTTGCAAGTGTTGTAATGTTGTTCAGATAAAACTGTTGTTGGACACAAGAAAGCAACTTGTTTTCCAGACAAAACCGCTTTGTATGCGGCACGCAAAGCAACTTCTGTCTTCCCATAACCAACATCTCCGCAAATAAGCCTATCCAAAATCTTGTCGCTTTCCATATCTTTTTTGATATCAGCAACAGCCTTTAATTGGTCTTCCGTTTCTTCATAAGGAAAGGATTTTTCAAATGCTTCATATAAATAATTGTCTTTTTCATAAACAAAACCCTTTCGCTTTTCACGCTCTGCATATAATTTTAAAAGGTCAAATGTCATTCTCTTGACCGATGCTTTAATGCGTTCTTTTTGCCTTGCAAATTCAACTCCGCCTATCGTGTTGAGTTTTGGCTCTTCGTCAGAGCCGATATAGGCAGATAAAAGATTAAGTTGCTCGCTTGGAACATACAATCTGTCCCCGCCGCGATATTCTACAACAACATAATCTTTTTCATAGTTTAAGATTTTTAATCTTTCAATTTGAACGCATTTGCCAATTCCGTGCAATTCGTGAACTACATAATCTCCAACTTTTGGAAGATAAATGCTTTTTTTGGATACATATTTGTTAATTTTAACAGCATTTTTCTTAATTAAATCATCTGTGCCAATAAAAACAATTTTATCTTGCAAAAAACTTGCTGACATCGGCAAATTGAAATCAGTTATAAAAATCCCATTTTGGTTTTGGCAATTTTTCTCATCTAAAATTTGAATCCCTCTGACTTGCTGTGCTAAATAGTTAAAAAGTGATTTTTCACTATCCTTGCTGCCACAAAAGAGAACAACTTTAAATTGATTTTCTTGATAATATTTCAAATCGGAAATCAAACTTTTATAGTCATAAAAATATTTTCTTGCACCCACTGTTTGATTTACAATTTGCGTGTTTTCTCCACAATCCAAATAAATTTCACGGAAAATAGCGTAATTTTGCATTATTTTTTCTATTTCCAAGAAAAAATTGTCTTTTGTTATAAATTTATTTGCCTTGTTTCTATTAGAACTATCTTCAATTTTTTGATAATAGATTTCATCTAAAATATGCCTTGGCTCGCTTATAAATATTATTGGAAGCACATTTTTAATGATGTTTACAAACAAATTTTCTTCAACAAGCCCATCGTTAAATTTTAGCATTGTGGCTTTAATGTCTAAGTTGTCAAGTTTTGTTTTATCTTCTTTGGTTATACTTTCAACTTCATCGCCAAAAAAATCTACAACAAAGCTCTCATTTTGATAGTTAATTTTTAAGATGTCTCCCAAGATTAAAAACTCATTTAATAGCGGTTTTTCTGTTGTCCTAGTAAACCCTAAGTTTATTAAACTTTTTAATAATTCTTCACGCTTATAACTTTCCCCAACCTTAAAATTGAGATTTTGAAAATAAATTGTTTCAAAATCAAAGATATTTTGATTGATTGTTGAAGGCAAAAAAATCATAACATCACTATCGCCCAAACAATAATCGACAACTTGAGCGGAAAGTTGTTCAGCCTTTTTGATTTCTCTATCGCGTTTTTGCCACTCCAAATTGGAGTAATTTATTTTCACAAAATCTTTAATTACTTGAACTTTATGCCCCAAAGCGATGAGCATATTTTCTAAATTGCCAGCCGAAATCAAATCTGAAGCCACAATTAAAATCTTTTTGTCAAAAAAGTGATTTGTCTCTGATATTAAAATTGCTTTTTCGCTATCAGTAAATCCAGACAAATCAACTTGCTTGCCATTATTTATATTTTTATAGAAGTCTTTAAAGATTTTTAGATTTTTTAATATGTCCATTATAATATTCTTTCAAAAAGTGCAATTTTTGCTTCATTTATTGCATTTTCAATTAAATTTTTGTTTTCAGATGATATGTCTGATAAGACATAATCTATCAACTCTCCTCTTTGTGAACTATCCATTCCAATTCTTACACGCATAAAGTTTTCGCTTGCAACCCTTTCAGTTATGTTCCTAAGCCCATTGTGAGTGCCAGCGCTGCCGTGTTCTCTGATTCTGAACTTGCCTGCTGGCAAGTCAACATCATCAACGCACACTATCACATCTTCAATCTTTGCCCCATACTTTTTCATCGCCGCTTTGACTGCATCTCCGCTTAAATTCATATATGTGTGGGGTTTTAATAATATTAACTTTTCTTTGCCATCAACGCTTTTTTTGATGTTGTAAAGTTTGCACAATTCGCTTTTGTTTATAATTATTTCCGCAATTTCAGAATTTAACGCATTTTTGAATGAAAAATTTAGCCCTAAATCTTCGGCAATACTATCAACGCACATAAATCCAATATTGTGATAAGTGTTAAAATATTTTTTTTCTGGATTTCCCAGCCCAACGATTATTTTCATTAACTTTCCTTTTCCTCTATCAATTCAAAAGGTCCAACAACCATATTTTCTGTTATTTTGCTATTTTTAATATACGAGCTTTTTATATCGCAACCACTTGAAATTATTGATGATAAAATTGTGTTATTTGGCTCTAAAACTACATTTTTACCAATGTAAGTTTCGCCTTTTAGCACATTGTTTGGCTCAATCTTAACGCCACTTTCAATTATTACGCTAGCATCAATAAATGTTGAATTTTTGTCTTCAATGAAAACTCCATTATGTAAATGAAAGTCCAAAATTCTATTCTTCAAAATATTTGTTGCATATTCCAAAGAAAACGCATCACCAACAGCATAAAATTCTTTTACGCCAAAATCTCTTGACATCACACTAGTAACATCTTCCGCTTTTGAAATATATTCAGTGTTAAAAACCCAACCCCTATTCAATTTCAAAACATTTAGATGTCTCATAGAATAATAATCTAAAACTTCATCTATCGTTTCTTTTGTGAGGAGTGGCGTGTCTGAATACAAAACAATAGTCGTCTTCTTTTCATTTAACAAAGGTTTGATAAGTGGCACGATGTTAGAATTGTAATCACAAGCGATTGTTTTAACTTCAAAGTTTGAAACGCTTTCTTCCACCCATTCATACATCTTTTTGCCGCAAATTTCAAGGTTATATGGCTTTATTACCCCTTTAAAGTTTGGATTGCGATAAAGCAAAACGATGGCAAGCACATCGTTTGAATAGTCTATTGCAAGCTCCTTTTCAACGCTAGTTTTAACTGAATTTTCATCTAAATCAATAAGCACATCGTCTAAAAGCGTGCTTTTTTCCATCTCTAATATTTCCATATTTTGATTGTAAATCAGTATTGTTTTTTTGTCAACTATATTTAATCTTCAAGCAAATTTTGAATAAAAAAAAGAGTATTTGGAAAGATAATTTTGGAGGTTAAAAATGGAACAAAATCAAAACAATCAAGGCGTTTGCTGCGATGTTGAAGATTGCATTCACAATGTAGAAGGTTGCAACTGCGAAATGAATACAATCAAAGTTACAACAGGCAAAACTGAAAATGCACATTTTTGTAAGACTTACGAATGTAAAGATGATTGCCAAAAGTAAAAACGCTTAAAGCGTTTTTTTATTTGCAGATTAAAATATGCTTGACACAAAAGTTAAGTGTAGATATAATTATTATGTAATAATATTGACCATTTTAGGAGCAAAAATGAATTACATATTAGATGAAATTCCAAGGGGACAATTAAATAATGTTATATTAACAACTATGCTTGATGGAGATAAGTATGGTTATGAAATTATTGAAGAAATTTCTAAATGGTCAAATGGAAAAATAGAACTCAAACAACCAAGTCTGTATAGTGCTTTAAAAAGATTGGAAAGCAGCGAGATGCTTTCTTCATACTGGACTGAAAGTGAATTGGGCGGAAATAGGCACTACTATCGTCTTACAGACTTAGGCAAAAAAACCGCTTCAGCGTGGGCAGACAATTTTATGAAGCAAAAAGAAACACCTAGTGTGGTTTTAAACTCGAGCCCAGTTCAAGAGAAAAAAGAAAATCAATCTAATGAGCAAAATTTCACAATATTAGATCAAGGCAATATTTTTAATCTTTTAAAAGAAGATAAAAAAGAGCAACCCGCAAAAGCAAGTGTTGAAGAAAATAAAATTGATGAACTGCAATACAATTTGTTTGACAAAATTCCAGTTCAAGAACCTGTAAAAGAAGAAAAAATTCAGCGTGCAGCAAGAATTGCAAATTTGAATTCCAAATCGCAACTCGTTCAATTAAAACAATTTACAGAAGCAGATAGAAAGTCTGAATTTGAAAAATTAAAACAAAATAATGCAAATAAATTCTTTAAAAGCGAAAAAAACGAACAAAAAGTTGAAAAAAAAGAAGATTATTGCTTCATAAATGAAAAAATTGAAAATAATCTTCCAAAAAACGAAGAGGTAAAGCAGGAAATCGAAGTTGTTAAAGATGAAAAGCAAGAAGAAAAAGTTGAATCAACTTTTAACATTTCAAAATATGCTTCCGCTCGCGATGGATATTTCTTAACTCCAGAAAAAGAAGTTGAAACAAATCAAGAAGAAAAGGTACCAGAAAACAAACCTGAAGAAATCTTTTATAAAAACGATGGCGTGTTCTTGAGCGAATATGAAACCGCAACGGAACTCCCAAAAGTTAAAAAAATTGAGCCTATGAACTTAAACATAGAAATTCCTTCACCAAATGAAAATATAACATTCAAAAACTCGCGTTCTGAAAATATGTTTAACTCGCCAAGAAAAGATGTTCAAGAAGAAAGGACGAGCGCACCACAAACGCAAAGGCGCATTTCACAAAGGCCAAGTTTTTCAAGTTATATGGGTTTAAAAAACTATTACAATCATTTAGGCATTCAGTTTGAAGAATATAAGCAAGTTGATAAAAGCGAAGAACTAGACAAAAAACATATTTGGCTAGTAAACGCATTCAGATGTTCAATTTTCTTAATCGTTTCGATAATCTTGAGCCTAGCCTTAAATTTTGGAATTAAAACAGAATTATATGGCAGAATTGCATTTGTTGTAATTCCTTGTGTAATTTTATTAATTGGCTTGTCTTACTTAGCATTCTACTTTTATGAAAGCAAACATCCAAAATCAAAATTGCCAGTGCTTAACATAACATCAACATTGCATTGCATTATCACTTCAGTTTGTTTAATTTTAGTTTCAATAGCAATCAATTTGATGTTAGGCTTTAATGGCTTCACCGGCATAACATATTTGCCAACATTGATTTATCCAATCATTTTGCTCGCACTTATTTCATTTAGCATCCAATTAAATAAACTAATTGAACTCATTCTTAAAAAAATTAGCAATAAAAAACTCTCTAACTAAAGAGAGTTTTTATTTTAATTTTATGCTGAGCGTTTTATTCCGCGGTCTCGCCTCTTCTTATTTTGCAAACTTATTCTGTTTAAAACTTTTGTGGCGCTGATTGCTAACATAAATAACAAAGACTACATTGCAGCACAAAAAAACACCCACGATTGTGAGTGTTTAAATTTTTATATAAGAAAATTATTTTCTATTAGTTTTGATGCATTTTGTGCAAGCTTTAACTTTCTTTTCTTTTCCGTCTTCTACTATTGTTGTCTGTTGAAGATTGATGTCCCAAGTCCTGTTTGCTTTTCTATTACTATGGCTAACAGTGTGACCTGACATTTTACCTCTTCCGCAGATTTCACATACTTTACTCATATATGCTTTCCTCCACTTTTATTATTCTGCTACTTCGCAAATGCTTACTAATTTTTTGCATCCGCTCTTTTCAAACTTAACTTTTCCATCTGTAAGCGCAAATAGAGTGTAGTCTTTTCCAAGGCCAACATTTTTGCCTGGATATACTTTGGTTCCTCTTTGACGGATAATTATTGAGCCTGCCAATACATATTGACCATCAGCTGCTTTAACGCCAAGGCGTTTAGAATTACTATCTCTGCCGTTCTTTGTTGAACCGCCACCCTTTTTGTGAGCGAAAAGTTGAATATTAAATAATTTCATTTTCGACCTCCACTTTTAAATATTTTTTATATTCTTTTTCAATTCTTTGTGATGAAATTTTTAATGCTTTTAAAATATCTTGTGCTTTTTCTATATCACTTTGAGAAACATTTTTTGCAAAATTTAACTCAAATTTAGCATTTTTATCGCTTCTTTGCACATTTAATTTGATATTCATAACTTCGGAAAGACAAATTTCAACATTTTGCACAAGCGAAGAAACCGCCGCGCAGACAATGTCTTCCCCTTCACAAGCATAGCCTGAATGGCCATTGCACGCGAAACCTATTATCAAATTACCTTTTTCTTTAAAAACTAAATTTATCATCTTACTTTATAGCCGTTATTTTTAATTTTGTATATGGTTGTCTATGACCTTGTTTCTTGCGAACATTTTTCTTTGGTTTGTATTTGAAAACAACAATTTTGTCTCCTTTACCGTGTTCAACAACTTCGGCTTCAACTGAGCTTCCTTCAACATAAGGATTGCCAGCTTTGACAGTTTCACCATCGGATAATAACAATACATTCAAATTGATCTTGTCGCCAACATTACGTTCTAATTTTTCAACTTCGATAAATTGACCTTCTTCAACTTTGTATTGCTTTCCGCCAGTTTCAACGATTGCAAACATTACAAGTACCTCCTCTAACCAGACTCGCTTTTATGGTGATGGCATTTATGCCATAACTTAAAAAACCACTTCAACGCGGTAACGAACTAAATTTAACATAAAAAACACTTGTTGTCAAGTGTTTTTGATTTGTATTTTAAAATTGATGGTCTATTAAATTACTTTTAATTTGTTGCTTTTGGAACCTTGGCGAAAAATCTCTAGAAACTAAATCTTCCGCAAAATATAAGCATTTCTTTTCAAAATCGCCTTGCTTATCAGTTAGTTCTTCGTCAATATTTTCTTCCGAAACATAATATTCATAATCTGTTTTGTTATTGACTGCACTTTCAACGATTGCTTTTTTTTCATCATCGGACATATTTTTTAACTTTTCGCAAATTTCAGGTCCTAAAAATTTGTATGTTTTTATGCTAATATTGCCCTTATCGTCACAATATAAATCTTGAAAAGTTTTTAAATAGTTCTTTTTCTTGCGCTCTTCTTCTAAATTTTTGTAATAATCCACAGCCAGGCAATAGCCAATAGCAAGAGCAGTTTTTCTATTGATGCCATCAACAGTGTTGACATTTATAGTTGCTTTTCCATCATATCGTTGAATGTTAGCAAACCATCTATTTTCTGCAACTCCATTTAATTGCATTCCTAAAAATTCTGGCACTAACAAAAAGTCAAGTTTCAAGTGTGAATACATTCCATTTTTATCTAAAAATCTATCCACTGCTTTTTTGGCGTGCCATCTATCAGATTCTTCTCTAGATATGTTATATATATCTGCCATAATTTCTCCTAAGCATTTTGTAAATTTTCTAATGTAACATTTTCAACGCTACTTTCAATTATATCATTTATTTGATTATTGTAAAGTACCAAAACTTGTTGAATTGATGCAACTATTGCGGACGCTTTTGAAGAACCGTGAGATTTTATTATGATTTTTTTGCAACCTAAAAATGGAGAACCGCCATAAGCATCAAAATCATAAGTTTTTTTCATTCTTTTAATGCTTTTTTTCATAGTTAAAGCGCCAAGTTTAGTAAGTGTGTTTTGCGTAAACATATTTTTCATTTCTTCAATCATAAGTTTAAGCGCGCCTTCTGTTGATTTTAATAGCACATTTCCAGAAAATCCGTCTGCAACAACAACATCATATTTGCCGCTCATAATATCTCTTGCTTCCATATTTCCGATGAAATTTATGTTCATCTTTTTTAACATAGGGAAAACTTCTTTGGATAATTCATCGCCCTTATGATTTTCCGTTCCAACATTCAACAATGCCACTCTAGGATTTTCTTTTTTTGTCATACAAGTATAATATGCACTTCCCATTGCAGCATAATGACATAAATTGATTGCATTTGCGTCCATATTTGCACCACAATCTATAAGCAAAACTTGGCCACCGACCTTAGTAGGCATAAATGGAGCAAGAGCAGGCCTTGATACGCCCTTAATTCTTCCAATTCTTAAAAAGCCCCCCGCTAAAATGGCACCAGTTGAGCCAGCAGAGATTAACCCAATACAATCTTCATCGTGCTTTAATATTTCAAAACTTTGAGCAAGGGAAGAGTTTGTTTTTTCTTTAATAGCTTTTGTTGGGACATCATCGTTGGTAATTATATCTGGAGCGTGAACTATTTTAATTTGCTTGCCATCATAGTTAAGCTCTCTCAATTCATTTTGAATTTTGCTTTCATCGCCACATAAACAAATTTCTAATTCATTATTTTTATTGGCCTTTAAAAATTCGACCGCGCCTTTAACAATTTCTTTTGGTGCATTATCTCCACCAAATGCATCAATTACAATTTTCATATTTTCTCCATTAACTGTTTTATTATTGCAAAAATATTAAATTTTTACAAGCAATTTTATAAAATAAAAAAGGTGGCTTAGCCACCATATTTGTATGCAATTTTAAATTTTATTGACAAATTTCTTCAACAGCAACTATTGATTTATCTCTTGCTACTGGATAAGAAGCAGCGGCACCTAATACAGAAACAACTTCTTCACTTTGACCTCTAATCTTTTTCATATCCCTAGCAAAATGCTCTTTTCTTTGCTCTGCGCTTACTTTGCCTGTTGCTATAACTGCATCAATAAATGTGTTGATTTTTGTGCTATTTGTAAAAATATTCAAAGAATGCTTTTCATTATTAGCAATTTCAACTTCTTTAACTTTTTCAATATAAGTTTCTTTACTCAAAACTGCATAAGGTAATACGATTTTTACAATTTCTTTTTCCATAACTTTCCTTTTAGTTGTACTAATTATAACCTAAGAAAAGTTTCTTGTCAATACTTTTTTTCAACGATTATTAATTTTCCTTGAATAGACTTTCAAATTTATATTGACTTTCTCTACATAATTATTTGTCTCTCGATATGGAATGGTTTTTAGCGATATCTTATCCACGGAATATTCACTTTTGTTCAACCATTCGGCAACTTTGCCTTCACCTGCGTTATATGCACATAAAGCAGTATCAACATTTTTAAACTTTTTAATTAAATAAGATATATAGCAAGTGCCAATCCTAATGTTTGTCAATGGGTCAAAAAGTTCACCTTCTCCTTTTTGATAATCAAACAAATTTTGTTGCAAATCTTCGTCTGACTTATCTTGAACATTTTCATTGACCATCTTTTTGATTACAAATTCCGCTGTCGAAGGCATAATTTGCATTAACCCAACAGCACCTTTATTAGACACCGCCCTTTCGTTAAAATGGCTTTCCGCGTTAATAATGCTGGCAACCAATTCCCTGCTCACCCCAAATTCTTCGCTCGCAGCATTTATTTCTTCAGTATATTTAAGTGGATAAACCACTTTATCGTAGGAATATATTAAAGCGCCAACGCCTAAAACTATGGCAAAACTTAATATGCATAAAAAAACAACTTTCGTTTTCATAAATTTATTATATGGAAGCATAAAAAAGTTAATACGCGGCAAATAAAAAATTTTAATAAATTGCATAAAAATTGTTGACATTTGAATATTGATGTGATATATTTAACCACGCTGATGGAAGTTTAGCTCAGTTGGTTAGAGCACCTGCCTTACAAGCAGGGGGTCATAGGTTCGAGTCCTATAACTTCCACCAAAATAGCACGCATCGGCGTGTTTTTTAATTTTAAAATACACTTTATTTAATCATTTATTCTATAATAGAAAACACGAAATATTATATTTATATTGTCAAACTATTTGTCTTATTAAGATAAAAAAACCACCATAAGGTGGTTTTTTTAATACATTTCTTGGCATTCTACTTCTTCTTTTGTTTTTGGATTTACAAAAGTATATGTCACCAATTCGCCTTTTTCTTTTTGTTTTCTAAATACTAAGAAGTTGCCATCTTCATCTTGTGGCCACACTCCTTCTTGAGCAAATTCAGGAGGCTTTTTTTCATACTTGAAAGTTTCTTTAATGCGTTGCTTTATCCATTTCTTTTTATCTTTTTCATTCAATTCTTCTGGCACTTTATCTATTATTTCTTCATCTACATAAGTCATCGCATCATCAGAAAGCCAATCAGGGATTAAATCTTCATATAAGCAAGATTTGTCAAAATATAAATCGGTTTTATGAAAGCCTTTAATATTATTATCAATCAAAATATCAGAGAAAATAATTTGTATTTTAAATTGCTGTGTAGCATTATTCCAATTACAATTATCAATCATTTTTAATATATCGTAATCATATTTGTCACCAATATTCATATCTTTAAAATCTTTTATAGCATCACGGAAATTTGCATTTGTTACACATATTTTTTTAAATTTATCAACTGATAAGGTTCCCGCTACAAAATTTTTTATAGTTTGTATAATTTCTGAATTTAACATTTTAACTCCTTTTAAATACGTGGTCCACCATCAAACATTATCCATGGCAATTTTGGATTATTATAATGATATCCGTACCTAACATGGAATAAGGTATGATTTTGCGGTGTCATTGGCACAACTCTGAACAAATCATTGGCTTTTGATACTACATGGTGTAATTGAATTCGGACTTGTGAACCATTAATATTCATTATTGGTGCTCTGCCTTTTTTTATAACATCATTGAAATTTATTATGTTTTTAATAAGAGCAGAATCATTTGTTCTAAGATTTTGTCCAACTTCTTTCCAAATATCTCTTCTAATTTTAAACCATTTAATTAGACCTTTTGTTGATTCACCTCTTGCAGCATAAGCTTGTTTCACATTGTCTGATGCTTGTTTAACAACATTTTTTAAAGAAGAATCAACATAATTATTGCTATCAGCATATTGAACATTTGGATTTTTTAAACAATTATTATGTGTTAAAATTTCTTCTTCGCCAACATAATAAGTGTGAGTTGAATTTACATTCAAGTTGTATACATCAAGATTTTCAACTTCGCGCTTAACAATGTTATCTATAACGAATTTTTCGCCATTTGCTGTTGTTAAAATTTGACCAACTTTTAAATTTTCGGCTGAAACCCATTCACCATCGACATAGAACTCATGCCCTTCCGTTGCCGATAAGCAATTATCATTATAATAAATATCATATAGCAAGTCAACTTTATTATGATAAGTCTCTTGGACTTTAGAATACGTGATTTCACCGCTATTTTCATCATAAGTTAAAACTTCATCGCCAACTTTAATTTCTTCAATATTAACATATCCATTTGCTGTTTTTACTTTCGTTCCGGCTGGGAAGCAACGACAAAACGCTTTTGTATAACCAGCTGCAATTAATGCCACGGTTGAAATTGTTGATATCCATTTAAAGGTTGTTTCAAACAATTCCATATCATTTTTAAATATGTCATCTATAATAAAACTTTCGCCTGTTTTACCCTTTTTAACTTCCGCAATCCCAAATGCAACTTGAAGCGTTCCGCCTATGGTTGCTACAACTGCCAAGCAAATAAAGAATGCTCCTGGAGCACATGAAGCTCCACCGGTTATAGGCGCAAACATAAGTAAAACAATCCCTAAAATCAACCATAAACCATTTGCAATTTTGCTGTTCCCTGAGCTTATCATTGCTCTGTCTTCTACGAATTCTTCTTTTAAGCCTTCAGGAATTTGTTTGACTAAGAAATTACCGTCTTCATCTATATCCAAATATTGAGTTAGTGGATCATATTCTGGAAAATTCATTTTGTATAAATTTTCTAATACTCGACGAGTATATTCTGTTTTATCTCCAAACTCTAAACTCATATAACTTTGGCCTAGAGATGTATCAATGATGCCTATATCGTTAAAAAATGAATTTAGACTTTCTGCAGAAGTAATGTTTGTTGCCAAAGCCATGTTTTCAATATATTCGTTTGATTTTAATGTTGTTTCAAAATATCTTACATAACGGCCATTATCATAATTAATTATATTTTTATTTTCTAAATAATCATTCCTAGAATAATTATCTTTTACATTAAAAGTTATTAAGGCTTGGCCTTTTAAATTTACAGTTACAAGTTTATCTAAGAAAATGAATTGCAAATTCAATTCTGATTTGTTGCCTTTTGTGCAAGGATAATAATTATCAATATACACAAATGATTGTATTTCATTATCAAAAGCTTTTTTAATAATATTCTGTGCGGTTAACAAATCGTTTTCATCTTGTTCGCATGCAACCAAATATAATTGCGCATCACCTTTTAACATATTATTTTCATCAATATATGTAGGCAATGTAAAAATATTCGCAAGCCCAATTTGTTCACCATCATTCAATAATGGCATATTCGCAATGCTGGATAAATCTAAGCTATTTAAAAATTCTGTTTGAACAGCTTCTCCAACTAATGCTTTTAGAACTGTTAGATATAATGGATTTTGTCTGGAAACGCGCTGAATTTCCTGAGGCGTGTGGAGAAACTGCATATGCAAGTTTGCA
>ULTC01028357.1_pt1 | contig 83753 bp, 79 predicted proteins | sample 1957091 | NCBI WGS metagenome assembly ULTC01 (sample SAMEA4835720, study PRJEB28245) | human gut metagenome | biome: gut microbiome; material: fecal sample | place: Denmark | collected 2008 | reverse complement strand
TATAGCTTTTTTAGAAACCATACAATTTTATAAAGAACCTAGAAAAGTGTTCATTAATGTTGAGCACTTTTTTTATTTTTCCTCAAAAACGTAAAAAAATGCTCATTGATAAAAATTGAAAGCAATTGACAAAAATTTCCATATAATGTATAATATAGTCAAAAGAAAGGAGAATTCAGCTATGAAGAAATTATTTAAAGTTTTTTTAATTTTAATTGTTGTAGCATTATGTGGGAGCATTGTTTTTGTAGAAGCAAAGGGAATAACAATCATAAGAGATGATAATCCTGATGGTGTATCTGTATTATCAATTGATAATGAAAATTATTATATTGAAATTGATGAAGAAACAAATGTTGGTTATGTAATGAAAAAATTAGACAATGAAACAATTGTGCTTGGTACTTGTGAAGTTTCTGTTATTGTGGGAGATAAAGATCCTGAAGTGCTATGTGTTTCCGCTGAAAATTCAATGGGAAGTTTAGTTATAGTTACAAATAACAGTGTTTCAACAATATCATTAAGTGAAGGCGATATAAGTAGTATATTTACTATCGATACAAAAGTTATAATAAATCGATAAAATATATTAGTATGTATCTTATTATTAAAGTGTTAAAGTAATGATAATAGAAAAAAGTATGAAAATTGAATTCCTAAGTCTGCTTTAATACACTCTTAGAAATAAGCTCTCTTTGGATAAAAGGGGGCTTTTTGTTTAAAAATAAATTATTATATGCAGTTTGCATATAATAGTAATGGTGAATCGTAAAAGACAGTATGGGGAGGTACTATATGCGGGTGTATTTAGTTTTAAAACGAATTATCAAAGAGCTAGTTGGCCATTGTATACGGCCAAAAGTATACTAATATCATTAAATAGGAGATACCAGATATGACTAAAATTTATTCAATGAATATGGTGATTATTTTTGAAAATAAAAATACATTACTAAATAATAATATTAATATGATTGAAAGGGGACGATAAAAATGAAAAAAATATTAATGGTATGTTTTATGTTAGTTATTGTATTTGTGATTGTTGGATGTAGTAAAACAAATAATAGTTTTAAAAAACGAAAATGTGCACAACTTGATAAAATATATGAAGAATTAGATTATAAAGAATATAGCTTAAGCAACTGGAATTTGATAATTAATTATATTAATGAATGTAAATCAAAAATTATGTTATGTAATGAAAATAATCAAATTGATAAAATATATGATGAAACTATTACAAATATACGTAAAATAAATAAAAGCACCGATGAATTTGATGTTTTAGATTTCAAAGAAGTGGTTTATAATGGATATGCAGTGTTTGGTGAATATAAAAAAATCAATATTATTGATAACTATAACGAACTTATTGAATTATTTAGCAATATAAGTATTTTTGGTGATGATAATAAAAATTTCGTTATTGAAAATTACACATCTGATTTTTTCAGAGATAAAATTGTTTTAGTTTACTTTTACTATGGTCAAAGCAGTAATATTAAAAGGTATATAAATGAAGTATCAAAATATAATAATTTTATTAAAATCCAAATGAATGCAGAACAATATGAAGATTCTTTAAATGACGATGAATTCGTTAAGCCAGTAATTATAGAATTTAATAAAAATGATATTTCATTAGAATGTGATATAGAATTATATGAGAAATATATTATATTCAAAAAATAATTATATTTGAGGTTTATGATGAAAAAAATAATTTTAAAATTTTGTATACTAATTTGTTCAATAATTTCAATTTTTACTATTTTATTTTTAGGAAATATTAACGTACATGCATATTATTCCGATGTCTTGGAAGATGTTGCATATGTGGAAGAATATCAATATCGACCAACTATAAATGACAATTTTGATGATGATCAAATTATTGTAACAATAAAAGAAGAATATAGTGCAGTTAATAAAGTATTTAATCTAGAAGATTTTGTAATAGAAAATTTGATCATAAGTAATAATCCAGATGATGAAATTTCTAACAGTGAATATGTCTTTTTAGAGTCATTGGAGGATCTGACTTATATAGATGATCCATCTAAGATAAAAAACACTAGTACATTTTCACAAATTTTTTCTTTAATAATAAAAAATAAATCAAAAGAAAATGTCTTAAAAGCAATCAATTATTTATCAAACTTATATTTTGTGCAGTGTGCAGAGCCATCATATATTTATGAAACAGTTGAATCATGGACACCAGATGATACAATGTATTTAAATCAATGGGGATTAAACCATATAGGTATTTCTAATGCATGGAATTTTAGTATTGGAAATACAACATCTAGAATTAAAGTAGGTATTTTTGAAAAGAATATTCAAGCAGATCATGAAGATTTAAATGTAATTCCAGGAAATTTTACTCCTGATTCTTCAGATTCGGCAGAGCATGGAACACATGTTGCTGGTATAATAGGAGCTATATCAAATAACTCGACTGGGGTTTCTGGTATAGCACAAGTTGACATAGCATTATTAGATTGCAACAATTTTGTTTCTAGTATACGTTGGGCAATTAATAATGATATTAGAGTTATAAATGCAAGTTTTTATTACGGGTATACTGATTCTTCAGGTAATAAAATTTTGACTGCTCCTAACCAATCACATGCAAAAGCAATCGAAAATTTTGGAAATGCTGGAGGAATTTTTATAACATCAGCTGGCAACAGTGGAACAACAACATTAGGTAATTTAGATAATACGCCTCAATATCCAGCTGGATATGGGGATCCAAGAAAATATCCAAATATCACTAACGTTATTACAGTTGGGGCCTTAAATCAAGATGGAACAAGACGTATGAGCTCAAATTATGGTGTTAACTCTGTCCATATATATGCTCCGGGAGGAAACATAATTAGTACTTTACCGTGAAATTCCTACGGCCGTATGTCTGGAACATCAATGGCTGCTCCGCATGTAACTGGTGTTGCAGCTTTGATGCTTTCAATTAATTCAAATATAAGTGCTGAAGGATTGAGAAATGCTATTTTGAATAATTCAGAAACTATTTCAATTCGAATTCCAACTGTTGCCGGTGGGACAACATTTACTAGTCAAAATGTGAAAAGTTTAAATGCCCTTAAAGCAGTTACATCAGTCGCTTTTAATACATCATCTAATGATAATGGTATTACATTAGAAGGATTAACAAATGAATTTAATTTTTTTGATGGATCACAATTAGTATTACCTAACTCTTTCACGCAATATGGGAGACCATTAGCAAGCGGACATCAAAATATTATAGGTATAGGAGTGTCTTGCTTTGAAAATAATAATGTGATTGAAAATATTACATTACCTACAAATGTAAATATTATAGGTAGTTATTCATTTAAAAATTGCACAAATTTAGAGGAAGTGATAATCCCTAATAGCGTAACACACATAGATACAAGTGCTTTTGAGGGATGTTCATATTTGCAGTCAGTAACGTTATCAAATAATATGACCTCAATAGGTAATTCAGCATTCAAGGGATGCGCAAGCTTAGCTAGGATTACGATTCCAAATACTGTAACTAATATAGATACAAGTGCCTTTGAAGGTTGTTCGTATTTACAATCAGTAACATTATCAACTAATTTGATTGCTATTGGTAGTTCAGCCTTTAAAGGATGTGCAAGCTTAGCTAGAATTACGATTCCAAATACTGTAACAAATATAGATACAAGTGCCTTTGAGGGGTGTTCATATTTGCAATCAGTAACACTTTCCAATAATTTAAACGCAATAGGAACTTCAGCTTTTAAAGGATGTGGAAGTTTAGGAAGCATAACAATTCCAAGTAGTGTACAGTATGTTGATGATGAAGCGTTTAAAAATTGTTCATCACTTTCTGTAGTTACTGTAAATAGAAGAATAGCAAACATCACTAATCTAGGAGTAAGTGTATTTGATGGTTGTAATGCCAGTTTACAAATTGTTGTACCAACAAATAGAGTGCCAGAATATAAAAATAAAGAATATTGGTCAAGTTATCGAAATAAAATAATGCCTTCTGAAGATTATACAGAATATGAAATTGACTGTGAAGGAAATGTGACTGAATCTTTAAGCTTAAGCAAGGCAACTAATGAATTATATAAATTAAATGTTAATTGTTCAAAATCTTATAAGATTAATGCAAATTCATCCAAGACAATTAATATAATAATCTATGATGCAAACATGAATGTGATAAGTAGTGGTAGTAACACAGTAACTCAATTTTTAGGTTGTGGAACATACTATATATCTTTTGAATTTGATGATACTAATGCCTCAGGTACATTCGAAATTGGAATTTCATTAACATGGACTAGTAGCAATATTCTATTAAACAAAGGTACTAATAATATTAAAAATAGTATGCATTTAAATAATGAAAATGTATACCATTGTAGTTATAAATATCTTAATAATCAAGGTGAAGGTTTTTATAGATTCTCACTAAATGTTGGAAGTAATACAATTTTACCTGAAGGAACTATAAAAATATATTCAAATATAAACAAAACAGAATTGCTTAATCGATATGGATCAACTGGAATAAATGAACAAGCAATAACTTACAATGGTGAAAATGAATTATATGTATTTTTACCTGAAAATGGATATTATTACATAGATGTTGTTCTACCTAAATCAACTTATTCATTAATTACCTTAACAATTGAGCAAGTAGAGAAAAATGATATAAATTATCAAAATAGACTTGCTACAATTGGTTTTGATGAATTATTTGATAATAAAACTGTGACTAATTATTTTGAAGAAGTAACAATAAGTCATCGTTCAAAAATTGAACTTGATATTGTGACAAGTGGAACAATTAATAGAAATATACCTATTTATATTTTTGAAAAGCATCGTGATCCAGGTTATGAACCAGGGGATAATCATTATTATTTAGTGTTGGAATACACTAATAATATTACTAGTATAAATAGTGGCCCAGTATTTACTGTAATTTTAAATCCCGGAACTTATTATATAGGATATTCTGATAACTTTGATAAAGTTCAAATACAATTTGCGTTAAGAAGAAAGGTAAATCCAGATTTGAATATTGATGGTACACTTGTAACTGATCCTGCAAGAAACCAAGGGTTCCCTTTAGGAAGTGAAGTAACATTCAATAATGGATCTTTACTTGGAAATACAATAACAGAAGGATTTACAAGAAATCTTTATTTAATGGTAGAAGATAGATTACGTGATCCAATGTCAAGACTTGATTATGATTGGTATTCAAGTAATGAAAATGTTGCAAAAGTAACTAAATATGGTACAGTTCTTGCACTAAATGTTAGTGAAAATACAACTGTGACTATATATGCGATAAATAAAGATGATCCATCTATAGTCTATAAAAAAGATTTTATTATTTTAAAAGAAACAAAAACAGAACAAATAGTAATAGAATGTAATATGTCTTATTCATATTCTGAAGAAAATGGAATGTACACATTGGAACTAGATTTTACGAATAGTCCATATCCATATATAGGTTATTATGTATGGGATATTGAATGCTTTAATGGAATCAATGTAGATATGGAGCATCATGGTTTAGTATCTTCGACAGGTCCAGGTGAAGCGTTACTTACAGCAAATTATACTTTAAATATGAGAATATTCCTTAAGATACATTTAACAATTACTGAATAAAATTTTATTGTTATAAAAGAGTTAATTCTAATATTTTGAAAAGGATTAACTCTTTTTACATTTTTAAAATCCTAAGCAAGATGAAATTATTCGTTTATCTTGTAAATTAACCGAAAAAATGATATAATTATAGTAGTGGGGGACATTCAATGAAAATATTATTTAAAATATCGATTGTATTTAGTTTATTTAGTGCATTATTATTTACAAGTGGTTTTTATGCTAGTAATGATAGTATTCAATTTATAAAAACTAATTGGGTTGAAAATTCAGAGGGTGTAATAATAGTTAATTCACATAAAGAATTACTGGCATATTACAACGTTAATCTAAAAAAATTTAGTTTAGGGTCACGTGAGAAAATAGCAAGTGATAGTACAATTGGTTTTGCCAATGCTATAGAAAAATATGATGAAGAGTACTTTAAAAATAGTTCAATAATTATTGCAATTTTAGAAGAAAATAGTGGTAGTTATAGACATAAATATGATGGTTATAGTGTAAATAAAATAGGTACACTAACTGTGAATATCAAGACCACTTGTGATAGTGATTATGCAACTTGTGATATGGCTGGTTGGCATGTGATTATAGAAACAAATAAACTTGATAATATTAAAGAAACTAAACTTTGTAAAACAGGACTCCATCAATAGTGGAGTTCTTTATTACATTATTATGGGAATGAAAAGCAATGAAGTTAGATGAACTAGCAAAAAGAATAGCTAATCACTTAGCAGTAGAAGAACTTGAAATAAAATTTGATAAAATTATTGATGATAGTAGATTATATCCAAAAGAAGGACTTATTGTTATTAATGAAAAGTACAAAGACAATTATATTGAGTGTGCTAAATCTTTGGCACATGAATATAGGCATGTATTCCAAATATATTATGCTAATTTAATGGATGATGAATTAGCAAAAATATGGAGAGAAGAACTTGGGACAGCAAAGAATTCAAATAACATAAATATTAATAATGCAACTGAATTTACTGAATATAGTTTACAAATGATTGAAATTGATGCTGAAGCATTTGCGATTTATTATTTAAGAACTTTTGAGAATATAAATGTTAGTAGAAAAGAAGAATGGTTTCAAAAGTTAATAGAAGTATATATAAAGAAATATCAAGATAGATTGTAGGATAAAGCCTATAATCCTTTTTATTAGTCAGATTTAATCATTTTTGCTGGAAAAAAATAAAGAAATGTGGTATAATCTTAAAAAGAAAGGATTTATGTATTATGAGTAATTTATATAAAGTATTAGAAAAACAACTTAGTAAAAATAATAAGTTTATAGATGAATCAGGAAGTGTAATAAAAGAATTGGTTAAAACAGCCGCAATTCAATTAGATAGTGATTTAATAAAGTTATTAATGGATAATGAATTGTTAAAAAAGAAATTTTTTAAGACAGTAGAAGATATATTAGTATTTGATAGAAATGAGTTTTCATGGTTTATTTCAAACAAAGAATTTCTACCTGATTCATATACCGCATATAAAAATAAAATTGGTTTATTCTCGGATGCAAATGGCTTTATAAAAAATAATAATGATGTGTACTTAAGTTTCCCTTTCAGAGATTGCTTTCTAGTAGGAGATCAAAAAAATGATACTGAAAAAAGAAATGAAGTATTATTCAATACTAGTATAAAAAAAGAAGAGATTGATGTATTAACATTACCTAAGTGCTTTAAAAATATTTATAAGTTTGATAATGGAGAATATAGAAATGTAACTGAATATAATAATGAGAATTTATTAATAAAAGGAAATAATATATTTGCATTATATTCGCTATTGCCAAGATTTAGAGGTAAAGTAAAACTAATATTTATAGATCCACCTTATAATACAGATTCTGATACATTCCAATACAATGATAGTTTTAACCATTCTAATTGGTTGACTTTTATGAAAAATAGATTAGAAGTTGCTAAAGAATTATTAGCAGACGATGGAAGTATTTATATTACTATTGATTATAACGAAGTACATTATTTAAAAGTATTAATGGATGAAATATTTGGCCCTGAAAATTTTCAAAGAGAAATTATATGGCGTATGGGATTTTTATCAGGATATAAAACAATGGTAAAAAATTTTATAAGAAATCATGATACTATTTTATTCTATTCTAAAAATTCTAAATTATTAGATTTTAAAAAAGTTTATATAGAAAATAAAGACTTTAAACCATTAGTAAAACCATCAAAAGATCTTATTAAAGAGTTTGCTAAATATGGAGTAAGTGAAGAAAATTGTCTAGAATTAATGAACTATATTAATCATACTTCAAGAGGTGAGCATTATGCTTTAGAAGATACGTGGAATTGCAATAAGTGGGATGATCTTGAAAGTATTGCTATTGAAAGTTCTACATCTAGAGTCGGAGAAACAGTAATGGTTGATGGGAAGAATTTCAAGGGACAAAAACCAGAAAAATTAATAAAGAGAATTATAGAATCTGCTACTTCTGAAGGTGAAATAGTGTTAGACTTCTTCCTAGGAAGTGGTACTACAGCAGCAACAGCTCATAAGATGAAAAGAAAATATATTGGAATAGAACAGATGGATTATTTCGATACAGCTATAGTTCCTAGAATGGAAAACATTGTTAAAGGATGCGACCAGGATGGTATCACCAAAATAGTTAATTGGGAAAAAGGTGGTAGCTTTATAAAAATGGAATTGTTTGAATCAAATTATTATTATTATGAAAAAATTGTAAAGGCAGATGTTGCTGAACTTACGAATATTTTTATAGAATTGGTAAATAATCCTTTTGCAATTAATTATAAATGTGATACATTCTATATGAAATCAAAAGATGGCATCGAAGAGTTTGAAAAACTAAGCATAGCTCAAAAGAAAGACTTATTAATGAATTTAATTGATGTAAATACATTATATGTAAATTATCAAGATAAAGAAGATTTAAAATATAATATAAATGATATAGATAAGTCATTTATGAATAGTTTCTATAAAGGTGAATAATATGTATTTATTTGAACAATTATCTAGTATAGTTAGATCAGGCTTTGTAAGAGAAGATATACCTGATTATATATTTGATAACCTTTCAACAAATATAAAATTGAGAGATTATCAAAAAGAAGCATTTATTTATACTATGGTTTATTTAGAATCAGATTTATGTAAAAACAAGCAAACCCATTTATTATACCATATGGCTACTGGAAGTGGGAAAACTGTTATAATGGCTATGGATATTTTATACTATTATAAAAAAGGGTATCGTAATTTTATGTTCTTTACCAATAGAACAAATATAGTTTCTAAAACAAAAATTAATTTCACAAGAAAAGAGTCATTAAAATATTTATTTGCCGAAAATATTGTGATTGATGGTAAACTTATCAATATTAATATAGTAGAAACATTTCAAGATAGCCAACCGGATTCTATAAATATATGCTTTAATACTGTCCAAGGTATACAAAGTTCATTTAATATACTTCATGAAGGAAGATTGGATATATCAGATTTTGAAGATAATGATGTGATTTTAATTGCTGATGAAGCTCATCATTTAAATTCTACAACAGCTAGTGATAAAAAAGAAAATGCTGATAATAAAACATGGGAAGAGACTGTTTATAAAATGCTTTATGCTAATAAAAATAATGTCTTATTGGAATATACAGCTACTTGTGATTTAAGGGATGAAAATGTTGAAAAGAAGTATTTAGATAAAATAATTTATAATTTTAGATTAAAAGAGTTTAGAGAAGCTGGATACACAAAAGAATTTTCAAATTATACAAGTAATAGTGATTTTTGGATAAGAAGCTTGCAAGCACTAATAATGAGTGAATTTAGAAAACTAATGTTTCAAAAAAACAATATTAATATAAACCCTGTAGTTTTAATAAAGTCAAAAGTAATAAAAGACTCTAACGAATTTTATAATGATTTTTTCAAAAAACTTAATAAGCTTGATGAAAACACTATTATAAATCTTGCTAATGCATCAGATAGTAATATTTATTTAAGTAATGCTTTTAGATATTTTAAATCAATAAACCTATCGTATAGTATGTTAATAGATTTATTAAAAATGGATTTTGCAGAAGAATACAGCGTGAATATGAATTCATTAAATGAGCAAAATGAAAATATTGTTAATAGCCTTGACGAGAAAAATAATAAATATCGATTAATATTTATTGTTGATAAGCTAACAGAGGGTTGGGATGTCTTATCATTATTTGACATAGTTCGACTTTATGATACAAGACAGGGTGGTGCAAAAGGGTCTGTTTCAAAATATACTATTAGTGAGGCACAATTGATTGGTAGAGGAGCTAGATACTGCCCATTCAAATTTGTAGAAGATCAAATTCCTGATAGAAGAAAATATGAAAATTTATCTGGTACACCAGAAGCAATTTGTGAAACATTGTTATATCATTGTATGAGAGATTCAAAATATATTGATGAATTAAAACGAGCTTTGATTGAAACAGGGTTAACTTCAAATGATGAAAAAATAGAAGTTCAGTATGTTTTAAAAGATAGTTTTGTGAAATCTTATACATACAATTATGGAAAAATTTATGTTAATACTCGTATTAAAAAATCACGTGAAAATGTACAAAGTTTACCTTCAACAATTAGAAACATGATAATTAATTATGATTGCAAGTCATTTATATCACAAACTGAATTGTTATTTACAAATGAAAAGAAAAGTAACAAAAAACGAATCGAACTTGATCCAATTGCTTTAAATGAAATTGATTTAAGTATCTTATATAAAGCATATAGAACATTTAGTAATGTAATATCATTTGATAAACTTAAGGAAAAATTTCCAAATTTAACAACTATAGAAGAATTTTTAACATCTGAAATGTATATAGGAAATATAAAAATTATATTCCAAACTTATGAAAATGAGTCTGCAAGCAGAGAAGATATGTATAACGCATGTTTGAAAGCATTTGAAAACATTTCTTCTTTTGTTTCTAAAATTGAGATTTTGTATGAAGGAACTAAAGAGTTAGAGGGATATCCAATACGAGAAAAGATTACTAGCTTAATTCGAAAATATAGTAAAGATAAATTAGAGAGCCACAATGGTGTAGGTATTCCACAAAACGATCCTTTTGTAGATGTGAAATATAGATATGATGTAACTGATAAGGATTGGTATGTTTTTAATAATAATTATGGAACAACTGAAGAAAAAGCTTTTATTAAATATTTTTCAACCAAAGTTCATAGACTATTAAAAAAGTATGATGAAATATATGTTTTAAGAAATGAACAACAAGTTAAGGTATATTCCTTCGAAAATGGAGATGCTTTTGAACCAGATTTTATTTTATTGTTTAAGAAAAAATTAGAGGATAAGAATTTATATTTCCATATATTTGTAGAGCCAAAAGGGAATCATTTGTTAGAAAAAGATTCATGGAAAGGAAAAGCATTGCTTGAGTTTTCTAAAAATGCAATACCGATCACAAAATTTGTAGATGATGATAAATACGTAATTTGGGGTACTCCTTTATTTAATGAAGAAAATACAATTGATGATTTTAATGATTATTTCGAGGAAAAAATTATGAGTAGTGATATCAATGCCTAAAATTTATAAAGATGAATTCATAAAATTATATGATTATAAAACCAAAATAGGATATGATTTTTTTAAAGAAGAAGAAGTGATTATAAGAGAAGATAAATATAAATTTTTGGTTTGTAATATTGATCTAGATATAGCAAACTGCGCTTTAAAATTAGCTAAAGAAAAATCAAAATTTACTATGACACAAAACCAGGCAAGCATGCCAAGAGATCAAATTACAAAAGTTCAAAAATGTATGCAAGGCGTTTTAGCTGAAATGTTTGTTCATTTCCTATTAATTGAAAGATATGGGTTGATAATATTAAGATATGATTTAGAACGAGAAACATTTTTGTATAAAACTGATGAATATGACTTAAAAATAATTATTAATGAAACCTCTTATGAAGTTGAATCACGCTCATCAAATATTCATTACGAATCTATAATTAATTTCTTTAATTGTGATATTATAATTGGTCCTTATGGCAATAATATAAAAATGGCTGATGAATTAGCTGATTTTCATTTTAGGCCAATATATACGCCTAATTTTGTACCATTTAAAGAAAAAGATGGAAAATATTTATATAATGAAGATTTGTTTAATGGAAAAATAAAACTAATAATAACAGGTGTTGCCACTAAAGAAGATTTTCTAAACCATGGTTATTTAACAACTCTTGGTCAAAAAGGTACAACATATAATGTCGTAAAAGCAAACATTGCTGGTGACATTCAATTGATGGACAAAAAATTTGGTCAAATAATTAAAATTTAAAAAACGAGCCACACTTCAGTTTGAAAAAGTGTGGTTTTTTATGCAAAAATGATGAAAACGAAAAAAGTTTTTCATTTGTAAAGGTCTCGACATAATACCTCAAATAATGTATAATAGTAATACTAATAGAAACGAAAAAATGAATAAAAGGATGGTGATTCTTATCGGATACAGCTATGATAGTTTCGAAGAGTATATTCAATTAAATTACATGGAAGAGATGAAGAATGCATTAACTGAATATATAAAAGAGAAAGAATTAAATACATGTAATAATCATGTTGCATATTTGTTTAACTTGTATTGTATTCAAAACATTCAAGTGTTAAGTATAAAATTTACGAAATCTCAAGTAGACAAAGTAGAATTCAATGTCAGATTAAAGGCGGAATATGAACTTGCAAAATGGTAATGAAGAAACAGGAGAAATTGAAACAGTTGTTTCCAAAAAAGAATATTTTGTTTTTAAGATGGATGGTTCTTTTAAAAAAGGATTTAAAGGAAAGAAAAAAGAAGAAATAGAAAAACTAGATCAAGAACCGGATGAAATACTGTCAAGTGGATTAGTGCCAATTATTCATACTGAAGAAATGGATAAATATGCAACAAAGTTTTTGAAAGAATTTTGTCCTGAAGCCCTTACAACACCAATGAAACTAAATATTCCAGAGATGTTAAAAAAGATGCAAGTACAGTATTATTATGCACCATTAGGGGAAGGTATATTTGGGAAGACATATTTTGCAAATGACAAAGTTAGAGTGTTTACTGAAAAATTGGATTCTACTGAAGAGGTAGATGTAAAACCAGGAACTATTTTAGTTGATGTTGCAAAACATATTGATAGAAATGAAGGCTCTTTTAGAAATACATTAATACATGAATGCGTACATTGGTTTTTTCACCGAAATTATTTTGAATTAAGACAATGCTTAAATGCAGAAGATACATATGTTGCCTGTTATAAAAGTGTTAACCAATATCAGATTAAAGATATTGAATGGATGGAATGGCAAGCAAGAACAATGGCTCCTAGAATATTAATGCCAAAGAAAATGTCAATTCAAAAAATTAATGAATTAAAGAAAGAAGTAGAAAATGAAGATTTCTTTGGTAACATGACTAAAACTGAATTATGGGAAGAAGTATTAAAGAGATTTGCTAAGTTCTTCGGAGCGTCAATTTTTTCTGCTAAAATAAGGATAAAAGAATTAGGTTTTCAAGAAATTGAAGGTATTAAAAATTACATCGATGATGAATATATTCCTTCTTTCTTTTTCAAAAAAGGAGTATTAAAAAAGAATCAAACTTTTCTTATTAACAATTCAGGACTAGCAAAATTATTAACAACTAACCTATTTATACAAGACGCATTACAATCAGAAAAGTTACTATACATTAATAAAATGTTAGTCGCTAATAATCCGAAATATGTTAATTTGGATACATATGAATTAACTGACTATGCTAAAGAACATGCTCATGAATGTGCAGTGATATTTACAACAAAACGTTTAGGTATTAATGAAAATGAATTAGTAGACAAACAATCCTTTTTATTCAGTTCACCAGCTAATCGAAAAGAAATTAGTGAAGTAGACTCTGAACAATTACTTAATGTAATTAAAAATGCTAATGTTCATGCATCACATTTTGAAAGCCATAAAAGGAATTTACCAATGGAATTAGGTGCAACTTTAGAATATCATTATAAAAAAGCAAAGGAAAATAAAATTTTACATTCGTATGAAGAGTATTCTTTTGAATGCGACCTAGATATTAAGACAATTCGTGCATTTGAAAAAGGAGAAAGAACACCTAATAGAACACAAATTTTAAAAATGGCTTTTGGTTTAAGATTATCATCACCATACATAATTGATTTACTTCAAAAAGGAGATTGTGCAATGACAAAGAATTCAATGGAAAATACATTGTTAACATCAGTAATGTTAGGATGCCAACGTAAAGGATTACCTAAGGTATACAAGCAATTATATAAAGTTGGTATGAGTGATATTTTAGGTATATCAGAAAACTATTTAATAAACCATAATCTAATTTAAAATTATTTTTTAAAAATCAGGGAATTAATTCCCCAAAAATACGAGTTAATATTTTCAATATTTAGCAAGGATTGAGATATTCTTGCTTTTTTTATGCATTGTTTTTAAAAAATATATTAAAAAAATACACTTTAAACCGGGAATTAGTTCCCTGGTTCTTTTTTTATTTATGTTTTATAATGTCACTGTAATTAATTACAACATTTAGTTGTTCGATTGATGGAGTAGCTAACCAAAGATCGGACAAAGAAAGGATAAATCATAATGAAGAAATTAAGAGGTGAAGAAGATGCCTAGTGAACATGCAATATTATCCGCAAGTGGAAGTCATAGATGGCTAGCATGTACGCCCAGTGCAAGATTAGAACAAGAATTTAGTGATACTGATTCAACAGCTAGCCTTGAAGGTACAGTAGCACATTCACTTGCAGAACACAAATTAAAGAAAAAACTAAAAATGCAAAGTACTAGACCTAACACAATTTATGATAATGATGAAATGGAGATGTATACAGATGATTACTCAGACTACGTCGTTGAACAATATACAAAAGCAAAAAGATATGATGAAAATGCAAAAGTATTAATTGAACAGCGATTAGACTTCAGTTGCTACGTTCCAGAAGGATTTGGTACAGGAGATGCAGTAATCGTAAGTAAAGGTAAACTACATATAATTGATCTAAAATATGGACTATGTGTATTAGTAAATGCGGAAAAGAATCCGCAAATGATGTTATATGCACTAGGTGCATTAAGAAAATATGAAAAAGAGTATGAAATAAAAAAAGTAAAATTAACAATTTTTCAACCACGTCGTGAAAATGTAACAACATGGGAAACCACAACAGCAGCTTTAAAAAAATGGGCAAATAAAATATTAAGACCAAAAGCTGAAATGGCATATAGAGGAACAGGAAAATATGAACCAGGAGCACACTGCCAGTTTTGTAAAGCAGCAATTAAATGTAGAGCAAGAGCGGAAGAAAAGTTAAAACTTGCAAAAGAAGAATTTAAAAAGCCACCATTAATAACAGATAATGAAATTGAAAGTGTGTTAGCAAAAATACCAGATATCAAAAAATGGTGTGATGATATTATGGAATATGCATTAGAAAAAGCACTAAATGGAAAAAAGTGGGAAGGCTTTAAAATAGTAGCTGGTCGTGGAACACGAAAGTATTTAAATGAAGAAGCTGTAGTAGCGGCTTTAAATAAAGCAGGATATTATGATATTTATAAAAAGTCATTACTTCCAATAACAGAAATGGAAAAACTAATGACTAAAAAAACATTCAGTGAAGTGCTAGGAAAACTAGTAGGTAAAACTGAAGGAAAACCAACTTTAGTTAGTCTTGTTGACAAAAGACCAGAACTAAATACTATACAAGCAAAAAATGAATTTAAGGAGGAAAAATAATATGTCAAATAAAACTAGAATTGTAACTGGAAAGGTAAGATTATCATATGCAAATATATGGGAAGCAAAAGCATTAAATGAAGGAGCAAAGCCAAAATATTCAACAAGTATTATCATTTCAAAAACTGATAAAGAAACAATCAGAAAAATTAATGATGCAATAAACTGTGCTATCGAAGAAGGAATTGGAAAATTTGGTGGTAAAAAACCAAATATAAAAGTATTAAAAACTCCTCTTCGTGATGGAGATTTGGAAAGAAGTGATGATGAAGCATATATGAACTCATACTTTTTAAATGCGAACTCTCTAACTGCACCTCAAATAGTTGATGCTAATTGTGAAGCAATTTTAGATAAATCAGAAGTTTATTCAGGATGTTATGCTAGAGTGTCAATCACATTCTATGCATATAACTCAAATGGAAATAAAGGAATTGCGGCAGGACTTGGTAACATTCAAAAACTTTCAGATGGAGAACCACTATCAGGTAAAACTAATGCACAAACAGATTTTAAAGAAGAATTTATCTAAAACAAATGTTGTTTATAAGGGTAGGAGAAATCTTACCCTTATAGATTAACACTAGAAAGGAAACAGCATAATGAAAGAATTATTTATAGATCTTGAAACATATTCTGATGTAGACCTTAGTAAAAGTGGTGTATATAGATATGCACAATCTTCAAATTTTGAAATCTTATTATTTGCATACTCTGTTGACAAAGGACCAGTACAAGTAATTAACATTAAAGAAAATGAGCAAATACCAACAGATGTGCTTAATGCACTAACAGATAGTAGTGTTAAAAAATATGCATATAATGCTGTATTTGAGCGCATATGTTTATCAAAATATTTAGGATATCCTATAGGAATGTATTTATCTCCAAATTCTTGGTATTGTGATATGGTTCATGCTGCAACGCTAGGACTACCATTATCACTAGAAAATGTAGGAATTGTCTTAGGAATAGAAAAACAAAAATTAACAATAGGTAAAAGTTTAATCAAATATTTTTGCATTCCTTGTACTCCAACTAAAGCTAATGGCTATAGAACAAGAAACTTACCACATCATGATAGAGATAAATGGAATGAATTTATTAAATACAACAAGAGAGATGTAGAAACTGAAATGGAAATTCATAATAGACTAGCAAAATTTCCAGTTCTAGAACAAGAATGGGATAACTATCATTTAGATCAAAGAATTAACGATTATGGGATTATGATTGATCTAGATTTTGTAAACCATGCAATTAGATGTGATGAAGAAAATCAAGAAAACAATATTGAAAAAGTAAAGCTAATAACAGGTGTTAATAATCCTAATTCACCAAAGCAATTAAAAGAATGGCTAATAGAACAAGGAATGACAGAAATTGATTCACTATCAAAAGCTGATGTATCAAGGCTTTTAAAAGATGCAACAGGAAATGTTGAAGAAATATTAAAACTAAGACAGGATATTGCTAAATCAAGTGTTAAAAAATATATAGCTATGCAAAACGTAGTTTGTAAAGATGATAGATGTAGAGGACTAATACAGTTCTATGGAGCAAATAGAACTGGAAGATATGCAGGAAGACTAATTCAAATGCAAAACCTTCCTCAGAACCATTTAGAGCCATTAAGTGAGGCAAGAGAATTAATACGAATGGAAAATTTAGATGGAACGCTTGCGAAATTTGGAGCTATTTCAACCGTTTTGTCAGAACTAATAAGAACAGCATTTATTCCAAAACCAGGATATCGCTTTATAGTATCAGACTTTTCTGCTATTGAAGCAAGAGTATTAGCATGGCTTGCAAAGGAAGAATGGAGACTAGAACTATTTAGAAATGGCGGAGATATATATTGCATGTCAGCTAGCAAGATGTTTGGTGTACCAGTTGAAAAAAATGGAATAAATAAAGAACTAAGACAAAAAGGTAAAATTGCTGAACTCGCGTGTATCGCAGAAGATGAATTAGTACTAACAAATAATGGTTTAATTCCAATACAATATGTAACAACTAAAGATAGAGTATGGGATGGAGAAAATTTTGTAAGTCATGATGGCGTAATTTTTAAAGGATATAGGGAGGTAATAGAATATGCTGGACTTAGAGCAACAAAAGATCATAAAGTCTATGTTGAAGGAAGAGAACATCCAATTAGATTTGACGAGGCTTTCAAAAGCAGATTACATGTCATTAAAACAGGAAATGGTTGGAATACGGTACGGATGGGTAGAAATTATTTTCCCAATAAAACTATGGATAAAAAATCACCCCTATGTCATAACAAAATTCAAAGGATGTCAAACTGTAAAGTGGATAAGCCTTCATGCTCTTCAAAGTGGAAAAAGCCATGGATGTCAGCATTGTACAAAGCCAAGACAAATACCAGAATGGCTATACAAAAGATTAAGTTCTGCAAAAGCAAGATGCGAAAACCAAAAGGATTCTGGATACAAGAATTATGGTGCAAGAGGAATAAAATTTGCATTCAACTCAGTAACGGAAGCAGGGTTATACTTGATAAAGCAATATGGGATTCCACCAAAAAATATGGAAATAGACAGGATCGACAACAACAAAGATTATGGAATAGGAAATCTTCGGTTTGTAACGCACAAGAAAAACAACTTAAACAAAAGGTGTACTATTTTGACAGAATTCCAACAAATATATTGGCCCTATGCTTATTCGGTAGTAATAAAGAAATTATCTCATGGAATGACAAGAAAGGAGATAATAGAGGATGCAAAAAAAGCAGTAAAAGAAAAAAGAAAGTGTTGGAGATTAATAGAAGCAAGGTTAGAGTTTATGACATACTCAATGCCGGACCATATCATCGCTATACCGTATCAAACTGTCTAGTACATAACTGCGGATATGGAGGTTCTGTTGGTGCTTTAAAAGCCTTTGGAGCAGTTGCTTTAGGAATTAAAGAAAGTGAGCTTAAAGGGATAATTGATAAATGGCGAGAAGCTAATCCTAATATTATAAAGCTATGGTGGGAAGTAGGTAAGACAGCAAAAAATGTGATAACAAATAAATCAACACTTATGTGTTATGGGTTAAAGTTTTCATATGAAAAAGGTATTATGTTTATCGAACTACCTAGTAAAAGAAGACTTGCATATTGTAAACCAAGAATAGGTATTAATGCATTAGGATTAAAGTGTATTACTTATGAAGGAATAGGAACAGGAAAAAAATGGGAGCGAATTGAATCATACGGACCAAAATTAGTAGAAAATATTGTGCAAGGAATTGCAAGAGATATTTTGGCAGAAGCAATGATGAGGCTATATAAAAATGGTTATAAGATAACTATGCATATTCATGATGAAGTTGTGCTTGAAGTAGAAGAAAATGTATCAACTGTTGAAGAGGTTTGTCGTATCATGAAAATATCACCAGTTTGGGCAAAAGACTTACCACTTAATGCAGATGGATACGAATGCAAGTTTTACAAAAAGGAGTAATAGAAATGATTGATATATTTAGAGGTTATGTAAGAACAAAAGATAAAAAGCCAATTCAAAAATTCAAAGGAATTGAAAATCTACCAACTATAGATGAAGTAAGTAAATATAGTGAATATGCCGGTATTCTAAATAACGACTATACTGTAATGGATGTAGATGATGGAATTGAAGCAGAAAAAACTTATAAGCTAGTGTGTGATGAAAATATTAATTGTAGAGTAATTAAAACCACTAGAGGAATGCATTTTGTATTTAAAAAAAATAAGTATGCCACAAAAGGAAATACTCATCAAATAAATGCACTAGGATTTACATTCGATATTAGAACTGGAGAAAATCAATATATAGTTGTAAAAAAAGACGGTAAAGCTAGAGAAATATTAAGAGACTTTGATGAAAGTAGAAAGATAGACGAATATCCTAAAATATTTAAACCAATTATATCAGATGCAACGTTTACTGGTATGAAAGATGGAAGTGGTAGAAATGGGAAACTATTTAATCATTTGATAACTTTAACTAAAAACGGATTTACTAAAGAAGAATGTAAAGAAATCATAAAGCTGATTAATGTATATTCATTCGATGAACCTCTATCAGATTATGAAATTAATCAAATAGTAAGAGATGAAGCATTTGCAGGAATTGAGTTGACAGGTGCTGATAAAGATTTTGAGATGTCCAAATATAAACCTACTACTTTTTCTGATGTTGCAATGGCAGAGTTATTTTCAAAACACTATAAAGATGAAATGAGATATAATCCAGGAACAGATTGGTTAGTATGGAATGGTTGTGTCTGGGAAATGTCAGAATTTAAGGCACAACTGAAATATATAGATTTTATTAAGAAAGTAATGGAATGTGCTAAGGAAGAAGTGAAAGAAGCATATAATGGTGAAAAAGGTAGTGAAGAAAAAGTAAAAGCTGCAAATAAGTTCTATAACTACGTAATAAAAATGAGTGATGCAGGAAAAATCAATGCTGTGTTAAAACTTGCCAGAAGTTATCTTTTAATTGAAATAGATGAACTAGATAAGAATCCATTTGATCTAAATACACCTGATGGAATTATTGATTTAAGAACAGGTATGATCAAAGACCACTCTAAAGAAGCATTATGTACAAAAATAACAAAGTATTCTCCTTCAAATAAAGGTGGGGACATATGGCATGAATTCTTAAAAACTATAACAGAAGAAAATGAAGAACTTGAAAATTACCTTCAAATTGTATCAGGAGCAATAGCAATTGGAAAAGTATACCATGAAGGATTAGTCATCGCACATGGTGAAGGTGCTAATGGCAAAAGTACGTTATTTAATACAATGTTTGAAGTGCTAGGAGATTATTCTGGAAAAATTCCAGCAGAAAGTCTAACAACAAAAGTAAAAAATGCTAAAGTAGACCTTGCAGAACTACTTGGTAAAAGATTTATTTTAGCCTCAGAAACTGAAGAAGGTCATAGACTATCAATTGCAATGTTAAAGCAAATAGCAAGTATTGATAAAATCACTGCAGAAAAAAAGTATCATGATCCATTTGTATTCGAGCCAACTCACACGACCGTTTTGTATACAAATCATTTGCCCAAAGTAGGTTCAAACGATAAAGGTACCTGGCGAAGAATAATTGTGGCACCGTTTAATGCTGTAATAAAAAAGCCAAAGAAAGATTATCAAGAACATTTATTAAAAGAAAGTGCAGAAGCTATTTTGAAATGGATAATAGATGGAGCAATGAAGTTTATAAATAATAAATATGAGTTACCAAAATGCAAGGTAGTAGAGGAAGCAATAACAGAATATAAGGAAGAAAATGATTGGCTTAATGCTTTTATTCTTGATTCGTGTATTACAGGAGAATTAGAGAAAACTGCAGGTGGCATACTTTATACTGCATATAAGAAGTGGTGTGAAAAAACAGGAGAGTATGCAAAACGTAATAGAGATTTTGCGGAAGCGTTAAAAATGGCAGGGTACAAGTCTAAAAGAAAAATGAATGGTACAGAATGGCAGGGATTAAGTGTTAGTCCAAGTATGTTAGAAGAAGATTTCTTATAAATATGACACTTGATTGCAATTATTATATAAAACTATTACGCGAAAAGATTATATATAAAAAGTTATATAAATAGCTGTAATCACATGTCATAGTAATAATTTTTAAGAATGTGGATTAATTTGTGTGGATTTTATGCAAGAAAAGAAAATCGAACAAAGATTAGTAAAAGAAGTAAAGTGTGCAGGTGGTAAATGTTGGAAATTCGTATCACCTGGTACAGATGGAGTTCCAGATAGAATTGTATTACTTTATAAAGGTAAAGTAGGATTTGTGGAAGTAAAGCAAAAAGGAAAAAAGTTGAGGCCTATTCAAGAAAAGAGGAAAAAAGAATTAGAACTATTAGGCTTTAAAGTATTTGTATTAGATGACATAGAAGATATAGGAGGTGTTATAGATGAAATACAGTCCATATAATTATCAGGCATATGCAACAAAATTCATAGAAGAAAATGAAACTGCTGCACTGTTTTTGGATATGGGCTTAGGCTAGGTAAAACAGTAATTACTCTAACAGCGATAAGGAACTTATTAATTGAAGGAACTGTAAATAAAGTATTAGTTATAGCACCTTTAAGAGTTGCCAAATGTACTTGGCCAGATGAAATAAGCAAATGGGAACATTTAAGAGATATTACATATAGCGTAGCAATAGGGACAGCAAGTGAAAGGACAAAGGCAATTAAAAAAAGTGTAGATATAGTAATAATTAATAGAGAAAGCTTGGATTGGATGATTAATAAAAGTGGAGTTTCATTTAACTTTGATATGATAGTAATAGATGAGTTATCAAGTTTTAAATCTTATTCATCAAAAAGATTTAAAGCATTATTAAAAGTAAGACCACATGTTGCAAGAATAGTTGGCCTAACAGGTACACCATCATCAAATGGATTAATGGATTTATGGGCTGAATTTAGAATACTAGATTTTGGAGAAAGATTAGGAAGGTATATATCAAGATATAGATTGAAATACTTTGTTCCAGATAAAAGAAATGCCAACATAATATTTACATATAAGCCATTACCTAATGCTGAAAAAGAAATTTATAAAGAAATATCAGATATTACAATATCTATGAAAGCAATTGATTATCTTGATATGCCAGAAAAAATTATAAATGAAGTTGTTGTAGAACTAGATAAAAATGAGCGATTAATCTACGACACATTAAAAAAACAAATGGTTGTAAGCATTAGTGACATAGAAGAAATAGATGCAAAAAATGCAGCAAGCCTTTCAGGGAAACTATTACAAATGGCAAATGGAGCAGTATATACAGATGAAAGAGAAGTATTAAAAATTCACGATAAAAAATTGGATGCATTAGAAGACTTGATTGAACAGGCAAATGGTAAACCAGTACTAGTTGCTTATTGGTTTAAACACGATAAAGAAATAATAATGAAAAGATTTAAAGCACGTGAAATTCTTACTGAAAATGATATTAGAGATTGGAATAATGGAAAAATAGAAATAGGTATAATTCATCCTGCATCAGCTGGTCATGGTCTTAATCTTCAACAAGGAGGATCAACACTAATTTGGTTTGGATTAACGTGGAGTTTAGAACTATATGAACAAACTAATGCAAGACTTTATAGACAAGGTCAAAAGGAATCTGTTATTATTCATCATATAATTACCAAAGAAACAATAGATGAAAATATTATAAAAGCATTAGAAAGAAAAGGAAAAGTTCAAGATGCATTGATTAATGCGGTAAAAGCAAATTTAAAAGAAAGGAGTAAAACCAATGATTGATGAAGAAAATGATCCATATCATTTGCTAGCAGAAGCAATTATAGAAGGAGCAATTAAAGATTATTTAAGATCATATAAAGTTAAGATTAGATTTGAAAATAAAATTAATGAATTAAATATAAAAATTAATTCGTTAAAACAAGAGTCAAGAATTAATCAAATTAATATGACAATAGAAAAATTAAAGATAAAATTGGACATAGAAGAAAAGGAAATAGACTCAATTGAATCATTTATTAATTCAAATTGGTTTAACTTTCTTACAAAGCGGGATCCAGATAGATTACTTGAAAAGCTAAAAGTGGAGGTAGAAAAGTATGAAAGCAATCGAATTTCTAAAACAAACAAGCGTAATATTAAGTAAAATTAAATACCTCGAACTAGAGCTAGAAAGATACGAAGTAATGATGAACTCGTGTAAAGTTGCACAGTATGACATCGAGAGGGTATCACAATCACCAAATCGTGATAGTAGAAACATGAGAGGTCTTGAAAAATACTATGAAACGGAAGCAAAGATTAAAGAAGCGAAAAAAGAACTTAATAATGCAATTAATAAATTAAATCAAACTATTGAACAAGTTGATAATTATGAATTGAAGTTATTACTTAAATATCGTTATGTAGATAGAATAACTATGGAAGAGATTGTAGACAAATTCTTTGTATCTTATGCAACAATAAAAAGGTGGCATAAAGAAGCATTAAAAGAAATTGAAAGTATAATAAATAAAAATGAGCCCCCGTGAGCCCCCATGAGCCGTCGTGAGCCGTCGTGAGCCATTGCAATCCATAGTGTTTTGTGATATAATATAATTGCGAAGAAATATATAAACAACACAAAGCTTTCAAGAAATAATACTTGAAGGCTTTTTATTAAATAAAAAATATAAAAAGTGGAGGTAGCAATGTATGCCAACAAAGCCAAAGAAACCGTGTTCATATCCAGGCTGTCCTAAACTAACTAATGATAGATACTGTGAACTACATCAAAAGAAAAGAACAGAAGAATATAATAAGTACGAACGTGATAACTTCACTAAAATCTTTTACAACTCTAAAAAATGGCGAATTATTAGAAAAATGCAATTAGAAGCACACCCATTTTGTGAAGAATGTTTAAAGAATGGAAAAAGAACAAAGGCAATAGTTGTTGACCACATTATTCCAATCAAAAAAGGAGGAGATATGTACGATTATACAAATCTTCAAAGTTTATGTGCTAGTTGTCATTCTAAAAAATCAGTTTTGGAAGGAAGCCGTTTTGGAAAAAAATGTTTTTGAAAAATTTAAAGGCAGGGGGAGTTGAACCTTAAAAAATCGTTCATAGGTGGGCGGGCGCGCAGTCTCACGCAAAAAATCGCGAAATCAAAAAATCAAAAAGAAATCAAATGGAGGTAGTAATGGGAACTAGAGGTGGATATAGACCAAATGCAGGTAGAAAGAAAAAACCTGTTGAGCAAAAAATCCTAGAAGGCAATCCAGGAAAGAGAGAAATCCAAATAGTAGAATTTGGTGAAAATGCTTGTGTCTTACCACAAACACCACCAGACTATCTGTCAGATAAAGCAAAAGAAATTTATACCAAAGTTTATAATTGGCTTTTGTCTATAGATTGTATAAAAGGCATACTTCCTTATAACCTAGAGGAGTATGCCTTTTGTAAAGCAAGGTGGATGGAATGTGAAGAAATGAATACAAAACATGGACTGCTTGTAAAAGATAATAATGGAAAGCCAATGCCTAGTCCGTTCGTTGGAATGGCTCAACAATATCTAAGACAAACAAATGAAGTGTGGAATAAAATTTATATGGTAATTAGAGAAGCGAAACTATCAAAATGGGATGGTACAAATCCTAATGATGATATTATAGAAGTATTACTTGGAGGAAAGAAATGAAACGAATTTATACAGCAGAATCAGTAACAAGTGGTCATCCAGATAAATTAGCTGACTTAATAGCTGATAGTATTCTTGATGAATGTTTAAGCCAAGATAGCGAAAGTAGGGTTGCTTGCGAAGTAATGTTATCATATGATAAATGTATATTAGCAGGAGAAATTACTACTAAAGCAAAAGTCGATTATATTGAAATTGCTAAAGAAGTAATTAAAAATGTTGGTTATGATGAAACTTCAATTGAATATGAATTAAGAATACATAAACAAAGTACAGATATAAATAATGCGGTATCAAAGAATGAACAAGGTGCAGGAGATCAAGGAATTGTATATGGTTATGCAATTAAAGAAACAGATAGCTTTATGCCTCTTCCAATTACACTTGCTAACAGAATAATTAGAAGACTTGAAGAGGTAAGAAGAAAAAATATAATAGAAGGACTTTTACCTGATGGAAAAAGTCAAGTGTCTATCGAATTTGACGATGAAAAAATTATTGGAATAAAGTCAATAATAATATCAGCACAACATAAAAAATCAAAGAATGTAAGTGAGTTAAAACAAGAAATTAAAAATTTAATAATTGACTATGTTTTTGAAGATTATGATTTAACAAATACTGAAATTTTAATTAATCCTTCAGGAAGATTTGTCTTGGGTGGCTTTAAAGCTGATACAGGTTTAACTGGAAGGAAATTAATGGTTGATACGTATGGCGGAAGAAGTCATCATGGTGGTGGTGCATTTTCTGGAAAGGACCCGAGTAAAGTTGATAGGTCAGGAGCATACTTTGCAAGATACATTGCAAAAAATATTGTGGCAGCAGGACTTGCTTATGAATGCGAAGTAGCATTATCATATGCAATTGGAGTAAATAAACCTACGAGTATCGATATAAATACATTTTATACTAATGTAGTTAAAGAAGAAGCAATATTAGAGGCAGTTAAAAAAGTTTTTAATTTAAGAGTATCATCTGTAATAGAAAAACTAGATTTAAAATGTCCAGTATATAGTCAAACGTCAATTGGCGGTCACTTTGGAAAAGAATATTTTTTATGGGAAAATACCGACAAAGCACAAAAGTTACTTGATGTATTAAAAGAATAATCTTAATGCTTGCTATTAATGAAAAAATAAGATATTGTTTTGATGAAAGGAGAATGATTTATGAAGAAAGAAATAATAATTGAATATGATAAAACAGAAGAAAGTGGTAATATCTTCTTCATCTTAGCAATGGTTCGCGAGGAGTTAATAAAAAATAGAAGGATATATGAATTTAACAATTTAAGAGATAAAGTATATGCATCAAAAAGCTATGAAGAAGCTTTACAAAACATTTCAAAAGTTGTTATGCTAAAAGAGAAAAACTGTTAAAAAAAGTGTTCTTTTATTCTCATTTCACTAGCTATTAATAATTCTTTGTGGTATTGTTTTGTTGCAAAAAGCAAAAGGAGAAACAAACACATGAAAACACAAAGATTTGGAATCGAAATTGAATTAACAGGAATCAAAAGAATGGAAGCTGCTAAGGTAATAGCAAAATACTATGGAACCATAGAAGAATATGTTGGTGGAGCATATAATGCTTATGAAGTACCGACAGGAGATGGAAGAAAATGGAAAGTAGTAAGAGATTCAAGCATACAAGCAGAAACAAAGAATGGAAACAGTGGAACGGACGAAATGAAAACAGAAGTAGTTAGTCCTATATGTAAATGGGAAGATATTGAACATATTCAAGAACTAGTAAGACAACTAAGACATAAAGGTGCTATAGCAAATAAAAGTTGTGGGATACATGTTCATGTTGATGCTTCAATACATAATGCTCGATCAATCAGAAATATAGTAAACATCGTGTCAAGCAAAGAAGATATATTATTCAAAGCATTAAATGTAAGCATAGAAAGAGAAGCTAGATGGTGTAAAAAAACAGAAAATGACTTTATCGAAAAGATGAATAAAAAGAAACCACAATCTACTAATCAAATAGAAAGAATATGGTACAATGGTGAAATATCAAGAGCAAGAAATCATTATGATATTTCAAGATATCATGCATTAAACTTACATGCGATATGGCAAAAAGGAACAATAGAATTCAGATGTTTTAATGGAACAACACATGCAGGAAGAATTAAAACATATATTCAATTATGCCTAGCAATAAGTCATCAAGCATTAATACAAAAAGCATCATCCGCAAGAAAAACCAAATCAACAAATGAAAAATATACATTTAGAACATGGTTACTAAGACTTGGTATGATTGGTGAAGAATTCAAAACAGCAAGAGAGTTCTTACTAGAAAACTTAGATGGCGATATAGCATTCAAGACTGGTCGCCCTCAAAGTGTAATAGCATAAAAAGAAAGGATAGAAAAAATGAGTAAATTATATGTAGCATATGGTAGCAACTTAAATATAATGCAGATGGGCTATAGATGCCCTACTGCAAAAGTTGTTGGAATAGGAAAAATACTAGATTATAAATTGACCTTTAGAGGTGTAGCAACAATTGAAAAAGAAGCAAAAAAAGAAGTTCCTGTAGCTGTATGGGAAATAAAAGAAAATGATGAAAAAGCATTAGATATTTATGAGGGATACCCGACTTTATATAGAAAAGAAATTATTGAAGTAGTTATGAAAGATAAAGTCATTAAAGGAATGGTGTATATTATGAATAGAGGAATCCCACACTTGCCTACAAGAAAATATCTTGAAGTAATTAAATCAGGGTATAATGATGTTGGATTGGATCTATCATATTTAAAGGAAGCCTTGGAAGATACCAAAGATAGAATGTAAAGAAATAAAAAATGTGTTTGTTTGGAAGAGTTTGTATGCTCTTCCTTTTCTCGTTGATTTCATGAAAGAGGTAAAAAAATGACAATTAGTAGACCTATTGATTTTCCAAAATTAAAAAAATATAAACCAACAAGGTTTATGGCTCCAACTTCACATTATGATAAAGTTAAAGCAGACAGAGCAGTCCTCTTCATAGAAAGCTTAAAACATACAAAAGGCAAATGGGAAGGTAAACAATTTTATTTGCTTCCATGGCAAGAACAAATTATAAGAGATATATTTGGAACTGTAAAGGAAGATGGAACAAGACAGTTTAGACAAGCATACATTGAAATTGCAAAGAAAAATGGTAAATCAGAACTTGCAGCAGCAGTAGCTCTTTATATGCTATATGCGGATAATGAACCAAGTGCAGAAGTGTATGGCGCCGCAGCAGATAGACAACAAGCATCTATTGTGTTTGATGTTGCTAGAAGAATGGTCGAAATGTCGCCAGCCTTACAAAAAAGAAGCAAAATAACACTTGCTTCAAAAAGATTGGTTAATTTTTCTAATTCAGGTTTTTATCAAGTTTTATCTGCAGATGTAGTAACAAAACACGGTTTGAATATTTCAGCACTTGTGTTTGACGAATTACATACTCAACCTAATAGAAAATTATTTGATGTTCTAACTAAAGGATCAGGAGATGCAAGGGAAGAACCTCTATATTTTTATATAACGACTGCAGGAAACAATAAAAATAGTATATGCTATGAATTGCATATTAAAGCAAAAGATATTATAGAAGGAAGAAAAATCGACTCAACATTTTACCCAGTTATATATGGATTGGAACAAGAGGAAGATTGGCATAATGAAGCAAATTGGTATAAAGCAAATCCTTCACTTGGAGAAACTATTCAAATTGATAGGATTAGAGAGGCATATCAAGACGCATTGCAAAATTTAGCAGAAGAAAATATATTTAGGCAACTTAGACTTAATACTTGGGTATCAGGAAATGTTAGATGGATGAGTATGGATGCTTGGGATAAATGTGGTGATACCTTTGATAAAGAAGTGTTAAGAGGAAGAGTATGTTACGCAGGGCTTGACTTATCAAGTTCAACTGATGTTACAGCCTTTGTGTTAGTATTTCCGCCAATTGATGATGACGATAAGTATTACATTTTACCATTTTTTTGGATACCTGAAGATACAATAGAACAAAGGGTAAGAAGGGATCATGTTCCTTATGATATATGGTTAGGAAAGAAACTGGTATATGCAACAGAAGGAAATGTCATTCATTATGGATACATTGAAAAATTCATAGATGAACTTGGAAAAATTTATAATATAAAAGAAATAGCCTTTGATAGATGGGGAGCTGTTCAAATGACACAAAATCTTGAGGGAATGGGGTTTACAGTAGTACCTTTTGGTCAAGGATATAAAGATATGAGTCCACCAACAAAGAGATTAATGGAATTAGTACTCGAAAGAAAAATAGCACATGGTGGAAATATTGTATTACGTTGGATGATGGATAACGTTTATATAAAAACAGATCCAGCAGGAAATATAAAAATGGATAAAGAAAAATCGACAGAAAGAATAGATGGAGCAGTTGCATTAGTTATGGCGCTTGATAGAGCAATAAGAAACTATGATGAAGATAGCGTTTATAATGAAAGAGGATTAATAATAATATAAAAAATTTTATTTGGGCATTTTTTGCCAATTTTTGTTAAATTAGTTAAATTTACAGCTTAAAATTGAGCAATATTTTAAAAAAATAAAAAAATAGCAAGAAAATGCTCATTTCAATAAAATTCTTAAATAAATAAAATACTTGCATTATTTTCCATATTATGGTAAAATAAAGTTGTAATATATTAATATTTCCTAAGTCTGCTTTAATACACTCTTAAGAAAAAAATATACTAACTAGATACAAGCACTCTTAGGAAAAGAGGGCTTTTTTTGCCTGAAAATAGATTATTATGAGTAAAGTTCATATAATAATAGTGATAAAACATAAAAGACAGTATGGGGAGGTACTAGTATGTTAATTTATTTAGTATTAAAACGTATCATCAAAGAGCTAGTTGGCCATAGTATACGGCCAGAAGTATACTAACAAAATTTAAAAATGAAAGGAGATGAAAAGTAAAAATGAAAAGAATAATTGTATTATTTATGATGCTTATTTTAAGCATAGTACTTGTTGGATGTAATAACGAAAGTGAAAAAGAAGAAAAAGTTAATATCAATTTTATTATTGATGGAGAATCACATATAGTTGAAATTGATAAAGGTATATCTATTAGAAAAGATATAATACCTTTAAATAATAAAGAAGACGTAGTGGAAGTGTATTATGATGAAGACATGGAAAAAGAATATGATGGTAATGTTTTAAATGAGGATACAAAAATGTATGTAAAAAGTTTAGGTGAAGAAAAATTATATAACGAGGTTTGCGAGGCTTATTTTAATAAATTTATAAAACCGAAAAGAGAAAATTCAACAGTTGATGATGTTTGGGTTTTTGAATATTTAGGTACGTATGGAGATAGTTATGTAGCCGTTATTTTGGATAGACAAAATTGTAGATTTACAGACGTAGTGTATGTGATGGGAATTGAAAATTTAGAATTTGCTTACTCAAATGGTTATTTAATTTATGTTTATAATAATGGAAAATTAATGCAACTAGGTATGGCATATGCAAATAATCTTTTATCTTATGAGAATATTGTACAAATTCACAATAATTATTATAGAAAAAAATAGTACAATGAGGTTTAAATGAATATGAAGAAAATTTATCAAAGATGTTTGAGAATAATGTTTGTTGCAACACTAATTCTTGTTTTTAGTTGTTTTGTAAGTACTGTATTAGTTAATGCTGCAGAAAAGGAAAATTATTTAATAACAGATAAAATATATGCTGATGTTGACATAAATGATGATTTTGATGAAACTTCTGTTATTGTTGTTTTGGATAGTATAGTAAGTGAAATTAATAAAGATCACAGTTCTACAATTTTTAAGGATATTAACTATTTAGAAATTATTGATTTAACTTTTGTTAATGATATAACAACAATTATAGATATTGAAAATTTTGAACAAATTTTGAAAATTAAATTATCTAATCCAGGAAAAGAAAATGTCATAAATATGATTAATGAATTATCTTTAATTAATGGAATTAAATATGCTGGTCCTAATAGATATTTGAAAGTATAGCAACAACCCAATGATCCATTGTATTCATCTACAATAAGTGATTTAAAGGGTCAGTGGGCTCATGGTAATATTGATTCTGAATTAGCATGGAATTTTACTACTGGAATTGACGAAGTAAGAGTAGGTGTTATTGATTCTGGAGTTTCAATACATGGTGATCTAAATGCAAATGTTGTTACAGGATATGATTTTACAAACATGATTGATGATGAAACGCCTGGAACATTGAGAGATGATGTTAGTGGGCATGGAACTCATGTTGCTGGTATAATCGGAGCTGTAGGGAATCAAATTTCTCCATTAGGTGTAGTTGGTGTTAATTGGGATATTTCAATTGTTCCGATGCAAGTTGGTTTACCAAATGGTGATATTGATGGTGCTGCGTGTGTAAGTGCAATAAATTTTGCTAGAGAATTATGGAATACAGATGAAAGAATAAGTGTTTTAAGTATGAGTATAAGTAGTTATAGAGGATGGCCAGAAATTGAATCTGCAATTAGAAGATATCAAGGATTATTCGTTTGCTCAACAGGTAATAGAGAACAAGATAATGATGTATCTGGACAATATAATTATCCTGCTTTTTATGGATCGACTCTACATAGTAATCCATTGTCAAATTTAATCTCTGTAGGGAGAATTGATATAAACAATGATAAACCACTAAATGCTCAAGCAAATTGGGGACAACAAACAATTTCAATATATGCTCCTGGTCAATATATTTTAAGTACATACCCTGAATTAATTTGCCAAACTCATAATGATGTTTTTTATGATGGAACAAGAATGTGTGAGTTTAGTATTGAGAATAGATTAATATTATATTCATATATAGATAGTGGACTATTTACTTTAAATTATATTTTGGAAAATTTCAATTTGGTATTTGGTTATGCACCTAGTCGTTATGTAGCGTCTGATCATCATTCAGATGGATATCATTATATGACTGGAAGCTCGATGTCAACACCTTACGTTGCTGGTGTTGCTGCACTATTATTATCATTAAATGAAGAATTAACTCCTGTACAGTTAAAACAAGCAATATTAGAAGGTGCAGAAGACATTACTATAACTGTTCCAGATACATCTAATGGTGCAAAAGATGGCGATACAGTTGAACAAGATGTATTAAAATTAAATGCTTATAATGCAGTAAAATACGTTTTAAAAAATTACTCAAATACTTCTTATACATTAAGTAATTATAGTAGTGCAATAAACACAAATAAAACAATTGCTAGTGATGCATCATACTTTAATGAATTAAATGGATTTTATAAGCTAAATGTAACATATGCTAAAAATTATGAATTTATTTCATCATCAGCAAGTGGAATTGAAGTGACTTTATATGATGAATATTTTACTGAAATCCCATTTAATGATTTAGACCCGGCAATTAATAAAGTTCATTTTGTTAAAAATTTAAGTGTAGGGACTTACTATCTAAGAACAAAGTATATTAGCGAAAATAGCACTGGAACAATAAATACGAAAATAATTTCAAGAAATACAGCTTATTTAACAGTTGGAGAAAATGACATATTAATAAATTCTTATAATGGTTTTAGAGATTATAATTTTACAAATCAAAATAAACCAGGATTTTTCAAATTTGCTTTTGTTGGAGAAAAAGAAGATGGCTCATTGATTGTTTATCCTTCTAATGCAATAAAAATCTATAATGATTCAAATAAAACTCAGCTTTTACAAAAGTTTGATTTAGGAGGATATGATAATAGTGCTAGTTTAAAACAAAATGAAGATAATATGTATGTATATTTACCAAGAAGTGGATATTTCTATTTAGATGTTAATTTTAACACAGCAGGCTTGAAATCATTAAAATTAGTTATAACTGAAGCTACAGCTGATAGTTTAAATTTATTTGATTTATCAGAAAATACTAATGAAACTATAAATGTAATTAATGAAAATAAAAAAGGTGATTATTTTAAAGCACTACATTTAAAACAAACAGGTAAGTTTACTGTTAACTTTAACTATTCTGGAATTCAAAGTAATAATATTCTTGTAGTACTAACAAAACAAAATTATAACGAAACTACTAGAGAATATTCATTAGATACAAAGGTTATTGCTTTCCTAAACAAAGATAATCCAACCTATACATATTCGGCTTCATTAGAAGATGGAATGTATTATATTGGCTATTTCAATAAAGCAGATACAAGCACAGTAACAGCAACATTTGAGAGATTAGTTACACAATCAGGCTCTGAAGTTTTAGTGACAGATCCTGTCCAAGGAACACTTTGTGGTAGTCAAATAAATATCATTGAAATGAATCATTTTAATAAAAGTTATAGACAAACATTTATAACAGTAGGCTTTACAAGACTAATATATCCTAATTATAATTATGGAATATCACCATCGAGACTTGATTATGATTGGTATTCAAGTAATACATCTATTGCTACTGTTACAAATTATGGTACAGTTTTAGGAAAAAGTGCTGGTACAGTTAAAATAATGGCAGTGTTAAAGTCAGATCCAAGTAAAGTATACGTAAAAGAATTTACAATTATAAATGATACAGGTACTGAAATCGTTGAAATACATAGCACATATACTGTTAAGTATAGTAGAGATGTCGTAAATGGAAAGTTCCATTTTGATATTGAGAAAATAAATTGTCCATACCCATGGCTTCAAGATTATACATGGAGTCTTAATAATAATTGCCATGGTAATTCAATTGGCGCAAGTATGGATAATTGGGGTGATATTACTATAAATGGTACAGGATGTTTCACATTAACCGGCACATATAATGTAAATAGTAGATATAGAGTAATAATACATTTTGTTATAGAGCCATAATTAACAATTATATAAAACCAAAAAGAGTTAGTAAACTAGTTCATATGCTAGTTTACTAACTCTTTTCTTTTACATAAAGTTCAGGAGGAAATATGCAAATAATAAAAAAGAAAATAGATGAACTTAAACCCGCAAATTATAACCCAAGAAAAAATTTAAAACCTGGGGATAAAGAATATGAAAAACTGAAGAAAAGCATAAAGGAATTTGGTTATGTTGAACCAGTTATTTGGAATGAAAGAACAGGAACAGTTGTAGGTGGACACCAGAGATTAAAAGTGTTAAAAGACTTAGGATATGAAGAAATAGATTGTGTAATAGTAGATTTAGATGAAGCTAAAGAAAAAGCACTAAACATTGCATTAAACAAAATTAGTGGTGAATGGAATAATAATTTACTTGCTGATCTTTTAAAAGAGTTAGATCAAGAAGGTTTTGATGTAACGTTAACAGGCTTTGATTTAGATGAAGCTAAAGAATTATTTGGAAAAGGATCGCTAGAAAATGTTCATGAAGATAATTTTGATGAAGAAAAAGAAATAAACAATATAGAAAACCCAATAACGAAACAAGGAGATTTATGGATATTGGATGATCATAGACTTGTTTGTGGTGATTCAACCAATGATGAATATTATAAACTTGTTCTTGATGGAAAGAAAGCAGATTTAATAGAAACTGATCCCCCATATAATATTGATTATGGTGGAACTATATCAGGAGATGGTAGAGATATTGCCAATGATAATTTATCAGAGGAAGAGTTCTACCATTTTTTATTAGATTTTTATACAGCTAGTTTTGAAAATATAAAAAAGGGTGGACCAATATATGTTTTTCATTCCACTAAGGAAACAGTAAATTTTATAAAAGCAATGAAAGCATCTGGATTTAAATATTCACAAACACTTGTTTGGTTGAAAAATCATTTCACACTAGGCAGGCAAGATTATCAATGGATTCATGAACCAATTTTGTATGGCTGGAAAGAGGGGACAAGTCACTATTTCATAAATGATAGAACTCTTGCATCAGTATTGGAAACAGATCCTGATAACTATAAAAAAATGAATAAAGCTGAATTACTTGAAGTAATTAACAATATTTTAAACATACGAACAAGTGTTATTAAAGATAATAAACCAAATAGATCACCAGAGCATCCTACCATGAAGCCAATTACATTATGTGCAAAATTAATATACAACTCATCACTTGAAGGTGACATTGTACTAGATCCATTTGGTGGAAGTGGTTCAACACTTATTGCTGCAAGTCAAATTAATAGAAAGGCCTGTTTAATTGAACTCGAACCGAAGTATTGCGATGTTATTGTTAAAAGATATAAAGAAAACTATCCAGATGCAAAAATAAAACATATAAGAAATGGTGTAGAAATTTAAAAAACCTTCCCGAAGGAAGGCTTGCCTCTAGCGTTTAGGTGTAATGATAATATTCATTACAAAACTTACACCTAGTGCTGTAATTGCTCATACATCCAAAGCTTGATAGCCTAAAAGAAATAGGAATCAATCTTTTAAAGTATTTGCAAATACAGCAGTTGGAATGGCTTTTTTAAATTTATTCATAAATAACCAACTCCTTTCTGCCGTATAGGCAATAATATTATACACCAAGTATAAGTGTTTGTATAGTAATTTAACTTTTTATATATAAGATGAATTGTAATGGCAAATTATAATCTCAAATGTAACAAAATTAAATTAACAAAATCAATAGAACATTTTGTAATGAAACCTATTTTATTATGTGCAAAATTTATTTATAATTTAAGATACTAAAATAATATAGTTTAGATTCATTTGAAGGAAGTGGTTCGATCTTGATAGCATGTTAATAATTAAATAGAAGAAGCTATAAATTTGAATTAACATCAAAGCAATGTAATGAAATATTTAAAAGTATAAAGAAAATAATCCCACATCCATAGTAAAACACTTAAGAGGTGGGATTAAATTTAGTAACTGGCTTTAGTCCAATTTTGCATTAATGTAATTTTTTACTAATGTTAATATTAAGTTAAAACATAGATTACCATTCTCATTAAATATGAGGATAGTAACATCTAATAATGTATTTATAATAAATTTTATAAATTTTTTCATATAAATTATTCCTTTCTTAAAATTTAAGGCATAAAAATTAGAGTCTATAATTAAGTGTTCTTATAATTTTATTAAAAAAAATTTATAAAATAGTGGAGGTATAAAAATGAGTATATTTAGAAAAAGGGATGGTCCTAAAGAGAAAAGATCAGAACCATCCAAAGAAATGAAAGATTTTATAAGAGGTGTGGATTTAGATAATCAATTAGGTAATTGTAATAGTGGAGTAAATGTAGATGAATTAAGAGCAATGCAAACATCAGCTGTATATGCTTGCGTTAAGATACTAGCAGAAACGATAGCAAGTCTTCCGTTACATTTATATAAAAAAGGTAAAAATGGAAAAAATGAATTTGCTACAGAACATCCATTGTTTGCATGTCTTTATGACATACCAAATGAAGAGATGACAAGTTTTGAGTTTAGAGAAACAATGATGACATCTCTTTTATTATACGGAAACGCATATGCAAGAATAATAAGAAAACGTGGCCATGTAACAGAACTTTGGTATTTAAAACCTGATAGAATGATTGTAGAAAGAGATACATTAACTGGTAAGATAAAATATACATATTCAGATGATATTACTAATAAAACTTTCATATATAAGCCAAGTCAAGTATTTCATATAAAAAGTATGACATTTGATGGAGTTAAAGGAATATCACCTATTGAAGAAGCAAAAGAAGCTGTGGGTCTAAGTCTGGCAACTGAAGAGTATGGAGCTAAGTTCTTTGGAAATGGAGCAAGACCAGGAGGAGTATTAGAACATCCAGGAATATTAAAGGATCCTGAAAAACTAAGAGAAAGTTGGAACAAAGTGTATCAAGGAACAAGAAATTCTCATAAAATTGCAGTGTTAGAAGAAGGCATGAAATATCATACAATTGGAATTGCTCCAGAAGATGCACAATTTTTAGAAACTAGAAAATATCAGTTAAATGAAATATGCAGAATATTTAGAGTGCCACCACATTTAGTTGGTGACTTAGAACATGCAACATTTTCCAATATTGAACATCAATCAATAGAATTCGTTCAACATACAATAAGACCTTGGATAGTGAGATGGGAACAAGAAATTAGCAAATCTTTACTATCAGAAGAAGAAAGAACATTGTATTTTGCAAAATTTAATGTTGATGGTTTGCTTCGTGGTGATTACAAATCAAGAATGGAAGGATATGCAGTAGGAAGACAAAATGGATGGTTGTCAATTAACGATATAAGAAAACTTGAAGATATGCCATTAGTAGATAAGAATCTTGGAGGAGATGATTATTTAGTAAATGGTAATATGATTCCTGCAAGTGTAATAAAACAAAAGGAGGAAGATAAGGATGAATCCTAAAAAAGAAATAAGAATGCTTCCTTTAAATGAATTAAGAGTAAGCGAACAAGGTAATGAAATAATAGAAGGTCATGCAGCAGTCTTTAACTCATGGAGTGAGATGCTGGGTGGCCTTTTTCCATTTAAAGAAATTGTTAGAAAGGATGCATTCAAAGAAACAATTCAAAATGATGATATAAGGGCATTATTCAATCATGATCCAAATTATGTGCTTGGAAGAAATAAATCAAATACATTATATCTTGAAGAAGATGAAGTTGGATTAAGAGTGAAAATAACACCACCAAATACCACATATGCAAAAGATTTAGTTGAAAGTATAAAACGTGGAGATGTATCACAAATGTCAATAGGTTTTATTGTGCTTGATGATTCTTGGGGTACAGTAGATGGTGTTGATACTAGAGAAATTAAAAAAGTAAAATTATTTGATGTAAGTCCAGTTACTTTTCCAGCATATCAAGAAACTGATGTTGGAATACGTGGATTGGAAGAATATCAAAAATATAAAAATAGTAAAGAAAACAAAAATCAAAAACAATTAGAAAAACAAAAACAAAGTTTTCTAAAAGCAAAGTTTAAAAATATATAGGAGGAATTAAACTTATGACAATGAAGAAAGTTCTTGAAATGAGAGCAAAAAGAGAAAATGCAAGGTTAAAAGCGATGGAAATTCTGAATAAAGTTGAAAAAGAAGACAGATTTTTATCTTCAGAAGAACAAAAAGAAATTGATAAATATGAAGAGGAAATTCGTTCATGGGATGCATCAATTGAAAGAGCAGAAAGAATGATTGCTATGGAACCTGATGAAATAGAAGAAAAACCAGAGGTAAAAACAGCACCAAAGAATGAAGAAAGAAAATTTAAAACTTTTGGAGAACAATTAATGGCTGCATATCGTGCATCAATGCCTGGTGGTCAAGTTGATAATAGATTAACAACAAGAGCAGCAAGTGGTTTAAATGAATCAAATCCGAGTGATGGTGGTTTTTTAGTTCAACAGGACTTTGTATCTGAATTATTAAAAAGAACATATGAAACGGGTATTCTTGCAAGTAAGGTCAAAAAGATTCCTATTTCAACTTCAGCAAATGGATTAAAGATTAATGCTGTTGATGAAGATAGTCGTGCAAATGGCTCAAGATTTGGAGGAGTTCAAACATACTGGGAAGGTGAAGCAGATAAACTTGCTGGAACAAAACCAAAGTTTAGAGTTTTAGAATTATCACTTAAAAAATTAACAGGCTTATGTTATGCAACTGATGAATTACTTCAAGATACAGCTGCATTAGAATCTGTTATAAGACAAGCATTTGCAGAAGAGTTTGGATTCAAAATTGATGATGCTATTTTAACTGGTACAGGAGCAGGTGAGCCATTAGGTATTTTAAATTCTTCTTCATTAGTAACAGTTGCAAAAGAATCTAATCAAGCAGAAAAAATTACAGTTGAAAATTTAATTAAAATGTGGAATAGAGTATGGAGTAGATCAAGAAACAATGCTGTGTGGTTTATTAATCAAGAAATAGAACCATATTTATATACATTAAAGATTGGTACAACTCCAGTTTATGTTCCAGCAGGAGGCTTATCAGAAAAGCCATATGGAACATTGTTTGGTAGACCAGTTATACCACTTGAACAATGTAGTGCATTAGGAGAAGTTGGTGATATTATTTTAGCGGATTTAAATCAATATTTATTAATTGACAAAGGTGGTATTAATGCACAAAGTTCGATTCATGTAAGATTCTTATATGATGAAAATGTATTTAGATTTATTTATCGTGTAGATGGACAACCAATTTGGAATAAGCCACTTACCCCATATAAAGGTACAGCTACACAGTCACCATTTGTAGCATTAGCAAAAAGAAATTAAGGAGGTATAAAACAATGTCAAAAACATTAACCAAATATAAAGTAGTAAAAGAACTTGGAACAATATTTGCAAGTGATGTAACAACTGAATATGTGCCACTTACAAATGATAAGAATGTTGAATTTATCGTTGCAACAGGAGTTGGGACATCTGCAAAAACTAAATTCCAGGTTTTAGCAAAATTAAATAGTGATGGAAGTGAGATTTCAATTCCGTATAAAGAAAAAATTGGACAAACAACATATAACTATGTAGATAGCACAGGAAAAGAATTTGAAATAGGTGGAGAAGCAGGCAATACTGCTTTTATAGTAATTAGTGTTGATAGTTCTATACTAAAAGGAATATATGACCGAGTAGCATTAAACATTAAAGGAGTGACTTCATCAACAATTCCAGGTGTTATAATTGCAGCAACATTTGATCCAAGATATTCAGAATAGGAGAAATAAAGATGGGTGTATTACTTACATTAAATGAAACAAAACATTATTTACGTGTTGATAATGATGAAGATGATGCACTCATCTCTTCTTTAATTATCACATCAAGAATTTTAACAGAAGAAATAATAAGATGTAATTTAGATGAATTTGAAATGTTACCAGATTTAATTAAGCAATCAATGTTAATAATTATTGGAACATTATATGAAGAAAGACAAGTCGAAAAAAATGATAAAGAAGGACTTGCGTTAGATGAAACACTTGATTTAGTAAAAAAAATGTTATTCATGTACAGAAAGGAAAAATTCTGATGAGAATAGGAAAACTAAATAGAAGAATTGATATTTTAGAATTTGTTGTTACGCGAAATGAATATGGTGAAGAAGTTGGTACATGGACAAAAAAAGAAAGTGTTTGGGCAAAAATAGAACCAATAAGTGGAACAGAATATTTTAAATCACAAAAGCCTGTTGCAGAGAATACAACAACTATAACCATTAGATACAATAAAAATATTAGTGTGTTAAATAGAATAAAATATCAGAATAAAATATATGAGATAATTGGAGTATCAGATGATGAAACACTTCATACAACAACGATTTTAAATTGCAAGGAGAAAGTTGCATATGGGGTATAGTGCTAAACAAAAGAAAGTTAAAGTAAATCTTGAAGGAAAAGAAAAGATAGTTAAAAGATTGAAACAAATGGGCGAAGCAGCAGGAAATGTGTTAATAGAAAGTGCTATGGCAGGGGGAAAGATAGCTTTAGAGGATGCCAAAAGAAATTGTCCAGTTGATACAGGAGCATTAAAGAATAGTTTGAAACTTAGTAAAGATAAACAAACAAAGAAAAAAGCTACTGTTAAGGTTGATTATGATAAAGATATTAAATATGGAACATTTGTTGAACTTGGAGTTCGAGGAAGAGAGGCCAATCCTTTTTTAAGAAATGCGGTTGATAGTAATCAAAAAAATATTAATGAAGAAATAGCAGAAAACGTTGCAAAAGCAGTAGGAGGAAAAATGTAAATGGATATATTAATTGGCTTATATAATCATTTATCAAATGATGAAAAAATTAAAAAAATAGTAGGTAATAAAATATATCCAGTGATATTACCTCAAAATATAGTACTACCTGCAATTGTATATTCATCAGTATTAGCTAACTATGACTCAGCTCTTCAAGGAGATACAGGCTTTGTTAGGCAAACTATTCAAATAGTATCACATGCAAAAACATATAAAGAAGCACGTGAACTATCAAGATTAATTAAAAAAATAATCCAAAACTTACATGGTAACATGGGTGGAGTTTTTATTGAAGCAGTATTTATTAAAACAGATTATGAATTAAACACAAATACATCACTAAAATTTGATACTGAAGAGTATATGTGTTCAATTGAATTTGAATTTTATTATATTGAAAATAAGGAGGTAAAATAAAATGGCGATAGCTGGTAAAAATGGTAAAGTCATAATTGGTGATGAAACAAATAAAGTAATAGGATTGAAAAGTTGGAGTTTAGAGTTATCTCTTGATACACTTGAAACAACAGCTTTAGGAGATGATTGGAAAAAATATATAACTGGTTTAAAAGAATGGACAGCATCATGTGAAGGAGATTATGAAGTAACAACTAAAGATTCAACACAGGAAACTTTACAAACAGCATTTTTAAATGGTACATCGGTAACATTAAAATTGTATGTTGATGATAAAAATTATTACAACGGCGAAGCAATTATTAATAGTTTATCAGTAGAAGATCCAGTTGATGATGTTGTTAGTATTTCACTTGAATTCACAGGTAATGGTGTTTTATCATTTACGAAAGGAGCATAAATTAAATGAAACACGGAATAACAATAAATTTAGATAAACCAAGAACATTAAGATATGGTATCAATGCTCTTGCAAAAATTGAAGATTTAACAAATAAACCATTAGTTAAACTTGATTTAAAAAATGTTGGTATTAAGGATTTGTTAATTATTACTTATGCAGGGTTATGTCATGAAGATAGTAATTTAACAATTGAAAAAGTTGGTGATATTATTGATGAATATTCAAGTCTAGGAAAAATTGCAGAAAAAGTTGGCGAAGCATTAACATTAGCATTTGGAAAAGAAGATAAATCAAGTAAGGGGGAATAGATGCCGCCTCTTTTAATTTATTTGCTTTTTGTGAAAAACTAGTAATTAATCTTAATATAGATCCAGTAACGATAGGATTATACACACCATATGAGTTATCACTTATTGGAAAACAACGAGAAAAGTTAAGAAGAGAACAATTTGAAAATGATATTTGTCTTGCTTGGCATATAGAAGCATTTGCTAGACAAAAAAGGCTTCCTAAACTTGAAAAAATATTAAAAGATGTAAGAAAAGAAAAAACTAGTATAAGCAAAAGTGATGCCATATTGAAAATGATGGCGGCAGAAAAAGGAGTAATAATAAAATAGGAGGAATTTATGGCAATTATTAGAAACTTAGTAGTTAAGATATCAGCTGATATTTCCTCACTATCAAAAGGATTAGATAAGGCAGCTAGTGATTTAGGTAAGATGTCTAAATCATTAACAAAAGTTGGAACTAAATTATCAGCAACAGTAACAGCTCCAATTGTAGCGCTTGGAACAGCAGTAGTAAAAACTTCATCAGAGTTTGAACAATCGATGGCAAATGCCGCATCAGTAGCAGGAGCAACAGGAGAAGATTTTGAAAGAATGACAGCTCTTGCTCGTGAAATGGGTGCAAAAACAGTATTTAGTGCAAGTGATGCAGCTGATGCATTGTACTACATGGCATCTGCAGGATATAAAGTAGACCAAATGGCTGATTCAATTGAAGCAACACTTAATCTTGCTTCAGCAACACAATATGGGTTAGCCGATACTACAGACATAGTTATAGCTACATTAAATCAATTTGGTTTAGAAGCAAGTAGCGCTGAAAGAGTAACAAATGTTTTTGCTAGCGCCATAGGTAATTCAATGGCATCAATGGATAAGCTAGCAAATTCAATGGGCTATGTTGGACCTGTTGCCAATAGTTTGGGTTATGAAATTGAGGAAACAGTTGGAGCATTATCGATTTTATATAATGCAGGTTATGATGGTTCAACAGCAGGAACAACCTTAAGACAAGCACTAGTAAGTTTAATGAATCCAACTTCATCAGCGTTAGCAGTTTTTGAAGAACTTGGATTATCAGTAGATGAATTAAATCCATCAACAAATGACTTTGCGGATATTGTTAATAGACTAGGTGAAGCTGGAATGACAACCTCACAAGCAATGGAAGTGTTTGGAGCAAGAGGTGGACCAGGAATGTTAGCATTAATGAGTAAAGGTGGTGATGCTATTAAAGAAATGACAGCATCAATTACCGGAACATCTAAAGCAACAGATATGGCAGCAATACAACTTGATACTCTAACTGGTCAGTATAAAATACTAAAATCAGAAATTGAAGAAATAGCAATATCTTTTGGCGATGTTTTAATTCCGATAATTAGACAATTTATATCTAAGTACATATCTCCACTTACTTCAAAACTAATGAAACTTGGAAACGAAGAAAAAAGTCACATCGTAAAAATTGCAATGATTGCAGCTGCAATAGGACCTTTAACTCTTGGACTAGGTAAACTATTTGGAGTTTTATCAAATATAGTAAAAATAATTCCAATGATATTTTCAAAGACAGGTTTGGTAATTGGAATACTTACTCTCGTTGGAACAAGTCTAACTTATTTATATAAAACAAATGATGAATTTAAGACAAATGTTTCAAATGTATTCAGTACAATTAAAAATAAAGTTTTAGGAGTATTAAATACTATTAAAGCCTGGTGGGATAAAAATGGTGAAAGTATAAAAAAAGGAATTGGAAAAGTACTTGGTTTTGTAGCTAAATTAGTTCTTTTGTCATTTAAACAAATTTATGATATTGCAAAAATGGTATGGCCATATGTTAAAAAAGTAGTAACTGATGCTATTAAAGGAATATCAAAATTTTGGAATAAATATGGTGAGAATATAAAAAAGGTTATTATAGCCGCAATGAATAAAATTGGAGATATCGTAAAACTTATAACAAATCAAACTATAGCCTTTTTTAAATTAGTCCTTCCAAAAATAAAAACTATGATTAAAGATATAATAGGTGGAATTAGAAATTTAATAAATAAAGATGGATCTAAAATAAAAGCGGTTATTACTAAACTTGTTAATTTTATTGTGACAATTATAAAAAGATTATTGCAAGTAATGTCAAAGGCAACTGCAAGGCTAATTGAAAGTTTATCACCAGTGTGGGAAAAGTTGAAAAAGATGTTTTCTACATTATGGGAAACAATAAAAAAACTGTATGAAACTTTCAAACCTTTATTTGATGCTCTAGGCGTAATACTACTCACATTATTTAGCATAATAGGTGGTGTAATTGATGGAACTATTTCAATGTTAGGACCACTTTTAGAATCAGTGATAAGTGTGGTTAGTGCAATTTTGGAGATTATTATGGCATTATGTTCACTGTTACAAGGAGACTTTAGTGGAGCATGGGAACATTTGCAAAATGCAGGAAGTAACGCATGGGAAGCATTAAAGAATTTAGGACTTGCATTTTATGAATTCTTCAAAGGATTTGTAGAAGGATTTAAAACAGTTATGGGTTCACTATTTGATAAAATTGTAGTAATGGTAAAAGACTGTAATGAAAAAATTGCTTCATTCTTTATTAGTTTGTTTGAAGGAATTAAAAGTACAGTTTCAAACATTTGGAATGCTGTAGTAAATCTATTTACAGGAATTAAAGATTATATTTCAGGAATTATTAGCGATGCATTTAATTGGGGTAAAAACTTAATTCAAAATATTGCAGATGGAATAAAGAATGCATGGAACAGTGTCGTTGACGGAGTGAAAAGCGTAGGACAATCAATTAAGGATTTTTTAGGATTTGGTTCGCCAACAAAAAAAGGTCCAGGACACACTGCAGACGAGTGGATACCTAACCTTATGAATATGATGGCAAATGACATGTATCAAAATATGCCGTTAATCGAAAATGCAGCTTTATCTCTTGCTTCTACATTAAACGTCGTCCCTTTAAATAAAAGTGTGGTTGGAAGTGGTACAAGTCCTTTTGGTGATTTAATAAATGGATTATTTAAGCTAAATAGTACTAATTCTGGAATGAAGTTTAATGATCAAAAAGAAATAGTATTAGAACTAGATGGAGTAACACTTGCAAGATTAATGATGCCAAAACTAACTAAGGAATATAAAAGACATGGCATAGTTTTAAGGGAGAAGACAATATGATATTCTTTAAAATAAATGGAAAGGAAATTTCATCACCCAAAGATATAGAATATTCTTACGAAATCTTAGATAAAACAGAACGAACTATAAGTGGAATAATGGTGATTGATGAAATAGGAAAAAAGAAAATCATTAATGTTACCTGGGATTATTTAAAACAAAAAGATATGAAAATATTAAAAGAAGAACTTATGAAAAATGGTTTTACAACAATAAGCTATAGAGAAAGTACAAATGGAGACTTAACTACATTAACAACTAGAGCTGGTGATTTTTCATATTCTCCAACATATGATTGGGTTAATGATTTAATTATATGGAAGAACGTAAGTATAACCTTTGAGGAGAGATAAAATGAGTTATAGTGATAATCCTAGAAAAGTTTATGGAAAAGTTGAAATTATTTATTCTGACAGTGATACAGAACAAGTTGAAGGAGTAGATGTTATAGACAATTCTTTAATAAGTCATCCTGATGAAGTGTATAAATCATATATGGTGCCAAGTGTTAAGAGTTGCACAATGGATGGTAATTCAATTCTTGATGGAACATATCAAATGATGGATGATAAGTCAGTTATTGGTTGGTGGGGTAAAGAGTTATCAAAAGAAGACAATACATTTATTACTCCACAGACATTAACTTTGAAATTTAAAAAGAGGGCAATAGTATCATGGCTTATTATTGGAGATAGTTTATTAAATCAATATCCTGTAGATTTTGTATTAGAGTTTATTAGTGATGAAACAGTGATATCAAAAGAAATTGTAACTAAAAATACTTTGGTGCAATACAAGATTTATAAAACTCTTGAAAATATAACTAGCATTAAAATAACAATTACCAAGTGGAGTAATAGTAATGCATGTGTTAAACTTTTAAGGTTTTATGATAGTCTTGCAGAAACATATGATGAATCATGTATTAAATCATTTGAAGTAATGGAAGAAATGTGTTCGGAAGATGCTAGTTATAATATTAATTCTGACTCTATGAATATTCTCTTATATAATAAGGACGGGAAGTTCACAAAAGGGTATTTAAAGAATTTACTTGTATTAGACAGAAAAGTAAGACCATTCATTGGTATAGAAAAAAATGGAATAATCGAATACACATCTCTTGGTACATTTTATTCAGAAGAATGGAAGGTAGAAGATGATGGAAGATGGCTTAAATGTACTGCTGTAGATAAACTATTACGTTTGCAAAATAAAACATATCTGGGATTTACTATTGATTTTGGAGTTAGTCTTTATTATATTGCCGAAAATATTTTGAAAAAAGCAGGTATAACGAAATATGAAATATCGCCACTTTTATTAGAAATTAAAGTAGGGGATGTTTTTATGGAGAAAATGTCTGTTTGGGATGCTTTACAAGAAATAGCTAACACAGGCCTTTGTTTTATCTATATTGATAGAAATGATAAATTAATGATTGTATCTGATTTTGATGAAAAAGAATTATCAAACATTGAACTTTCAAAAGATAATATGTTTTCATATACTTCAAATATTTCTTTGACTGAATTTGCTAATAGAATAATAGTTGAATATGCTGAAGTAGTTATAAGTGAAGATATAACAGAAGCATTAAATACAAGCATTACAATTAATGCTAATGAAGAAATAGAATTAATGATAGATTACGCTAGTGAAGTTGCAGCAGCTGCTCCTGTAGTTAATAATGCTAATATTGATATTATAAGTTTTGATAGTGGAACTAATGCTTGTAAGATTAAATTAAAAAACAAAACCGATACAACTGAAACAGCAAACCTTATAATAACTGGTCCAGCAATAGATATAACATATAAATCAATCTATGTACAAGATGATGAAAGTGTCAGAGATTTTGGTGTGTTTGAATATTCACATCCAACATGTAAATTCTTGCAATCTAAAAATGATGCGTTAAGAATTGCGAACCATTTACTTAAAAAATTAAAAGCAGGTGAAGGAACGGTTACATCAATATGGAGAGGAAATCCTGAATTAGAACTTGGAAAAATTTATAATTGTGATAAAGGACCAGGTGAAGAAAACACCTTAATATGTGAATCAAATAAAATATCATATGATGGTAGTCTAAGAGAAGAAACTCGTGGAAGAAAAAAATCATAAGGAGGTAGTATATGCCAAATTGGACAGAACCTAAAACAGATTACGTAGCAGGAGATCAAGTAACACCAAAAATATTTAATGACTTAGGTGAAAATGAAAAATATTTATATGAGATAAGTTGCAAAATAGAAAAGAAAACATTAGCAAGTGTTAGTGTAACAATTTCTAATATTGTATTTATAGAGGAGTAATAAATTTTATGGCATTCAGACCAAATATAAAAAACAAAGACGGAACACTTACAGATTTACCAATTGCTGCCGAAACAGCAGTGAGATTAAAATATAAGGCTACTATTACGGTAACAGGAGTAACTGCAACACCACAAGATTTTGACGGAACTGGAAATGTTGAAATACCAATTACAAAAATACCTGGTAAATTATTAACAGGAACTACCTCGATTCCAACAACAGGTAGTGCAGGAAGTGCTGCAATTTTAAATGGTAGTTGGACAGAATTAGTTCCTGGAACAACAAATCTTCCATATGGAATATATTTATTTAAAGTTGAAATTCTAGATGATGCATCTCACATTGGCGGATATTCCACAACATTTGTCGATGTTTTAGGAATGGATAAAACTTCAAGTACTGAATATGAAGCAAGAGGCTATGAAGCTCCTAGTGGTCCAAACCATTATTACGTTGCAAATGATGCAGAAGCAAGATGGTATAGAAGTGCTAGATTAAAAGTAACATATTATGCAAACACTACATTTAGAGTGGACCTATTTGTAAGTAGTAGTGGAGTATATTCTACAAGTAATATAACTGGTGAATTTAATATTGCAGATACTCTAGCATCAAACAAAGAAGGAATTAGTTATAAAATTAAATATAAACGAATTTTTTAGGAGGAAATATGGTAGCAATTATAATTAGTATTTTAGGAAGTATAATTAGTGGAATGGTACTTTTCTTTTTGAAATCATATTTTACAAAGCAAGAAGCAAAAGAAAAAGAACGAGAAAAGAGAAAAGCCAAAGAGAATATATTAATTTTAAAATCAATTGATGCGATAGGAAAATTAACTTACGCTAATGCTATTGCAATAAGGGATGGAAGAACTAATGGCGAATTAAAAGAAGCACTTTCTGAATATCATGAGGTAAGAGAAGATTTATATGAATATTTACTAGAACAAAATTCAAAAAAGTGAATATATTGCTAGACTTAATTAAGTGTTGTGGTATACTTTCTGTTACAAAAAAGAAAGGACCAAAGTATATGCAAGACTACGATATTAAACAATTTAATGATGATGCTGTAAAAGAAAGATTTCAAGAAATGATTATTAGACTTTATATCATTCATAGATTGAGATGGTCAGTTGGTGATATGTTTAATACTGATAAAGATAATGACTTTTACATAGAAGCACAAGAATTATTAGGAGAACTTGAAATAAACATATGGGGATATATCCTAATAGGAAAAACAATTAATGAGGGCTAGAAACTAGTCCTTTTTATTTTACGGGAGGATCGTTTTATGAGAATAGCAGAACAATCTCCAAGAATGTGTAAAGATGGAAGTATAAGGTGGTATCATGGAGATACCTTTGTTTTGACTTTCGAATTTAATATACAAGATGACGAAGGAAATCCTATAGAATTTAAAAAAACTGATAAAATAGAAATATTTTTAGTTAACTATAAGAGTGAACGTGTAGCAAAATTTGAAGCCATTGCTACAGGAACTTTACAAATGTATGTTGATGAAGAATTATCAGAAAAGTTGGTTGAAGGTGTTTATTCACTTGATGCTAGATTTAATGGTGAATTTATTACAACCTTAATGAAGAAAAATAAGGTAGTGGTAGAATAATGAAAATTATTTATAATATAAGATTACCAGTAAACAAGGTGATAACCACAGACATAATGGTAATGTCTAAGGGAATAACTGACCATGCAAAACTAGATAATTTAGATTATGAATCGTGTGGACATACAGGATTTGCTTCTAGCGAAGATTTAAAGAGTTATGCACAAAAAGATGATATGCCAATATGCATGACAATTGAAGACATTGAAAACATATTAAACGGAGGAGAATAAAATGTCAAAGAAATTTTTAGACCAAACAGGATTAACCTATTTATGGACAAAATTAAAAACTTTACTTGGAGGAAAACAAGATAAGGTAACAGGTAAAGGATTATCAACAAATGATTTTAGTAATACTTACAAAACTAAACTTGATGGAATAGAAACAGGTGCAAATAAAACAACAGTTGATAGTGCCCTAAGTGCATCATCAACTAATCCAGTACAAAATAAAATAATTAATACTGCACTTGAAAATAAAGTTGATAAGATAAGCGGTAAAGGGTTATCAGCAAATGATTTTACAGATACATTAAAAACAAAACTAGATGGAATAGCTAGTGGAGCAAACAAAACAGTAGTTGATGCGTCACTTAGTGCAACATCTACAAATCCAGTACAAAACAAAGTAATCAATACAGCACTTGGAAATAAAGTCGATAAGGTGAGTGGTAAAGGGTTATCAGCAAATGATTTTACTACAGAACTTAAAACTAAGTTAGAAGGAATAGAAGCAGGTGCTGAGAAAAATTATATTGTTTACAATGGAGCAAGAGGATACACAGAAGAAGAATTAATTGGTCATCTTGTTTCAATTTATTCCGAATTAAATAATTCAGAAAAAATAATTGTATCTATAACAAATACTTCAGGAGGTTCTTCAGAAAATATAAACTATGTATACTTATTTGAAAAGAGCGATTATAGCGATTTTGAAACAAATAAAACTACATACAAGTTTAAATTATATGATACTAATTATAATATTTACACTGCATCAATAACAAATCTTTCAACTAATACTTATACATATGAAGTAGAAAATCTACTTAATAACAAAGTAGATAAAGTTAGTGGAAAAGGACTTTCAACAAATGATTTTACAACAGCCTTAAAAGAAAAACTAGAAGGAATTACAGCTGGAGCAACTAACATAACTGTTGATACAACTCTTAGTTCAACCTCTACTAATCCAGTACAAAATAAAATAATTAATGCAGCACTTGGAAATAAGGTTGATAAGGTTAGCGGTAAAGGACTTTCAACAAATGATTTTACAACAGCTTTAAAAGAAAAATTGGAAAACCAAGCCAATGATCCATATAGTACTTTTGTTGAAGGGGTAATTGTAGAGTATGATGGTGAAGTAATTCTAGAATCAACGAAAGCAACAAGTCATGCAAAAATAGATCTAAGTACCTTTGCTAAGAAAAGTGACGTTGCAGGTATATATAAAATAAAGGGAACTAAAACCTTTGCTAATTTACCAGCAGTGGCAGAAACAAATGAAGGCGATGTATATAATGTTAGTGATGCTTTTACTACAACATCCAAATTTGTTGAAGGACAAGGAAAAGGATATCCAGCTGGAACCAATGTAGTTTGTGTTAATAGTGATGGAGTAAAACTATGGGATGTATTAAGTGGCTTTATTGATTTAAGTGGTTATCAAAAAACATCAGATTTAGTAGCAATCACAAATACGGAGATTGATACAATTTTAGCATCATAAGAGGTGCTATATGGCTAAAAGTTATTTAGATAAGACAGGACTTGAAAGAGTGTGGAGTAAAATCAAAACACTACTTTCAGGTAAAGTCGATAAAATAAGTGGAAAAGGTCTATCTACTAATGATTACACTCAAGATGAAAAAACAAAAGTGTCAACTGCCTATTCTAATAATCATACACATGAGAACAAATCAGTACTAGATACTATTACGGATGCAAAAGTAAGAGAGTGGGATGATGCTGCAAGAGCAAGTGGAATGGTACAAAACGTTGGTCATTTGTCAATTGAGTGTAATAGTTGGCATAGTCTATCAGTATCAGGATATAATCATGCAAGATTAATTTGCATAGATGTTGGAGGAAGTTCTGCAACAGCATTAAAAGTTAGAGCTAATAGTTCAACAGGAGCAACAGTAATTAATTTAGCTTCTAATCATATTAAGCAAGGATTTATAATTGAAAAATATAATAATTATGTTATTTTTAAGTCAGCAGATGGAAGTGTATTTGGAAAGGCATATGTTTCAACAACAAAGTTATATTTTTATTTAGAAGCAGAAAATTCATCTGATTATGTTGATTTAGTATTTGCTATGGAGAGGTAACATGAGATATATGATAGGTTCCACGCTATTAGGAATAGAAAATAATAAAGATGTTGATATGATAGAATTAGATGATACAGTCTTTTATAAAAGAGAAGTGAAGGAAGGTATAGATTTAATTAAAACTTCAAGAAAAAGATTAAAGGAATTAATGCAGTTTAAAGCTGATTATAATAATAATTATTGGTTTTTATTAGTTAATTATCAACTGGATACAAAAATTATAGGTGAAAACTTTCCGATTAAATATAGCATTTTAGAGTATAAGACGGATTTAATAAAATTACTAGAAATGATAATAAAGGATAAATTGTGTAACTTTAACCCATTAATTACAATCGATGGAAAGTATTGTACAAAAAAAATTTATCATATCGCATATAATTTATTTATTTTATACAATAATGATGTAAAACTAACAATAGATCAACATGAAGTTATTCAAAGAATTCATGATGGTGATATGCCAATTGAATATTTAGAATATTTAAAAGAATTATTACAAAAAGTAAAGGAGGCAAATAAATGAATAATTATTTAGAAATATTAAGTGTACCAGCAATAGCAGCAATAGTATATTGGTTAATTGAAATTATAAAATATGCTGTAGGAAGTAGTGAAAAGTTTAAAAGATTTATTCCACTAATTTCTTGTTTAATAGGAGTTATACTTGGTATAATTTCATATTATTTTGTACCAGAAATCATTCCAGCAAAAAATATATTTGTGGCTATTGTAATTGGTGCAGCAAGTGGTTTAACTGCAACAGGAACGAATCAGATTGTTAAACAATTAAAGAAAGGTGATGAAAGTGGCAAGTAAAGAAATAAGACTTGCTCTTTCTTTTGCTTTAATTGATAGACTATGGGAAAAAGGACTTATAACAGATGATGAAAAGAAAAAAATAAAAGAAAGAGAAAAAATTAAAATTTTATCAACAAAAGACTAGATATTAATTCATATTTGCGGTATTGTTTTGGTACAATCAACTCCGTAAATGAGTTAGGTGTATAAAACAAGGAGGTACATATGGAAAAAGCCGTAGCCTATATAAGGGTTTCTACAAAAAGTGATTCTCAGCTTCATAGTTATGAATATCAACTAGAATATTGGAAAAACAAAATTGAAAGTGAGGATAACAAAATCTTGGTTAGCGTATATCAAGATTATGGAATAAGTGGTAGATCAATACATAAGCGCCCACAATTATTAAAGCTATTAGAAGATGCTAAAAAACATGAGTTTAGTATTGTGTATACTAAATCAGTATCACGATTTGCAAGAAACACAACAGAACTTCTCGAAATGGTTAGAACATTAAGAGAAGAGAATGTAAAAGTAATATTTGAAAAGGAAAATATAGATACATTTGATCCAAGTGCAGAATTGTATTTGACAATAGCTGCAAGTGTTGCTGAAAATGATTTAAAAATATATTCAGAAAATCAAAGATGGTCATATAAAGAACGTTTTAAAAAAGGGTATATTTGGGCTAACAAAATGTTAGGCTACAGAATGAATAATGAAACTAATACTTTAGAAGTAGTTGAAGACGAAGCAAAAATAGTAAAGAAAATATTTGAACTATACATAAGTGGTTATGGAATAACAAAAATATGCAAAATACTTCAATCGGAGAACTTGATTAATACAAAAGGTACAATGACTTGGAGCAAATCAGCGATTAGATACATAATATCCAATGAAAAGTATAAAGGCTGTTCATTAAATCAAAAGTCAGTTTATGTAAACGGGATTAAGCAACTTAACAAAGGATATGAAAAACAGTATTATATTGAAGATAGTCATAAAGCAATTATTTCTAAAGAAGTATTTGATAAAGTGCAAAAAATAATATATGAGAGGGCATCCAAAAACCAATTGGGAAGAGGAATAATACCTCCATATCCATTTACGGGCAAAATATATTGTGGAATATGCGGTCATAAATATCATCATAGATTTAATAATACTAATAAATCTTGGCGAGTAGCCATATGGTCATGTAAAAATAAACAAGATAATGGAAAGATAGTATGTGCTTCAACTGATATAAAAGAAACAGTACTAAAGGAAAAATTTATTGAAGCCTATAATGAGTTTATTACAACAAATAGATTTACAAGTGAAGAACAAGTATTACAAGATAAAGTAAAAATATTAATAGAAGAAGAAACAGAATTAAAGAAACTAAAAATCAATAGGATGATAGAAAATATTGACTATGACGAAGAAATTAAAGAAATACATCAAGAAATAGAAGAAATAAACAATGCATTGTTAAAGTATTCATTAAAGAATATAACTAAAAAAGATTTGCAAACTATCTCCATATTTGATGAAGATAAAGTAGATAAATTCATAAATAAGGTGATAATTACAAGATATAAAGTCAAATTTATATTCATCAATGGAATAGAAATCGAAAAAGAATATTCAAATGGGCAGTCTGGAAATAAGAAAGGCTGGAATTTAAATAAACAAAGAAAGGAGCAAAATTAATGTCAACACCACAAAGAGTTGTAAGAGAAATACCTGCACTATATCGTGGCAATATGAGTAAAGTAACAGAAAAAGAAAATGTCACATATTATGCCAGAGTTTCAACAGATCATGATGAGCAAGAAGAATCGTATGAAAGACAGCGTTCACACTTTGAGCAGTTAATAAAAGCACACCCCGAATGGAATTATGTTGAGGGATATGCGGATCAAGGAATTACTGGTACAAAAGCAGAACTTAGACCAGAATTTATGAGAATGATAAATGATTGTAGAGCTGGGAAGATAAATAAAATACTTGTAAAATCAATATCAAGATTTGCAAGGAATACAGTTGATACACTTAAGTATGTTAGAGAATTAAAAGAACTAGGGATTAGTGTATTCTTTGAAACACAAGGTATTGACACAATGACTCCAAATGGTGAAGTATTAATTACTATTCTTGCTGCTATAGCAGAACAAGAGTCTAGAACAATATCTACTAATATTAAGTGGTCGTATAAAAAAAGATTTCAAGATGGTAAAGTAATAATATCTGCAGGAATGATTGGATATAAAAAAGAGGGATATTCATATGTAATTGTAGAAAATGAAGCAAAACTTGTTAAACGAATATTTCTAGAGTATATATCAGGAAAGACAATTAGACAAATAGCAGATGGTTTAAATGCAGATGGATTTAAGACAAAACGGAATACAAAATGGAAACCATCTGGAATTCAAAGCATTTTAGCAAATGAAAAATATACAGGAAATGCATATTTAGGTAAAACTTTTAAGCAAGATGTATTAAGTAAAACAAGGGTTAAAAATATAGGACAAGGAAATATGTATTATGTGGAAAATAGTCATCCAGCAATAATTAGCCAAGAAACCTTTGACCTAGTTCAAAAAGAAAGAGAAAAAAGAAATGAAGTTAGATCATCTTCAAAAACTGGTAAAGGTAGATATAGTTCAAAATATCCATTAAGTGGTATGTTGATTTGTGGGAACTGCGGAAGTAACTTTAGAAGATATGGAAGAAACTTGGCAAACGGAGAATATGTTCCAACTTGGATTTGTACAAAACATCAAAAAAATAGAAAAGATTGTGAGATGAAACCATTAAAGGAAGCAAATATTTTAGAAACATATAAAATGGTTATTGAAGAAAATGTAGGAACAATTAAAAGCGTTGTCGAATCGCTTAAAAATTCTATTGATGAAGAATTAGCGACAATAAATAATGATAATTTAATTCAAATTGAAGAAATGCTAAATATTGAACGTAAGAAAATAATGAATTTATTTAAAGCAAAAAAAGAAAAAAAGATTACTGTAGAAGAATATAATCAAGAATACAGCACGTTAAGTCAAATAGTAAAAAAATTAGAACAAGAAGAACTGTATCAAAAAGGTAAACAATTGAAAACGGAAATTAAAAATGAGAATATAAAAGAAATTAAAACCTTATTAGATGATGATAAAGTCGATATTACAGACGCAGCGCTAATGAAAAAACTTTTAGAATACATAAAAGTGATTAATAATCATACAATAGAATTTGTATTCACATGTGGAATAACTGTAACAAAAACAATATAGCCTAGTAGAAATAAAAAATCTACTAGGCATTATTTTGCTATAAAAAAGACTTTTTGTACGAGACGTTTTGTGTATCAAAATTAAAAAAAGACTTTTTGTACGAGACGTTTTGTTCATAAGTTTAATAAATTGAAATATTTATTTTAAAGAAAATAAACATTTAGTATATGAAAAGCGTTGACTTATACCAAATGTTTCATAAAAAAGACTTTTTGTATTAAAAAAAGTTAAAAATAAACATTTAGTATGACACACACATTAAAGTCGGTCAAAAAGCCTTTTGTAGACTTTTAAAAAATAAGCTATTTTCGCAAAAATTCATAGTTTGCTATGATGAAATGCTGAAAATAGCTCTTTTTTTATTCAAAAAGTGTAGAGCTGTACAAAGGAGTTGAACCTCCTTTTTTTACGGCTAGAGTGGGGAGTTGAACTAATTTCAAATTTTAAGAACAAGGGGATTTGAATATTAGTATTACTACCAACTTTTAAGCATGTTTTAAGGCCTTTGTCAGTTCTTTATCTAAAATAGGAGTAAATATAGGTAAAAGCATATAGAAGAGAACGTTGGCGATATATTAACGCTTCATAATTTTTAATGTTTTTTATTTAAAATTCTTAAATAAATAAAATACTTGCATTATTTTCCATATTATGGTAAAATAAAGTTGTAATATATTAATATTTCCTAAGTCTGCTTTAATACACTCTTAAGAAAAATATATACTGACTAGATGCAAGCTCTCTTAGGAAAAGGGGGCTTTTTTGCTTAAATGTAATTTTTTTGAAAGGAGTATATAGTAATGAACGAAATTATGAAAATTGTAATTGATATAAAAAATAATAATAAAGAAATTGAATATTATGGAAAATACTCATTAAATAATTTAATGATATTTGTAGCTGGTTACACATATAAATTATGGAATAAAGGGGTAAAAAATTTAGAATTTTTTCCGGGATTAGATGAGTTTGTTTTAAAATATTATGATTTAGATAAAAATTATAAAATTTTCCAAAATAAGATAGATATAATAAGTTTCTTTTCACATAATGAAGAAGAAGCATTAAACACATTTTATAATTTATTAGACCAATTTTTATATATTAAAGGAGATGTATCATGAAAAAAATTATAGATATTATATTAGAATTTAAAAAAAGCCATAGTGAAAAAAAATGGTATGGTGAAAAAAAATTATATAATATGTTAGTTTTCTTTAAGGGATATTCATATGGTGAAAAATTTGAATTTATACCTAATTTTGATAAATATGTAAGAGAATATTTTAATTTGGAAAATAATAAATATGTATGGCAAGATTGGGTTAAGATAATAAATTTTTTTAGTTCTAACGATGAAATTGCATTCGAATATTTTTATGAGATTTTGGAAGCTTATATCAAAAATAATAATTAATTTTGATATTAAATTTTAATGCTAATTAAATAAAAATAAAATTTTAAGAGGTTATTATGCGTAAAACTTTTACTTTACTTTTATGTTTATGTTTTATTTCTTTTTTGACAAGTTGTAGTATAGCAAAGAAAAAAGAATGTTTGAATTATGAAAATTTTGAGAAGTTTCATTACAATAATAAAATATATTGTTTACCTGATAATTTTATTGAAATTTATTCCAAATTTGATTTTTATGGAACTAAACGCCAAGTAGGATATACTATTGGAGTATATAATAAAATATTTAAAACTTATATTCTTGATAGTGACGAAGAAGAAAATGTTCTATTTCAAGACAATGGCAGATATTTTTGGTTTGAAGAAGGGTTTGTTTTTCCAAATATAGAAGAATCAAATGTTACTAAATTATTAATAGAAAAATTAGATTCAAAAGGATATATTATAAAAGAAAAAGAATATGTTCTAGAAGATATTTCTATAGATGAATTTTTTACTGAATATGTAATTAATCAAAATTATAATTCTTTTTTAAATGATGAAAATAACTTTTTGACATTTAGAATTAAGTACATTTATGAAGACTATATTGTTACAAAATATTACAATAAAATTACAATTTATAATGATAAAGTATATATTGAAAAGTATAATGAATCTAATGAAAGAAAGATTTGCGGTGTAAATGACAAATATGCTTTAAGTTTATACGATTGTATTTTAAGTATGGATTAAATTTTATATTATTAATTTTTGTGTAATTGTATTACTAAAACTAAAAACGTATAGGTGGCAAGTATAATGATTACAAAAAGACACTAAACTATTAAAGTCTTACAAATATTGAGTATAAAAAATAGTTTTTAACATTTTAATTACACTTATAATGCAAGTGGCATAAGAACTTCCAAAGTAGTAACAAAAAATAATAATACAACAACAACCCAATATATTTTAGATGGAACAAACATTATTAAAGAAATTAGAAGTGGTGAAAATAATGCAGCTTTACAATACTTCTATGATTCAAATAACGAAATTGTTGGATTTACATATAATAATGTTAAATATTTATATTTAAAGAATCTTCAAAACGATATTATAGGAATTGTTGACAGCAATAATAACATTGTGGTAAAATATTATTACAATGCATATGGTAAAATAATTAATAAAGTAGATACTTCAGGAATTAATTTAAGTGATATTAATCCATTTAGATATCGTGGTTACTATCAAGATAATGAAACAGGATGGTACTATCTAAATAGTAGATATTATGATGTTGAAACATTAAGATTTATAACAATGGATGATGTTGATTATCTTGGTGCAAGTGGAAGTGTATTAAGTTATAACCTTTATAGCTATTGTGAGAATAATCCTATTAATAATTCAGATTCTAATGGAAATAATATAATAACTGATTTTTTAAAAAAATTAATTAATTTTAATAAAAAGACAAAATTATTGACTATTAGTAGGTCTTTAATAGCTGGATCGATAGATTTAGTATTAGCAGTATTATGTATTATTCCTGCTTTTGCTCCAGTAGGAGATAGTATGATTCTTTTACAAGGAGTGAAAAATATAGGAAAATTATTTGGTAGATCATTTGTTGAAAGAGTATTTAAAAAAGTCTTTTCAAAAAAAATATTAAAAATTTTATTTTCTTTTATAACATGGGTTATAGAAAAGGTAACAGGATTTTTGATTAATTTTGCTATTGGAACAATATTTGATAAATTATTTGGTTTGTTTTGGTCTATGTCATCTTTAGGTAATTTTATTGGAGCAACATTTGATTTATGCGATGGCAAATATGATGGATATTTTAGAATATATGTAAGAGGTTAGTATGCAAGTAATAGTTTTTTCATCTCCGGGTTGTAAATTATATCAAGATAATAAATTAATGATTGAAGACATTCAAGAGAATCGTGACTTTGAATATGTATGTCATAAATATACTATCGAAAATACAGGTGATATTATTATTAAAGAAACATTTAATACTTTTATTTTAAGATTATTTATTAATTTAATAACTATTTTAACTGCAAGCAGTACATATAGATCTACTAATTTTATTGAAACACAGTATAAAGCATATAAAAAAAATAAAAAAATTGCTAATTTTGTTTTTATGCCTCTTTTTAGATTAAAAGGCAAAATTGCAATTAAACCTTTAAAATGCAGTGACGATACTCTTCTTTGTGTTTATTTATTAAAATCAAAAACGCCATTTTTTGTTGAAATATATGATGGTGAAATTGAGATCTTATATAACACGAGAAAAAATAAATTATAATACATATTAAATGTTGTTTTATATAAAAAATTATTTATACTAAGAACAAAAATGCTAAAAGAACTAAAAATATTAAATATTTGAAAAATTTTTTAAGTAATGATCTTAATCGTTATGTAGATTTATTAGATTTTTCATATGCTATGAATGTTTTTGATAAATTTCAAATGGAACATTTAATAACCCTAATGTAATTTGACTAGATAGAATTCGTTGGGGTTTTTAAAAAACCTATCTAATTATATAGAACCTATTTTGAAAAGGATTAACTCTTTTTACATTTTTAAAAACCATAAGCAAGATGAAATTATTCGTTTGACGGGTTGTCAATCATCGTGCACAAAAATCATGCCCTAGATTAATGGGTTTTGTTATAATTATCTAGGAATTCAATTGGAGATAAATAGCCAAGTGACTTCACGGGAAATCTATTATATTCATACATTCTTCTAACTACTTGAGTTTCTAAGTCATTTAGATTGAAGAATGTTCTACCATTGTAGAAATATAATTGATCTTTACCATGACTACGTTCGACTTTACCATTATGGCGAGGAGTATAAGGTTTAATACGTTTGTATTCAATACCTAACTCCATAAGTGTTTTTTCAAATAATGTTGGTTTGGCATCAGGATGTATTAGTTTATTAGTGAACTCAACACCATTATCAGTTTGTACACATTTAATTTTAAATGGTAATTTCTTAACGCAGTTAAGAATAAAACATTTAGATGAATATGTAGATTTTTCTCTGAAAATTTCAAGATATCTAAATCTACTAAATTCATCAATGCAAGTGTACTGATAATAGTGTTCTTCAATATTTTGAAGTTCACCAACTAAACATTCAGAAGGAACCAGCTTAACATCAATTTGAACACGTTCGCCAGGGAAAGTCATATCAACATACGGTTTAGGTTTATACTTAGGTTTCTTTGGAGGATTAGTTTTTAAACCTAATCTAATTAAACAACGATATAAAGTGGTTAAACATCTAGAATAACCAGCTTTACGAAGTTTTAACCAAAGTATAACTAAACCAGTATTAGGGTTACGTCTGTGATAATTTTTAATAAGTTCATATTCATCAGCTTTAGATTCATTAGGAGAAAAATGAGGGCGTTTAGAAAAAGGTTTAATAGAATCTAAAGAGCTATCAAATCTCTTAAGAAGTTTATAGATGAAAGAACGACTAACATTAAAATGATCACTGGCCCGAGTAACCCCAAAGCGATTGGCGTATTTAATAATTGAGTGACGATATTTTAAATCAGAAATAAAGTTATTCATGAGAGTCCTTTCTCAAAACCCATATGATGATTAACAACCCGTCAGTGTTCGTGTACACAATCTAGTGTACACGAACATTAAATTATATACGAATTAATTAAACAGTTGCATTATTTGTAAAATTATGGTATAATACTGGTGTGAATAATATTTTTAAGTCTGCTGTGGGGGAACACTCTTAGAAACAATATACTGATAGAAAATAAGTTCCCTTAAAAAGGGAGCTTTTTTGTTTTAAAATAGATTGATTCTTCAAATTAACATAATAGTAATACAATGTAAAAATATGATATGGGGAGGTGCTATATGAGAATTTATTTATTATTGAAACGAATCATCAAAGAGTTAGTTGGCCATAGTATATGGAAGAAAGTATACTAATAAAATTAAAAAAATAAAAGGAGATGAAAAGTACAAATGAAATTATATAATAAAAGTGATTTCAAATTCAATTTAATATTAAGTTGCATTATGGGTATAATTATTTCATTAATATCTGTGATAATTCGTATTATTAAATATGCACATTTAAACGAATACGGAGCTTGGATATGGATTGTTTTATTTGTTTATTGGGCTATTTGTCTTTTAATTTCGATTGTTGCGTCTTATATAATAATTTTTTTAATAATAATTCTATACAAACGTTATAAAGGAGAAATGCAAAAATGAAGAAAATATTTAAAGGTGGAATAGTATTAGCTTTTTAGCAATTATTATGGCAACTTTTACTATAAAATTAAATGCAGCATCTGAATATACTTTTTATAACAATGCTGAACTTGATATTTGTCAAGAAGTGGAAGATTTTTCAAAAACACAATACCTTATTACTATGTATAGATTTGTTTGACATCTCATGGTAATATTTGGTATATTAATGTAAACGATTTCGTTTACACATATAGTGGTATTTCTATATATTGTAATGATTATTCATCAAAATATGCTTAAATCAAAATTTAAGGAGCTAAAATGGAAAACTATAAAAAAAATGATACAAATATTTGTGGAATAACAATTAATTTGGTTCCATTATGCGCGTGTGAAATAAATATATCAAAATGTACAGGATGTAGTACATCATAGGTGAATAAATGGAACAATTGAATAAAAATGATAACGAAGTAACTAACTTATTTGGAATTAATATATTTCCTGGATGCGGTTGTACAGTTAATGCGTACATGTGTAAATGTCCAACCTCTTAATTTATTAAATATAAAGAAATACAATATATAAAGAAATACAATATATAAATAAATATTAATACGCATATTTTGATGAATACATAATAAAAGGAGAAAAAATGGAAAATAAATTGACAATTAAAAAAATTTTAAAAGATGTTTGGGTAATGAAAAAAAGTATATACATATATAATTTTTTACTAACAACTTTTAATATATTGAAGATTTTATTAGCAACATATATTTTGAAGTATATTTTTGATGTAATAGTTATTGATAATAATTATAGAAAATCATTGATTGTAATTTTGGCTTATGGAATTATCGTTTTATTGATTGAAGTTATTAATAAATATTTTATCAATTATAAACTTGAAATATCTAATATTGATTTCAAGGATAAAATTAATATTAAATATTGCTCAAAAATTGAAAATATTCCATTTGAGCATTTTGAAAATAGTGATTTTAAAGATGTTTCAAACCGAGTTATTTCAACAATTGCTGATAAATATATTTCGACTATTAGTATATTTTTTGCTATATATGGAAATATATTGCTAATAATCGGATTGACGTCTCTAATTGTTGCACTAGGGTACTGGATTGTGTTTTTTGTGGCTTTTTCTGTGATTATTTCTACACTCATAACTCTAAAAATTAGTAAGAATTCTTTCAATAGATATATACAAACAACTAATAAAAACAGATTTTTATCATATATAAAATCACTTTTTTACAATAGAACCTTTATTGCTGAAAATAGAGTTTTTGACAATACTGATTTTTTTAAAGAAAAATATAATGATACAGCAATAGAAAGATTAGATATAATCAAAAAGAGCAGAATAAAATTATTTTTCCTCGAAGCTACAAAATCACTGATAGAAGTATTACTTATTGTGATGGTATTTGCGTATTTAGTGATTTCATATTTTAATAAAAAGGTTGGAGTTGGAGATATTGCGTCATTAGTTAATGCTTCGCAGCAATTAAACGCAGCATTGATATCACTTATTAGTATTTTGCCTAGGTTAAAAGAAATAGGAATGTATGTAAATGATACTAATGTATTTCTTTCGTACGTAAATACAGATGAGGTTTCTAAAACAAAGGTCAAAGAAATTAATTCTATAGAATTTAAAAATGTTAAATTCAAATATCCACAGGCTAATTCTTTATCAATAAATGATGTTTCTTTTAGAATAGAAAAGGGTATGAACATTTCAATTGTAGGAGAAAATGGTGCTGGTAAATCTACACTTATTAAACTTTTGATTGGATTATATGAACAATATGAAGGTGAAATATTGATAAATAATATTAGTTTAAAAAAATGTGATTTAAAAGCATATACTCATTTATTTGGTGTAGTTTTTCAAGATTATAATATATACCCATTAACCATTAAGGAAAATATAGATTTTGGCAAAAATTATAATGAAGAAGAAATAAATCAAAAACTTAAAAAAGTTCAACTTCTTGATAAAATTAATAGTCTAGATAATAAAATAAATACAGTTGTCTCAAAAGAATTTGATAAAAATGGTACTATATTATCAGGTGGCGAAATGCAAAAAATTGCAATTATTAGGTCAATAATAAATACTAATAATGTAATAGTTGTTGACGAAGCTTTTAGCCATATAGATACCAAATCTGAATTGCTAATATATAAAATGCTAAGAGAAGAGGCTAAAAATAAGATTTTAATCTCTATTTCACATAGGTTGGCTACAACAATTAATTCTGATTTAATTATTGTATTGAATAATGGCGTAATTCATGAAATTGGCACTCATGACACTCTTATGAAAAATCAATCTATTTATTATGAAATGTTTAACACTCAAAAAAATCAGTATTTATAAGGAGAAAAAATGTTAAAATTATCAAAATATACTAAAATAATTAATAATGATAAAGATAAAGGTTTGATTATCTTTAATACATATAATGGAAATAGGAGTAGGTTATTTGATGAAAAATTTATTGAACTGGCAAATAAGTTAAAAAAAGGAACTATTATGAATGAAGATGAAGTGGATCCTACTTTTGCTAAATTATACTGCGTTGATTCTAATGAAAATGAAATAGAAAGAATAATCGAAGAATATTATAAAGTTACAAAAGATAAAACAACACTATCTTTAATTATTTATCCTACAATGGAGTGTAATTTTAAATGTGTTTATTGTTATGAAAACAGTAAAAAAACAAAACTAAGTAAAGAAAATTATGATAATTTATATAATTCAATTGTAAGATATTGTATAGAAAATAATACTAAAACAGTAAGAATTGATTGGTTTGGCGGAGAACCACTGCTTTGTTGGAAAGAAATTGTCGACTTTTCTAAAAAATTGAATGAATTTTTTGAAGCAAACTCTATAGTATATAAATATTGTGCAACTACAAATGGCTACCTTTTAACTCCTAATATAATTGATCAAATATTTTCTGTCGGATTAACAAATTTCCAAATTACAGTAGATGGTGATGAGGAAAGCCATAATAAATTAAGAGTATTGAAAAATGGTAATCCTACATGGAGTAAAATTATTGAAAATATAAATTATATTGCTAATAATTATTTAGATTACTATATTTTATTAAGAGTTAATTATAATATTTCTGTTATTAATAGAATAGATAGTTTAATTGAAAAGATATCTGCGACTATAGGAAATAAAAAAAATATATATTTAATATTTAAACCTATTGGAAAATGGGGAGGTAATAATGATCAAAATATAGATACAATTCCTCCTGAATTCACAGGATTTACACGATTAAGCTTAATTAAAAAAATGTTATCAACAAATTTTCAAGTTTCTAATGATATTAATTTTGAATTTTTGTCTGAAATATGCTATGCAAATTATGAAAATAAATTTACAATTTATTCAGATGGAAGTATCGGAAAATGTACATTAAAAGATACGGATAATTGTGGAAGTGGCTACGTTATTGGAGACATTAAAAAGGGATTTTTTGATGTCGATTATAAAACTTTATCTGCGTGGTCAGCACTGAATACACAAGAAATGGAAAAAAAAGGATGTTTTGACTGCATATGTTTCCCATTTTGTTTATCAACATGTTGTCCTTTGGCAAAAATAGAAAATAGAGGTACATCAAGATGTACTGAAAGCAAAAGTATATTAGAAGAATTAATATTAGAAGAATATGAGCAAAGATATAAAAAATAAATATACTTATATTTTATATGGCATAAAAATATCTTCTAATATAAAATTAAATTTTTTACCTGTGTATAATAGTGAGGCATATTATGATAATTTAGACGTAGTGATTGTTTTTAAAAACACAAATGATTGCTTTAATGGAGATATAAAATATTTTATAAAAAATGAAATTTTAACTATTATATTAGGTAATTATGCACAGTATAATTTTTCACGGGACTTTTTAACACTAAAAATTATATGCAAAGACTATGAATATTTAGCTGCGACATTTTTGAATTTACCATTTACATTATATTTTATATATGCAAACAAAGGATTATTATTGCATGCCTCATCAATATACTCAAATGATAGTTTGTATGCTTTTTGTGCTCCAAAAGGAACAGGAAAAAGTACATTATTATATTATTTAACAAATTATACAAACCTATCTTTTTATAGTGATGATACATTGGCAATAAGAATTAATAATAATAATATTTATTTTAGTGCTGGTTCAGGTATATTAAAACTTAAAGATGATGTACTTTCCAATAATAATTTGAACACAAAATCAAGTATGAATAAATATAGCGGTAAAAAATTTTACACAGTTTTAGACAAATTTAAAGTTATGAATTTGTATAACAAAAAATTTAATAGATTTAAAATATTGTTTTTGGAACGAAAGGATAATTCACAATTTGAATATGAAGTATTAAAAAATAGATTTACGATAAAGTTTTTATTATTGACAAATATAGTAGGTGCATCAGTGTTTGATTATGAATTTCAAAAAATGATTTGTCAAAATGAAGTTTTTAAATATTTAGAAGAAAATATATCTTTTTCTATTGTAAAAATCGAGAATAATATTTCAAAAATATTTGATGCGATTAATAAAATTATTATAAATATAAGACAGGAGTAAAAAATGTTAAATTATGAACAAAAAGTTCTTCTATCTCTTTGTAGAAATGATGATGATTATAAACATATAGTAAAATATATAGATATTGATTTTGATTTATTAATGAAGTATTCAATAGATCATAGATTATTTATTAACATTTATGATAAATTATTGAATATAATACCACAGTCACTAAAAACAGGATATACAATATTTTATAATTCCATAATTAAAACTAAACAATTATACACCAATTTCTTTAATTATGTAATTGAATTATTGAATAAAAAAAATTATAATTATGTGGTCTTAAAAGGATTAGCAACAGAAATGCAAATTTATAATAGCCTTTATAGCAGGATGTATTCAGATTTAGATTTATTGGTTTATGAAGATCAATTTAATGAAATAATTGATTATATTTGTTCTTGCTTTTCACTAAATAAGGCTGATAATATTGGAGATTATTATAGACATGAAATTAAAATTACAGTTTTTTGGAATGGTCAAGAATATACAATAGAGATAAAAAGAAGACATAGAGAATGCGATTATAAATTGACAAAATATTTTTTAAATAATAAAAAATTTATTATATTCAATAACTTGAGTTTCCCTGTATTGACAAACGAAGCTTTATTTATATCGTTATCACTATATTTGTATAACTATAATGAAAGAATTTATAGTTGGATTTTTTCAAAAAAAATTCGTTTATGTTATTTTTTTGATTTGTACTCTTTTATGATAAATCAAAACATAAATTTTGATAGTGTAATTAATATATGTTGTGAAAATAACATACTTTATAAAATAATTTTAGTACTTGAAAATTTGAATAAATTATTTGTAAATAAGATTGTAAATGATACTTTACAATTTTTTAAAAAAAGATATGAAAATGATGAAAACAGTGAACACAATGATTTATATTGCAAAGGAAGAGTTAATTGGAACATTGGGATAATTGATAGGGTGTTTAATTATTCAAAAGTTGCTGAATTAATTCAATCTATGTGTTCAGGAGAATTTTTAATTGGAGAAGCAAATAAAAACATTTATAAAGGTCAAACTTTTTCTTTGTATAATAAAAATAGTAAATTGTTTGATATTGATAATGTTAAAATATTAGATTATAAGTTATTACTAAAATTTTCGAATTTGAATATTCCTCTAGATGGAAATAGCTTAGTTTACATTAAGTTATATTTATATGATATATATGGAGAATTCTCATTCCCGTACATTCCTATATCCATAAGATTTGATAAAAATGTTATTCATACATATAATCGTTTTACAGTTGACTCGTCAAATTTTACTTATAAATATGAAAATGAAAAAATGTTACCTTATCAAAACGATAAAATAATAATTGCTAGTAAAGTTGAAGAAAAATTAGATGTTGCCATTGATTTAAAAGCCTTTGGATATGATGAAAAAGTTAATAAAAAAATAGGCTTTAGCATTGAGTTTATTAGAATAATAAATGGTAAGACCTATGTTGTTGATAGAATTAATGATGATGATGATTTTCCATATTGGATGTAAAATTTAAAAATATAATAAATATAAAATTTAATCAGATCCAAATATAAGCATGGTTAAGCTAATATGTTTCTTCTCTCACATTATTTTTTTAGAAAATTACTATAGTATGAATACTAATATAATTACTTGCACTATAACCAAAAAATATTAACAACTTTAGCAAAAAATATGTTGTTTTTAATTTGACACTACGTATAATGTAAAATGATGTTGGTTTTTAAAAAAACTATAGAAAATTATATGGTCTAAAACAAAAATGAAAAGCGATAATAGAATACCGATATTCGGCTTGTCTATTACCGCTTTTTTTGTGCATTCCTTTGACATAATAATATTGCCGTACTATTAATAGGAATGAATGAAATGCGCAATGGTATTATATCACAAAATACAAAATTAATTGTTGGAAAGCTTATAATTATTGTGTTTGTACATACTGAATTATATACACAAATAAAAAGTTAGATTTAATTTCTAACTTCTTTTGCATTTATTTATAAAATATGCTATAATGTGAATGAACGTTCATATAATGAAAGGGTGATATAAAATGAGAACCAGAAATGAACAAATTTATAGTGAAAGAAAAGCCCAAATAATGGAAGCATGTTATGAATGCTATGCAGAAAATGGGTTACATGGGACAGGTATTTCCGCATTAGCAGAAGCCGCAAATATTTCAAAAGCAACATTTTATCTTTATTTTAAAGATATAGATGATTTGATTGCTCAATCAACAGATTATTGTATGACAAAAGTAGAAGATGAATTTATGAAAAAAGCACCAACTAATCCAAAAGATATAGATCGTTTCATTGATGAAGTTCCTGAATGGACTGCTAAAGAGCATGGTAAAAAATATCGTTTAATGTATCAGGTATATACACATCCCAAATATATAGAACATGGAAAAAAATTCTTTGAAGGTGTAGAAAGAAGATACACAGAATATGCTAAAGAATTAGAGCCTAAATTAGGAGTTTCATATAATATTATTTTACCATTGATATTTGTTTTCGTTAGAGCATCTGTTCATTATGCAATGTTTGAGGACAAATATTATATGTTATCGCAAATGGCAATTTTAAAGGAAGCGGTAAAAATATTTATTCAACAAAAGAAATAAATATAAGGAGGAAGTTGTATGGATAAAAAAATGCTTAGAAAAATTTTACTAATAGCTGTTCCATTATTATTAGTTATTGGTGTTACCCTTAGTATTGTTATTGGCAATAGCGTAAAATCAAATCAATATGTAACAATTACTTATGAAGTTAACGGTGGCAGTCATGTTGAAAATAAACGTTATAAAAAAGGAACAAAAGTAACGCTCCCAGAAACAACAAAAGAAAATAGAGTATTTAGGGGTTGGTATTTTGATATTGAATTTACTAGCAAAAGTGATAATGAAATCGTTGTTGAAAATGATATAACGCTATATGCAAGATTTGGAATTAATATAATTCTTGATGCTAATAGCGGAATATCCGAAGATTCAGTATTAATAGATGAAGATGGTAAACTAAATAATTTAGGGATTGCATATAAAGATGGCTATATTTTTTCTGGATGGTTTTATGATGCAGAATGCAGTAAAAAAGTTTGGGAAACAGATGTTACTTATGGAACAATAACTATTTATGCAGGATATTCCAAAGAAGCAGCCGGTGTTATAAAAAGAATAAAAAGTGTAAAGGGAGTAAGCACAACACCAGAAGTTGAAATATATTCACCAAATATAGTTTTGCATGATGAAAATTTAAATGAATATATTTATGGTGAAAATACAAGTGGTGACGTTATAGACCTTGTATGCAAACCTTCAAAAAAGCAAGGTTACTATATTATTTCAACAACCTATGATTTAGTTGAAGGTGAAAACTATTTTATTAAAACATCCACTTCAGATATTAGTTTCTGTAAAGTTGATGATAAAGAAATAGAAAACGCTGATGAACTTACTTTAACGATTAAAAAAGAAGAACGTGAAGTAATAAAGAAAAATCCAAGTATTCATATTAAGGTTGTGGATGTTGCTAAATTTGAAGAAGAAGTATATACCTTTATTGATCAAGATTTGGAAAAAACAGTTAATAGACTGACAATTAAAACGAATGAAAGAATTGAAAAAGGTACAATCATAACAATTGGAGAATATGATTATTCTCTTGATACAGATTATATTTGTAAAGTAATCAGTGCAAAAACTGACAAACTTCAATATGTAATTGGAACAGAAATTTTTGAAGATACTTTTGTAATACTTGATGTTGTCACTCCAAATGTTGACGATATATATGAAGAGTTAGATATTTATGGCGATAAAAAAGCAGTATTAGAAGGTATGATTGAACTATCTGAAGAAACTGTTATTAGAAATATTGAAGAAAATGAAGGATTTGCAAAAATTAAATCATCAGTTGTGCAATCATTACAAAAATCAAAGTCTGTTGCTAAGTATGTATCAAATATTAAAGATGAAAATGAAAAAATAGTATTTATGAAACAACTCGCAGGTTTTTCATTTCAACGTCCTAAAGTAAAAATTAATATTACAGGTACAGTATTAGAATTTGAAATAGAACTTGGTGGAGAATTGCAAATTGGTAATTTTAAGATTGAAGTAAGTGTTGTAATTAGAAATAAGACAGAAGTTAATTATAATTATACAATATGTAAATCAAGGAAAATAACTTTAAATCCTCTACTTTGGTTCTACACTAATGTGCAAGTGAATTTAAGTAATGATTTTTCAATTTCATTAGAAGCAAAAGTTGAGTTTGCGGACAGCGATGAAACTTTAAATAGAATTGATATATCAGATGAAATTAAAGAAATTATTGATGCAAATAAAGATGCTTATAATAAATTAACCGAAGCAATTACTAATAATCCTCTTATTGATGAAGAAGAGAGTGAATTAGAATATGTTGATATATTTAATATACAATTAGGCGCTATACCATTACCAATTCCAATTGTGAGTCTACAATTAGAATTCAATGTTGTAGGATCATTAGGTGCAAAGGCAGGACTTTATATTGAATTCAATCACCATTATGTTGAGTCTACAACATTAACAAATGGTACAGGAGAATTTGATAGTAGAAATAGACCAGTAATGCATGATTCATTCAAATTTACTAGAGTCACAACAGAAAATGAAATGGATATTACCATTACGTTAAAGGGTCAAGTAGGATTTAGATGTGGATTAGAAGCTAGACTTTCGTTATCAGTTTTAAAATTAAATTCGGTAGCATCTGTTTATGTAGCATTCCGTTTTGGACCATACATTGAAATTAGTGGTTTAGTAAGTTTTAGATATAATTACGATGCGGTAAGAAAAGTTAGTGCAACTCAAGTATATGGAGGCATATATTTAGAGGTAGGATTATTTGTAAATGCTAAACTTGGTGCAAAGTTCTTGGTTTATGATATCAATACTGATTTGTTTGATACAAAAATAAAATTGTATGATGTTGGTGATCGTTTAATTCCTTTAGAGTTTGTGGAAAAAAGCAATTCACCAGATGATCCATATGTAATAACAGGTAGATATAGTGGTGTAAATATGCGCAATATCGAAATGCGCTATTTAGATATAGTTACTGGTAAAAGAGTAGTCGATAGAGCTAGTCATAATCAATATGGTGGATGTTTTGATTATGCAATTGAATTTGTTGATGTACCAGAGTATCAAACAGATGATTACCAAAAATATGTTACTTTAGCTGGTGGGCAAGCAACACATGTTAGCAAAGCCTATCAACCTAAATCACTAAAGTTTGTTGTTAAACTTACATTGATTCCAAAAAATGGATTGTTAGCAAGTGGAATTGAACGCATTGTTTATATGGAATATTACAATTCTAATGGAAGAGATTTAGCTACAAAAAATAGTAAATTTTTAAATGAATATGAGACAGGTTATGGAACTAAGTTTTCTGAAGTTATTGATTTTCAAACAGTTACTGAAGGAGAATATGTAACGCCTCCAATTACTGATGCCTCAATGTTTCCAATTCGCCATGGATATTATTTGGATATCAATGATTTATGGGAAAAATATTATCCGTATTTAGGAGATAAAGTAGATGAATCATGGGATGGAAAATTTAATAAAGTTAAATATGAAGATCTTTCCACAACATATTATCGTTTGAAATGGAAACAAAGAACATATCAAGGAAATTTCTATGTTCCGGATTATGATATTTCACCAAATGGAGATAAATACAAATTAGTTAATAGTTTTAAAATGAATTATGTTCCTGCTTTACAATCGTTTATTGTTTATACGGATTCGATGCCAATTCCAACAATAGAAGGTAAAAAATTTGTTGGCTATGAAAATCCAAAAGGATTAACATTTACTAATAATTATTATGTGGTTGATAGCACTTCTATGGCATTTAAAGAAATTGAAGTTGAAGATAAAACTTACCCGATTGTTAATGTTGATAAAAATAATTATTATTATATAAGTGGTTTTAATAGTGATGATTTATCATTTGATTTTTATGCTAAGTATGAAGATACAATTGTTTATACCGAAACTTATGTATTAGAAACTACCTCAACAACACGCATAAAACAAGAATATAAACCATTTGACTTTAAAGGTAAAGATATTATTCCAACACCACCAAAAGAATTTGCTATTGGCTCAGAGTTTATACATGATGGTAAAACTTACGTTGTGACAGGTTATATGGATATTAATAATAATGATTATGCTAATAGCCGATATTACAATGTAGAGGATATGCCTAATGTAGATAAAAATAGAATTTATTATGTTTTATACGAAAGAAAAGGCTTATCAAGTTTACCAGTTTACTATATTAATATTAAACTTAATGGTAAAAGCATTGGAAGTTATCCTGTTAAAGAAGGGGAAAAAATAGAGTATGAAACTTTAAAAATTAATTTTGATGATAAAATGATTTTAAGTAATTACTTAGACTACCCACGTTCTTTATTAGATCAAGTTTTAGAAGCCGGTTATCAAATTACTTGGCCTGATTTATCTAATTATCCACAAGATATGCCAAATAAAGATTTTGACATCAATGTAACAGCTGAATTTAATTTCAACACTTTGTGTGCAAAATTTATATTAGATAATGCATTACAATCATTTGTTAATAATACAGGAGTAACTATTGAAGATGGTAAAACAGTATTAAATATTATCGGAAAAATGTGGAATTATGGTAAAGAAGATGAAGATACTTATTATTCATTCCCAAGTTTAAATGACTATTATGATGAAAAAACCAATAAATATTATACTTATGTAGGTTGGAAAAATGAAAATGGTGAAATTCATTATGCTAATACTAGAATGGCATTTATTTCATCTGAAACTTATACACCAGTATTTAAAGAAATTAAAAAGGATGTAATTATTTATTTTGTAAATTATTCTGATTATGGTTATGAATATTATGAGCAAATTATTAAAGGCGATTATTATGGCAAGACTTTAAAAGAAGTAATGAATGAAGCAAATATAAGAATATCTGCTAGAAATGATGCAAATGGTAAAGTTAAGTATACATTCCTTGATTGGGGTGTTGACATTGATTCTTATATTATTGGAAGTGAAAAAGATTTAAATGGGGCTATTAAAACTACACTTACATTTAAAGCTAATTACCAGGAGGAAAAAAAACAATACACAATTACATTTGATGCAATTGATGGAGAGTTTGAAAATGGTGAGCATTTAAATACAATAACTGATGAATTTGATAAAGTTATTAAACTAAGTGAAATTACCCCAAAAACTTATCAAACTGAAGCTGGTACATTTGTATTTGCTTTCTGGACTACATCACCTTATGATGAAACATCAAAAGTTACAGAGTCAGAAATTGAAGTTGGTACAAATGATAAAACATATTATGCATATTATATATTAGATCCCGCAACAATTACTATTAGTTTTAGAGGTAAAGTAGAGGTAGAAGAAACTGATGGTACAGGAAATGTTTATTTTAATAATAATAAAGATGAAAATGTTTTAAGTGTTCAAGGCACTTATGGAACATCTTATTATTTACTTGCTAGTATGTTTAGTGTTGATGTTAAGTCAAAAACATATGTTCCAAGTTATTTAAAATGGATAGTTGATGGTGTTGAGTATATTAGTGAATTCTATAATGATAATTATATGGCTAGAATTCCATTTGATCATAATGTTGATGTGGAAATAGTATTCAAGGAACCTACAACTAAAAAAGTAACAATTACTTTTATTTCTGATGGTAAATGTTATGATGTCGATGGTAATGAACTTGAGGGTATATATTGTGAAGGAGTAATGGGTGATTTACGACATTTTACTAATTATACACAAGACTATGGAACAACAGTGAAGGCTCCAAATGTTTACTATTATAGCGATAATTATTATATATTTGATGGTTATGTAACCACTATTACGAATGATAATGGCGATGTACAAGTTATTAAAGTAAAAGCAGGAGATGAAATTATCTTTGAAGAAGATAGAGTTTATACAGCTGTATATCTTCATGATACTAATGTTCCTGTTGAAATTACCTTTAAATCAGAACCATATGGTGGAGTAATCGAAGAACAAGAGAAGATGGATGGGTTAATGATATTCCCTGATGGTAGCGTTGAGATTCAACATTTTGGTATTAATGGTGAATTTATTAATTTCACTACTGAACCTAAATGTAATGGTAAAAAGTTTATTGGTTGGACTACCGATGGTGAAGATTTAATAACAGTACAAGAACTAAATAATTTAGTTTATACGGAAAAAGTAACATATTATGCAGTTTATGAAGATAATACGGAAGGCTTTACTGTAACAATAAATAGTGGTGTTGGTAAATTTACGGATAATACAAAACAAAAGAAATTGACAAATGTTTTATTTGGAACTCTAACAGTTAATCTAGAAAAACCAATCTATAACATGGACAACATGATTTTTAGTCATTATGAAGATAAAGACGGCGATCCTGTAACCGCAATAGAACATGATATCGAATTATATGCTTGTTATGGAATTGAAATTAAAGATATAGATGGACTTAAAAAGGTAAATGATGCACCTAATGCAAACTATGTATTAACAAATGATATTACAATAGGTATGAGTGCTATGTATATTGGCTTTATCGATACAATTGAATGGGAAAGTCTTGGAAGTAGTTCAATAGATGGTTTCTCAGGAAAATTCAATGGTAATGGTCATATTATTAGATTTAATGCGAGTGTAGATAAGTTAGATAACTTTGGATTATTCTCTAAGGTAAGTGGTATGGTATATAATTTATATGTTGCGTCCGCATTCGATTACCAAGGTACGTTAACAAAAGAAGCAGTAGTTGGTACGTTTGCGCGAGAAGTTATGGCTAGTGGAAGAATTATTGATTGCGGAAGTGGTCAAACAATCAGTTTATCAGTCATTACAAATAAAAAAATAACAATAGGTGGTTCAATTGGGGTTAATTATGGTTTAATTGATGGTTTCTTTAGTTCAATGAATGGAACTATCCTTTTAGAAAATAACAGCTTAAGTTATGTTGGATCTGCGATTGGGGCAAACTATGGTACCGTTAAAAATGCTACCCAAACTGGTAGAAATGGTAATATAGCAATTGCATTACCACGAAGTCCTGAAACATATATTGGTAATTTAATTGGTTATAATGATGGTTTACTTGAAAATAGTTTTGTTGATAGAGCAATGCATTTAAGCTTTATGGATGGAAGTAATAGATATTTAACTGATAAAGTTACAGTTTCAGGAATAGTTGGATTAAATAATGGATTAATTAATGAGTGTACTTTCTATAACAATGCCTTTTATTATCAAATAGGTAATATAACAATTGGCCATGATTTATATTTAGTTTCTTTAGATTATAATAAAGCAATGCAATTAGAAAGGATTTCCGTTTATTTATGTGAAGAGACTACTCAAGGACCAATGTATAATTTGAAATATATTATATATATGGATGAAAATACTACTAAGAGTGAATATGATTATTATGAAGAATACACTTATAGCGAATTTGCGAAAGCATATCCAATTATTTACAATAAAATAAAAGGAATTGATACTATTGTTAGTTATGATAATGTTACAACAAATTTACAAAAAGGTAAAACAAATAACATTTCAATTGTAGATGAAGTTGGAACGGGAAATATTACTGCTCTTGCAAGTAGTTGTAATTATGATGAAATTAAATGGAATTATTTAAGAAGATTATATGCAACTAATTATAATAAGTGGTAGATTAGAATTCTAATTTAAACTATTTTTAGTGATATTGTAGTTTTATATTATGATATTTATCGTTGGGACATTATCATAAAATAAAAACATAAATAAAAGTAAAATTTTGTAAACATCTGTATTACTTTACATATTATGGTTTAAACAAAATATAAATAACATATTTCCTAAGTATGATTTTGGGGTACACTTTTAAGAAAATGCACATTAATTACAAGAAACTCCCTAAGAAAAAAGGGAGTTTCTTTACTTTCAAATATATTATCATATATAAATTACATATTATTATATGATATAACTTAAAAACCAATATTGAGATGTACTAAAGAAATATTAGTCTACTAGTGGTTGATTGTTAAAAAAATAGCAAAAAATTTATTGTAAAACTTTTGTCAAAATGATATAATAACAATATAAATGAAAGAGGAGAATTGAAATGAAAAAATTATTTGTGATTATAGTGATGTGTTGTTTTATGTTTACTTGTGCTTCTTGTAAAAATGATAATATTAAGTTTGATGTTATTGAAGAAAAATCATCTTTAATTAGTATGGCAGATGGAAGTAATATAAATAACATACTATTTGATGATAACGGATTAAAAATATATAAAGATTACGACGAAATGGTTAATGATTTTAATAGTAATGGAGTCATCATTGGGGATGAATCATTTTATGAAAAATATTGTGTAGATTTTTTTGATAAAAAATCTTTGGCAATACTTTATTCATGTGATCCTATGACAGGTTATAAATATACTTTTAAATCAATTAGTGTCATTGATAACGAATTACTTTTAAATCTTAAAATTGCTAATGAAGGTGAAGGCCTAACTGTGATAACACCAAGATTATTCATTATTGAAATTAATAAAAAAGATATAAAGGCATTTGATAAATTAAAATATAAAGTAAATTAATAAATATATTTTCTAACTTAAAAGGTGGTATGCTAAACTACTATATGATAATTTATTTAGCATTAAAGCAAATTATCAAAAAGTTGTGGGGCATAGTCTGCTAATTAAATTTAAAAGTGAAAGGGGAATAAATAAATGAAAAGATTAATTGTTGCTTTTATAAGTTTGATGTTCATCATATGTTTAACAGGATGCACAAGTGATGACCTAAGCGAACATAAAATACAAAAAATCAATGATTTAGATACATATGTAGATAGTAAAACAGAAGAACAATATAGTCAAATTAGCATTGATAATATAAATTTAATTCGTGATAATGGGAAAAAATTAATTAAAAATTCAAAAACAATAGATGAAGTAGATAATACTTTTACTAAAATAATTTCGGAAATGGAACGAATTAAGAGCTTAAACGAAATTCAAAAAATAAAGAAAATTCATTATTATGTTGAACAATTTATGTTTATTGGTGAATATCATCAATTATATGATTTTGAAACAAAGTCATTATTTACTAAAAATATTGTTGAAGTAGATGGTAATGTTGATTTAGATAAAGAATTTGAATTTGTTACAACATTAGACGATGAAAAAATAAATACATTTTTTATTAATGCAAGTGAAAAAGGATTGTTTTTATTAAAAGATAAATATGAATTAGAATCGGATACAACCTGTGCAAAAAGTGGTTGGCATTTGATAATTGAGTTTGAAGATGGGACAATTTTTACTTCTGAAGGTTTAGTATATCCAGTTGAAGCAGATAAAATAGATACAATGTTTAAGGAATTATCGGGACATCATTTATTTGATATTTAAGAAATATTAGCCAACTTATGTTAGATTGTTAGCGAAAAACTTATGGCAAAGTTTTCGCCAAAATGGTATAAAAACAATTTAAATGAAAGAGTAGAATTGAAATGAAAAAGTTGTTTGTGATTACAACTATGTGTTGCTTCATTTCGAAATTATAATGTTAAGTTTGAAGTTATTGAAGAAAAATCGTCTTTAATTAATCCGGTAGATGAAAGTAATGTAGATGAAATACAATCCGATGATGAGTTAAAAATATATAAAGGGTATAATGAAATGATTAATGATTTAAATAGCAGAGGATTTATCGTTAATAATGATTCATTTTTTGAAAAAAAATTGTGATGATTTCTTTAATTATATACAAAAAAGATAAAGTAAGCCAATAGAATTATATAGTTAATTTAACTAAAAAGGTGAAAGAAAATAGTTAATAGATTAAAAAAACCAAGAGTTTATCTTGGTTTTTTTAATTATTGTTTTCTATTGGTATTACAAAACGTGAACAATATTTTCTTTCTGCAATTTCTCTTCCCGAATATGCCGCAACAATGCCGATTACACGAGGAAGTCCACAGGGCTTTAGATTTCTTTTTTTAAGTTCTTCGCCAATGATTAACCAACATTTTTCGGAATCTTCATAATCTCCATAGTAAAGAACTGATAATGCTTTACATGGCGGTAGTATCACAGAATCATCTGTTTCTTCTCTTAGAGGTACACAAGCATAAAAAGGGTATTTTTCATTAGATAAGTAACCATTTAAAAAATCAGTTCGTTCAAGAATATCAAAAAGAGGCTCATCTGAAAGAACACACCCTTTTTTTACGCATTCAGTATAGAATGAATACATAGCATCGTATTTATCTTTTGGTGATAAACCTATCGACTTTTTCATTCTACAGATAACCTTTGGTAGAGTAATTATATCAATTAATATATCTCCTTCTTTGTGTGATTGAAGTCTAAGTTCATCGACGCTTCGTTGAATATTTGAAAGCATTTTTTCTAATGGTAAAAGAATTTTATCAATCTGGCCACCTGATTTATAATAATCTATAATTTCATCATTAGATAATCCCATGTTCCTAAACTTTTCTATTTGAAGAACACGAGCAATATTGTAATTATCATAATATCTTCGGCCACTTTCTTCAGATATATATACAGGTTTTATAAGTTCTTTTTCTTCTAATCGCATAAGAGTACTTCTTGATATGCCACATGCATTTGCGGCCTCAGTAATTTGAAATAAATCTGATTGTTTTTTAACCATAATTGCTCCTTTTTGCTTGACTCGTTCACATATGAACGTGTTATAATACATTATAGTATGATTATATATAAATGTCAATAATTAAAACCTATTTTATATAATTTACCATAAATAGTTATTAAAAATCATAGAAGGAGAATTTTGTATGGAAAAGGCAAAAAAGATTTATAAATCTTTTCTATTAATTTTATTTATTTTTATTACAATTTGGTCACTTTTTGTTCGCGTTCATGCGGATAGCAATGGAACTAACACAGACGGAAAATGGACCAATTCTCACGTAACAGAAAATCTTGTTGAATTGAAAAGTGGTACTTTAACAGAACAAGGTTGGAATATAACTGATGAGGTAAAAGATGCGGCTACATCTACAGATGGTGATAGTAACCTTAAAAGTTTTGAAGATTCTTATGGAATTCAAGCAAGAAAAGGGGCTGCTGCTTATGATATTGGTGCAAAAGATTATACCAAGGGTGTATGGGTACGTATAACATTATCAGATGCAGATATAGAAAAAGCTAAGAAGGGCGATTTAAAAGTTAATGCTTCCGCAAGATATTATAAACAAGATACGGCTAATCATTATTGTTCAGTACAAATATTTTTTGAGAAAAAAGATGGTATTGATTACGTTGATGTTGGTAACATCTACAATAAGACAAAAATCAGCAAAAATGGCGATGTATTAACTGTTAGTGGCGATGTACCAACTGATGCTACATCATTTCGTTACTATGTATCAAATTGGGGAAGTCTTGCAGGAAGACCATTTATTGGTGATTTAAGATGTACATTAAGTGATGAAATAGCACCAAAAATGAGTTCAATTACTTTTGATAATTATTATCTTACTGATCAAGTAAATAATGTTGCAATTACAGGTAACAAACTCATCTATGATTTAAATTTCGATGAGAAAATTGAATCAATTGAATATTCTACTACATACACTGGTGTGGCAACTTTAAAATATGAGGATGGAACAAACACTAATCTTACTGCTAAACCAACATTAATACATAAAAATGGAAAATCAAAGGTTAGATATACTTTTACATTAACAAGTCTTAAAAAATCGGGAAAAGTATATCTTTCAAGCATAAATAATTTAAAGGTAGTAGATGAAGCATACAATTCAACAATAGTAAATGGAAGTGTAAGTAGTCAAAAAATACAGTATTATAAAAATATGACTGTAACTCATAATATTGAAAATTTAGATTATGAGATTCCAGCTAATGCAATATATAATACTGATTTAATGGCAAAATTAACTACTAAAACAGGTTATGATTTACCTACTGAAATTGAAGTATATGTTGGTACTAGCAAACTTACATCTACTCAATACACTTATAATAATACCAATGGTGATATTACAATTAATGGTAAAGCTATAACTGATGATATTACAATTAAGGCAAGTGGAGTAGCCAAAAAAATAACAATAATATTTGATAAAAAAGGTGGTAATGGTGGTTCAAATTCTATCGAAGCCATATTCGATAGTGATATGCCAAAAATAACTATACCAACAAGAAAAGGTTATACATTTTTAGGATACTATGAAAATGAGGATGCTCAGGGTAAAAAATTTTATAATGCTGATGGTACTAGTGCTACAATTTGTACAAAATATACTAACATAACTTTATATGCCGCATGGGAATCTAATACTTACTCAGTTATATATGATAAAAACACTCCTGCTAATGCAAGTAGTGAAGTAACTGGTATTATGGCTAACTCTAAGCACACATATGATGAAACTAAGACATTATCTTCTAATTTATATTTATTAGAAGGCTATACATTTAAAGGATGGTCAACTTCAAAAAATGGTTCAGTAGTCTATAACGATGAAGCAAGTATTTTAAATCTTAGAGAAAGTGGTAGTATTACACTTTATGCCGTATGGAAAGCTAATAAATATCAGATTAAATATAATCCTAATAAACCTTTAGGTAGTACAGGTAATATATTTGGAAATATGTCTAATTCTAATCATACGTATGATTTCACAACTGCACTTTTAGATAATGTGTATTCCTTAAATGGTTATACATTTAAAGGTTGGTCAAAAAGTCCAAAGGGTACAGTTGACTATAAAAATGGTGAAAAAGTTAGTAATTTAACAAATGAAAATGGTGATGTAGTAAATTTATACGCTGTATGGGAAGCTAATACATATACAGTACGTTATAATGATAACAAGCCATCTGGTACTTCTAATACAGTTTCTGGTTCAATTTCTGATTCAATTTTTACATATGATGAAATGAGTTCATTAAATAAAAATAATTATTTCATAATTGGTTATACATTTAAAGGTTGGGCGACTTCAAAAAATGGCACAGTAGTATATAGTGATAATCAAACTGTTAGAAATTTAACAAGTGTAGATGGTGGTATTGTAGAACTTTATGCCGTGTGGGAAGCTAATGAATATTCAATAACTTTTGACAATATGGGTGGAAGTTTTGCAAATAAAATGTTAATCAAGTATGATGAAGCGTTCTTAGAAATTATTCCTCCAACTCGTAAAGGATATAATTTTGAAGGTTATTACACACTTCCAAATGGTGAAGGTGTCAAATATTATAATAATGATGGTACAGCCGTTTTTGCAAAATATAACGATGATTGTGACCTTACTTTATATGCAAAATGGTCACCAATAATATATAACATAGAGCTATATAGTAGAGGTGAATACATAGGAAGTGTAAAGAATGTAGTATATGGATATATGCGTTTACCATCTTGTCAAGATTTAGGAATAGCCATAGCAAATTACGATTTCGTTGGTTGGAATATATACGAAGATCAAAATTGGAGTATGTATAATGCAAATGTCGATTATAATACAGGACTTGGAGAGTATGATGGGCAAACAATAATTCTTCATGCCGCATGGTTAGAAAAAGATATTTATTCAATCAATTATAATGCCAATGGGGGAATTGGAGCACCAGGTATGATGCAAGTACACGAGGATGAAACGATTGCATTAAGTGCCATTATCCCAACTAGAGAAAATTATAAGTTTTTAGGTTGGTCAACAAATTCTGATGCTACAACAATTGAATATTTACCAGGTGCAACTTTCACAATGGGAAATTCTCTTGTCACATTATATGCGGTATGGGAACTCAATCCTTCATTAGTTTATGATGCAAATGGTGGTAAGTTTATTAATCAAATAGAAAAATTATATCATCAAGAAGGATCTAATGTAACAATTACTTCTGTGATACCAGTTTTAGAAGGATATATCTTTATTGGCTGGAATGAAAACAAAGATGCAACGACAGGAATTTATAATTCTGGTGATATATTTACAATGCCAAATACCGATACTATTTTATATGCAGTATGGAAAAAAGCTGAGTATACAATTACAGAATCGGTTGCATCAGGATATGTAATTAGTGGATTATTATCAAGTTATCAATATAATGATATGGTAACATTTAGCATTTCGGGAATAAATCCTAAAGTTTATGTTGATGGTCAATTAATAACACCAGTTAATAATGTTTATTCATTTATCATTACTAAAAATACTAAATTAATAGTCAAAGATGGTTCAAAGGTTTCTTTGATTTATTCAGGAAATGGTGGAATAAATGAACCTACTGACACAAATTCATATGAATTTAGCACTAATACTTTAATTTCTACAATTACTCCATCGAGAACTGGTTATCATTTTATAGGTTGGTCTACAAGTAAAGATTCAAAGATTGCGGAATATAATCCAGGTGATTCAATTAATTTTGCTAGTGAAGATATTATTCTTTATGCTGTATGGGAAGCAAATAGCTATCGTATAATATATGACGCAAATGGTGGAACTGGAACGATGTCATCTGATTTATTATCATATGACTCAACATTCATACTTTCTAACAATACTTATAAAAACAATGGTTATACTTTTCAAGGCTGGTCATTAAACCCAAATGGAGAAAAAATATTTGTTGATGGTGATAATGTTATTAATCTTTCGTCAATACAAGAAGATGAAATAATTTTATATGCTATATGGAAAAAAACAGTCACAAAAATAAATTTTGTAACTGTTGATGGAACTGAAATTAATATGCCTTTCACAATTGATTATGGTGCTGATTTAAATACAGATAATTTAAATAAACCAAGTCGTGAAGGATACATCTTTTTAGGCTATTATACGGGAATAAATGGTACTGGTGATTTAATGATTGATGAAAATCTTCAATCAACATTAACAAATGGTTGGTCACAAGATGTTAATTCAATCACCTTATATTCATACTGGAGACCTATCACATATTCAATAATCTATATGAATGGTCAAACAATATGTTATGAACAAATAGTATCATATGATTCTAATTTTAATTTGATATCAGCTATATTAATGGGGATAACTGCTCCTGTGGGATATCATTTTGCGGGGTGGTCAACTATACCATCTAGTAAAACAGTAGTTTATAATGACAATCAAAATATAACTCAAGCATTAGAAAAGACAGATGGAAGTAAAGTGTTCTTATACGCAGTATTTGAAATCAACAAAAAATATAATATCAATTATAATGCAAACGGTGGTATAAATGCACCAATTGATGATAACACATATTATGTTGGTGATATTATAACTATTCCTAGTACTATTCCGACATTAGAGGGATATATTTTTGCAGGCTGGTCATATGATTACGGAAATAATCCAATTGATTTCCCATACTCAAATAATATATTCACCATTCCCAATTTATCTATGGTAGAAGGCGGAATAACATTGTATGCAGTATGGATTGAAGATAAAACATTGCAAAGCCAAATTGATCAAGTTAATCAGTTAATTGAACAATTACAAACATCAATCGAAAATATAAATAGTACAAATGATAATCTTGCTGAAAATATTAATCAATTGACAATAAAAATTCAAAAAGCGCAAGATGTTCTTGATTCATTAGATAGTACATACGTTACATATGAAGTATTAAATGAAGCAATAACAAACTTAAAAAATGAATTATTATTAGCAGACAATACATTACGTGATGCAATTGACAAAGTTCAAGCTAACTTAGACACTGCTATATCTAATTTAAATGATACAATACTAAATAATAAGAACGACATTGAATCAAAATTAAATGATGTAATTAAAGCATATGAATTAGCCGATTCAGTTATCAATGGTAAAATAAAAGAACTAGAAAATAAAGATACTGAATTAAATAATCTAATCACTGTTTTAGAAAAAGCTTATAAAGAAGCAGATAACTCTTTACAAGATGCGATTAACTCTATACAAACAAACTTAGATACTGCTATTTCTAATTTAAATGATACAATATTAAATAACAAAAATGA
>ULTC01024284.1_pt1 | contig 98696 bp, 83 predicted proteins | sample 1957091 | NCBI WGS metagenome assembly ULTC01 (sample SAMEA4835720, study PRJEB28245) | human gut metagenome | biome: gut microbiome; material: fecal sample | place: Denmark | collected 2008 | reverse complement strand
CCCCTGGTATATTATAGACATAATAAGAGTTTTATGTTTTGAAAATGCATAAAATGGCTTGTTATGAAGAAAATTGATTCTAATAAAGGAGGTAAAAAAACAAATGAGAATCAAAAGGAAGAACGGCTTGAAGATAGCAGCAATCACCATAGCATTACTATTATGCCTAGCACTCGCAGTGGGTATAACAGGAGCATGGTATCAAGCAAAGCGTCAAGCCACAGGTACATTGAGCATGGATCAAGGTATCATCATTGACTACAAAGGTTTTGGCAAAACACCAGACGAAGGCATTTGGACGCGCGAAACAACAACCACATTTTTGTTGTTTGACGAAACAGACGCCCAGCCAGGACAAAACATACCAGTCAATGCAGCAGGCATAAGAGCAAACGCAGAATCTGTTAACTTTTATGCAAGAGTAAAACTATCATATAAGTTTTACAACGGAGAAACGCCAGTTGAACTCGCTGACGCAACAAAGTTAATAAAAACGAGTTCAAGTTTTTGGGCAAATAGTTGGGTAGATGGCGGTTCATCAGACGGCTACTATTACTACGCAACAGGTTCAACGCTAAATAAGTTTGAGAAAACAGCAACAACATTTGTCGACTTGTTTGCAACAGATGCAAAGTTCATCATTGAAGGTGCTGGTTTTACAGGTGCAGATAACAACGGCGAAAGTGGCGGCTTCAAAATTAATGACACAACATCAATCAACAAAATTGAAGTTTATCTCACTCTTGAAACACTCCAAGGCGATGCAACAGCCGAACAAGCAAAAGCATTGGGTTGGAAGATTTCAAGCGAAGTTAACTTTGCTAAGGTTGACGAAGGTAAGATTGTTAAATCTAACACAACAACCGAAGTTACAGACGAAAAGTTAAATGTCACAATTAATGATAAAACAACAAGCCTTGAAACCGTTAAATTTCCTTATGACGAAGAAGTGACTTTGAACTTTGATTCAAAAAATGTTGATTACATCACTCTTGTTTATTCAAATGGTGATGAAGAAACATTCGGTTTGAAAGATTCAGATTTCGCAAATGATTATCTTTCAGAAACAGCATTGAAAGTAACAGCAAAATCTTCAAAAGGCACTGTTAAAGGCTACACTGTTGGGCTTTGGGATAAAGAGTATACTGGGTTCACATATTCTACAAATGGAATTCACTTAATAGATTCTACTATTTATGAAATTGCTGATGGTGTAGCAGTTACTGGATATTTTGGGAATGCAACCGAGATTTCTATTCCATTTAATACAAAAGTTAGGAATAGATCATTTAGGCTAATTTTTAACGAATTCGCAAATAATAATGAATGGTATGCACAATTGCAGACCAAAATGGGCGTGATACAGTACCCTTGTAAATTAAATGATGATAAGACTTTTAATTCGCTTTCAGATTTGACATCTTTCGCTAGGACTTGTAAGGAAATGTCTAATGAAGACTTTATGAAAACTTATCCGGAAATGGAATTTAACTTTGATACACTATGTGAAGTAAGTGTAATTGGGAAAAATTATATGGTGAAAGAGGTTGGTGCTGCTGCATTTTATATGCGAGATAAATTAAAATCGGTTAATATTCCAGAAGGTATAACCAACATTGGGGATTCAGCATTTGGTAGCTGTAATGCTTTAAGTTCAATTAGTATTCCTGATGGAGTAACAAGTCTTGGAATGACTTGTTTTGTAAATTGTGATAGTTTAACTTCAATAAAAATTTCAAATAGTGTCAACAGTATTGGAGATATGGCATTCTATGGTTGCTCTAATTTAACAACTGTTATAATAGATTCAGCAACAATTGCGGGACTTGAAAATAGTGGTGGCTACTTATTATCCTATAGAAACAATATTTATGTTAAAACTGGTTTAACTGTTGGGACACACATTTCAGGAAATTATACAAAAGCAGCATCAAGTGATAGAGAAGGTTATGTTTTATATACTAAAAATGCCTAATTTTTAAAACCATAAAATAAAAAAACTCCCGAATGGGAGTTTTTTAGTTGTATAAAGTTGTGACAAGATTGGTTATGTCAAGCGATTTCTCGTCCGCGTTGATTTCGTTTACTTGACCTTTATTGAAAATGTAAGCTTTGCCGTAGAGCAAGGTTGTTTTGTCGACTTGCAAGATATATGTGCCGTCTGAATAGGCGATAATTGGTCTGGTGTAGCTATCTTCCATGGCAAGTTCAAATTGAGTTACGCCGTCAACTTGTTCGCCGATAATATCGTGAATATGTGGGAAAATGTTAATTTTTGTAAGGCCAAGGCCGTTGATATATCTTTTATAGTTCTTGTCTAAAACTTCGCCTTCTAGTTCGGGTTGGGCATATACGATGTCTGCACAATTCATGCTGCCAGCGCTAACACCACAAATAACGGCATCGGCGTCTTTAAGCAATTTTTTTAATTTAATTTTTTCAAAAAATTTATTTTGAGTAGGAACATGACCACCACAAAGGAATACAAAATCAGCATTTTTAATTAGTTGTTTTGCTTCTTTTTTATTTCTACCATCTAATATTATGTAATTTTTAAAAGGCAATGTTAAATCAAATGCTTCAAATGTTATATTAGCATACATATCAGTTATTTCATAATCGTTCTCATTGCTAGCAATTAAAAGGAAATTTTCATATTTTTTAATATATTTTTTAAAATTGTTCAATAAGTTGTTCTTGTTGCCAAAAATTTGTGCGTGTTTTATTTCAAATTCATCTTTATAACTTAATTCTAAACTACTTGTTAAAAATATTGTATTCATACTTTATATTTTAACACAGCACAAAATTTAATCCAAATTATTTCACTTATTGCTATTTTTATTGTATAATCTACTTTGATTGGAGGCAAAAATGACAGATATCGAGATAGCAAAAAATTATCAAATGCAACCTATTGTCAAAATTGCAAAAAAGTTAGGGCTAAAAAGTTCTAATTTGATTTTATATGGAAATTATAAAGCGAAAATAGACCTTCAACTTGAAGATGTTGAAGATAGAAAAAATGGAAAACTTGTCTTGGTTACAGCAATTAATCCAACAACGGCTGGAAATGGTAAAACAACTGTTTCAATAGGGCTTGCTGATGCGCTAAGGCTTTTGAAGAAAAAAAGTTGTTTGGCTTTAAGAGAGCCATCTCTTGGCCCAGTTTTTGGAATGAAAGGCGGGGCAACTGGCGGTGGATACAGCCAAATAGTGCCAATGGAAGATATTAATTTGCATTTTAATGGCGATTTTCACGCAATAACAAGTGCAAATAATTTGCTTGCTAGTTTGATAGATAATCATATTTTTCAAGGGAACGAACTTAATTTAGATAGCGAAAAAATATTCTTTAAACGCTGTTTAGATGTTAATGACAGGGCGTTAAGGCAAGTAATTATTTCAAATGGCAAAAACGAAATTCCAAGAAAAGAGCAATTCACAATTACTGCTGCTAGCGAAATAATGTCAATTATGTGTATGTCAAAAAACTTGGAAGAATTGAAAGTCAGATTGGGCAACATTTTGGTTGGATTGAACAAAAATGGAGAGCCAGTTTACGCAAAGGATTTGAAAGCGGAAAATGCTATGGCAATATTACTAAAAGACGCCTTAAAGCCTAACCTTGTTCAAACGCTTGGGGGAACGCCTGCTATTGTTCATCTTGGACCTTTTGCAAATATTGCTCACGGCTGCAACAGCGTTGTTGCAACAAATTTGGCAATGAAATTGAGCGATTATTGCATAACAGAAGCTGGATTTGGCTCTGACTTGGGGGCTGAAAAATTTTTGGATTTCAAATGCCGTGAAATGAATATCTCTCCAAATTGCGTTGTGCTCATTGCAACTATCCCTGCATTAAAATTGCACGGAGGAGAGGATAAATCAAATTTAAAAACTGAGAATGTTGAAGCGGTTAAAAAAGGTTTGGAAAATTTAAATGCTCATATAGACATATTAAAAAATGTTTATAAATTACCACTCGTTGTAACCTTAAATAAATATATTTCTGACACTGAAAAAGAAATTGAAATTGTAAGCGATTTTGTTAAGAGCAAAAATTGCGATTTTGCAGTTAATGAAGTTTGGGCTAAAGGCGGCAAAGGGGCTATTGAACTTGCTAAAAAAGTTATTTTAGCCTGCGATAGTTCAAATGAAAATTTTGAATTTGCTTATGACTTAAATGATGATATCAAAACAAAAATTGAAAAACTTGCACGCAAAATTTATGGAACAACAAAGGTCAATTATACTAGCGAAGCAGAACAATCTTTAAAAGAAATTAACAAACTTGGCTATTCAAATTTGCCTATTATTGTTGCAAAAACTCAATATAGTTTGTCTGATAAAGCAGAACTGTTAAACGCTCCAAAGGATTTTGAAATAACAGTGAGAGATTTAGAAATTAGGTCAGGGGCTGGTTTTATTGTTGTGCTTTTAGGCTCGATGCTTTTGATGCCAGGACTTTCAAAAACTCCTGCTGCGATAAATATGACAATAGACAATGATGAAAATATAACTGGATTATTTTAAAGTTTTAATTTCGCAAGAACATTCACAATCGCTGCAAGCCATGCGATTTTTAATGTTGAATATCATAATAATTCCGATAGCGCCTATAACTGGATAGGAATATCTTATGATGCTTTCAAAGCCAAATAGGCTTAATATAAAGATAGAAATGGCAGAAATTAAAAATGATGCTAAATTTGATTTGACTTTTAGATGAACGCTTTCTTTTAAAGAATAAAAAGTTGCAAACAAAGTTGTTAATATGCAAGCTAGAATAATAAAAGAATAAATATAGCCAACTGTAGGATTTATCATAAACGCTAAATAAACAAGAGGCAAATCTGCAAATAGTAAACTATTATCATTTAAAAGCAAAGTTAAGATGATTAAAGCAATTATTACAAAGATTATAAAACTTGTGATAATCGCCACTTTTTTTATATTTTTTTCTTTAATTTTAGTTCCTAATCCGACTGCGATTTTGCTGTTGACCATTAAGTTGCAAGCGGCATATAAAATTGTTGAAATTGTTAAGAAGGCGAAATTTGAAATGTCAAATGTAAATGCAAAGTCAGATTGAGATGAAACTGTAAAGGAAAATGCACAAACTAAAATTGTTGAAATTATAATTATAGGCACTAAAATTTTATTGATTGAAATCAGCCATTTCAAGTCTTTTGAAATGATTATTAAACTAAGCAAAATTATCAAAATGGACCAAAGATGGAACTTGGAACAATAAACAATGTCATTTAAAAGGGATTCCGCACCTGCAAGCATAGACGCAGAGAAAATTAAAAAGATAATTGCAAAGCAACTTTCTAAAATAAAATTGTCTTTATGCTTGGTTAAAAAATCAGGCTTGTTTTTCAACATTTGACCATATTTTAGGAGTGTTATCAATCCATAAGCAAACAATATAAAGAAAATAAATGCGTAAAAAATGCTTACAAATCCATACTTAGCAAAAAAAATAACGACTTCTTGTCCACTTGCAAGCCCTGCACCTATTGTCGCACCTAAAATAAGCATTGCTCCACCAAATACGCCAGTGTTCTTTTCCACATAGTAATATATTATTAATTAAAATTTTCTATTACTTATAATATTTTTTTTAAATCTAAACAAAATAAATTTATGAAAAGTTCAATGATTATCTATTTGGTTTTGTCTTTTTTATGTATGGGCGTTTTTGCAACCGTTTTGCCTCAACCTGCATACAAAACTGGTTTTGACGCGTTGACAATCGAAGAGCAAAAAATATTAAACGATGCTTTTGAGGAAGAAAGTTCCAAATTAAATGATGTGTTAAATTACACGGAAATAATTGAAAAGGTGGACAATGTTTCAAATCTTGATTGGTTTGATGTTGTAAATAATTTTTTCACCAAATACACTTTGACGGCAACAGTAATTGATTGTCAAACTAAAAAAGCTTATCAAGTGATTCGCGTTGGGGGATATAATCACGCCGATGTCCAACCAATAGATGCTTCTAACACAGCGATTATGAAAGAAATATACAATGGAGAATGGAGTTGGGTTAGAAGGCCAGTTTGGGTTGAAATAAATGGTTCGTATGTCGCTGCTTCTATTAATGGTATGCCACACGGATACACTTTGGTTGAAGGAAACAATATGGACGGTCACACTTGCATACACTTTTTAAATTCAATGACTCACGGAACAAAGCGTGTGGACGAAGCACATCAAGCAGCAGTTGCTTATGCTTATGAACACAAGGCGGAACTGTTGGAATATTTGTTAGACCATTCATCTAAAATGTAATGTTTAAAAAATTTTTTAATGTAAATAATCTAAATGTTATTTTATTGGAGGTTTTTATGAAAAAATTTTTAAGTCTTTCACTTGTATTAATTATGGCTGTTGCATCTTGTTTTGTTTTAATGGGCTGCACAACTGAAACGATTAATGTAAATGTAGTTAAAGAGGCTCAAACAAAAGCAGACACGCTCATTTCAACATTCTATAATAAAGCAGAAAACACAACGCTTCCAAAAGCAAGTGCAGAAAATTTTTATATTGAAATAAGTTCAGATTTTGACACAAATGTAGAAGTTGTTACTATCAATGGAATTGGTCATACACTAACTGAAAATATCAAATATAGTGTAGGAAATAACAATTTTGTTGAAACGCCTGCTTGGATGAAAGAAGATGGAAAACTTTATGTTGCAGTTCCAACGCTTTATGTTGAAGCAAAGAGCGGTGTAACATCAATTATGGTTGGAAACAAAGAATTTAAAGTTACAGTATTTGAAAATGCTGGAACGCTTACAATGGATAGTGTAACTGTGGTTGGAACAACAGCTGGCGCAACTGCTGAAAAGACGATGGAAAATGACAGAATTGTTGTTAAACATACAAGAACAAGCGGAAAATCTGCTGTAGGCTGGACACTTTCAGTTGGAAAAGAAAAAGTGCCTGCAGACAAGTATGTTTTCACAAAGAAAATAATGTCTAATTCAAGCACTGTTTCTTATGGCGTTGATGTAACTGTTGATAGTGAGTCAAAAGGCTATTCTCAAGCATTATATAATTATTGGCTTAATGGAAACATCTCCGAACCAGTTAATAGAACGATTAATTATACAATAGCAATTCCTGGATATGGAAATATAAACTTCGATATTCAAGTAACGGAAACAGTCCCAGCGGCTTAAAAAATGAGATTTAATCTCATTTTTTTATATTGACAATTTGAAGATTTGTAATATAATAAAAATATGAAAGTTTTTATGAACCTATCTGGAATTTTGAAAAAGACTTATGATTTTAGATGCACTATAGCGAAATTAAAATCAAAATCATTTTTATGTAAAAGAACTATTAAATTGGGTAAATCAGTTATAAAAAGGGCAATCTGTTCTCCAAAATATTTGGTAGAAGGCTTGGTTCAAGGAACAGAAGGGCTCAATTTGTCTTCAGAATTTGCAAAAGCAAATAATTTTAAAAGCAATCAATATCAAGTAAATGAGTATTATGATTCTTGCGGAATTTACGCGTATAAAAATGTGGTCAATGGCAAGGAAGTAGTTGAAATGTGCCTAATAAAAACATTTAAAGACAAAAATTCAACTTCAATCTCGCTTTATTATCTTCCAAATGGGGACATAAGAAATGCAGCTTTTGTTGCAAGGGTTTGCAAACATAATAATATAGAACATATAAATGAAGACGGCACAAAAATCAAAGCGGGAGATATTCATTTGCATATTGCCACAGAAAGTCAATTTGATGAAATTTATAAAACATATAGATGCCGCGGTGATAAAGTTTTGCTTGAAAAATTGCAATCTCCAAGGGCGGTTAATCATAAAGGCTTAAAAGAAGAAGATATGGGTGAGTATGCACGAAAATTATTTCATATCACAGATAAAACGCTAGAAGCAATGTCTACTGTTGTGCAAAAAGATGGTTATTATTTGGAAAATGGAGTTGTCAACAAAGGTGTTAGCAACAAAACGCTTGTTGATGAAATGAGCGCGGCAATGGATTTATAAAAAAACGGGAAGTTCCCGTTTTTTTTAATTCTTATTTGCATATTCTTCATATGTGCATTGTTTGTCGATGATTTGTGTTGGAGAAACTATATCAATAATCCTATTTGCAACAGTTTCAACAATTTCTTGGTCGTGGCTGGCAAACATCATAACGCCTTTGTAATTTATCATTCCTTTGTTTAAAGCGGTGATGCTTTCAAGGTCCAAATGGTTTGTTGGCTCGTCAAGCAAGAGAACATTTCCCGCTTCTAGCATTGCTTTTGCCATCATACATCTAACTTTTTCACCACCTGAAAGGACATTCACTTCTTTTAACGCTTCTTCGCCAGAGAAGAGCATTCTTCCAAGCCAACCGCGAATGAAAGTGGCATCTTGTTCTTTTGAAAATTGCCTTAGCCAATCAACAAGATTTAGATTGCAGCCTTCAAAATATGAGCGATTATCCTGTGGCAAATATCCAACTTTAACAGTTTTTCCCCAACGGAACGTTCCGCTATCTGCTTCTTCAAGCCCCATTAAAATGTTAAATAATGTTGTTACTGCCAAACTATTAGAAGATAAAATTGCAACTTTATCATCGTGATTTAAGGTGAAAGACAAGTTTTCAAACAAACCCTTTTTGGTGAGTTTGTCCACCATCAAAATTTCCTTGCCAAGTTCATTTTCAAATTTAAAATCGATATATGGATATTTTCTTGAAGATGGCTTGAAATCTTCAATAGTCAATTTTTCAAGTTCCTTTTTCCTTGAAGTTGCTTGTTTAGACTTTGAAGCGTTAGCTGCGAAACGAGCAATGAAATCTTTCAATTCTTTTGCTCTTTGTTCAGCTTTTTTGTTTTGGTCCTTTGCTTGTCTTGCAAGAAGTTGACTTGTTTCATACCAAAAATCATAATTTCCAAGATAGATGTTAATTTGACCATAATCTACATCGCAAGTGTGCGTGCAAACTCTATTTAAAAAGTGCCTGTTGTGAGAAACAATAATGACTGTATTTTCAAAATTTAAAAGATAGTTTTCAAGCCATCTTGTTGTTTTAAAGTCCAAGTTATTTGTTGGCTCGTCTAAAACCAATATATCTGGATTTAAAAATAAAGATTGAGCGAGCAAAACTTTAACCTTTTGTTTTGGGTCGATGTCCTTCATTAAAGTGTAATACAAACTTTCATCGATGCCAATTCCAGAAAGCAAAGTTTTTGCTTCCGCTTCTGCTTCCCAACCGCCAATCTCAGCATATTCCGCTTCCAATTCGGCAGCCAAATTGCCATCTTCTTCTGTAAAGTTTTCTTTTGAGTATAATTCTTCCTTTAATTTTTCAATTTCTACCAATCTTTTATGACCTAAAAGCACAGTTTCTAAAACAGTTTTGTCATCATATTTGTTTTGATTTTGTTCCAAAACGGACATTCTTTCTTTTGGGTCTAATATAACTTCACCTTTATTAGGTTCTAATTCTCCCGTTAAAATCTTTAAAAAGGTTGATTTGCCTGCGCCATTTGCACCAATAATTCCATAGCAGTTGCCTTTTGTGAATTTTAGATTTACATCTTTGAAAAGCACTCTTCCGCCAAATTGGAGCATAACATTGTTTACTTGTATCATTTTTTCTCCTAAATCTTATTTTTACATCGCATTATAGCATATACAAAAATAAGTTGCAAGTTTTTAAAAAATTATTAGGTTAAATTTAATTTTAGTGCTATTATAAAGTCAAATGAAGGGCATTTTGCCTATTGCTAATTGGGATTAAATATGAAACAAAGAAAATATTACAACCACAACTTTGATGTTGGGCTTATTTCTGATATGGCTCAGAAATTGAATTTACACGAAAAAATCGTGGAGTTATTGTTTTCTCGCGGATTTACAAGCGAAGAACAAATTAAAAATTTTTTAACGCCAAGTGAAAGTGATTTTATGTCGCCTTTTGGCCTTTTTGGCATGCGTGAAGCGTGTGAGCAAATTAAGTCAGCGTTAAAAGCAGATAAGCGAATTTTAATTTTTGGAGATTATGATGTAGATGGATTGTCAGCCACTGCAATTTTATATAAAACTTTTGAAAAGCTTGGCAAGAAAGTAAATTATTATTTGCCAAACAGATTTGTTGACGGCTATGGCTTAACAAATGTTGTAATTGATAAAATCAAGGCGAAATACAATCCTGAATTAATAATTACAGTTGATTGCGGAATATCTTGCAAAAATGAAGTCGAATACGCTAAAAGTTTAGGCATTGAAATGATAGTAACCGATCACCACGAATTGCCACAAGAAATTCCTAATTGCGTTGTTATCAATCCAAAGATTGTCAATCAGGAATATGATTTTCACGAATTGTGCGGAACTGGTGTTGCTTTTAAATTGAGTGAAGCACTTTTAGGACACGATGCAGCAACAGAATTTTTGCCTATTGCAGCCATTGCAACTATTGCAGACATTGTAAGTTTGACAAGGGAAAATAGGGCGATTGTTTATTACGGCCTAAAATTGTTTGAAAAATATCTTCCTGCAGGGTTAAAGGCAATGTTTTCAGAAAACAAGTTAAGCATTAAAAATGTTTGTTCAACGGATATCGCTTTTAAAATAGCACCAAAACTCAATGCCGCTGGAAGAATGGGGGAGGCAAGCGACTCTTTAAAACTCATACTTGCAAAATCGCCAGCAGAAATTAAAACTCAATTAAACAAAATTGCTGAATACAACACTAAAAGGCAGGTTGTTTGCAATCAATGCTATGCTGATTGCGTCGAAATGCTTAAAAATTCGAACCTATCAAATGAAAGAGCGATAATTTTATTCAACGACAAATGGGACCACGGAATTTTGGGAATTGTTGCTGCAAGGCTCGTTGATGCCTACAATCGTCCTGCGTTTTTGTTTTCAGAGGAAGATGGAGTGCTTAAAGGCTCTGCAAGGAGTTTGTTAGACATAAATGTTCACGAACTTTTGTCAAGTTGTAGCGATATTTTAGTTACCTATGGTGGACATAAGATGGCGGCGGGGCTGACATTAAAAAAGGAGCATTTTAACGAGTTTTATAAGCGAGTTAATAGTTTTATTTTTGCAAATGTATCTCCAAAGGCTTTTGAGCCAATAACTTATTATGATTTGGACATCAATTTAAACGACTTAACAGATAAATTTTTCCAAGATTTGCTTTTGTTAGAGCCTTTTGGTTTAGACAATTCCAATCCATTATTCAGAATAAATGCTGATGATGCTTTTATAAGCCCACTTAAAAATTTTAACCAACATTTTAATATCAATTTTACTAACAAATTAAATTTGATATATTTTAATTGCGCTGATAAATATTTTGATTTGAAATTTGCAACAAACAAGCACTTTATATTTGAACTCCAAAAGGAAAGATATAAAGGGGCATTTAAAGGCATTGTAAAATATTTTGAAGGCGATTATTCTTTTGATAAGACCTTTAAAAGTGATTTAGATGCAATAGAACTTGAACAGCTGAGATATTTAAAATTTGGCGGCGAAATTGATTTGGCTGAATATGATGAAAGCGATTTAATCAATTTTGTAGCAAAAGAGCAAAGCCCATTTGGAACTATTTTTGTAACAAACAAGTTATCAAATTATAATGAATTTATTAATAAATATTGCCTTGACAACATATATCAAAAATTTGTTTTTAACAACTATTCTAGCGGCGGATTTAACGCGATAAGCATTTATCCAACTGATATAAATATGTTTAAAGACTATTCAAAAATAATCTTTTTAGAGCCAGTTTTAGATAAGTCTTATCTTGCTAAAATTTCACAGATTTCAAAAGCAAAAATTTACATTCCTAAAAATGGAACATTTGATAAAAAGTTGTTTTCTTCAATAGACACAAGGCGAGAAAAGATTGGAGATTTTTACAACGCGCTTAAAAGCATAAACGATAAGCCATTTGTTAATGAACTTCACGCTTATAACAGAATTTTAAAATTGAAACGCACTTCGTTTAAAAATTTCCACGCTTATTTGATGATTTTTGAAGAGTTAAATTTGATTACAATTTCTAACAACGAAGGGTTTGTTGTATCGATAAACAATAATTGTAAAACTGATTTAAAAAATTCAAAAGTTTACAATTATATTAATTTTTATGTTAATTTGTTTAAAAATAATGATAAAAATATAAAAAAGAGAGAAAAAAATGAAAATTCAAACTAATTTAGAAAAATATTCGAACGATTATCAAGAAGTTGCAAACTTGTTTTTCCCTAATTTTGAAAAACAAGACGAACATCAAATTGAAATCAATATCTCGCGCGAAGATGATAATAGTTTTGATTTAAAAATAGTTTTTGATAGTCAAGAAAAAGATTTTCATTATGATTATATTAGCAATCAAAAAAATGTTGAAGATAAAAAGTGGAGCAAAATTTTTCTTTATGACGCACTTTCATCTTTCACTGGGAAAACCTTTGAATGGGGAGCATTAACTGGCGTTAGGCCAACTAAAATTGCTTATAAACTTTTAGAGCAAGGCGTTGATGAATTGTTTTTAAAAGAAGAGTTGATGAAGCAATATAGACTTTCTGAAAACAAAGCAACGCTTTTGAAAGAAACTATAAAAAATCAAAAGTGCATTATTAAAAATGACAATCTTGTTGATGTTTATATCAATATTCCTATTTGTCCATCTCGTTGCAGATATTGCAGTTTTATTTCCGCAGAATATAACGCCGTTCAAAATTTAATTCCAGCGTATTTAGAAGCATTAAAAAAAGAAATTGATGGCATTAAAAAAATCATATTAAAAAAGACATTAATTGTTAGGTCAATCTATATCGGTGGCGGCACTCCTTCCGTTTTGTCCGCTCAGCAACTTGATGATTTGTTGTCTGAACTTAACTTTAATGTTAATGAATTTACTGTTGAATGTGGCAGGGCAGACACGATAACAAAAGAAAAATTGCAAGTTTTGAAAAAACACGGAGTTACTAGGATTTGCATAAATCCACAAACTTTTGTAGAAAAGACATTAAAATTGATTGGCCGCAAACACACTGTAAAAGATGTTTTAAATGCCTATGCAATGGCACTAGAATTTGGCTTTGACATCAATATAGATTTGATTGCGGGGCTAACTGGCGAAACATTTTCAAACTTTAAAAAGTCAATAAATTACGCTTTGGAAATGGCGCCTCAAAACATAACAGTCCACACTCTTGCTTTAAAACGCGGCTCAAATATGACAGACGAAAAAATATTGAATTTAAAAAAGAAAGAAAATCTATCAACCGAAGAAGAAATTGCGCTTCACGAACAAGAAGTTAAAAAGATGATAGATTATGGTCATAAGAGACTATTTGAAGAAGGGTATAAGCCATATTATCTTTATAGGCAGAAAAACACGCCGCTTGGACTTGAAAATGTTGGCTTTGCTCAAAAGGGAAAAGTTTGCATCTTTAATGTAGATAGTATGGAAGAAACTTGCTCAGTTCTTGCTTGTGGCGCAAATGCAGTTTCAAAACGCGTTTTCAGTTTAGAAAATCGCATAGAAAGATGCGATAATGTAAAATTTATCAACGATTATCTCGCTCGTTTAGATGAAATGATTGAGCGAAAAGAAAAATTATTCAGTTAATTTTTTTGCATTAAAAAAATATCAAAAATTCTTTTAAAAAGGGTATTGACACCGCATAATTTTTGTGTTAAAGTTGCTGTCGCAAGGAGGAAATTATGTTAGGTGATTCAATCAATACTTTTGCTATGATGGGAAGCGATTTGAGCAATATTACAATTAGAAATGTAGATTATTTAACATCAAATTTTAAATTAAATCCTTTAAGTAATTATGATGCAAACATTTCTATTGAAGACGATAGCAAAAAGAAACATATTAGACACAGCTATACAAATTCAGATGAATATTCAATGTAAACTCTCATATTTTGAGAGTTTTTTTATTGTTAAATAAATTCAAAAACGACAAAAAAATTTAAAATTTATTTGCACCAAAACATTTAAAAATGATAATATATATACAGCAATTTAATTGCTATAAAAGGAGAGGAATATGAAAAAATTTACGATAATTGCACTCGTGTTATGTTTGGGAATTGTATGTCCATTCATATTTGCGGCGTGCGGAACTCAAAAAGCTGAATCAACTGTTATGAACGTTTCTTTAAACCCAGAAGTTGAGTTTATTTTGGACGAGAATGACACTGTTGTCAGCGTAAATGCCCTAAACGAAGAGGGAAATTTGATTATTAATGGTCAAGTTTTTGTTGGAAAGTCCGCTGATGAAGCGGTGAAATTGTTTGTTTCAATTTCAAAAGAAACAGGATTTTTAGTTTCTGGCAATGTCAATGTAGGTGAAAATGAAGTTAATATTTCATTCTCAGGCGATACAAAGAAGGCAGAAAATCTTTATAAAGATATTAAATCCAAAGTTGAACAATATTTATCAGAAGAAAATATTACTGCGACTTTAAATAAAGTTGAAACATTATCAAAAGAATATTTGCAAAAAATGGTTGAAAAATGCGCTCCATACATTGAAAAAGCCAAAGTTGAAGCAATGAGTTATAAAGAACTTTTAGATGAACTTATTGCGTCAAGGAAAGAAACTGCCGAATTGTATTCTCAAGAATTAAAAGATGCATATTACAGAGCAAAAGCAGATATAGTCAACGAAGAAAAATTTGAATATTTAAAATCACAATTAAGCGAAGCACAAAAAGTTGCGTTTGAAACGATTAATGAAATATATATGTCCGCTAAAAAATCTCTCGAAGAAACTAAATATTCTTTATTTGTTGATGAAAGCAGTGCTTATCAAGTTGCTTTGAAAAATTATAGAGCTGCAAAAACGGAATTTTTAAATTATAGAAATTATGTTGCATCGTTAGAGCCAAATGAAGTAACGGAAGCAGTTACAAAGACTTTGGACGCTTTTGAAGCTCAATTAAAAAATGCAGAAGAAGCATTAAACACAGCATATAATTCAGCAATGACATCGTTTGAAACCGCTCAAAGCACTTTGGATAAAGCCTACAATGCTTTAGTTAATTTCTTGGCGGAAGCAGGAAAAGATGTAAATGGCGCTTTAGATAAAATTCAAACTAATTTGGATACAACATTAACATCTTTTGAAGATAGTTTTAAATCGAAATATTCTGAACAAATGCAAAAAGCCCAAACAGAATGGAAACAAATGAAAGACAAGCTTATGGAAGGATATAAAGCATAAAAAAAGACCCGTTTAAACGGGTCTTTTTTAAGATTAAATTTCAATGTTTGATTGTTTAAACAAAGGCGAATTAAAAAATTCTTTTAATGAAACGCCAAGTGCAGTTGCAATCCTATAAATTGAAGTGATTTTAATGTCTGAAGTTTTGCCTTTAATGATTTCTGGAATTGTTTTTTCATTAAATTTTGCAAGGCGAATAAGCCTATATTGAGACATCTTTTTTTCTGCTAATAATTCTTGTGTTCTTAATCCTACTGCTTCTATTAATTTCATATGTATTTCTCCTACCAGCATTATAATACCACCCTTTGAAGCGGTTGTAAAGTGTTTTTCGTAAAATTTTTGCGCATTTTATATACTTTTTTTATTTTGAAAGAAAAATGTTTATGATATACTAATCAAAAGGAGCATTTATGCCAAAAAGTATTGCAATAGATGGAACGGCAGGTTCTGGCAAAGGCACCATTTCTAAAATACTTGCAGAAAAATTGGGATTTTATCATTTAGACACAGGCGCTGTTTACAGAACTATTGCCTATGATGCGATTAGCAAAAATATTGACATTTACAACGAACAGGCGGTTGTAAATATGTTAAGCGATTGTGATGTTTATATCAAGCTTGAAAAAGGCAAGCAAATCAATATGCTGGCAGGGGAAGACTTGGGGCAAAAAATCAGAACACCTCAAATTGATGTCGCATCGAGTGTCGTTTCAGTTTATCCTGAAGTAAGAAAATTTGCAGTTCGGATTCAGCACGCACTTGCTAAAAAGCATAATGTAATTATTGAAGGGCGGGATATTGGAACAGTTGTTTTGCCAAATGCGGATTACAAATTTTTTATAACTGCTAAGCCTGAAGTTAGAGCAGAAAGAAGGCTGTTGCAACACAATTTGCCACAAAGCGAATATCCAAAAATTTTAAAGGAGATAATCGAACGCGATGAAAGAGATATGACGCGAGAAGTTTCTCCGCTTAAACAAGCCCCTGATGCCATTTTGATAGACAATTCAAATCAAACGATAGAAGAATCGGTCAATTTGTTATTGAGTTATATAATATAAAAGCCAGTTTGAACTGGCTTTTATTTATAGAAAAGTTTTTAAACTTTCGATGTTTTTTTCTTCTATTTCGAGTAATTTTTTGCAAAGATTTAAAATTTCATCATCGGCGGTGGCATGGTCTGCTAAATCCTTTAGGCATTGAATTGTTCCCATAAAAGTTCCTAAAAGCAACATTTCAGAAATATGAGTTGTTGATTTATCCGCCAATGTTGACATCTTGATTGTGCTCCAAAGTTTGATTTTCTCAAACATATTATTATCTTTAACATTGAAATTTTCGCTTTTGGCAATCATTTCACATTCTTGAGAAATAATATTATATTCGCTTTCTTGACTCAAAAGTTCGTTTATTAAAGTTTCGCATTTTATTGATGGCATAATATTGTCTATTGATTGTAAAGCAGTTTGGCAATTTTGATAGATTGATGTCAACAATAATTCGTTATCAGATTTTTCTTTGCATTCTTCCATTTTTTTATCTCCTGGCTTTATTGTTTGCAAGAAAAAGGAAATATATTCATAAATTTTTGAATACTAATCGTTTTTTTATGCAAAATATATGTATGAGAAAATCAACAAAAATTTGGCTAATTATAATGATAATTTCAAATGTAGCAATGTTATATTTTTTTGAACCTATGATAAAATCAATCAACTATGTTGGCGGGCAAATATCAATTACTCCTAATTGGGAAGCGTATGTTGGATTTGCGCTATCTATAATTGCAACAGTTTCTGGATTTGTTATATTCTCTAGATTTTTGAAATCACTATCTTTAAGCAAGCAAATTTTCGTTTCTACTATTGTTCCAACAATAACTTTTATGTTTTTAATGTTCTTTTTCTTTAATATAACAAGTATGGAGCAGGTTGGAGTTGTTGCTGCAATTAGAGATGGTTTATCTATCAATACATCAACTCAAAGATATATTTGGATGGCAGCGGTGGCAGTTATATATTCGATATATTTATTGATTACATATTTCTTATTAACCAAACCAGTAAGGAAATTGGAAAAGGCGCTTGAAATAATCAAATATGGTGGAGAACCAAAAAAGAGTTTAGATTTGGGTGGAAGCAAAGAGTTCCGTGCGATTGAAATGGATCTAAGGGCGATTAATCAAGAAATTAAAGAAAACAACCAAAGGAAAAAGGTTGTGGAAGAAAGTTAAATGTTGACATATTATGATAATGTATGATAAAATACTTTTGAGGTCAAAATGCCAAACATTAATAATTTCTACATTTCATCAACAGCAAGGTTCGACGAACTTTCCGCAATAAGCAGAATTTATAACTATTTATTTACAAGCTTAGATGTTGTCTATTTAGGTGATAATTCAGAGGAGTTGTGCCCAGATGTTTACACAAACAATTTTGATAAGGGCATAGAAATTGTAACTTGCGAAAACGAAAATTTTTATAAAACGCATAGAAACTATTTTAGTGCTTTAAATAGAGATGCGAAGTTTAAAGAATTATTTCAAAATGAACGAATTTTACCGCTTAACAGTCTCAATCTCAATAAGAAGATTTTGCTTAAGGCAGTTGAGCCAATAAATAATGATAATTTGCAACAAGAAGAAAAAGAGTTTTATGATAGGCTTAGGTTAGTTACGAACAAAAAATTGACCAATTTGAATGAAGGGCATTATGATGGTTGTAAAAATCTTGCCTTAATTATCTTTTCAGGCTATGAAAGAAAGCCTTTTGCGACCAACGATAAGATGTTGCAAGTGATCAATGAAGAAAATCGCAAATTCAGAAGAAAGTTTGATTATATATATGTTATTTGTAATGATGACATTTTGCAAATTTCAAAGTTTGGTGAAATGCAAAGTATGGTTGACAACAAGGTTTTAAAAACTGTTTATCAAAAATCACCAAAATCAGATTTGGGAAAAGAGTTTTAAAAATTTTTAAATTTTAGTTGACATCTTAAATGTTTTTTGCTATGCTATCAAAGCATTGTAAAATGCGGGTGTAGTTCAGTGGTAGAACCCCAGCCTTCCAAGCTGGTTGCGAGGGTCCGATTCCCTTCACCCGCTCCAGCATTTGCGAGCGGAAAGATATTTCCGCTTGTTTTTTTTAAAACAAAGCAAATGCGCGGTAGATAGTAGATAGATTATTAAGAAAAACGACGCTAATATCCGCGGTAGCACAACCTTATAAAAAGAGGGTAGACCTACTTTTTTTATAGCGGGTTTGTGAACCTCTGTTCGAACTAGGTCTCCTTTTCGCTTGCTCGCTCAAATGCTCGCGTTCTCACAGAAATATCCTAAATAAAATCAAATTGCTTTTTAATAAGCAAATTTTTTGCTAATATAAAATGTATGAAATGTAATTTGTGCCCAAGACATTGTGGAGTTGATAGAAGTTTGAAAGGTGGCTTTTGCGGTGCTCAAAATTTAAGAGTTGCAAAAGTTATGAAACATTTTTGGGAAGAGCCAATAATAAGTGGAACAAATGGAAGTGGAGCCATATTTTTTTCACATTGTTCATTGAAATGTTGCTTTTGTCAAAATTATGAAATTAGTCATTTGGGCAAAGGTGAAGATATAAGCGTGCAAAAACTTGCGGAAATATTCAAAGAATTAGAAAATTCTGGGGTTCATAATATCAACCTTGTATCTCCAACTCATTATACAAACGAAATAATTGAAGCATTAAAAATTTATAAGCCAAATATTCCTATTGTTTGGAACACAAATAGTTATGAAGAAGTTGAAACCATAAAAAAATTAAAAGATTATGTAGACATATATTTAGCAGATTTGAAAGTTTGTTCGAAAGAAATCTCTTCTGAATTACTAGGAGCACCAAACTATTTTGAAAGGGCTTCACAAGCAATTTTGGAGATGAGAAAAAATCAACCTGTTGATGTCATTGAAAACGGCATTATGAAAAAGGGGCTTATAGTCCGTCATTTAGTTATGCCAACATATCAAGATGATAGCCTTAAAATTTTGGATTGGATTAATGAAAATTTGGGAAATGAAACATATATTAGCCTTATGAGCCAATATACGCCGTGTTATAAAGCAAAATTTCCTATTGATAGGAAGTTGAAGCCGCTAGAATATAAAATTGTGCTTAAAAAATGTGAAAAATTAGGCTTTTGCAATGGCTTTACGCAAGAATTTTCCAGTGCATCAACTAACTATATTCCAAAATTTTGATGTTGACATTTTAATCATTATATATATAATTGAAAATATGAAAATTGAACAATTTGATAGCATAAAAAAATATAAAGAATTTTTAGAAAAATATTTAAAGAATATCAATTCAGTCCGCGAATATGATATTTATTTGCATTATATCGATGTTTTCAATAGAGATTTTACAAATTATAAAACAAATGATGTAGAAAAAGTGTTAGAAGAAAAAGTAAATTTAATTTTAGATAATGGATTGATGCTTAACAACAATTCTTATTCTAGCGTTCGATACACTTCAATTAATGGCACAAGCAAGTTTATCACTGAAACAAAAAATCCAGATTTAGAACAGATTATAAACTATGATTATAATCAAACTGACAAAAATAAAAATAGGGCAGTTATAATGCTTGCAATTCCTAAATTCATAAATTATTTTGGCAAAAAAATTGAGTTTAGCGCTTTTGAAGGCGTCCACGATTTGTTGTCAAAAGAATTTCAAGAAAATAAAAAACTAAAAGAATGCTATGATTTGTCTAAGTTTGAAATTGATATGCGCCATACAAAATTTAGTTTGTTTGATTGCACTTTAAAAGATTGCGTTCCAACAACATTTATTTTAGGCGCTCATTACATCAAGCCATCTGAAAATACTGTAACTTTTATTGAAAACGATAAATTTATTGCAAATTTAAACAAGGAAGAAATCCAAGATTTGTCTATGAATTATCAGGATAAATTGCAACAATTAGGTTTAAAAAAAGACGCATCAAATGCGTTAGATATAATCGTAAATAAAAGCAAAGAAGATAATCATTATTATAATCAACTTTTATGGGAAGAAATTTAGTATAATTTATTGACAAATATTTTTAGTTGATGTAAAATCAAAATCGCAACTGAATTTCTGGGTTATTAGCTCAGCTGGCAGAGCACCTGACTCTTAAGAAGGGCGCGACGCGTAAAGAAAAGTTGCCAGTGGCAAGTTTTTAGCCAAAGCGTGCGAGCAAGCCATTGCGAGCGGAGGGGTTTCCCCGGACACCCTAAAAAAATTCGGGAAAAATTAAACTGTGGGTTATTAGCTCAGCTGGCAGAGCACCTGACTCTTAATCAGGGTGTCCGGGGTTCGAGCCCCCGATGACCCACCAGAGAAAATTGTCGAGCTTTTGGCTCGATTTTTTGTTGCCAAAAAATGCAGCGCTTTTACGCTCGCAATTTTCTCTTTACCGACCAAACGCAAAATTCGCGGAGCTCATTTTGGTCGGTACTCTCGTGCGAAGTGATTGCTGCGAAGGCAGGGTCGGTTTATTTTGCCTTAAGGGGCTCGAACTAAGCGTCAAAAAAGTTGCCAGTGGCAAGTTTTTAGCGCCGGCGTGAAAGCGAGCATCGACCTGCGAAGAATTGCCTGCAAAGCGGCGCGAGCCCCCGATGACCCACCAAGCACTTGCGGACGGAGAACAAAAATGTTCTCCGTTTGTTTTTTGTAAAAACAAGCGGGAGAATTCCCGCCCGCAAGTGCGGGGTATAAGTAATTGGCAAGTTAAAAGGAACGACGATTGATGTCGCGGTAGCACAACCTTATAAAAATATTAATTGTCGAGCTTTTGGCTCGATTTTTTGTTGACAAATTATCTCACTACGCAAAGAAAAAATATTGCAGGAACAATTAATGCAAAGCGAAACAAAAACTTAAGATTATTTTGTTAAAATCTATTATGATTTATGTTTTTTATCGGTAATGTTGTCTATTGCAATGACAAGAGCAATTAAGAATGGAATGTCTTCTTCATTGGCTTCAAGCTCAAATGCGTCATTGATAAAAGTAATTTGCCTTCTTATAGTGCCTATAATTTCACCATTTCTCAATATTTGTGAGGATAATCCGAAAAATTTACCTTGTATTTTAATTTCGTCCTTGTATCCCGTAACAAAATATTCTTGATTAACATTAAACCATTTGTCTTTTACAGTTGCTATTTTATTCTTAGTTGTATCGTATATATAAGATTTGTGAACAAACCAATTAAACCATTTATTTCTAACTTTAAAAAGTCTATTGCCTTCTTTGTCGCAAACATATTTTACGCGAGTTATACTAAACGCACGTCCTTTAACTTTAAAAACATTTTCTTTGTTTTCATCTACAACAGATGAAGAACCACCAATAGACCAAAATTTATTTTTTATATATACTTTCATAACTCCTCCTTAAACAATCTTTTTTGCAATAAGCCAGCCTAATAAAATCGCAAGTCCAATCCAAGCTAAAATTCTGACTATAAGCAATATAATCCATCTTTTTTTAACTATTTTATCAATATAAAATTCATTTTTTATCTCTTCAAAAGTGTTTCCCGTTTCCAGCTCAACAGCTTTTCCAGTTGAAGATAATGAATTAAATTTGATTTTAATTTCATTTATATCTTTTAATTTAATGTTGAATATGCAGTTCATTGAAATACATTTTCTATCATAAGGTGGATTAAATATGCCAAATACACTTACTATAAATGATATAATCGCATATAGCCACCACAATTTAGATTTTAGTTCTAACTCTCTTGTAAAAGCAATTTTTATTTCGTCTTTTTCAGTTTCAATATTTGCTTCGTAAGAGCCAAACTCATTTTTCTTGCATTGTACATATTGGTCATCAACAATAATATTAGGAACAAGTTTTGAATTTACGCCAACTAATTTTAATTTCACTGAATTCATTATACCACCCCTGTTGCAACAATAATTATAGCAATTATTATAATTGCAATTACAATTGAAGAAATAACTATTCTACCCGTATGTTTTGTTCTCTTATCTAAAAGCAATAGAATAAGCGAAATAATTGCACCAACAATTGCAACTGAAGCAAATATATAAAAATTTTTTAAAAAGAATGCAGAAATTTTTGATGAAATTTCCGCTGCTGATGTTAAAATTTCAAAATAGTTAGGAACAAAAGCAAATATCGCTCCAATAGATAAAATTATAATAGATAAACCAATAAAATAAATAAATGCAGTCGCAACAAAAGAAAGTATTCCAGTAAAACATAATATAAGAGCAAAAATAGAAATGTTGGAAAAAATCTTTCCTAATCTAATTAGTAATTCTTTAAAGTCATTTTTTTGCAGTGGAGTGGTCTGTGAATTTTGCATATCATTCTCCATTATTTATTAGAGACATATTATATTATTATATAATATAAGTCAAATAAAATAAGCATATAAACCAAAAAATGCTAATTTACGAAATTCTAAAAGCAAATAATAAAATCTGGTATAAAGTTAGTTAATATTAAATTAACTTAAATATCGCCACTATTTTAAAAACAGGGTAGTTATAAATATTGAATTAAATAATTTCTTTTTAAGAATTTTATTAGATGAAAGAATAACATTGTGCTATAATAAACAGGAATCAGCAATTGTAATACATATAAAATGCACTTAAATTTCTGTAAAAAATTCCTTGAAATTTTATTTATTTTTGGTTGGGCGACTTTTGTCCATTTTTGTGTGATATAATGAAATTATAACACATTAAATTAGACAAAATTTAATCAGTGTAAAATTTTTAAGGAGGAAATATGGAAGATAATAAGGAATTGAGTGGTTTAACTTTAGGGATAGTTGCTTTGATATTCGCATTCATAATGCCAATAGTTACATTTATATGCGGAGGGATTGGATTAAGCAAGGCAAATGAACAAATTAGAAAAAATCCTGCAACGCCAACGACAGCAAAAACCCTTTGCATATTGTCTATGATAATAACAACCGTTTTAATCTTCATAGCTGCATTTTTAAAAGCAGGGATGTAATTATTATGATAATTGCAGGAAGTATAATATTAGCATTTAGCATTTTTACAATAATAATGTCTAGTATCAATGGAGGATTTTTAGGTGATTCGTTGAATGGACTAATATTGTTTATAGGATTAGCATTAATTTTGATTATCGTAGGAATTATAAAAAAAAGGAGAAAGAAATAATCATGCCAAAAAAAATTGCTAAAAAAACAATAATTTTATATGTTTTGAAAATGTTACAACAAGGTGCTTCTAAAGAAAAACCTATAACACAAACCAATATGGCTAAAGTGTTAAATTCAATGGGCGTGCCTTGCGATAGAAAAACGATTGGAAGGAATATTGATTATTTAATTGAATTTGGATTTCCAATCGTCAAAATTAAAGGTGGCGGTTGCTATATAGATAAAAAGTAAACATAAATCAATTATTAAAAAAACAACTAAAAGGAATATAATGTTGAAAAAAGTACTAAGTTTATTATTTTCAGGAACATTACTAAAATATTTAAAATATAAGAGGATTGTTTGTAAGGCGTTAGATTTAAAAAATCTTGAACTTTCAATTAAGTATATTTTAAAACATCATTTTGTAAAAGTTGATGATAAAAGGCTTGAGTTATTGGATACAAAAACCTTAATGGGAAAAAGCATAAATGTTGGTTCGCCAAAATTAATATGTGATGATTGTGAAGTTATTATTGATGCATTCTTTAACATTCAAAATTGTGACACTGATGTAATTTTGCTGCAAATGTTTAGAGAAGGGAACATAATAACTAGAAATGTTGAGATAATACCATTTTTTAAAAAAGTAAATAATAAAAAACATAAAAAAGTTCCTGAAACGTTGTCTTATGTTTGTCAAAAAGGATTAAAAAAATATTGTGAATAACGAACAAATTAAAAACGCTTTGTTTGGGTTTATTGTAGGTGATGCATTAGGAGTTCCATACGAATTTATGCCGAAAGAAAAAATAAATGATGTAAGTTTTATTTCTGGTGGTAAACATGGAATGCCTATTGGCGCCTGGTCTGACGATACTTCAATGATGTTGTGTTTAATTTCTGCCTACATTGAAAATGGGTTGAATTTTCAGGCCTTTGTTGAAAAAATTATTGCTTGGGCAACAAAAGGATATATAACGCCAACTGGAAGAACTTTTGGAATGGGGCGTTCCACCTTTTTTTCTATACTTAAATTAAAAAAAGGAATTTCATATTTAGATAGTGGAGACAAGAGCGAAAATAGCAATGGGAATGGTGCTTTAATGAGAATTGTGCCGCTTGTATTTATCCTTCAAAATGATAAACATAAATTTGAGTTAATCGAAGAATATTGTGCTATTACGCATGCCCATATAATTTCTAAAATTGCTTGTTCAATTTATGTGATTTATTTTCAAGAACTTATTAAAACAAATGATAAAATATTAGCATATTTAAATATGCAAAACATTATAAAAAAACAATATGAAAAAGAAAAACATTTGCAAAACTTTAACTCTATTTTAGAAGATAAAATATATTATAAAAATATAGAACTTTTAAGCGGTTATGGTTATGTTATTTCAACTTTGGAAGTTGCTTTGCATTGTTTTATTAATGGAAAGTCTTATGAAGATTGTGTAATTAATGCAATAAAAATAGGAAATGACACAGACACAAATGCTGCATTAACTGGAGCTCTGGCTGGATATTATTATAATTCTATTCCTAAAAATTGGATAAAGAATTTAATAAAGCATGATGAAATAAATAATTTGCTTGAACAATTTATAAAAAACTGGAAAGCATAAATCCAGTTTTTTAATTTAATGTTAACAAGTTATTTTTCGTCATCTTCTTCAACTTTCTTATTTGCCATTTGTTTTTTTAACTTTCTTTCATCTTTAATTTCGAAGAAAATGTCTGTTAAAACTAAGCAATCACGGAAAAGTATAATTCCACAAGGGAGTACAACGAAAATTAAAACTCCTTTGATAGAAAACACAAAGTTTATAAAATTTAATGTGCTTTCAGATGTCTTTACATATTCTCCAATAACATAATTTTCATAAATTATATTATAATCTGGCAGGGCATTATTTGTTCCTTTGGTTTTGAACCATTTTTTTCCATCTTCGTCGAATTGAACATCAATAATTTCGTGAAATACAATTCTCGAAGTTAACGCCTTTTCGTTTGGCTTGTTTGTTTCAGTCACCTCAGATGGATCTTTGCAATTAGGGTCTACAAAATCAAAGAAGGCGATATAATCTCCAACATCATAATTGCTTGCATTGGTGCGCTTAATAAATGCTCTTGAGCCGATTTCAAATCCAGCATCTATCATACTTCCAGATGAGACAGTGATTAGGGCATAGTTAAAAAACATTGGAACGCCAACAGTTTTTCTTGTAATTATAGTCGAACCAGTAAAGATAAGGGCAATTAGGAAAATTGGAATCAAAATACAGTCTAAAGTTATATCAATAATTTTTTTTACTTTGGCTTTTTTTTGAAGTTTTTTATTTTCTTCGTTCGCTTCGTTGGTATTTTCTTGACCATTTTCAACTTTTTCTTGATTATCTTCTAATTGTTTATCTGCTTCTAGTTTTTTGTCGGATTGTTTTCTTTTCATAGATATATTTTACCAATTTTTTATAAATTTAAGAAATAATTTAATATAAAAATAAAAAAGGAGTTTAATTGAAACTCCTTTTCAATTTTTGTTAATTATTCAGCTGTTACTGTTACATCAATGTTAAATGGTTGAGATGTTGCTGCAGTCATATCGCCAAGAGCAGTGTTTGCAACAACAAAGATATAGAATGTTGCAGTATCGTCTGCTGCTAAGCCTGCTTTTTGAAGATTTACGCCTGAAGCATTTGCTACTGCACTTAAAGTTGCCATACTTTCACCTGCGTAAACATCAATTTCTGTGTTGCTTTCAGTTGAAGATGTTACATTTACTGTAACTGCACCTGTTGATTTATTTTCAACAGTGATTTTGTAAGCCCAAACATTTTTGCCTTCAGATTGACTGAATACGATTGGAGTTAATGCTCCTGTTTTTTGGTCTTCAGATTCAGCTTTTGTTAAAATTGCTGAGCCCCAAGTTGGTTCATCTGTTGGAGCAGTTCCAACGGCTCCTGTGCCTGCAACTTGTGCTTCATAAGCTGTAACGATCGCTTTTGCTTGACCTGCAGTTGTAACTGTAATTGTGTTGGTGAGTTGAACAGATTGTTGTAGGGCAGCGTAAACTGCTACGCCAATAATGCTCAAGCAAAGCAACATACTGCCAAGCGCAATAAGTAAGCGTCTAACTATTCTACCATTTTGTGTTTTTTCTTTTTCCATAAAATTCTCCTTTTATATTTATTTTTTAAAATTAAGCGACATTTATTAAAATATCGTAATTTTCAATGCTTACTGCAGAAACATCTGCAATATCTTTGTTAAGAGCAACAACTAGATAATAAACTTCTTGAGTTTGTTTAGCAACTGAGCCTGTTAAAGAATATCCGCTGTCTGCTATGAAAGATGCTTCAGATAATGCGCCTTCTTTACCAAAATATATAGAAACTTGCTCGTTGAACTCGTATGCTGTTGGTGTTTCATCTTGATTGTTTATATTGATGGTGATTGTTGAATCTTTATCTGTTGACCTATTGTTAAATTCCATTTTATAAACAACATAAGTGTACATATTGCTGTAACTAAACTGAATGTCTGGGCCAGTTCCAGTTTTGTTATCTTCGTTGTATGGTTTATTAACTGCTTCAGTGTATCCTTCTGCTGGAAGGGCAGTTGACGTTGCGTAAAGCAATCTTTCTTCCGTTGCAGGGCCATTTACCCAAGATACTACGACATCTGTTCTTGTTTGTTGAGAAGAAGAAATCGTAATACTATTAGTAATTTTTGCTGATTGAGATGTTGCAGCGTAAACAGAAACGCCGATTAATAACATACAAAGCACAATGCTAAATAAAGTTGCAAACAACCTCCTTTTAGTTTTAGATTTTGAACTTTTATTCTCCATATTAAACCTCCTTTTTTATTTTTTTAAATATTACTTAGAGAACAAACCAAAGCAAATGATTCTTGACTTACAGTTTTAACGTCAAGTAGTGAAACATTAACGGCAATTACAACATAAAGCGTAACCGAATTTTGGTCTTCTTCATTTGAAAGAGTGCCGCTAATTGAAACATTTTTTGTATCAGATTTTGTCATAACTATATCGCCACTAGCATTTGTGCCTGTGTAGATATCTATTTGATTATTGAAAGAATAATCTGCTGACAAATCTGCATTTTTAGATTGAATTGAGAAATTGATTGTTTCTTGGCCTTCATTCAATAGTTCAAACTTATAAACTACATAAGTATAAACATTGGATTTAGTAAAAACTATCTCAGTTGGATTAGTTGTGCCTTCATCGCCAGTTGATAGATTATTTACATTTTTTTCTTTTCTTAAAAGTTCAGTAAATGTGCCAAAAGTTGTTTCGCCGTTATATAGTGGAACTTCTTCTTCGCCAGGCAATAGGGTGCTATTTCCTAAACTTTCTGAAACGACGACTTTAGCTCTTACATCGTTGCTTCCTGTGATTGTAATTTTATTAACAATATTGGAACTTTGCATTGTTGCAGCGTAGACAGATATTGTCATTAATAAAAGGCATAAAATCATGCTAATAATAGCAACGATCATACGCCTTTTCCTTTTGTTGTTTTTATAATCAATGTTTTCTTGATTGTTAAAATTTTCCACTTTTTCCCCCAATTAAGCTTATATTAACATTAATTTTTACATTTTCCAACAAATTTTATATATTTTTTAAGCATTTTTTTAAAAATTTAATTATTTATTTTTTTTAGCAATAAATTGGCCTTTTTTATTGCTTAAAAAGGCTAATTTATAGGAATATTACTTATTTATAAAAAAAATTTGTAAAAATGTAGAAAATTAAGTAAAATAATTATATAAAACATCGAACTTTATCATAAATTGTTTGACATTTATTGTATTGTTAAATAAAATACAAATATTAAATAAAATCAAATGAGCATCTTTAATTTAGTAGGGGGCGAAAAAATGCTTGTTAAACATAAAAATGTGAATGGGGGAATAATAACAATTTTAGTTGTTTTTTTATTTGCAGTTTTATGTTCAATTTTTTTTACAAAAACTTATGATTATGTAAGTGCTGACGATTGGACAGCGATGACTTCTCCAATCACATCAGGTGATGGTTCTGCAAGCAATCCTTATGTGATTGATAGCGCTGATAAATTGGCCTATATGGCTGTTCAATGCAACAACAATAGTGGCAATTATAGGTCTGCTTATTATAAACAAACTACGGATATAGATTTAAGTTCAAGAACTTGGACTATAATTTCTGATTTTTCAGGATATTATGATGGTCAAGGCTATACAATAAACGGCTTGAACTGTGATTCTTCTTTAACAACTTTTGCGTTGATTAACAATTTTTCAGGCACTTGGAAAAATATTGGCTTTACTAATGTTAATATAGACACAGAAGGTCAACGCGATGACTATCATATTGCAGCTTTAGCAGTTAATGCATCAAGCACTTCATTAATTGAAGGCTGTTTTGTTACAGGAACTATATATGTTAAGCCTGATAGGCGCGTTGGAATGCAAACATACAGCATATATGTGGGAGGATTAGTAGATGATAGTGCAGGCACTATTACTAATTGTTATTCTGCCGCAACAATAAGTGGGGTTCAACCTTATGTTGGAGCAACTGGCTCAACTCAAGCTGGAGGAATTGCTAGAATAATTAGTGGTGGAACAATTTCAAAATGCTATTCAATTTCAACAATGTATGTTTATGGTGGATATTGGAAAGTTGGGGGCGTTGTTGGATATCCAAACAATGGAACAATAATAGATAGTGCGGTTTTGACAGGAACTTGCAAACAGGCAAGCAATTCTAGAAACAACTTTACAAATTATCAATATACAAATAGTGCTGATGCGACAATAACAAATTGTTCTGTTCTGTCAGAAAGCGATTTAAAAAATAATACTAACACTGTGCTCTCAACTTGGGAATGGAATGTAGTTAATGTTTTCCCAAGAACTTGGGGGTTTGTAGAAGACTCTTCTAGCACTTATTATAATTCAGGCTATCCACAATTAAGGGTTTTTTATGAAAATTTTGTTGTAAATTTTTACTCTGAAGATGGAAGTCAGCTTTTAGGAACAAAAACAACGAGATATCCAGAATATCGCGTGGATTTTACAAATATTAGCGTTCCAACAAAAAGAGGATATACATATAACAATCAATTTTCCTCAGAAATGAACAGTCAAGGAACTAAATATACCAATGAACGCACAAACATTGCGATAAATATGAACTTATATGCGGCTTATGATATCAACTACTACAATCTTAAAATAACAACTTCAAACACTCTTGCTGGAACAATGACATTAAGAGAAGAAAGGGTGGCATATAACACTGAAATTACAGCATCTATTTCAAGTGTAAATGCTGGTTATAGGTTTTTGGAGTGGAGAAATGCTAATGACAATTCACTAGTTTCGACAAGTGAAAATTATGTGTTTAATATGCCAGATAATGATGTGTCCATCTATTCATATTTTATGCAAGAAACTTATTCGCTTAAAATTGTGATAAACAATACAGAATATGGCTCGGCAAGTGGCGCGTCTGATTTTTATACAGTTGGGCAAACTGCTAGCATTGTAGCAACGCCTGCAAAAGGTTATAAAGTTGACAAAATATATTTAGAAGATGGAACAGTTTTAACTCAAAATGAAACTTATTCTTATACTATGCCAAGAAACAATGTTAAAATTTATATTGACTTTGTTTTAAAAGAATTGAATTTGACCATTGTTAGTTATCCAAATGGAACTGCAACAACTATTGGCTCTGGCACATATTACAAAGGCGACACTGTAAATATTTCATTTAGCGGAGTGCTATCGGGATACACTTTTGCTTGTTGGAAAGTTAATGATGTCAATAAAGAAACTGCAGACTATATTGATGAAAATGTAGCTTTTGTTATGCCAGATGAAGATACAACAATTTATTGTTATTTTCTCTCTAATGATAAAAGTTATGTGGCTTTTATTGCAAGAAATGGAAAAGTTATCAGTGATGAAGAGATAGCTTTAGGTGGCCCTGCAACAATTCCTGCGGAAAGTTCTTATCAAGAAGCAAATTGGACATTTAAAGGCTGGTTCACAGCAGCATCTGGCGGAACGCAAATAACTTCTTTTGATAATATTCAATCAAATAGATTGGTTGTTTATGCTCAATATGATAGGCAATTTAATTGTAATGTTGAGTTGATAACAAATTTTATAAATACAAATGAATATCAAACAAATGCTAATTCTGGTCTATTTTTAGCGTTAAAATCAGTTAACAATAAAATATTGACAAGTGTTTCTTATAATTCGCAAACAAGTTATATTAAATTGCCTGAAAGCGGCACATATACTTTCACTTATGCAATTCCAACTTATTATACTGTTGAAATATATGTTAATGGAGCGTTAATCTCAACAAACAATTTTGATGTTGATTTATATGATGAAAATATCGTTTTGGAATTTAAAATAACTAATAAAAATGATTATTTGTTATACAATAGCAATGAAAGTTTGACTGGTTCTAATTTAGCGCATAGTATTAGTCCTATTCAAATAGTTAATGGGCAAGAAGTTTATTTCGGTGTTAATGCTGTTGTTAACAAACAAGATTTTTCACTTTTAGATTCTGCCGAGATTCCTGTTTCGCCTTATGGATATAAAATGAAAGATGTTATAGGCGCAATAAACTGGGGTGGAAAATATAATTTTACAACACTAAATTATTTGAGCGAAGGTGCAAATTTTGTTGGCAAAGATATGGGCTCAACAACTTATAAAATCTCTTTAGCAAGCAATTATGCAGATATGTATCCTTATAACGGAAATTGGGGAACTAATTCTATTAATAATATGACGGAATTGGCAAGTTCTCCAGCCTATCAAGATTTATTTAATATGCCAGAAATTGAAACCTATATAATGGTTGCTTATGAATTTTCTTATTGCCCTTGGGAAAGGGTTATAACAAATGGCTATACTTTATCAGATATGGAAATATATTATGAATTTGTCCGCCAAGAATTTGCCGAACTCACGAAATATCTTTTAGATACGTATCAAGACAGCGGAAAGGTTTTCATTCTTTCTAATTGGGAAGGGGATAACGCTTATGGAGCATATTTTGATTTGTGCACCACAGATGAAGAGCGACAGTTATTAACTGATGCTTATGTTGGCTACATAAACGCAAGGCAAGATGGAATTATCAATGGTAGAGCGCAAGCAACATCTTCATCAAATTCAAAAGTTTATGGAAATTTTGAAGTTTGCCATGTAAGAAGTGATATTCCAAGCGTTCCAAATAGATGGAGATTGGTTGATGTTGCAATTCCATATACTTATTGTGATTTATACAGCATTTCCGATTGGTATACATATTTAAAAGATGAAAATGGAAATTATACATTCCCAATAACAGAAATTTTAGATGATATTTATAATGCCGCTCAAAACAATATGTGTTATAAAGACCCAAGCAACTATCCATTAAATCCTGATTTTGTTGGCAAAAAGAATGTTATGGTTACAGAATTTGGCTATGATGAGAATAATGATGCAGAGTTCAACGCAAAAATCAGACACGAGATGAAAGAAGCAATAGAATGGGGAGTTTATAAAATTGTCTATTGGGAAGTTTATAGCAATGTTATTTTAACTCAAAATCACGAAAGACCTAGAAATGAAGATATGCAAGGGCTTTGGTTGATAAGGCCTGATGGAACATTTACTGAAGCATTTTGGTATATGAAATCTTTAATTGATGGGCTTGATTATGTTGCGAACGTCCCAAAAATCGTATTTGATGTAACAAATAATGAAGGTCTAGATTGGGAATTATACAAAGATAAAATAATTTTTGAAGATGATTTAGTAGATGGTTCAAAAATGAAAGATAGTTCCATAACTAATCTTCAAGATGGAACGAACAATTCATTGATGTTTTATTCAATAGATGTGGCAAGTGCAAACTATTATTATTTCAAAAATTATAACAAATATGAAGATAGAGTTGATTTAACAGGTTTGATGCAATCAAACAATGGCGATGAAATTAAATATATAACTTATGAAATGTATTCTAATAGGTTTGCAGTCTTGCTTTATAATTATAATGACATTAATAATAACTATGTAGATATAAATAATAATGTAATTGATAACTTAATTATTTTTGAAGGAAAGACAATAGATGGAACTTGGGAATCTATTGACAATATAAAAATTGAACAACAATATGACGAAACAAGAACTGATAATTTCTGGTATCAAACTTATATTAGTTGTGAAGCGCAAGTTGGAAGATACAGCGAACTTAGAATTTCCTTCGCAAATAAAGGTTATAATCCTTGGGACCCAATTTTAACTAGCGTTATGTTTTTTAGCGGAGGTGAAGTATGAAAATTAAAAAATTATTAATATTTTCATTCTCATTTCTTTTGGTTTGTTTAATTGCTACTTTGGGAGTGACTTTAACCTATTTAAAAGATGTTGGTGAAATTTCTTCCGGTACTCAAATAGGAAAAGTTTCCGTTGTTTCAGTATCAAATCCAACAATAAGCAATAAAATTGACTTTGTTGCAGGGCAAAATATAGAAGTTCCAATTTCTATAAATTTAAATTGCAATGTTGATGCCGTTTTAAGAGTTAAAATCGCAGCAAGATATTTTGATAAAAATGATAGATTGATTTATTTAGCTAATAATCTGACATACAATCTAAATACATCTCAAGGCACATATACAAGCGATGGATTTGATTTATGCTTTTACTTTAACGGCTCGATAAAAGATATAACAACATTAAATTTTTTAACTTCTGTAACTTGTGGAGATGATCCTTCAAACGAATATTCAGATGTAAGCATTGATTTCGTAATTGAAGTTGACACGCTTCAAATGAAAGGCATAGATTATGACAATCATCCTTGGAAGGACAATGCTCCAGTGGAATGGATTAATCTAATTAAGAATTTATAAGGAGAAAATATGTCAAAGCGTTTGATAATTATGAATATAATAGTAATTTTAATGACATTGATTGGTGCAGTGTTCATTATTTATCCAACGCTTGTTAAAGCTGCTGAACAACAATCTGCCGAACTTGGCTCTTACATTCGTGTTGATGCTATCAATGCAGTATGGAAGGATGGCGATAATAATAAGATAACAAAATTGCCTCTTCCTAACTATGTTGCACCAGGGGAAGATGTTAATATTGGAACTGGATTATATCTAGAAAATGTGGGCTCTTTGGGATATGCAAGATTTAAAGCGGATATAAAAGTTGATGGCGCGGAGAGCGATTTAATCTCTTTAACAATTTCGCCAGATTGGATTGTTGGTGAAGATGGTTATTATTACTATTGCAATCAAGACCGAGGCGGCAAATTGCAAATCAATGACGCTGTATTGGTTATAAGTGCGATAAGAATTGCAGACACTTTTAAAAATATAGATTCTGGAACACTTATAGAAATATCTTTGAGAGCAGAAGTAATTGAAGCGGATAAAGAAGTTTGGAGAACTGAATGGGGAGAAAATCTTCCAAACGAATGGTTTGAAGCAACTCAAGAAACAAAATAACATTGACAAAACTATAAAAATTGATATAATAATATAAGAGTGGAGGATAAAATGATAAATAAAAACACATATTCATTGTTTATTTTAAAGCCAGGCTTTGTTGAATTTGAAGATAGGCTTGAAGAAATTTTAAATGAAAATGACATAAAAATTGTTGTAAGAGAAAACGGCATTTTGCCATTAAATAAAATGAAAATTCATTATGCCGAGCACGAAGGAAAAAGCTTTTATAACACTCTTGTTGCATATATGACTAAAGGCGAAGTAAAAGGCATATATAACTTTGCTCCAAACACTGTTAAAATGGTCGTTGCAAGCACAAATTTAAATGAGAATGAAGAAGATTTTATTGTTAGAAGCAGGAAACTTGTTAAAGAAGTTTTGCGCCCAGAAATGGAATTAAATAGGATAGACTTCAATATGCTTTCAGATGAAGATTTTAAAGAACTCAAAACAACTGCCAACGGCATTCACGCATCTGACAGCGGCGAATCGGCAAGAAGAGAGATAAATAATCTTTTCCCAAATTATTTTGAGCAATTAAATAAAAACTCATCAAAAGATGTTTGTTTGGAATAAAAAAAGCAACTTAAAGTTGCTTTTTATTTTTTGCCTATCAATTTTCTAACTCTTTCAAGAGTGTCAGATGCAATCGCTCTTGCTTTTTTTGCACCATCTTGCAAAATTTGGTCAATAAGCTGAGTGTTAGACATATAGTAATTATATTTTTCACGCATTGGAGAAATATAACTATTTATAAGTTCAAAGGTTTGTTTTTTTGCCTCGCCCCAGCCAATTCCATTTTCAAACTTTTCTTTCATCTCTGCTTTTTGCTCATCGCTTGCAAATAAAGAATAAATTTGGAACAATGTGCAGTTTGTGTCTTTTGGCTCTCCTGGCATTTTGCTGTCTGTTACAATGCGATTAATTTGCTTTTTCAAAGTGTTTTCATCGTCAAACAAAGTTATTGTGTTGCCATAACTCTTGCTCATTTTTCTGCCATCTAATCCTGGAAGAGTGCCAAGCGTTTCTGAAATTAAATCCTGTGGCAAAACAAAACATTTTCCATAAATATTATTGAATGCGATAGCGATATCTCTAGCAATTTCTAAATGTTGCTTTTGGTCTTGTCCAACTGGAACTTTATTTGAATTCATCAATAAAATGTCTGCGGACATTAAAACAGGGTAGTTATATAAGCCCATATTTATGCCATAATCAGGGTCGTTTCCTGCTTCTAAATTTTTTTCAACGCAGGCTTTGTATGCGTGGGCACGATTTAAAAGCCCTTTTGCTGTTACATTTGATAAAATCCAGTTAAGTTCAAAGACTTCTGGCAAGTCAGATTGTTTATAAAAGATAACTTTGTTAGGGTCTAGACCACAAGCGAGCCAAGTAGCGGCAATTATATAAGTGTATTTTTCAAAATCTTCCTTGTTTTTGATTATATTGAGTGCGTGATAATCTGCAATAAAATACAAGCAATCATAATTTTCGTTTTTGCTCATATCAATAGCTGGTTTAATTGCGCCAAAATAATTTCCAATATGTGGAATGCCTGTTGGTTTTATGCCTGTTAAAATTCTCTCTTTCATAGTAAACTCCGAAAGCATTATATAACATTTTTATATATTTTAAAAGTTTTTTTAATAAATTTTAAAATACTTTGCATTTGGGCTTGTTGCTGATATAATATTGGCGTGATAGCGGAAGTTATTGTTGAAATAACAAGCAGCAATGTTGATAAAGTTTTTGATTATTCCATTCCACAATTTGCAATGGAAACTTTTTCCACGCTTGTTGGAAGGAGAGTTTTAGTTCCATTCGGCAATAGGAAGATTGAAGGCTATATAATCAATGTTAAAGAGCAATCCAATTTGGAGAGTTCAAAGATTAAAGAGATTATAAAATTTTTAGATGAAAATCCCGTCATTTTGCCAGAAATGTTGAAATTAATGCAATTTATGGTGGAAGAATATAATCTTAAAAAGGTAGATGTTTTAAGGCTTTTTATTCCATCTGAAATGCGTGGAGAAAAGATTAAGCCACTTTATGTAAATGCTTATCAAAAGGTTGAAAATTTTGATTTAGACAGCTTTGTTTGCAAAAAAAATGCAAAAAAGCAGCAAGAAATAGTTGATTTTTTAAAAAACAATGAAATTATTGAAGCAGAGCAAGTTAAAAATTTTTCCGATAGTGCAATTAAAAGCCTTGTCAATTTGGGAGTTATTAAAAAAATTCCACAAGAAAAATATCGCACGCCAAAGTCAAATTTAAACATAGAAAATAGCGAAATAACATTAAACAATTATCAACAAAAAGCAGTTGATGGCATCAAAGGTCAAGGCACATATCTTTTGCACGGAGTTACTGGAAGTGGCAAGACAGAAGTCTATATGCATCTGATAGAAAGAATTTTGAAGGAAAACAAAACTGCAATTATGCTTGTGCCTGAAATATCTTTGACACCACAAGTTTTGCAAAATTTCACTGAGAGATTTGGCGAAAATGTTGCGATTTTGCATAGTGGACTTTCTGCGGGAGAGCGTTTTGATGAATGGCGTAGGCTGCTTTCTGGGAACGCCAAAATTGCCGTTGGCGCGCGTTCTTGCATCTTTGCTCCGCTTCAAAATGTTGGGATTATTATAATTGACGAAGAACACGACGGCTCATACATCAGCGAAAGCAATCCAAGGTACAACACTATTGAAATAGCTAAATTTAGGTCAACGCAAAATGATTGTCCGCTTGTTCTAGGCAGTGCTACGCCTTCGCTTGATAGTTATAGCAAGGTTATGAGCGGCGAATATAAACTTTTTGAACTTCCAATTCGCGCAAATGGAAAGCCTATGCCAGAAATTCAAATTGTCGATATGCTAAACGAAATTAGAAACGGCAACACCAATATATTTTCACGCTCATTATTGATCAATTTGGAAGAATGCGTTAAAGAGAAAAATCAAGCAATGATTTTTATTAATCGCCGCGGCTTTTCTTCATTTATGATGTGTAGAGAATGCGGATATGTGGCAAAATGCACAGATTGTGATGTATCGCTTGTTTATCATAAAGCGGAAAATAAACTAAAATGCCATTATTGTGGCAAAAGATTTCACGTGCTAGATGTTTGCCCACAATGCGGAAGCAAATCGATTAAGCAAGGTGCGGTCGGGACTGAGCAAGTTGTTTTGGAACTTAAAAAATATTTTCCAGAAGTTCCAATTTTCAGAATGGACAATGACACAACAAGGAATAAGAATGCTCACGAAAAGATTCTGTCAGAGTTTAGACAAACAAAACCATCAATCCTTGTTGGAACGCAAATGATTGCAAAGGGGCACGATATTCCAAACGTTACGCTTGTTGGCATTGTTGACGCAGACCAAAGTTTGTATCAAAGCCATTATAAAAGTGCAGAAAGGACTTTTGCGCTTATCACTCAGGTGAGCGGAAGAGCGGGAAGAAGTGAAAAAGTTGGAAGGGTGATTTTGCAAACTTACAATCCAAAACATTATGTTTATCGATTTGCAAAGTTGTATGATTACAAAGGCTTTTTTGATAAGGAAGTCAATTTAAGAAAAACAACTGGATTTCCGCCATATTCAACAATTATCCGTTTGCTCATAAGTGCTGATAGCGAAGAAATAGCCTATGAGAAAACAAAAAACATAATTCAAAAAGTCAGGGGAATGCGCGAAACAGACAGAACTAATTTTGTTTATTTAGATGCTATGAAATCGCCAGTTGCGAGAGTAAAAAATAAATTTAGATATCAAGTTTTGATGCGTGTTATAAATTGGCAAAAGATAAGAAAACAAATTTATGAACTTTGCGACAATGAAAAAGACGCAAAAATTTCACTTTTTGTGGAAATAAATCCGCAAAATTTATCATAAATATTGATTTTTAAGAAAATAAATTGTATATTATAATTCGTTAAGGAGAATAAAATGGCACTTAGAAAAATTGTTAAAGTTGGCGATGAATTGTTGAGAAAAAAAAGTAAGCCAGTTCACGATTTTGATGAAAATCTTTGGGAACTTTTAGATGATATGAAAGAAACAATGTATCAAAACAACGGAATGGGGCTTGCTGCTGTTCAAGTTGGAGTGCTCAAACGCGTTATAATTATTGAAGCAAATAATATGTTTATGGAATTAATCAATCCTGAAATCATTTCAATGCGTGGCAAAGATGTTGAAAAGGAAGGTTGCTTGTCTGTAGGCCCAGATTATGACTATGTTGAGCGTCCAATGCAAGTTACAGTGAAGGCTAAAGATAGGCTCGGATATGATTTTACAATAACAGGCGAAAAATATTTGGCGCGCGTTCTTTGTCACGAAATCGACCATTTAGATGGAGTTTTGTTTATAGATAAAGTAGATAAAGAATATAAAAAAGGCAAAAAATAATGAAAATTGTTTTTTTAGGCAGCGACACTGCAATTTCAGTTTTAAAAAAGTTATATGAAAGCAAGCACGAAGTGGTTGCTGTTGTTTGTCAGCCAGATAAGCCAAATGCAAGGAATAATAAAGTAGAAATTAGCGAAGTTAAAAAATTTGCATTAAGCAAAAACATCCCAGTTTTGCAATATAAGAAGATTAGGGTTGAAGGGGTGGAAGAATTAAAAAGTTTTAATCCAGACTTTTTAGTTTCAGCCTCGTATGGGCAAATTTTAAGTCAAGAAATCATTGACATTCCTAAATATAAAACATTGAATATTCACCCATCACTTTTGCCTAAATATAGGGGCGCTTCGCCGATAATTTCTTCCATTTTAAATGGAGATAAAACAACAGGTGTGGCAATTATGAAGATGGAATATCAACTTGATGCTGGCGCAACTTATGTTATAGAAAAAACAAAGATTGGTGAAAATGAAAACGCAGGTGAGTTGACAGAAAGGCTATTTAATCGTGGCGCAGAATTGCTATTTGATGTTATAGATAAAATTGAAAATAAAACTGCAATTTTAACAGAACAAGATGATAGCAAGGCAACTTTTTGTTCAATGATTAAAAAGGAAGATGCAAAGTTGAATTTCAATTTATCTTGCAAAAAACTGTTCAATTTAACAAGAGCATTTAATCCAAGCCCAGTTGCTTATTTTGAATATCAAAATGAAAAATATAAGGTTTTTGAAAGTAAGATTGTTCTAAACGAAAGTGAAGAATATAACAAGATTTGTTCATTTGTGAATAAAAACAAATTTGAAAATGGAGAGATTGTTTGTTCTTCTTGCAAGCCTTTTGGGCTTGTTATCAAAGCGAAAAACGGATTTTTCCTTCCAGCAGTCATTCAAGCACCAAACGGCAAAAAGATGGATATAAAAAGTTATTTAAACGGAAAAAGTTTTAAAATAGGGGAAATTTTGCATTGAAAAAATGTTTGTTAGACTTACACAAAACAGATTTTGAAGATTTAGTTAGCAGTTTAAATCAGCCAAAATATAGGGCTAATCAAATTTATTCTGCTGTTTTTTCAGGTCTACAAATTGATGAAATTACAAACATTTCAAAAGAGTTAAGAGAAAAATTAAAGGAAGAATATGTTGCCAATCCTGTTTCAATTTATAAAAAATTTGAAAGCAAAGATGGAACAATAAAATATGCATTAAAATTGCAAGATGATGAAATTATTGAATGCGTTGTTTTGAGTTATAAATATGGGCGAACAATTTGCCTTTCAACACAGGTTGGGTGCAGAATGGGTTGCGCATTTTGTGCTTCTGGATTAAATGGACTTGTTAGAAATTTATCAAGTGGGGAAATTTTAGGCGAAATTTTAGCAGTCAATCGCGACTTAAATGGCGGTGCAACAAAGCGTGAAATAACAAATATCGTCCTTATGGGCAGTGGAGAGCCTTTGGACAATTATGAAAATGTCACAGACTTTTTGAGAAAGATTTCCAGTCCAGACACTCTTGGCATAAGCCAAAGAAACATCTCTTTGTCCACTTGCGGGCTTGTTCCAAAAATCAAACAACTTGCAGATGACGGATTTTCAATAACATTAACAATTTCATTACACGCACCAAATGATGAAACGAGAAAGCAAATAATGAAGATTGCAAACGCTTATGATTTAAAATCACTTATCGAAGCCACAAAATATTATTTTAAAAAGACAGGGCGAAGGGTTGTTTTTGAATACGCTATGATAAGTGGTGTAAACGATAGCTTTGAACACGCAAAGCAACTTGCTAAATTGGTTAGCGGATATCCAACGCATATAAATTTAATTCCATTAAATAGTGTCAAGGAAAAGAACCTTCTAGCAACAAGCAAGAAACAAATATATGCGTTCAAAGATAAATTGGAAGAACTTGGGGCATCAGTAAGCATCAGAAGAAGCCTTGGGGCAGATATTGAAGGTGCTTGTGGCCAACTTAGAAATAAATTATTAAAAAATAGTTAACAAATCTAAAAAAGTGTGATATAATCGCAAAGAATTTAATAAATGAGGTGAAAATTATGATGAATCAACCGCCTATTGACGAACTTGCAGCAAAAACAGATGGCAACAAGTATAAACTTTGCACAGTAATTGCAAAGAGGGCAAAAGAACTTGAAAAAAGAATTCCTGCTGAACTTGAAAAGAGCGATAAAAAAGCTATATCTATCGCAGCAGAAGAAGTCTACAATGGCACAATAGTTGCAAGTGAAGAGTAATCTTCACTTTTTTGTTAAATATGCAAAAAATGCTTGACATAGCGCTTTTAATGTAATATTATAATTATGTTACTAGAAATTAAGAGAGTGAGCCGCAAGGCTCGCTCTTATTAGTTAAAAGGGGTTTTAATGGCTGGAAAAGTAGTTGAAATTGTTGAGGAGCATATCAATCCAATAATTGAAAATTTAGGATATGAAGTCGTTGAAGTCGAATTTGCAAAAAAAGTTGACGGAATGAACTTGTGTTTTTATATCGACAGCCCAAACGGCATAACAATCGATGATTGTGAAAAGGTTCACAAATTGATTGATGCTCCGCTTGATGAGCTCAATCCAACAGGAGATATGCCATACATCTTGTCAGTTTCATCTTGTGGGCTTGATAGACCAATCAAAACAGACAAAGATTTAAAAAGAAATCTAAACAAAGTTGTTGATGTCAAGTTATATGCACCACTCAATAAAAAGAAAGCGTTTACTGGCATATTAAAAGATTTTAACGAAGAAAATATAGTAATAACGGAGAATGAACTTGACATTAACTTGCCAAGGAAAATGATTGGAAATATATCCCTTCATTTGGAATTTTAAAAGGATTTTTCTTACTTGAAAAAGTAATTAAAATATAAAAAAACAAAAAATAGGAGAAAGATATGATTAATAAAGACTTTTTTTTAGCATTGGACGAATTAGAAATGCAAAAGAAAATCGATAAAGAAAGCTTTGTTGAAGCATTGGAAGCAGCATTGACATCTGCTTACAAAAAATCTTGCGGGGAAGCTAAACACGCACTTGTAAAATTAGTTCCAGAAAAAAATACAATTAAAGTGTATTCTTATAAAACAATCGTTGAAGAAGTTGTTGACCCAGACAAAGAAATGTCACTTGAAGATGCTAGAAAAATTAAAAAATCTTACAACATCGGAGATAATGTTGTTGAAGAAGAAAGCCCAAAAGATTTTGGAAGAATTGCAGCACAAACAGCAAAGCAAGTTGTTATGCAAAAATTAAAAGAAATGGAAAGGCAAATTGCAGCAAATGAACTTTCTGAAAAGGAAGACGAACTTTTAACAACAATCGTTAAAAGAATAGATAATGGCGTTGTTTATGTTCAAATCACAGGTTCTCATTCAGAAGGCGTTATGCTTGAATCAGACCAAATTCCAGGAGAAAAATTCCACGAAGGCGATAGAATTAAAGTTTATGTTAAGAAAATCAAAGATGGCTTGCGTGGACCACAAATTCAAGTTTCAAGAAGCAATATTGGCTTTGTAAGAAAATTGTTTGAACTTGAAGTTCCGGAAATTGCATCTGGCGAAGTTGTTATTAAAAATATCGCTAGGGACCCAGGAAATAGAACAAAAGTTGCTGTTTATAGCGACAAACCTAATGTTGATGCTATTGGCGCTTGCGTTGGAAATCGTGGTGTTAGAATTAACACTATTGTTTCAGAACTAAATGGCGAAAAAGTTGATTTAGTTTTATATTCAGATGATGCGCTTGAATATATTGCAAGAGCATTAAGCCCAGCAAAGATTATAAGCGTTGAAACAAACGATAGTTTAAAAGCATCAAGAGTTATTGTTCCAGACGATAAACTTTCACTTGCTATTGGCAAGAGCGGACAAAATGTAAGGCTTGCAGCAAGGCTTACAGGTTGGAAAATAGATGTTAAACCAGAATCACAAGTGGCTAAAGAAGAAAATGTTAGCCCAGAAATTGAATATGAAATCACTGACATATCAGAAGATAATTCACTTTCAGATTTCGATTCTTTCGACAGTATGGACGACCTTGAAGAAATCAATTTAGACGAGGAGTAAAATGAAAGAAGTTTTAAGAATGTGCATAGTTTGCAAGCAAATGAAAGATAGAACTCAAATGCTCAGGTTTATTAAAACGGCAGACAATGAAATCATCGTTGATAAAACACAAAAAAGAAATTGTCGTGGAGCATATGTTTGTAATTGCGAAGCATGTTTAACAAAACTTAAAAAGACAAAGGCTTTAAGCAGGGCATTTAAAATGCCTATTGAAGATAAATTGTATGAAAGTATACAAGAAAATTTAAAGGAGAATTAATGGCAGAGAATAAAAATCAAGGATTTGTAAATTTAAGAGCAATTCACGAACTTCAAGTTGGTGGTTCTATTCAATCACTTTTAAGGAACATTAGAAGTTCGAAGGTTCAACTTGACCAACTTCAAACTGATATTAGTGTTGCTAAAAAGAAATTTGACGAGCAAAAGAAGGTCGTTGAAGAAAAGGTGGTTGAAGTTAAAGCAGTCGAGCCAGAAATTGCCCCTTTAAATGAAGAAATTTCTTATAATAAAAAACAAGAGTTTAATAAAGCTTTTGATAGTGCAGAACGCAAAAATAATAGAGAAAATGCTCAAAATAGGCCATTTAATAAAGAGCAAAAGCCTTATAATAAGGAATTTAATAAAAATCAAAATTTCCAAAATAGAAATAATCAAGGTCAAAAACCTAATTTTCAAAAAAATGACCAAAAACCTTTTGGAAATAAGCAATTTAATGGCCCTAAAGGCTCTTTTGCAGCAAGTAAAGGCAATAATTTTAAATCTTTTACTGCTGAACCTATTGTATTGCCAGAACAAACAAGGACTTTTGGAAATAAAAATAAATCTCCAAATAGACAAAATTATGACGAAAAGAAACAACAAATTCCAAACAAGCGTAATTTGAGCAATAAAAATGTCTTTGTTAACAATGGCGATGATTTTGAAGAAACAAGAATGGGTTCGAGAAAACTTATAAAGACCAAAAAAGAAAAGCCTACTTTTGTTGCTCCAGTTATTGACCACGCTGTAATTAATTCTGAAACAGTTACAGTCAAAACACTTTCAGAAAAGACTGGAAAGCCAGCAACTGAAATCATCAAAAAATTGATGATGTTGGGCGTTATGGCAACAATCAACAGCGTTGTTGATTTTGAAACCGCCGAACTTGCTTTGTCAGATATGGGCGTTACACTTGAATTAAAACTTGACAAAACTTTTGAAGAACAATTAAAAGATTTGACAGTTGAAGATAAAGATGAAGAATTGGTTGTTAGACCACCAGTTGTAACAGTTATGGGTCACGTTGACCACGGCAAAACATCTCTTCTTGACGCAATTAGAAAAACCAATGTTGTATCTGGAGAAGCAGGTGGAATTACTCAAAGAATTGGTGCTTATACAATCACTGCAGGTGGCAGAAAAATTACATTTATTGATACACCAGGACACGCTGCTTTCACTTCTATGAGAGCACGCGGAGCGCAAGTAACTGACGTTGCCGTTTTAGTTGTTGCTGCAGATGACGGAATAATGCCACAAACTGTTGAAGCAATAGACCATATCAAAGCGGCAGGAGTTCCAATGATTGTTGCAATCAATAAGATGGATAAGCCAGGAGCAAATCCAGAGAGGATTAAGCAACAATTATCAGAACACAATGTCCTTCCAGAAGAATGGGGTGGCGACACAATTTTAGTTCCAATTTCCGCAAAACAAGGCACAGGAATAGACAAATTGCTTGAAACAATAATTCTTGTTGCTGATGTTCAAGAATTAAAAGCAAATCCAAATAGAATGGCTAATGGCGTTGTAATAGAAGCAGAATTAGACAAAAACAGAGGCCCAGTTGCTTCAGTTCTTGTTCAAAACGGAACACTTAAAGTTGGCGATAACATTGTCTGTGGCTTAACTTATGGAAAAGTTAGGGCAATGTTTGACGATAATGGCAAATCTGTCAAGAGCGCAGGACCTTCTGAAGCAGTTTCAGTTTTGGGCTTCCAAGATGTTCCTAATGCAGGAGATATTGTTGTTGCCGTTGACGAAAAATTGTCAAAACAAGTTATTGAAGAAAGAAAGAATAAGATAAAAGAAGATAGGGCAAACACAACATCTGGCGTATCTTTAGATGACTTTATGAGCAAGGTCAATGAAGGCAAATTAAAATCATTGAATATCATAATCAAAGCCGATGTTCAAGGCTCAGTTGAAGCATTGAAACAAACGCTTACAACAATAGAAAACGATGAAGTTAGGGTTGTTTGTATCCATAGCGCAGCAGGTTTTGTTACAGAATCTGATGTCCTTCTTGCAAAGGCTTCATCAGCAGTTATAATTGCATTTAATGTTAAAGTTGGCCCAAAAGCAGAGATGCTTGCAAAAACACAAGGCGTAGAAATAAAATCATACACAGTTATTTATGATGTTGTTGATGACATTACAGCAGCCATAAACGGAATGCAAACAATCAAATATGAACAAGTTGTTATTGGTCACGCAGAAGTTAGAGCAATGTTTAAGCTTTCTAGCGTTGGATATGTTGTTGGTTCATATATTACAGACGGAAAAGCAACAAGAAACAGCACAGCAAGGGTTTTCAGAAATGGAGAACTTGTTGTTGAAACACCAGTTGAAAGTTTAAAGATTGTTAAAGACGATAAAGCAGAAGTCGCAAAGGGCTTTGAATGCGGCATTAAACTTCAAGATGGCAATCTTGTTAAAGAGGGCGATACACTTGAATTTTATATTAATGAGCCAATCAAAAAGTAGAGGTGCTAGATATGTATAGAATGGAAAGAGTTAATTCAGAAATTATGAAAGCATTGCTACAAATCATTCAAAATATGAATGATAAACGCATTTCTGCCAATATTGTTACATTGACATATGTTGAAACATCACCAGATTTAAAAAGCGCTAAAATTGGCGTTCAATGTGAAAGTGGAAAAGACATTGTCAAACTTTTGAATTCATCCAAAGGCTTTATTAGGCACGAATTGGCAAATAAATTAATTATGAAAAACACACCAGAATTAAACTTTGTTGTGGACAACACAGAAGCAAATGCTAATAAAATTGAAGAACTTTTGCGTAAAATCAAAAATTAGATATATTTTTATATCTATTTTTTGTTTAAATTAGGAGAAAATTATGGAATTAATCAATCAAATGAAGGAAAAAATATTGTCAGCTAAAAATGTTGCAGTCTTTGGGCATACAAGCGTTGATGGAGATTGCGTTGGGTCAATCTGCACTATGGCTATGCTATTGAGAGAACTTGGCAAAAATGTTGAAGTTTTTGTCGATAGCGATATTCCTCATTATTTGTCATTCATTCCATATTGTGAAAACATCAATAAAACGGAATTAAACATTGAAAATTTTGATTTGATAATATCTGCAGACACTGCAACAAAGTCGAAACTAGGCAAATATGGTGATATATTTTGCGATTTTGAAAATTCCATTTTAATTGATCATCATCTTTCCAACACTAATTATGCAAAACTTTGTTATGTAGAGCCAAAAGCGCCGGCGTGCGGTCAAGTAATTTTCAATTTTTTGAAAAAATGCGATTTTGATATCACTCCAGATATGGCGTCCGCAATGCTTGGTGCAATCATTGCAGACACCAACAATTTTACAAATAGCGATGTAACAAATGAAACTTTTGAAGTCACAGCAAATTTGGTGTCATTGCAAGCGGATTTTGATAGAATTGTCTACGCAACGCAAAAACAAAAAACTCTAAATCAAGTTAGAGTTGCAAGTTTTATGGCTAAAAATGTAAAGTTAAAAGACGAAATAGCATATTTGATTGTTACACAAAAAGATTGCAAAAGATTGCATTGTATGTTTAGTGATATATCAAAATTTTTGACGCTTATAGTGGATATCTCAGGCGCGAAAATAACTGCAATATTTAAAGAAAAAGGCAAAAATTTATGGAGCATTTCATTTAGGTCAAGCTTGAATTATGATGTCAATGCAGTTGCATCTCAATTTGGCGGTGGCGGGCATATAAATGCTGCTGGCTGCACAACAAATGGAAAACTCCGCGAATTAAAAAAGCAGGTTTTTGCTGCTTGCAAAAAGCAAATTGAAATGTGTGAGAGGGAAAATGCAAAGTAGTGGCGTTATATTATTAAATAAGCCTGTAAATATTAGTTCAAATGCCGCTGTAAATAAAGTTAAATTTCTTTTAGGAGCCAAAAAAGCGGGGCATTTAGGCACGCTTGACCCACTTGCAAGCGGTGTTTTGCCAGTTACTTTTGGCAAGGCAACACGCCTTTTTGACTATTTTTTAACAAAAAATAAAACATATAAAGCCACTTTTGTTTTTGGGTTTCAAACTGACACTTTGGATTGCGAAGGAAAGGTGCTTGATGTTGACAATAAACAAATAAAAAATCAAGATATTGAAAATGTAATCAATAAATTTATTGGAGTTATTGAACAATTTCCGCCTAAATTTTCAGCTTTGAAAGTCAATGGCAAAAAGGCTTATGATTTGGCAAGAAATGGGCAAGAAGTTGAGTTAGCGTCTAGGAAAATTCAAATCTTTGATATTCGCTTTAAAAAAATTGAAGATATTGAAAAGATTGAAGAAAATTTAAATTTCTTTATTAAAGAAAATAAAGATGATAATGTTGCAAATTCCATTGATAAAATAAAATCTTGTTTCTATGAGAACAGTTATGAATTTGATATCGAGTGTTCTGCGGGGACATATATCAGAAGTTTAGTTCGAGATATAGCCACGGCGATGCAGACCTATGGAACTATGGCTGGGCTTGTTAGGACAAAGTGCGGAAAGTTTGATATTTCAAACGCTTTTACTTTTCAGCAAATTGAAAATAATCAATATAGAGTTTTATCTATAGATGAAGTTGTAGATTTAGAAAAAATTGAAATTTCAAGTGAAGATTGCAAAAAATTGCTTTGCGGTCAGCCTGTAAAAATAGTAGAATTTAAAGGCATAAGAAAACTATATTCTAATGGTGAACTTATAGGTTTGGCAAGTGTTGAAAATGGCAAACTTAAAATAAACACATTTTTGAAAGAGGAATAAATGGAAGAAAAGATTAGATTTGGCCCATCGGGAAATGATGAGAGTTTTTATGAACAAGGGTTTAAAGACAGTTGCGATGCTCCTGCTTGGCTACACAAGCAAGGGTTGACCGCTTATGAATATTCTTTTGGACGTGGATATAGAATGACAACTAAAACTGCGGAAAAATTGGGTAAATGTGCGCGCGAAAACGACATTTTGCTTAGCATTCACGCGCCTTATTATATCAATTTTGCTAATCCAGACGAAGAAATGGCAGAGAAATCCTATCAGTATATTTTGACTGGCTTGAAAATTTTAAGAGCAATGGGCGGAAAGCACTTGGTCTTTCATTCTGGAACGGAAACCAAACAAGAACGAAGCGTGGCATTAAATTTGATAGATAAAAGGCTTGATGTTTTGATTAAAAAGATTTATGATGCTGGTTACGATGATATGTTTATCTGCCCAGAAACAATGGGAAAACAAGCACAAATTGGAAACTGGAAAGAGATTATAGACTTATGCACAAAAGATAAAATATTAGTTCCAACTTTCGATTTTGGGCACATATATGCCCTAAATTTAGGCACCTTTGGAAACTATGAAGATTATTTAGAAGTTTTCAATTATGCTATTGAAAAATTGGGCTATGAGAGAGTAAAAAATTGTCATATACATTTTTCAAAAATTATGTATGCACAAAAAGGCGAAGTAAAGCATTTAAATTATACAGACGATAGTTTTGGTCCTGAGTTTGCACCTTGTGCTAAGGCGATAAAAGATTTAAAATTAACGCCAACAATTATTTGTGAATCCGCTGGACATATGGCTCAAGACTCAGTTTTATATAAAAATATATATAATAATATTTAGAAAAAATACTTTACAAATAACTCATAATATGATATATTTTTAAAGCAAATTTAATTTTATTTAGGAGATTTTATGGTAACAGCAGGTGATTTTAGAAAAGGCACAACTTTTGAAATGGAAGGTAATATTTATTTGGTAACAGATTTTATGCACGTTAAGCCAGGTAAAGGTTCACCTTTTGTAAGAGCAAAAATTAAAAATATCGTAACAGGACAAGTTCAAGAAAGAACATTCAACCCATCAGATAAATTTCAAGTTGCAGTTATTGAAAGAAAAGAAATGCAATATCTTTACAACGAAGGCGATATTTATTATTTTATGGATATGGAAACATTTGACCAAATTCCACTTAATAAAAGCCAAGTTGAAGATGCCCTTAATTTCATAACAGAAAATATGATGGCTAACATTCAATTCTACAAAGGTTCAGCATTCTCAGTTGAAGCACCAAACTTTGTTGAATTAACAATTACAGACACAGAACCTTGGATTCAAGGAGATACATCAAAAGCAGGATATAAACCAGCAACACTTGAAACAGGTTATGTAATCAACGTTCCATTATTTGTTAATAGCGGAGAAAAAATCAGAGTTGACACAAGAACTGGAACATATATGGAAAGAATTAAATAGTTTATCAAATGCTTGCTAGTCAAGCATTTTTTAAATAAAATAAAGAGTATATAATGAAAGATTTTTACACAGTTAATTTTAAAGAGATAGTTTTTGCTGCAGAAGATGCCAGCATTTATTTAGATATGGAAATTGAAAAAGCAAAAGCACAGGGCGTTAAGGGCTTTAAAATAATTCACGGATATGGCTCACACGGCCGCGGCGGATTGATTTGTATCAATCTTAGGCAATATGCTTTGAAATTAAAACATCAAAATAAAATCAAAGGCGTTTTCACAGGGGCCGAATGGACAATTCAAAACAGTGATTGTTTTGATTTTCTCACAAGTTGCAAATTTGCATCGCTTGATGAAGACTTAGGAAAACAAAATCCAGGCATAACTATTATTGTTTTGTAACACATTTCAACTCACTAACATATTTTATTATTGATAGAAAAATCGCAGTTTTCTTTTAGGAGGTGGAAATGTCTTTTTATATCAATAATAATAACCAATGCAGACCCGGCCCAATATGTGGAAATCCAACATCAGGGCTTTGCGAAAAAGCACTTATAGAAGTAAGAAAAGTGTTTGATGCTTGTAGGTCAATAGTAACAAATACTGGAGTAACAGTTACGCTTTCAAATTTTGACCCAGCAGGACCAACAAATCCTTTGACATTTATTTCAGCGTCATCAGACCCAACAAATCCAGCAACAGTTACAGATGTTGTTATTGATAGAATAGATAACAGGCCTAACTTTGCTAATGTTTCAGCAACTGTAAATATTCCTATCGTTGTTTCATATCGTGATGCTAATGGAGTTTTGGGAACAGCTGATGCGGTTGTTACAGAAACAAGAAATGTTGTATTGTTTGTTCCACAACCATCTGTAACGCCAGTTGAAATCACTGCCTTTGGAGTATTCTCTTCAACAATAGGAACAATTAATGCAGAAGGCACAACAGCGACAATGACTGGCTGCATCCAAATAATATTAAAAGTTGTTGCGACGGTTGACATACTTGTTCCATCTTATGGTTATCCTGTAATTCCTCCTTGTCAACAAACTCAAACTACAGTTTGCCCAGGAATAGCAGATTTGCCACTTTTCCCAACAGCAGTTGCGGCAAATACTAACACTTAAAAAATAAAAATACCTTGAAAAAGGTATTTTTTTATTAAAAAAAACTCTCCATACAAAGAGAGTTTTTGTTTTGTTATTTTACTTTGATTTCAAGAATTTTATATTCAACTTCGTGTGAATTTGTTTGAACTGTTACAACATCGCCTTTCTTTTTGCCAAGAAGAGCCTTGCCAACAGGTGATTCGTTAGAAATTAAGCCTTTAAATGGGTCGCTTTCTGTTGAACCAGTGATTTGATATTCAATTTCTTCATCAAATGTAATGTCATATAATTTAACAAAAGAACCAACGCTTACAACTTTGTTGTTAAGTTTGTCTTTATTAATTATTTCGCAATTTCTAAGTTTGTTTTCAATTTCAGCGATTTCTGTTTCAACCAATGCTTGTTCTTCTTTTGCTGAATCATATTCTGCATTTTCTGACAAATCTCCAAATTCTCTAGCAATTCCTATTTTTTTAGAAACTTCTTGTCTTACTACTGTTTTAAGTTCGTTTAACCTTTCTTCTAATTGTTTTTTACCTTCTGGTGTTAAATAAGTTTTTTCCATATTCCCTCCTGTTAGAAAATAAAGAGAATGTAAAAACATTCTCATTAATATTTACACTAGCGCGCTTATAATAACTCAATCTTTGTTAAATGTCAAGTAATTTTACGCTATTTTATTATATAGTTTTAAAGTAAAAATATTACATTTTTTTAAAGCGTTAAATCTCCATAATCTTGGTCTTTTCCATCTGATGGCAAAGTTGGAGTTTGAGATTTTGATTGCCTTTCTGCGTTAACGAGGACAAGCGTAGGGGCGTTGTAGCCCAAATCAAAGGTTGCTGTGTTTGTAAATTGTGTTTGGTCTTTTTTGTATATTTCAATCAAACTGTTCAAATCTTCTGCATCAAAGCCTTCAAGTTTTTCTGCATCTTCTTTGTTGATTTCATAATGTTTTTCAACGATTTGACCGTTATCTTCAAGGGCAACTATTTTGAAAGTGTATATTTCCTTTTCAACAAATTCTCCATCTATGATGTCATATTTAACTTCATTTTTTAAATTTTCAACACTTGCGCAGATTGTTTCGTCTAGGTTTATCAATTTGCTTGTTAAAGGAATGTCTGTTAAATATTCATCTGAAGCCAAAACTGATAGTGAATTGATGACATCTGATGGTGATATGGAAACTGAATAGAATAAATCGTTATAATAATATTCTGCGTTAGGGTCGATAATATCATATTCAAATTTGACCATTTCAGTTTCGCCAAGTTTGCAATAAATGCAAAGCGTTTTTAAGCCATCTTCCTTTTCTGTTTGATACACAAACATAGGGGATACTGTGCGAGTATCATCGAGATATAACTGAAGTGTAGCACCAAGATTTGAAGTTTTTAATAGGTCATAAGACATCAAACTATCTTCATCTAACACAATTTCAGTAATCTTTTTGTCTTCATCGTTAGTGTTGTTGATGTCTGTGTTAATTTTATCATCTTTTATATCTGTGCTTGGGTCAAATTCAATGGCTACTTTTGAATCTGGGCGGAAGCGGGAAACAATGAAATTTTTAGCAGAATCATATAATCCAGGGCCATAGCTAACAACTAAATAAATTCCTACGACTATTGCAGCGTTGGTAAGCGCAATTTTTGCATAATCTCTAGCGGTGCCGATTTTTTTAGCAATCTTTTTTGTTGTAGTAAATTTGTCTGCAGGGGCATATTCTTGGCATCTATTATATCTTTGTCTGTATTCTTTATCTGTAAGATATTTTTTCAAGTCAAAATCTATATCTTTAACAACAGGAAATTTATTTTTTAATAAATCTATTCGTTGCAATGTTGATTGCGGATATTTAACTGGCTTTTTGCCAAATTTTTTCCTGCTAGGCAAAAGGTCGTTTAAAATTAAGTAATATTTTTTTTCTGTTACATAATGCTTGAAAGGATTTTTAATTTTTTTGTTAGAAAGCAAAGGATGAAGTATTAAGTGCTCATCTTTTTCCACAACATAATTCTTTTTTCTTTCTTTATATTTCATATAGCAGTATTTTATATTATTTCTTAGTTAAAGTCAATAGCATTTAAAAAAATTAATTTATTAAAATAGTTTAAAATTTTTTAAAATTATGCTATATTCATTATTGAAATTGTTAAAAATTATGGAGATTTAGTTTTGGACGAGTTTACAGAAGATAATTCAGAAGATATTGCTCCAGGGCAGATGGGATACGAAGACTTATTGGAAATAATCAAAGAGCAGCCTGAGCAAGAAGAAACAAAGCAAGATATCGCGCCGGGGCAAATATCCTTTGATAATTTACAAATAATGAATGAAAAAGACAATGTAATTAAAGACGATGAGGAAAAAATGGAAGAAAAAAACTTTAACGATTTAATAGAAACTGAAAAGAAAGAAAAAAATCAAAGCATTTTGGAAGAGATTGAAATAGATAAAAAGTCTAGAAAACCCGCTTTGGGCGATAATGGGGACGGCATTATTGTTGTCGGGCTTGAAGAAGTTTTGCACAATTCAATGATTCCATATACTGAACACGTTGTTTTGGACAGAGCGCTCCCAAGGGTTGAAGATGGTTTAAAGCCAGTTCAAAGAAGGATTTTATACACTATGTTAGAACTTGGATTGGAGCCAGATAAGCCATTTAGAAAATCTGCTCGTATTGTTGGAGATTGTATGGGTAAATACCACCCACACGGCGACAGTTCAGTTTATGATGCAATGGTCAGAATGGCACAAAAGTTTTCTATGAACGAACCTCTTGTTCTAGGTCACGGAAACTTTGGTTCTATAGATGGCGACAGTGCTGCTGCTATGCGTTATACAGAAGCAAAATTAACACCACTTGCAATGGAAATGCTTAGAGATTTAGACAAAAACACTGTCCGTTGGATTTTGAACTTTGATGATACATTAAAAGAGCCTGCGATGCTTCCTGGAAGGTTCCCAAATTTACTCGTTAATGGAACTTCAGGCATTGCTGTTGGAGTTGCAACAAATATTCCTCCACATAACTTAAATGAAGTTATTGAAGGCGTTGTTGCATACATTGACAATCCAAAAATAACTCTTGATGAGATGATGAAAATCATCAAAGGACCAGATTTCCCAACTGGCGGCATAATAATTGCTGGCGAAGAGTTGAAACAGGCTTATGAAACAGGCAAGGGCAAAATTATTTTGCGTGCGAAAACGCATATTGAAGAAAAAGGCGATAAAAAGAGCATTGTTATAACGGAAGTGCCTTATCAAACAAATAAAGCAGCGTTGTTGCAAAAAATTGCAGAACTTAGAGAGGGCAGCAAAGGCTTGCTCTCATATATAAGCGAAATTAGAGATGAGTCAGATAGAACTGGACTAAGAGCGGTAATTCGTTTGAAAAAAGAAGCAAATGCAGAAGCAGTTTTGCGTGAACTTTATAAGTCAACTGGGCTTCAAACAACTTTTGGCATTAATATGGTTGCAATCGCAGACGGCAAGCCAAAACAGATGGGGCTTCTAGATATAATTTCATATTATGTTGAATATCAACGCGAAGTTATATATAGAAGAACGAAGTTTGAACTTGATGGCGCAAAGGACCGCGCTCATATTTTGGAAGGCTTGCTCATTGCAATTAAAAATATTGATGAAGTTATAAAAATTATTAAAACATCTTCATCAGTTGCAGAAGCCAAATTAAGGCTAAGGAACAAGTTCGAATTAACAGAAAAACAAGCACAAGCAATATTGGATATGCGTCTTGCAAGGCTTGTTAATTTGGAAGTAAATAAGATTATTGAAGAACTTGCTGAATTAAAGGAAAAGATTGCAAAATTAACAAAAATTTATGAAAGCAAGCGTTTACAATTAGGAGTTGTAAAAACTGAAATTTCTGAGATTAAAAAACGCTTTAAATCACAAAGATTGAGTTCGATAGACACAAAAACTCAAATTAAAGAAGAAGTTAAGAGAGTCGAACCTGTATTTATTGAAACTGAATGCTATATCGCAGTAAGCGCTGATGGTGGAATTAAAAATATTTCTATAAACAACTACAACAAATCGCAAAAAGAAATTGGAGATAGCTCTACTATTTCGCACGTTCACACTCAAATTCAAAAACTTAAATCCACAGACACCATTTTGATTTTTACAAATAAAGGAAATTGTTTAAAAACTCAAGTTGGAAACATTCCAGAAACAAAATGGAAGGATAGAGGAATAGCGTTAAAGACTATTGATAAGCGTGTTGGAAGCGATGAAGCAGTTGTAAAATTTGTTTTGTTAAATCCAGAAATTGAGAGCAAACAATTTATTTTCTTCACATCGTCTGGAATGGTGAAAAAGAGCGATGTTAAGGAATATATAATCAACAAAGCATATTTCCAAGCAATTAAATTGAAAGATAATGAAGAACTTGTTGGCGTTGAATTGTTCAAAGAAGGTGGCGGAATCCTTTATGTTTCAAAACTTGCGATGGCTTTGCATTTTGAAAAGACAGATATTCCAGTTCAAGGTCGCGTATCAGGCGGCGTTAAAGGAATGAACATAGATGAAGGAGATGAAATCATCTATGGAACGCAAATTAACAAGGGCGGAAATTTAACAGTTATCACAGATTGCGGATTTGCTAAAAAGGTCAATATTGCCGAATTTGGTTTGTCAGCAAGATATAGAAAAGGCTTAAGGGCAATTTCATTAGGGGCAAAGAGCAAAGGGCTTGTTTATGCTTCTTTTGGAGAAGAAAATGAGCAAGTTGCAGTTTCAGTTGGAGATAAATTAACTGTATTAAACAATTTCCAAGCAGAAACAAGAACAAGTGAAGGAAAGCAAAAAGTTCACGGTAAAATCTCGGCAGCATTTATTGTCAGAGTGTAAAACAAAAGAAAATTAGGAGTTTAAATTGAATATAAGTTCAGATTCAACAACTAACAAATTGATACTTTTATATGTCCTCGAAAAGATAGAGATTCCTCTTTCCGAGAACTCTATTTTGGACATTTGTAGCAGCAGGAATAATTGGATAAATTATATGGAATGTAAGGAGATTTTATATCAATTAAAGGAAGTCAGTTTCATTTATCCATTAGACCAAAATGAAAGCGAATCAAGATATTATTTAACAGTGGAAGGGCGTGAGTGTTTATCAAATTTCTATCGCCGAATTCCACTTCAAATGAGGGAAGAAATCGCTGAATTTACAAAACAAAATAGGCTTGCTTTCAAGCGTTCACAGGAATATTTAGCGGATTATGAAAAGCTCGACGATGGCTCATATAATTTGAATATGAGGATTCGCTCTCCTTTTGCTAAAGAACCTATGTTCCAGCTTGAATTTAGAGCGCCATCGCGTGAAAGCGCCATAAATGCTTGCAAATTGTGGAGAGAAAAAGCTCCATTAATATATGAAAGCGTCTATGAAAACTTAATTGAAGAAGAGTAAAAATATGGCCAAAAACAGCCATATTTTTTTATTTTATTAAAGTTTTTTTATATAAACTAATTGCAAAATTTGACATATTATGCTAATATGTGCGTATGAAAGTTTGCATAATCACATTGGGCTGTAAAGTCAATCAATATGAGAGTGATGCACTTGCCAATTCACTTGAAAAACTTGGATATGAAGTTTGTTCAAAATTGGAAGATGCAAATTTTTTTGTTGTCAACACTTGCGCTGTAACAAACGAAGCAGAGCGCAAATCAAGGCAAATGATTGCAAAAATTAAAAAGTTGTCGCCAAAAGCAAAAATTTATGTCTGCGGCTGCGCATCTCAACATAATGCAAATAAGTTTGCAGAAATTGAAGGTGTTAAGTTTGTAAGTGGTGTTTCAAACAAGTTGAAAATTATTCAATATATCGAAAAGGCTTCGCGTAAAAAAATTGAAGTAGATAATATTGGCGAAGAATATGAAGATAATTTAATCGCAAAAAAAACTAAAACAAGGGCATATATTAAAATTCAAGATGGTTGCAACAATTTTTGTTCTTATTGCTTAATTCCATATCTTCGTGGCAGGTCTAGGTCTAGAAATATTATAAGCATAATGAATGAAATTGACGCCCTTAAAAACGATGTTAAAGAAATCGTCTTAACTGGAATAGATATTTCAACATATAAGATTGATGGCAAGCCAGCGCTTCACGAACTTTTAAAACTCCTTGCAGATTATCCATTGAGGATTAGATTAGGTTCTTTAGAGCAAGGCATTGTTTCAGAAGAGTTTTTGCAAGTTGCAGAGCAGATGAAAAATCTATGCCCGCACTTTCATTTATCATTACAAAGCGGCTCAAACACTGTTTTGAAGCGTATGAATAGGCATTACACAACAAAGCAATTTGAGCAAACAGTTAAAAAACTTAGAAAAATTTATCTCAATCCAGCAATAACAACAGATATTATCGTTGGATTTCCAGGTGAAACAGATAAAGAATTTAAAGAAACTTTAAAATTTGCTAAAAAGGTTGGATTTAGCCAAATTCATATCTTCCCATACAGTTTGCGTGAAGGCACAGTAGCGGCGAAGATGAAGCAAATTGATGGTCAAGTTAAAAGAAAGCGAGTTGAAGAACTTGAACAGCTCAATGAAAAATTAAAAGAAAAATATATCAAAAAATGCCGCAAAGGTTATCATTCAGTGTTAATTGAAGAAAAGGTCGATGATTTTTATGTTGGGCATTCAGAAAATTACATTAAATGCTATATTGCAGCAGAAAATCTTTTGCCAAACACTTTTGTAAATGTTAAAATATTGAAGAAATTTAGAGATGGTGCTCTTGCAGTACCTTATGAGGTGTGAAATGGACGATTGCGTATTTTGTAAGATTATTGCTGGCAAAATTCCAGCGGAAAAAGTTTATGAAGATGATAGTTGCATAATAATTAAGGATATTAACCCAAGGGCAAAAATTCACTTGTTGTTAATTCCAAAAGCACATTATGCTAGGCTTGAAGAAGCAACTGTTTCTGAAGCTATGGAACTCGCGTTTATGTTGAATAAACTTGCAGCAATGAAAGATAGCCTTGGACTTGAAAAAGGTTATAGGCTTATTATCAATCAAGGGGAGAACGGCAGGCAAGAAGTCCAACATTTGCATATTCATATATTGGGCGGAGAACAACTCGAAGCATAAAAAAAGCACTTTTAAAAGTGCTTTTTATTTTTTATTCTTCTGTTGATTTCATAATTTTATCTTCAAGTTTTTCGCGTTCGCTTAAATATTTTTTAAGTGAAATCTTATTTTCAGAATAATCTTGTTCTAATTTTTCAATTTGTTTTTCTAAACTCAAATTGCTTTCTTCAATTTCTGGTGTAAGTTCCTTTTCTTTTACAACAGGTTCTTTAACAACGGGTTCTTTTACAACAGATTTTTGATTTTCAACTATTTTTTCTTGTTTTGCTGGCTTAGAATATTTTGTTCTGTCATAACTTGATTTTTTCTTGTTAGATAATCTTTTTGTTTTTCTTTTAGGTTTAATTTTAATCTTTTGAACATAGAAGATTACTATTCCGCCGATTGTGCATAAAGCAAGAATTATTGATGGGATAACATACCATAGATAGGTTAAGTTTGTGGTGTTATCTTTTGATGAATCGCTATTATTTTCTTCTTTGCCTGGCTCAGTTGGAACTACTGTTGATTCATATTTATATGTTGCAACAATGTCGTTAGATTTTAAATTTTTAACATCTTCAAGTGAAACATATCCTTTTTCAAGATATTCGGTTTCTTCTGAGCTAAGTTGAAGTTTGTTTTCATAAATGTTATTAAATGCTTTGTCTGCTGTTCTTGCATCTAATCTTACATTGTCCACATAAGCAGCGCCAGTTTTTGATTCGGACTCAGTTCCAAAAACAATTTCAAATGTTAAATTTTTGCTTACATCTCCAGTTTCAATAATTAAGCTCAATCTCTTCCAAGTTGCTGTGTCTTTTTGATGGTCTGCTTCATCGTATGAATAAATGTTTTCGCGTGAGTAAATGATTGTATCGCCATCTTTAACTAAGAATGTTATAGAGTTTGTTTCTTCAGCAAAAGTGTCTTTAACTGCTGGAGTGCAAAATTCGAATGATAATTCATAAATTTTTTCTTTACTGAGAGATATTGAGCTTGATGTAATTGTTTGATGTGTGTTTGATTTGTTATAAATCATCAAAACATTGTTATAAGTTGTTGAAATGTCGCCCACTGTTTGATATGTTGTTAATCCTGGATTTAAAAGTGAAGGGAATTTGCTTGAAAACATTGCGCTGTTTGTGTTGATAATTCCATAAACTGCTTCTTCATTGTTTAATGAAGTTGATTGTGTCCAATCTGCTGGGGTGAAAAGTGAAATGCTGGACAAATCATATCCTTGATTAATTGTGTTATTGAATGCACCATTTGCAATTTTTATATTATAGTTAGAACTAATTTGTGAAAAATTTGCTTTTGTTACATTAGAAGAGGTTGAAAGTTTGCTTGATTGTTCTGATGTTAGGCTAAACATTCTAATATCGTCTAACGCAGCAAGGCCTGTTTCATATTTGCCATCTGATGCGCCTGGTTCACGAGTTCCAAGAGAAAATTGAAGTCTAGCAGTTGTGTCATAAAGTTCACTTCCTTGAATTAAGAAAGCATAAGAAACATAGACCGTTGTGTCCTTTCCTTCGCTATCTTTTTCAACAGTTGATTTAATATTCTTAATTTGTGCTTTGTTTAAGTTGTCTTCGCTGATATTTGAATTTACTTCAACGAGATTGACGAAGAAGCCAACATTATTTTTTAAATCTAATAACTTAACTTTGAATGTTAAAAGATATAATGACCTTGCTGGAATATTGATTACGCTTGAAGTTTCGATTGCAGAAACGCCTTTTTCTGTGTTTACAAAAAGCATACCATAACTTCCTTGAGCAGCGCCAACTTCTGCATAAGTTTTGCCATTTTCAAAAATTGGCATATCTGATGTCAAATCTGCTACATCTGCTGAACGGCCAGTTGTTTGGATTGCCCAAGTTTGCCAACCGTTAAAGCGTTCAACTTCTGTTTCTCCTTCGAAATTTGGATTGAATGGGAGCGATGAAGTGATTTCTTGCCCAGAAAATTCGTCCTTTGTTAAAATGTCGGATATTGAAAGTTTTGTGCCTTCATCATCTGCAAAAACTTTTCCCATAGCAGGGACAAAGCAAATTGCAAGACAAAGAATTAATAAACTTGCTATCCAAATTTTGCTTTTGTTTAAAAATTTTTCCATATCTTGTCCTTTTAAAATTTGATTTCCGTTAGATTTTACACTAAATAAATTTTTTTAACAAACAAAAACAAACAAAATATAATAATTAATTAAAAAAAATAAATACTAATCTTATGAAAGAAAAAATAAAGTCAAAATTAAAATATATTTTTTCAGGCCTCGCCATTGGAATAGTAAATGGATTTTTTGGTGGCGGGGGCGGAATGGTCTGCGTGCCTATACTTGAAAATGTTTTAAAACTTGAAAATAAGCAATCTCACGCGACCGCTTTGGCAGTTATGTTGCCATTAAGTTTGGCAAGCGGAATTGTTTATTTGCTTAGGGTAAGATTAGATTGGTATATGTTTGGCTTTGTGGGCTTGGGCTTTGTTGCTGGTGGGGCAATAGGTGCTTTTCTTCTAAAAAAACTCAATAATGTTGTTGTGAGATTTATTTTTGTTTTGGCGGTGCTTGCCGCTGGGCTTAAAATGGTGATTTGAAAATATGGACATATTTTTATTTATCTTATTTGGAATTTTAGGTGGAGTGCTTGGCGGAATGGGAATGGGCGGTGGAACGCTTTTAATCCCGCTATTGACTATTTTTCTATCCGTTGAGCAAAAAACAGCGCAAGGCATAAATTTAATTGCATTTTTGCCTATGGCGATAATTGCTTTAATCATTCATTTCAAAAACAAGATGGTCAGCACAAAAGAAATTTTATGGATAATAATTCCAGGCGTTATTGCTTCAGTTAGTTTTTCTTTTCTTGCCAGTTCGCTCGATAATCAAGTGTTAGGCTTCTTATTTGGCATATTTTTAATTTTAATTGCAGTCTATGAAGCGGTGGAACTTGCCTTTGATATCAAAGCGGAAGTGAAAAATAAAAGTAAAAAAGTCAAAAAAAACAAAAAAATTGATTAAAAATTGTTTTCATTTATAAAAAGGTGCTATAATATAAACATAAAAAATCTTGATAAGGAGGTTGGTTATGTTTTTAGAAACAAGTGAAAGTTTAGAAAAGATGCTTATGGAAGCTAGCGCAATTAGCCTAAGATTTGGCGGAGATATGGTCGAAACAGAGCACATTTTATATGGACTTTGCAAAGTAAATTGCGTTGCAAGCAAGATATTAAAAGAGTTTGGCGTTACAGATGCAAAACTGTTAAAGATTTTTAAAGAAAACTATGAAGAAGTAACATATTTTGATAGCGTAGCCCTAACTCCAAGAGTTAAAGAAATCTTTAAAAATGCTCAAAACATTGCCTATCAATTAGGACATAACTTTTTAGGCACAGAACATATGTTTTTGGCGCTTTTATCTGCTTCAGATTGTTTGGCTGTAAGGCTTTTAAACAGCTATTTTAAAGTTAATATCAATGATTTAAAAAACAAGGTTTCATCATTTTTACAAGGCGGAGCAAATGTTCAAGAAAATGGAGAGATTGAAAAAACAGACAATCAGCCAAAATCCAACTTGCCAGAAAAACTTTTGGAAATCGGCAGCGATATAACATTTAAAGCAAGGCAGGGCAAGATAGACCCTATAATTGGAAGAGAAAAAGAGATTGAAAGGGTTATTGAAATTTTGTGCCGCAAAACAAAAAACAACCCAGTTTTGATTGGTGAAGCGGGAGTTGGAAAAACTGCCGTTGTTGAAGGTTTAGCACTTGCAATTACTTCTGGGAATGTCCCTGATTTGCTTAAAAATAAGGAGATTTTTTCACTTGAAATTGGCAGTTTGATGGCAGGCACTAAATATCGTGGAGCGATGGAAGAAAAACTTAAAGACGCCATTGAAACGATTATAGAAAACAAAAACATCATCGTATTTATTGATGAAATTCATACGCTTGCACAAGCTGGCTCAGAGAAAGGTGAAACAAGCCCATCAGATATGTTAAAGCCATATCTTGCTAGGGGCGAACTTCAAACTATTGGAGCAACAACAACTGATGAATATCGCAAATTTATTGAAAAGGACAAGGCGCTAGAACGCCGTTTCCAACCAATTATTGTCAACCCACCAACAGTGGAACAAACGATTGAAATTTTGAAGGGCTTGCGAGATAGTTATGAAGCTTTTCATAAAGTTAAAATAACAGATGAAGCCATTGAAGCCGCAGCAAACTTATCAGATAGATATATTATGGATAGAAGTTTGCCAGACAAGGCAATAGATTTGATTGATGAAGCAGCAAGCAAGGCGAAGGTCAATTTCAATTTAAAGCCAAGCGCTGTTAGAGAAAAAGAAGAAAAGTTAAAACAATTATCAGCAAATCGTGATGAAGCAAGCTTGGAAAGAAACTATGAAAAAGCAGCAAAATTGCAATCCGAAATTGTTATTTTGGAAAATGAACTTGAAAAACTTAATTTAAGTTTAAACAGGAACACAAACAAAACAAATTCTATAGGCGCAAATGAAATTGCAGATGTTGTTGCAAGATGGACAGGAATTCCTGTTGCAAAAATAACTGAAACAGAAAAAGAAAAACTTATAAATCTTGAAAAAATCTTGCACAAGCGTGTTGTTGGACAAGACGAAGCCGTTGAAGCAGTTGCAAAAGCGATTAGGCGTTCTAGGGTTGGACTTGCAGATGCAAAAAGGCCTATTGGTTCCTTCCTATTCTTAGGGCAAACAGGTGTTGGAAAAACAGAATTATCAAAAGCCATAGCAGAAGCGATGTTTGATAATGAAAACAACATAATCAGGCTTGATATGTCGGAATATATGGAAGCACATTCAGTTGCAAAACTTATAGGTGCTCCTCCAGGATATGTTGGCTTTGATGATGGCGGACAGCTAACTGAACAAGTTAGAAGAAAGCCTTATTCCGTTGTGTTGTTTGATGAAATTGAAAAAGCGCACCCAGATGTTTTCAACGCATTGTTACAAATATTAGATGATGGAAGATTGACAGATTCTCAGGGCAGGACTGTAAGTTTTAGAAATACAATCATCATTTTAACAAGCAATGTTGGTGCAAGCGAAGTTGCAAATCGTTCTAAATTGGGCTTTGAAGAAGGCGAAGAAGTAAAAGATACAAAACAAATATATCTCAACGCTTTAAAACGCAAATTTAAGCCAGAATTTTTGAACAGAATTGATGTTATTTGTGTTTTTGAACCTTTATCACTTGCAGATTTAACAAAGATTGCAAAAATTATGGTTTCAAACATAAATACAAGGCTTAAAAAACAAAATTTACAACTCAAAATCACTGAAAGAGCATTGGAAAGCATTGTTGAAAAAGGTGCAAACACAGAATATGGTGCTAGACCTTTAAAACGATACATTCAACAAGAAGTTGAAGATAAAATTGCAGAAAAAATCTTGCTTGGACAATTAGATAAGACTGGAACTATCATAATTGACAGCGAAGATGGAAAATTAGATTTTGAAAATGAGAAATAAATAGTTTGATAGTAAAATTAATTGTGCTATAATAATGGCATGATTAATTTTATTTCAGGCGAAATTGTCGCAAAAAACGAAAATAGTTTAGTTTTGGACCATAACGGAATTGGGTTTGAAGTTTTTGTTTCAACCTCAACGCTAGCCAGTGCTGGTCAACTTGGCGAAATGGCAAGGATTTTCACATATATGAATGTGAAAGAAGATGAAATTTCTCTTTATGGCTTTTTAACGATGGAAGAGAAAAATATGTTCTTAAAAATCATAAATGTAAGTGGAATTGGTCCTAAAATGGCGCTTACAATTCTTTCTGGGCTGTCGCTTTCAGACCTTGCTGTTGCCATAAAAAATGAAGACATTAAACTTTTATCAACAATAAAAGGGCTTGGCAAAAAAACGGCAGAGCGTTTGGCACTTGAATTGAAAGATAAGATAGATTTGATAGGCTTTGCAACATCTGAAACAATGGCTGAAGATGTCAATGTTGATATGGTCGACGAGGCAATGGAAGCTTTAATTGCTCTTGGAATCAACAAAAATGAAGCATATAGGCTTGCAAAACTCAATGCTGTTGGAGCGCAAAGCACAGAAGATATAATTAGAAAAACATTTCAAAATTTAAATGTGTAGGTCAAAATGGAAAATAATAGATTTATAACATCAACGAAAAACATAACAGATATAGAAATTGAAAATAGGCTAAGACCTATTTCTATGAGCCAATATGTTGGACAAGAAAAGGTTAAAAGCAATTTGGAAGTGTATATTAAGGCGGCAAAAGAGCGTAAAGAAGCGTTGGACCACGTCCTTTTGTATGGCCCTCCTGGATTAGGAAAAACAACGCTTTCGCATATTATTGCAAACGAAATGGGTTCGCAAATCAAAATTACATCTGGTCCAGCAATAGACCACGCGGCAGATTTGGCGGCAATATTAACAAATTTGAATGAAAATGATGTGCTTTTTATCGATGAAATTCATAGATTAAATAAATCTGTTGAAGAAATTTTATATCCTGCTATGGAAGATTTTGCATTGGATTTTATAGTTGGAAAGGGTCCATCAGCGAGAAATATGCGTTTAAAAATTAAACCTTTCACTTTGATTGGCGCAACAACGCGTGCAGGAATGATAACGGGTCCACTTCGCGATAGATTTGGAGTTATTTGCCGTTTGGAATTGTATTCCGACAAGGAACTTGCTGTTATTATCAAACGCTCCGCTGGAATTTTAAATATTGAAATTGATGAAGATGCGACTTTGGAAATTGCTAGAAGGAGCAGGGGAACACCAAGAATTGCAAATAGATTTTTGAAGCGTGTTAGAGATTTTGCGCAGGTTGTTGGAGAAGGGAAAATCACGAAAGAAATTGCTGATAAAGCGTTGGAACTTATGGAAGTTGATAAACTAGGGCTAGATCAAGTTGATAGGCGTATTTTGTTGGCAATAATAGATAAGTTTGGCGGCGGTCCAGTTGGACTTGAAACGCTTGCAGCGTCAACAGGTGAAGAAGCGAACACCATCGAAGATGTTTATGAGCCATATTTGATTCAACTTGGCTATATTTCAAGAACGCCTCGTGGAAGGGTTGCTTTAGCGCCTGCCTATGAACATTTGGGCAGAGTTATGCCAGAATAATTTTTTAAAAGGAGCGGTCGCGTGGCTGTGCGACTTGGCTAAAAATGGACGAAGAAAAATATAAATTAAAATCAACATATTATTATGATTTGCCAGAAGAATTGATAGCACAAACACCTCTTGAAAAAAGAGATTTTTCTCGCTTGCTTGTTTTTGATAGAAAAACAGGAGAAATTAAACATAAGCATTTTTATGACATCACAGAATTTTTTAAAGCGGGAGATGTGCTTGTTTTAAACAATTCAAGGGTGCTTCCTGCAAGGCTCTTTGGAGAAAAGGTCGAAACAGGGGCAAAGATAGAAGTTTTATTGCAAAAAAGGATTGATTTAACAACTTGGGAAGTGATTGTAAAGCCACAAAAACGTTTAAAAGTTGGCTCTTTAATCAAGTTTTCAGATGAACTTTCAGGCGAAATATTAGAGCTTGGAAATTATGGAGTTGCTAAAATCAAGTTTGTTTTTGAAGGGCGATTTGAAGAGATTTTAGATAGAATTGGGCTGATGCCGCTCCCACCATATATCAAGGAAAAACTTGAAGATAAAGAAAGATATCAAACTGTTTATTCTAAGCAGTTAGGGTCAAGTGCTGCACCAACGGCAGGGCTTCATTTTACGCCTGAATTGCTACAAAAATTAAAGGATAAAGGCGTCATTATTGTTGAAGTTATGTTGCACGTTGGACTTGGAACTTTTAGGCCTGTTAAAGAAGACGATATAACAAAACACGAGATGCACAGCGAATATTATTCAGTTCCTAAGCAGGTCAGTGAAATAGTAACGCTTGCCAAAAAGGAAGGAAGAAGAGTCTTTGCTTGTGGCACAACTTCTATGAGGACTCTTGAAAGCGCAGCAATTAAAGTTGAAGAAGAGGGCAAGTCCTATTATGCTTTAGAAGCAAAAAGTGGCAACACAAACATTTTTATTTATCCACCTTATAAATTTAAGATTGTTGATTGTTTAATCACGAATTTTCACCTTCCAGAAAGCACGCTATTAATGCTTATATCTGCATTTTGCGGCTTGGACAATGTGAAACATATCTATGATGTAGCAATCAAAGAAAAATATAGATTTTTCTCTTTTGGAGATGCTTGTTTATTTTTGTAAAAACTATTGAAAAATTAAAGGGGGTATGATAAAATAGTTATATGGCAAACTTAGAAAAAAGATTTCAAGCATTTTTAAAGAAAAATGATAAATTTAAGAAGTGTCCAATAGAGAAAATTTCGCAAGCCGATGTCAAAAGTGCAGAAAATTTGGTCAGAATGATGTTCTTGGCAACTCCTGAAGATTATTTGCTATATTTTTCAAGCCTTGTTTTGTTAAGTGCAAATAATAAACAAATATCAGGCACAAAAAAGGACAAACATTATTCTTTTAAAGACTTGGTCACATCGGCTATTGATGCATCGATTGAAAATAATGAAAAGTTTATAACTTTTTGTTCTATAAAAGACAACGACGGCAGGCCTGTAACTTATGTTAAATTGATGGGATGCCAATTCAGTTTTCACGAAGTGTCAGAAAGCCCTGCGATGGTTTGGGCAAGGCAATCGGGAAAACCTCAATATGAACAACAAGAATGGGATTACACTCCGCTTCAAAGAGGAGCAAATAGGCTGTTTAATTACGCATTAAATCAAGACAATTTGACAAGACTTTATATGGACGGCACAGGAGCAAATCCTAGAGATTATATTGTCCAGAATAGGAGAATAGAAAAACAAAAAGCGAACGCAGCGTTATCTATCGCAAGTGTTCAAAATTTGGAAAGTAAAGAAATTACAAAAAGCGAAAACAATATTGAATTAGGAAATTAAAATGGCAGAATTTGAATTTGAAGTTTTACACGTTTGCAAGCAAAGTGGAGCGAGAATAGGTCGTTTTAAAACACCGCACGGTGTTATTGAAACGCCTGTTTTTATGCCTGTTGGCACGCAAGCAACAGTTAAAGGATTAAGGGTTGAAGATTTAAAAGATTTGAATGCTCAAATTATTTTGTCTAACACTTATCACTTGTTTTTGCGTCCAGGAAGCAAGGTTATAAAAAATGCCGGCGGCTTGCATAAATTTATGAATTGGGATAGACCAATTTTAACGGACAGCGGCGGCTTCCAAGTTTTTTCATTATCAGACTTAAGAAAAATTTCAGATGAAGGCGTTGAGTTTCGTTCGCATTTATCAGGAGAAAAGCACTTTATAACTCCTGAAAGATGTATGGAAATTCAAGAAGATTTAGGCGCAGACATTATTATGGCGTTTGACGAATGCACACACGGGCTTGCAAGTTATAAGGAAGCACAAATTGCTTGCGAAAGAACAACCAAATGGGTTGAAAGATGCTATAACGCTCACAAAACAACAAATCAAATGTTATTCCCAATCATTCAAGGAAATATGTATAAAGATTTGCGCAAGAAAAGTTTGGACGAAGTATCAAAATTTGCTAAATGCGGAATTGCTGTTGGCGGATTATCAGTAGGTGAGCCTAAAGAAACTATGTATGAAATTTTGGACTTTTTGCAACCACTATATCCAGAGAATATGCCAAGATATTTGATGGGAGTTGGCAGCCCTGATTGTTTGATTGAAGGCATAGCAAGGGGAATTGATATGATGGACTGCGTGCTTCCAACAAGAATAGCAAGAAATGGAACGGCGCTCACTTCAAAAGGCAAAATGACAATTAGAAATTCCGAATTTAAAGAGGATTTAAGGCCTATTGAAGAAGATTGTGATTGCTATGCTTGCAAACACTATTCAAGAAGTTATATTCGACATTTAATCAATGTCGATGAAATGCTTGGGGCAGAACTTTTGTCTATTCACAATTTGAGATTCTTAACAAGGTTGACAGAAAAGATAAAAGAAGCAATTTGGCAGGATAGATTGTTAGATTTCAAAGAAGAATTTTTAAAAGATTTTAAATGGTAAATATAAATCGTGAAAATTCTTCAAAAAAATCATATTAAATTGTTTGAAATTTGTTAAAACTTATGATATATTAACAAAGGAGATAAATATGGCATTAGCATTACTTGCAGCAACATTCACACAAATAGCTATTCCAGTTTTGGTCGTGTTTATTGTTGTTCTTTTGATTTTTGCTTTTGCAATTTAATTATAGGAGATTAAAATGAGATTTTTATTAGAAGAAAGCACAGCAAACGCAGCAAGTGCAACATCTTGGATTTTGCCAGCAATTTTGTTGGTTTTGATTGTTGGAATATTTATTTTGAACTATTTCCGTTCTAAAAAGAGCAAAGAAAATATGCAAAATTTGGTTAATAGCATAAAGGTTGGAGATAAAGTAAAAACATATAGCGGCTTTTATGGAAAGATAATTGAAATTACTGAAACAACAGATGGCAAAGTTGCAGTTTTAGAAACAGGCAATGATGGCAATCACGGATATATCAGCATTGATATGAATGCTATTTATGCTATTGATGAAAAGAAGCCAGTTGTTTTAGATGCTAATGGAAATATCATTGACCCAAATGCTGCTGAAGAGAAAAAGGAAGAAGCAGAAGCTGTTGAAGTGGTTGAAGAAGTAATTGACAAACCTGAAGAAGTTGTTGAAGAAAAAGTGGAAGCACCACAAGAAGTTCCAGCAGAAAAAGAAGTAAAAAATAAAACAAAAAAATCTTCATCAAAAAAATCAACAAAAAAAGAAAATTAAAAGAGCAAAATTAATGCTCTTTTATTTTTTTTGTGCAAATTAAACAAATTTTAAAAAAGGGTATTGACATAATATATAAAGTATGATATATATAATAGCGGAAGCAACCCCCAATTATTGTTTCCACTTTTGAGAGAGGCCTTAATTGTTTTCACCTCTCTCCTCCTTTTTTTTAATTTTTAAAGTGAGCATTTTTGCTCATTTTTTTGTTGCTAAAAATAATGATGCTATGATATAATAAAATCATGAGAATTAAAAGCGCAGAATTTTTAACAAGCGTTGCTAGCAAAGATAAATTTATCAACTCAAACCTATTTGAGTTTGCTTTTGTTGGAAGAAGTAATTGCGGAAAAAGTTCATTAATCAATGCACTTGTAAATCAAAAAAAACTCGCTAAAACATCGAGCACACCAGGGCTTACAAAACTTGTAAACTATTTTTTAATTAACTGTAATGCTAAAAAATTTAATCAAAATAAGCAGTTCGATTTTTCACAAGAAAATGAATATTTGCCTTGCTTGTTTGTGGACCTTCCAGGCTATGGATATTCAAAAGCGGGGAAAGCACATCACGAATTATGGTCAAATTTGATTGAAGATTATTTCAGATATTCGCAAAATTTGAAATGCGTTTTTGTGTTGATGGACATTAGGCACGAGCCTAGTATCTTGGACGAACAAATGTTGCTTTATCTTTATTCTAACAACATTCCTTTTAAAGTTATTGCAACAAAAGCAGATAAAATTTCTAAAAGTAAAATTAACGAAAATATAAATATAATTGCAAAAAAATTAAAGATAACTGCAAATAATATTATTGCAGTTTCTTCTGAAAATAAATTTAATTTAAATTTAATTTTAAATTTTTTAAATAATTTTTATAATTAAATAATTATTTTTGAATATTTTTTATAATATTTTAATGGAATATATTCCATTATTTTTATTTATTAAATAATATGCAGCATTTATTGCGCCAATAGCAAATGCTTTTCTGGAATAAACCTTATGAGTTAATGTTATTGTTTCATATTCGCTGCTAAAAATGATTTTGTGTGTTCCTGTTTCGCTTCCCAATCTAAACGAATGAACACAAACATCATCTTGCTTTCTTTTTCCAGATTGCTTATTTTCTAAATGCAAATTTGGACAACTTGTTAATATATTATCTAAAATTGATAGTGCAGTGCCGCTAGGACGGTCCAATTTTGCGTTGTGATGCGTTTCTGACACATCAACGGAAAAACCCTTGCAGACAAAATCTTTGCTATGTTCTTTGGCAAATTTGAGCATAAAATTAGCGCCATAAGACATATTTGGACTTAATAAAATTGCAATTTTTTTGGACGCTTTTTTTATTTCTTCAAGTTCTTTTTTTGTATGACCAGTTGAACAAATAACGACAGGCGTGTTTGAGTTTTGAGCGAAGTTTAAAAGTTCATTTGTAGCCTTATAATTTGAAAAGTCAATTATAACATCAACCTTTTCATCAATTTGAGATATGTCATTATATAGTTTAACGCCATTGTCGTTAGGGGATTTATCAAATCCAAACACAACATTCACATCATCAAATTTTTTTGCTTCTTCTAAAAGAGTTTGACCCATCTTTCCGTTAATTCCCCAAATAGCTACCTTCATATAAAAATCTCCAGTAATATTTATATGAAAAAACAAGCCCAAAAATGTGAGCTTGTTTTAAATTTCTATGAGTTTAACGACCTGCGAATTTTTTCATACGCGGCTTTAACATTATCCTTATATGAAGTTTCAGGTTGAATGCTATTGTTTGATGAACCTGACAAACTGTAATTATATACCGTTGCAGTTCCTATTAAAATAGGCTCATTTATAACTTGTTTTGCATAAGGGTTGTTTTTAGTATTGAAAGTTACATACAAGTTGTTTTCTGTTTTTATTCCAACCCCTTCAAAAGTAACATTAACTGCGAGGGACATTACTCCAATATGGAGATATTTTTCGCCATTGTAAGTTTTAAACATATATCCATAATTATTTAATATAGTTGTCAACTTTTCTTTAATTAATGTGCTAACGAAATTAGCCATTTCTTCGCTCATACTATCCATATTAATTTCATTGAGTAATGAAAGTGGTTGCCAGTCATAGAAATCTGCAAATCCTTCAAAAGTTACAAAAGATTTTAATTTTGATTCAGCTTCATTTGTTGTTGCGTTTGAAACTCCGCCTAACATATTATTGTCAAATATACAACTATCAAAGGAAACATAATTATTGTTGTGCTCTAATCCATTTGAACGAAGGAATACGCCAGCATTATATGAATTTGCAAATATGCATCCTTTGAAATTAACTGAAGAATTGGAAATTTCAAAGTTTTTTTGTCCGCTTTCAAATATGCAATATTCCATATTTATATTTGTTTGGTCAGTGCCTGTCATCACTGGAGCTTTAACACCATCAAGTTTAACGATGGATTCTCCAGCGCTAAAATTGTAGCTTCTGATGTGGACATTCCTAAATGTTGTATCCCCATTTATTTGTATATAAGAATCTGAATTGATTCCATTTCTATTATTTAGATTGATTAAATGACCGTTGCCATATAAAGTTTTTTCAGAACCAATTGTCATATGTCCTGCGCTTGCAAAATTAAGGTCAGATTGCAAAACGCCAACTTTTCTAAATATAGTTTTACAGTCTGATGACACTGGATTAGCTTCTGATGTGTAAGTATCTTTCCAATATTTAAATCCATCTTCGTCATAGATATTTAAACCTTCAACAAAATTGTATGTGTAAGAATCATAAACATATTTTGTTGGGTCATTACCTATTTGTTTTTGAGGATAGACGCTTATTGTTACTTTTCCAGGGGATAATACTGTTACTAAGCCAGTTGCTGAAATTGTTGCAATTTGTTCATTGCTTGATTTATAGATTAAAGTTGGCATTGTTGAAGCATTATGCAACAATGAGAAACCAATTTGGAATTGATTTGTGAATTTTTCTACTGTTTTACCTTCTTCATTTAGTTCATAATAAGAGTTGTGAGTTCCAAAGACGTGTTCTTCTGCAATACCCAATTTATCCTTTGACGCGTCTTCATCAAGGTTGATATCAGTTATGATTGCATAAATAGATATCTTCTTTTGAACAACAACATCTGGATAATTTGCTAAATAAGCGAGAACTGTGATTTCTCCTTCAAGTTTGTTTGGAATTAACAATCCAGTATCTGTAATTGTTGCAAATTCATTTCCAGAAATGATATTCCATTTAATTGGCTCATTTTCTAAATTTTCTGGAGAAACAATTACTGTTAATTGTAAAGTCTTGCCAATAAATACATAGTCAGGGCAGTTGTCAAATTCGATTGTTTTAATTCCGCGAGAATAAACTATTGTTATAATCGTGCTTAAATTTGAAAATTCGTTGTAAATTTTTAAAGTGATTTCGCCTTCTTCTAAAAAAGATATGATGCCTTGTTCATTGATTGTTGCTATTTGTGGATTTGTTAAAATTGTATATTTTAAAATTGGGTTAGTGGCATCGGCTGGGGAAATTTCCGCATTAATTGGGAATGTTTCCTTTGAAGTTTCAATCTTTGTTGGAACATCAATGCTTGTTGCTTTTTTAATAACAATAATTTCTAAAATTTCATTGCTTTCTTTGCCGGCAACTGTAATTTTGAACCTCGCTTTTCCGCCTTTTCTTGCGTAAATTGTGTTATCTATTGCTTCGCAAACCATATCTCCGATGCAGTTAGGCGAGTTCAACAATAAACTCAAATTAATTTCTTTATCCATTAAATCTGATGGAATTACATTGATTGGATTAAGTACTAGTGTTGAATCTGCATCAATATTTATAGTTCTTATGTTGCCAGATACTGTGCCAGTTATATTTTCAAGTTCAAATGAAATTGCAGTTTTTGTGTGCCTGATTGATAAAGATTTTGTTATTCCATTTATTACTACTGTTATTTTTACCAATCCTTCATTTTTAAAGGAAATTTTATTTCCAATTATTTCGGCGACATTTTCATCATCTATTGTTATTGAAGAATTTGAAATTGTTGCGTCAAAAGGTGAGGTGATTAGAGAAAATTCAATTTCTTCTCGACTTGTTACATAATAATTTTGATAAATATCCAATTCGCTATCAAGTTTAATGTCAACTGAATTAAGTTCTCTAATAACTTCAATTTCGCAAGTCTTTGCTATTTCTGAACCATCTGCAAGTGTTACATAAACTTTAACAACTGCAAGTCCGCCATATTCAGCAGTAATTGTGCCGTTGTTGAGTGTTATTACATCATAGCCAGTATAGCCATTATTCAAACGTGAATAAATGATTTCATATCTAAATGTTGGCCTTGTCGCGTCAGATGGATAGATAGAGTTAGCTGATAAAATTCTCATTTCTCCAACAACTAAACTCAATTTTGTAAAGTTAAGTGTAAAGTCTGAAATATCTCCAAAAGTGCTTGTAATTTCTATGGTTGCGAAAATTTCTGGATTTGCTTCGCTAGCGACTGTTATAACAACGCTTCCTTTTTTATAGAAAGTTACAACGCCGCTTGTAGAAACTTTTGCTATGTCTTCATCACTGCTGGAGTAAATTAAAGTTTTATTTGTTGGATTTGCAGGGGTTAAAATAGGGTTTAAAGTATAAACTTTTTCTGCTGTTATAATTTCGGATTGTGAGAATGTTATATCTTCAATGCTTGATGTAACGAAAATAGGGAAGACTTTAACAGTTCCATCTGAAAGTTTAATTTGTATGTTAGTTTTGCCGCTGTTTAATGCTTTTAAGAAATATTTTCCATCTTTGATTTCAATTTCTAATAATTCATTGTTGCCAGATTGCAAAATTTCTTTGACTTCAATAATTGATAAATCAAAATTGCTTGGAATATAAGCCAACAATTTAATTTCTTTGCTTGAATTTAAAGAAATATTGTTTTCAGTATCGTTTAAATTGATTTTTGAATATATAGATGTTTCATCTGTATATTGAATTGTAAATTTCTTAGAAAGTTGATAATCAGAAGTTGAAATTGTTAAATCAACAATGCCTGCCTTCTTAAATTCTAATGTTCTTGTTGACAAGTCAAAAGTTGCAATGCTTTCATCTGAAATTTTGAAAAGAACATTGTCAAGAGTGCTTGTTGAAGGTGTTAAATTTATGCCTAAAATTACAGAATTTATAGCAGTGAAATACTTGTTGTTATAAAATTCTAAATCTTCGCTAGTGATTGAAATATCTGTAATTTTTTCTGCTATTGTAATTTTTAAGTTCGCTAAAATTTTAAACAATTCTTTAGTTGCAGAGTTGATTAATTGAACTTCAATTTGTGTTTTGCCAACTTCTAATGCGGTGATGTTTAATTTAGCCCCATTTAATGTTATATCAACAAAATTTTCTCCACTTATAATTGAATAAGCAATTTCATAGCCTGCAATTAATTCGCTTGAATAATTATATTCAACCTTGTTTGAAGGAGCGAGATTTATTTCATCGCCTTCAGGAGCAACAATTTTGCCAAATGTTGTTGTAATGGAAATTTCTGCAGTTTTGACTGTTCCATCAAAGTCAGTCAAAGTTGCTTTAACTATAACTGTTTCCTTATCGTTTGAACTTTCATTGAAAATCAATTTATTGTCAGAAATATATGCGATAGAAGAATAAATTTCATCTAAACTGAATGTAACATCGGTTATCGTTGCATCAATAGGCAAAACATTGCATAACAAGTCTATTTGCGTGTTTGGTGTTTCACCAGCGTAAGTTACAAATTCAATGCTTTCAACTCTTCTTAAAACTTCTATAGATTTAGAATAAATTGAAGATGTTGAGCCTGCAAGGATGATTGAGAAGGTGAGTGTTCCAGCATTTACTGGGGTTATGGTTGCTAAAGTTGAATCTGAATTATATGCAATAGTAAGCATATTAAAATAGATTGATTGTTGATTGGATAATTCAACTGAAAAACTTTTGTTTGAAGCGTTAGCAGGAATAATATTTGTTAAAGAAATGTCAAAGGTTGAATTTCCAGCAATTATTCTTTCAGGCAAGCCTGAAATTTGCGCGCTTATTGCGTATCCGCCTGTATACCAAATTGTTACGTTTTTTGAAATTGATGAATTGCTTTTTAATGTGGCAGTTAAAGTGATTTTGCCTGCTTCATTGAAGTGGATTTTATTGCCAACAATTTTTGCTATAGTTTGATTTGAAATGGAATAAACAATTTCATTGTCTGTTGCATCAAGAGGCAAAGCGTATGCGCTAAATTCTATTTCGTTTTGTCCTGTAACATAACAATTTTCAAATTGCTCTTCGTTGATATCAAATTCAATATCTTCAGCTTCTTTATTTACCTTAATAACATAATCAGTTGAAATTTCGCTTGTTTCACTTGTTTTTACAAACAATCTTACTATTGCTGTTCCGCCTGAAATTGCAGTAAATCTTCCGCTTATTTCGTCTAGAGTAATTACTGTATCACCACTATTTATTGGATAGGATTCTATTATAGAAAATGAATATTGTTTTTTAGAAACACCAGTTGGATTTAAGATAAAGTTTAATGCGCCATTTTCTCCTGCATTGATGTTTATTTCACTTTCAACTTTGTCCACTGAGTATGGATAGCCATCTGTGTATGTAACATCAATAAAAGCAAAAATGGAATCATTATCTTTTAAATACACTTTAACTTTAACAGTTCCTACAGCGGTGAATGTTAATTCTCCGCTTTCAGATATTGTTGCGTTAGCTCCATCAACAATTTGATAAGCCAAATTATCAAAATTTGTTGCATCGCTAGGGGTGATAATTGGATTTAAAGTGATTTTATCATTTGCAGTGATTAATTTTGTTGAGTCAAAATCAATATTTGTTATATCTCTTTTAGAATTGATTAAAATGCTGTCAAAGACAAAGCTGTCTTCACCAGTTTGAATTTTAACAGTTATTGTTGCTGTTCCGCCGCCTATAATTTGAATTAAGCCTGTTTGATTTACAGTTGCAACATTTGTGTTGTTGCTTGAAAAATATATGTTTTTAATATGTGTATCGCTTGGGCTTAATGAATAGTTGATTTGCTTATTCTTAACGCCATCTGAAATATCAAAAGAAAGTTCGCTATCTTCCAATTCTAAAGAAACAGGGTAGCCGCCAGTGTAAGAAACCTTGATTGTATCTATGAAATTTCCATCAACAGTGGAAACGCTAACAACAACTGAACCTGTTTTAATGAAGTTTATTCTTCCATTCAAATCAACTGTGGCAGTTGAAGGGTCAGAAGAAGTGAAGATAACTTGCCTATTTGTTGCATTTAAAGGTTGGATTTCATAACTTAACAAAATTGATGAAGAACCTATTGTAATTTGTTCTTCTTCTGGAATGATGTTTACAGAAGCAACAGGAATTTTAACATTAATTGTGATGCTTGCTTCATAATTTCCATCGATGGAAGTTGCTGTAACTACTGCAGTTCCAACATTTTTGGCTGTTGCAACGCCACTAGCATTGATGCTCAATACATTTTCATTTGAAGAGCGCAAAATATAATTTTGATTTTCTGCCGCGCTTGGAATTACGTTTGCCCAAATCAAACTTGTTTCGCCAAGTTTTAATGTTGTTTTTTCAGCAAAAATTTCAATATCGTGAACGCGTGTATCTGTTATGTTAACACGGCAAGATGCTTTTTTAAGTCCATCGCCGCTTGTTGCGATAATATCAACAGCACCAAAAGCGTGAAAAATAACATTGCCTTCTTCATCAACTGTTGCGATAGTTTCGTCTGAAGAACTCCAAATAATAGTTTTATCTGAAGCACCTTCAGGTTGAATTTTGGCATTTAATTTTAATGGCTCATTGATGTTCGCTACAATATTTTCATAATCCAAAGTGATGTTGTCAACAGAAATTGAAACAACACCACCAACAATATCCACCGTAACATTTACGATGAATATTACCACCAAGGGGATTAAGACCATTAAGAATATCAATAATTTTTTCATTTTGTACTCCTATTATTATGCTTCAATATTGTGATATTTTTTCTCTAATTTGGCGAATAGTGTAATAAATTCAATAAGGGCATAAGGAACGGCAAAGCCAAATAGAATGTAATATATAAAATTGAGGTTAAAAATATAAGACACGATAATAGCTGCTACGCCAAGCAATAATGAAATAATCAAGCCAATGCCAACACTTGAAATAACATTCCTATTAGCGTTGGTCATCTCTTCGTTTCCAAGATATTTGAATTTTGGATTTTTCAAATCTCTTTCAATGCCAAAACAAGCATTGCCAAGCATAATAAGCGAAATTGCAAGCGTGTAAAGCAAAACTTGTGCAATGGATAGAGTTCCAAAGAAGAATAACGCTAAACAACTAATTAAAATTGATGGGACAGTAACAATCATATATAAGGACAATTTGACAGAAATTTGCCTTTTATAAGATACAGGAATAATTTTTGTGTGGAAGAATTTATCTCCCTCTCTTGTCAAACTTGAAGCGGAAAAGGAAACTGCCATAGACAAGAACATAATTAAAACCAAAATGCTAATGCCAGGGAGCAATCCAGCCCCCAATTTTTCAATTCCGATATTTCCGCAAATAGTGTTTGAGAAATAGACCATAAGTGGGGTTGTTAAGACGACTGCTAAATATTGAAATGAATAGTTAACAGAGCGGAATATGTTTATAAATTCTCTTTTAAATAGTGCGCTTGTTACGCTCATTTTTTTAATTTTAATATCCTTTCTAAGGAATGTGTTTTCGCTTTCAACATTGTTTAATAGCACCTTAACATAAATCTTTTTGGCAATTAAAACTAGCCCAAAAATGCAAACTGCACCCACTAACAATGTTACCAACAAACTTTTTAAGAAGTTGTTGCCAATCAAGATGTTTTTTAAAGCGACTTCAGGATAGAAATAATAAGTTATATTTTTTACGCTGGCAACTACATCTGGGGTCAGCACTGCGCCTGCTTCATTTTGACTTAACAGTTTCAAGATAATGTCTAATACTTGCATATATGTAACGAACCCGATTGCAACGATAGCCACATAAGTTATAAGCATCAAAATGAATTTGCTTTTTAAGAATGAAATTATATACATAGTTGGAAGCGCAAAAATTGTTGCTAAAATAAATGGCAAAATTGCAGTAAAAATGCACACAAAAGGAATCATACAGTAGAAAAGGGCAACATTTGCCAACATTCCATATCCAGTTGCTAAAATGCCATACATAATCAAAACTGGAAGCATTATCAATACAGAAAATATGCACATATAGATAAATGCAAACAGTGATTTTGCAACAAATATTTTTTCGCCGCTTACAGGCAATTTTAAAAGTGAAGCGGAATCTGAATTAAAAAATAATGTTTTAGTAAGAAGCCCAAGTCCAACAAATAATTGAATTAGTTGGACAATCAAAATGAAAAATATCAAAAATTCGTTGCCTAAATTTGAACGCAAACAAATATCAATGATATTTTTAAACATAAACATAACAAGAGCTGCAACTATGCCAACTCCAATTAAAATCGCTATAGCATCAAAAATTTTGACATAAAGCTTTTTACTTTTGTCAAATTTTGGGAATTTTAATGCAAACTCAAGTTTTATCAATGCTAATAGTTGCTTCAATTTATTTTACCTCTTCTTTTTTGGGAGTTTTTTTTCTTTTTTTAGGGGAAGTGCCTTCTTTTCTTGTTTCGTTATCTTCTTTTTTAGTTTCGGCACTCTCTTTGTCGGAAGGGACATTTTCTTCAGCTTCTGTTGCAGCATTTTCTGAGTTTTGTTTTGTCTTTTCTAATATTTCTTCAAGAACGTCTTTTTCTTCTTGTTTTTTCTTCTTAAACCAAGGGAAAGAGAATTTTTTCTTTTTCTTGCTTTTATTTGCTTCAGCAAGTTGGTCGTTGATGGATATTTCATCTTTAGTTAATTCCAAGAAGTATTCTTCAAGCGAAACTTTAGAATTTGCCATAAAATCTTCAACATCTATGATTTCAACAAGGTGACCTTTATTGATAATTGCAACTCTATCACAAAGTTTTTCAACCATATCAATATTGTGTGATGAGAAGAACACTGTGTTTCCAAGACGCTTGTGTTCTTTCATATAGCATTTAATATCATAAGCAGATTGAGGGTCCAACCCCATTAAAGGTTCGTCTAGCACCCAAAGTTTTGGATTGTGTATTAACGCTGCAATAATACAAATTTTTTGTTTCATTCCGTGCGAATAGGACCTGATTTGATTATCGATAGCGTGGCGCATATTGAATAACTTAACAAATTTTTCAAGATTTTTTTCAGTATCTTCCTTGCTAACTTTATATAGGCTAGCAATATAGTTGACATATTCTTTGCCAGTTAGATTTTCATAAACTGCGTGGTTATCAGGAACATAACCTATGTTGAGTTTACATTCAATAGGTTCTTTTTTGATATCGTGTCCACAAATTTCAATCGTTCCACTATCAAAAGGAATGATGCCTGTAATTGATTTGATAGTTGTTGATTTTCCAGCACCATTTTTGCCTAAAAAGCCGAAGATTTCTCCTTCTTTGACTTCAAAAGTTAAATCTTTAACAGAATATATCTCTGAATTTTTATATTTTTTGCATACATTGGTCAGTTTTAACATTGCCATAAAATTTTTCTCCCGTATTTTGCAAAGCATAAAAAAATAAATCACTAAGGAATTAAAATTTTTAGAACTTTTGCATCAAATTTATATGTATTTCAAGTAAAATTTATCTAGTAAATTATATAATAATATATAATTGCTCAAATGTCAATGACAAATTGTAGAAAATTTTTACAATTTTTTTAAATTCTTTTCAGTTATTAATTCACACGCTTAAACATATTTTACATTGTAGTTTTTTAGGATAATTTAAGCCAAAATATGAATTTTTATAATTTAAGCGTTGAAGAAGTTTTAAATAATTTAAAATCGCAAAAGCAGGGTCTTTCAAGCATTGAAGCATCAAATCGTCTTGCTATTTATGGCAAAAATACGATAGAACATACAAAAAAGCGAAATCTTGCTTCACTTTTTTTTAAGCAATTTACGGATATTATGATTTTAATTTTATTGGCGGCGGGAGTTATTTCTGTCATATTTGCCATTATAGAAAAATCTATGAATGAAGTTGTTGATGCTGCAATTATCTTCGCCATAGTGCTTATAAATGGGCTTTTAGGCTTTTTCCAAGAGTTGAAAGCGGACAAATCAATAAATAGTTTAAAGAAGATGATGGTGTCTGAAAGCAAGGTTATAAGAGATGGAACGCTTATCAAAGTGAAGTCTGAAGAATTGACCATAGGTGATGTCATTTTGCTTGAAGCGGGAGATATTGTTCCAGCCGATGTTAGAATGATAGAAACTATGCACTTTCGAACGCAAGAAGCATCTTTGACTGGTGAAAGCAATTCAGTGGAAAAGCATATCAATTCGCTGCCTAATGAAACGCATCTCGCAGATAGAAAAAATATGGCTTATTTTGGAACAAATGTCACTTATGGCCGCGGATATGGAGTTGTTGTTGGGGTCGGTTTTAACACTGAAATGGGAAAAATTGCAGATATGCTAAAAACAAGCGAAAAGCAAGAAACGCCAATTCAAAAGAATTTAAAAACACTTGGAATTGTTATAACTTGGGCAGTTTTATCTATATGTGCAGTTATTTTCCTTTTGGAAGTGTTCAAATCAAATATGGCAGTGCTTCCTGCATTTTTGACAAGTGTTGCAATAGCTGTGGCAGCAATTCCTGAAAGTTTGCCTGCCGTTGTTACAATAATAATGGCGCTAGGAGTTAATAAACTTGCAAAGAAAAAAGCGATTGTAAAAAAACTCGCTGCTGTTGAAACGCTTGGTTGTTGCGAAGTGATTTGTTCAGACAAGACGGGGACTTTAACTGAAAACAAAATGACAGTTACATCAATCTATGATATGGAAAATATATTGGAACTTAGAGATGAAAGCTTTGCAAGGCAACTAAACAATTATCTATTAAACAAAAATGCCAATTTTGATTATATGATTGACATAATGGCACTTTGCAACACTTGTTCTGTTAAAAATAATGCAATTTTAGGTGACCCAACTGAAGTTGCTCTCGTTGAATTTGCAAATAGATGCAATGTGAATAAAAAGCAATTAAACAAAGATTACGCCTTAATTGATGAAATTCCTTTTGATAGCACTAGGAAACTGATGACCACAATACATCTGCATAATAGCAAAAGAGTGGCATTAACAAAAGGTGGGCTTGACGAAGTGTTAGAATGTTGCTCTTATGTGCGAATAAAAGATAAAGTTGAGCCGCTTAATAACAAATTAAAAAGGCAAATTATTGAAGTTGGACAACGCTTTGCGTCTTCTGCGCTTAGAGTGCTTGCATACGCGTATAACGCCCAAGGCAAGGCTGAGCGCGATATGGTGTTTGTTGGAATTTCTGGAATGATTGACCCGCCAAGAAAAGAGGTGTATTCAGCAGTAGAGTCTTGCAAAAAGTCTGGAATGACGCCTATTATGATAACTGGCGATTACAAAAATACAGCGTTTGAAATAGCTAAGCGATTGGGCATTGCAAACGATGTTAGCCAAGTTTTAACTGGAGCAGAATTGGACAAGTTGTCAGATGCTGAATATCTTAAAATCATCGACAAAATCAAGGTGTACGCTCGCGTTACTCCTGAAAATAAAGTTAGGATTGTCAAGGCCTTTAAAAATATCAAAAAGATTGTTGCAATGACTGGTGATGGCGTAAATGATGCTCCTAGCATCAAGGCGGCGGATATTGGCATTGGAATGGGAATAAGCGGCACAGATATTTCAAAAGAAGCTGCTGACATAATAATTTCAGACGACAATTTTGCGACTATAATTGTAGCAGTTCAAGAAGGGCGGAAAATTTTCAAAAATATTGAAAAGACAATCAAATTTTTGCTTTCGGCAAATTGCGCTGAAACGCTTTCAATATTGCTTGCAACAATTTTTTATCCTCAATATGTATTTTTGATGCCTGTTCAAATATTATTTGTCAATTTGATTACAGACAGTTTGCCTGCAATCGCTCTTGGCTTAGAGCCTGCAGAAAAGGATATAATGACACAAAAGCCACGAGATGCGTCAAAAAGTATTTTACAAATAAATGACAATGCTTGGCAGGTTGTGGTTTTTGCAATCTTCCAGACAATGATAATTTTAACTGCTTATGCGCTAGGATTGAAATTATATGGTGTAGAAGTGGCGCAAGCGATGGCGTTTTACACTTTAAATATCGTTCAAATGTTCTATATTTTTGAAGCGCGAATTGATGGTTCAATTTTCAAAAATAAATTGTTTAATAATAAATGGATTTGGATTACAATGGCCTTTGCTTTTGGCTTGCTTGCACTCATTGCTTTTACGCCGCTTCATACAGTGTTACACCTTGCATCATTAGGTTTTTCGGGCCTAGCAATTTCTCTTGGTCTTTCTAGTTTAATGATTCCTCTTTGCGAAATTTACAAGTTGATAGCAAGATGGCCAAATAAAAGATAATTGGAGCATAAAAGCGCCTAAATAGGCTGTTTTAGGCTCTGAAAAGTCGAAAAATGTATAAAAAAGTTCAAATAATTGCCTAAATTGCTTTGAAAATCTTCATTTTGATGGTATTATATTGATGTTTGAAGGGAATAATCAAACGAAATTTAATAAAGGAGAAATGAGATATGAATAAAGGAGAATTAGTTAAAGCGATTGCTGCAGAAGCTGGCTTAACACAAAAAGAAGCAGGTCTTGCATTTGATGCTTTTGTTAGCACTGTAGGCAAAGAACTTAAAGCAGGTAACAAAGTATTAGTTCCTGGTTTCGGAACATTCGAAGCTAAGAAAAGAGCTGCTAGAACTGGAATCAATCCTGCAACAAAGCAAGAAATCAAAATTCCAGCTTGCACAGTTCCTGTATTTAAGTTTGGAAAAAGTTTTAAAGACCAATTCTAAGATATCTTTAAAATACAAAAAGCATCTCAATCGAGATGTTTTTTTATTTTTGCAAATTTGCTGTTTTTTTATCATTATTGATTGTTAAAAATCGCATAATGAAAAAACGCTAAATTACGCGTTTTTTCGACAGAATAGCGTTTTTTTATGCACTAAAAAATTGTTCTTTTGAGTTTACAATTAAGCGTATGGAAAAAGCAGAAAAAAACTTAAAAAAACGAGAAATTTTAACGGAAATTACTAAATATTTGGCAATATTTTTAGCATTTTATGTGTTCTCAAAAGCCAATATTGCTGGGGTTATTTATCCGTTTACTTTTGGACTTTTGTTCGCGTTGATGTGGTGCGACCATAAAGTGTATATTTTAGCGCCGTTATACATAGTTGCAAATTTTTTGGGAACTTTTGACCTGTTTTCGCTATATTCCGCTATCGCAACAGCAGGTGTTTTGGTAATCACTTATTTGATACATTTAAAGGCAAAAAAGAGATTTAACTATGTGTTTTTAGGCATTTATGCTTTGATTAGTCAAGTGGTCTATTTAACCCTTGAAATCGTGTTAAAACAAAACATTTTCGCTCCAATAATAAGCGTAATTTTGGGAATTATGTTTATGTTCGCGTGTGTGAGATTTTTCGAAGCAATTATAGTTCGTGGCTTTGCATATCGCTTGTCAGTTGATGAAATTATCTGCGCGGGAATAATCCTTGCTGGCTTTTCAAGTGGTGTTTGTGCGTTCACGTTTGGCGGCTTTGAAATGATTAAATTTTTTGCCGTTTTTGCCATTTTGGTTTCTTGCTATTGCTTCAATGTTTCAACTTCACTTTTTGTTGGTGGAATTATGGGGATTGGGGCGCTTCTTGCTCAATCAAATCCAATTTATGTTGCGGCATTTACAATTTGGGCAATGGTGGTCAGCTGCTTTAAATCTGTTCATAAAATTTTTGCTTCAATAGCAGTTCTTTTAATCGAAGCAGCGCTTGGCTGGTACTTTGGAATTTACGGCGCTTATTCGATTTTCTCATATCTTCCAGTTATAATTGCAAGTGTTATGTTTGTTTGTATTCCAAATAAAGTTTTAGACGAATTTAGGGGCTTTTTCTCAGCAAAAACAAGCGAAATCGCAACAAGAAATATAGTCAATCAAAATCGAGAAATGATGTCAAAAAGGCTTGGCGAACTTTCTGAAGTTTTTGCAGAAATGGACACTTCTTTTCGCTCAATGATTAAGGGTGGGCTCACCAAGGAACAATCCATTCAAATGCTAAAAAGCGAAGTCAAAGACAAAATTTGTATTGATTGCCCAGAGCGAAACAAGTGCCATCGAGCGTTATATGAAGAAACGGACAGAGTGATGTCTGAACTTATCTCAACGAGTTTTGAGCGTGGCAAAACGACTTTGATTGATGTTCCGCCATATTTAACATCGCGTTGCAATAGAATTAACCCAATGATTTCTTCTATAAATCAACTTGCGGCGCAATATAAGCAGTATGACGGCTTGATGAAGAATTTTGATGCAAGCAGAATTTTGATTGCTGAGCAGCTTGGCGGCGTTTCAAAAATTATGAAATCTCTTGCGGTGGAAGTTAACAAAAATATTTCCTTTGACACACTGAAAGAAAGCAAGATTTTAGATGAGTTGACATATCAAAATTTGGTGTGTTCTGATGTTGTAGTTTTTGAGCAAAATGAGAATTTAACAAATGTAACTTTAATGATAAAAAATGAGGACAGCAAAAAGCCTAAAGTGGGCGAAAGTATTTCCAAAGTTTGTGGCTGCAAAATGATGCTTGAATCGCTTGAACCATCGCCAAGGAGTGGGTGGAGCGTGGCAACTTATAAAACAGCGCCAAACTACGATATTATCTTTGGAACAGCGGCTACAAAGAAGGCCACAAGCGATATTTCAGGCGACTCTTATTCTCTAATTAAAATTGATAGTGATAAGTTTATGATGGCTCTTTGCGATGGAATGGGAAGTGGCAAAAAAGCGGAAAAAACAAGCAATTTGGCAATGGGAATTATCGAAAATTTTTATAAAGCAGGGTTTGATAATGACTTGATTTTATCATCGGCAAATAAGTTGTTATCGCTTGGCAATGATGAGATGTTTTCCGCACTTGACTTATGTGTTGTTGACCTAAGAAAGGGCGTTGCAGATGTTATAAAATTGGGCGCACCAATAGGCTTGTTAAAGAATAAAAAAGGCACTGAAATTTTGGATAGTGGGGCACTTCCACTTGGTGTTTTAAGCGAAACAACCCCATCAATCAAAAAACTTGTTTTAACTTCTTCTGATATGTTAATTTTAGCAACTGATGGAATAACTGACTCCTTTTATTCATCTGAAGATTATTCCAATTTTGTTAACAATTTGGACGAACAAAATCCACAAAAAATGGCGGAAGATATTTTAAAACAAGCATTAAAAAATAATGGCGGAAGTGCGTTAGATGATATGACAATAATTGTCGCAAAAATATTTAAAAATTAATTTAAAAATTAATTTAAAATAAATTAAAAAATTCACTAAAAATTATTTTTTGGTGATTTTTTATTTAATTTCTATAAAAAGTATAAAAAATATATAAATATTTAAAATAATATTATTATTTTATTTGGCTTATTTAACCTTTTTATGTTAAAATTACTCAGTAAAATTGTAATTTTGGAGTTTTTATGAAATATTTGGCGAAAAATAAAAATTTAATTCTAGCAATTATGCTTTCAATAATTTTAGCAGTGGCTGGGGTTTTAACTATTTTTTTAACAAATCAAAAAAATGAAGTTTACGCTGCTGACAATTATGGCGCATTAAATGAAAATGGTTATTATTCGCTTGATGGCGTTGCATTTTATGCTATCAAAGTCAAAAATGTTGAATATACAGAGGGAGAATATTATCCAACTTATGATTTATCGCTAGATAGTGAAGGAAAAATCCAATATGTAAAATATGGCGAAACTGTTCTATTGGAAGAAGGAGAAAGTTTGATGCTTTCTTTTGCAAGGCAAGTAGAAAGTTTGGCAAAAGGTGATGGAGATTCTTTATCTGCTAATGATGCTCAAGCACTTGAAGCAAAATTGATAGGTTCTGCAGGAAGTTTTGTTTCTGATTATGTGGACTTTTTAAATGTAAGCATCAAATCAAATGAAAGCACAGTTGTTTCAGATTTTGCAACTGGAGAAAAAATAGATGGTGAGATAACAAAAAAATTCTTTGGATACATCTTATCGCCTTATGCAGATGTTAAAGCAACTCCAAATGAAGAAGGGCTTGTTGAATTTAAGGCTTCTTATGAACACGGCTCAACAATGACTAATTTTGGCTTTTCATTTTATGTATTTAAAAAATCAACATATCAAAGAGTTGAAAGTTTAAAAGAGTTTAATAGACCTAACACCAATGTTGATGTTTCGGAAGGCAACGGCAATTATGTTGTAGATAGCGAAAACGCAAATCAATTTTATAGCGAAAGTTATTATTTCTATGCTAATCAAAAGTTAGCATCTCTTACATATAATCCAGAAAGATATGAAATCACTATTACAAAAACAGTTTTCTCAACATTAACAACTTACACTTTCTCATACGATAAAACAACTGGCAATGTCGTTTACACAAATACGCCAAGTCCTTCCACGGAAGATGTTTATGCTAGAGATATAACTTTTGAAAAATTGGAAAATGGCAATATCAAGTTAACCTTCAAAGATATCGGCGTTTATGATATCGCTTACAAGGCAGTTTATTTCAAACAAAATAACGAAAAGGTTGAGTTGACATCACTCAATCAAGCCTTTGCATTGAAGGATAGATTGACTATTTATGGCACTCAAGCAACTTATAACGACTTATACACTAAACAAACTGAACTTAGAAATCAATCAAACGATATTTCTGCGGACATAACTGGAAAGATAACGCCAGTTATCGGCTCATCCACTATTACAATGGATTTGAGCGGCTTAACTATTGCTTCAACAAATCAACCTCAAGTTAGATTTTTGACTAATTCTACTCTAAAAGAGTTTGCTGTTTATTACACAAAAGATTTAGTCGAAACTGGGGAAAATACATATAGTTTTGAACTAAAAGATAATTATTCAATTACATCAAATTTAACTGAATCTGGCTATTATTTAGTTAAAGTTACACACGCATATTCAAATTATAAAATTTGGGGTGGCTCAACAGCTATTCCTAGAGATAATGTTGAAATGACTCAATGGTTCTTGTTCCAAATTAAAGACCAAACACCAACTATAAACATTGTTGAATTGGCAGATAATGGAACAGCAACAGAAAACAAAGTTATGAGCGGATATTATGATAGTGCAAATGTTTATCAAGGCTCATACCATAAGAATGGTGTTTTCTTTGAAAAGTTGGTTGAAAATTCCGAATTTGACCTTCCAACGACTTTTGAACTTCAAAGAAAAGGCTTTGAAGAAAATGCACAGTGGGCAGTTGTAACCATAAATGAAACAACAATAAGTGAAAAAAATGGCTATGCTATAACTGAAGATGGCCATTATAGATTGATTGTTTATTTTGGCAATTCAAGCAACACGAAGAGATATTTTGATATTGATAATCAAGGCATTTCTGGCATTCAAGCAAATAAGGTGGTTGCGCAATCAGGAACAAAATATTTCTCATTGATTAATGGCTCGCAAATGAATGCGGTTGATGGCGTGATTTATACAACATCTAATCCATTCACACTATATTGGAACAACAAGGCAAGTGGGGCTAAGATTACAGCAAATTATGTCAGATATGCAATGGAAAACAGCACATATTCTGCAAATGCAAATGATTATAAGAAAAATACAGCAGTTGTTGCAGATAGTTTGATAAGATTGAATGCGGATAATCCAAAAACTGCATATTCTAAAGCACAAACTAAAGAACTTGTAACAGCAAATGAAGTTTTAAACTTGCCAGGTCTATATATTTTCAAATTGGAAGATGAAGCGGGCAATGTTGCATACTTCTCAATAATTTTTGATAATTCAATTCCTGTTGTTTTGCAAGGCACAAACAATGGCAGTGCAACAACTTATGAAATCATTAAATCTTTTAACAATATCGCAGCGGATACAAGGATTTTCTTTGGAACGCACAAACTTGTTAAACTAGAGGGCTATAATGGCTCAACAGAAGATGAATATTTATCTCAAATTGTTGGAAATAGCAGGCTTGTAAATAATGGCTCAGAAACCTTTGTTCAATTTTCAATTAAGCGAGTTAACGCTTATTATCAAAGTGGAAATGAACAGATTGATAAAACGCTAACAAACAAAGATGATGGCTATGATATTATTCAAATTGAAAAAGATGCTAGCGGCAATATTATAGAAAGAACATATTATTACACAATCGTTGATGAAAGCGGAATGCAAAAGATTTATGATGCTACAGTCAACACTGATAAAACTGGAATGAACATATTTGGCGACAATAATGAAAATTTAAAACCAGCCGCTCAAAAAACCAATCCAGCACAATTAGATAGCGATAACAAAGAAACATCGCCTTCTCAAAGAATAATCTATTACAATGCAATCAATTATGACACTTTATATTTAACTTGGGCAACATTGACGCCAGATATGGACGCTTATGTTGATTTAGACAATAACGGCTTAGTTTTAGAGTATTTTGAGTTTGTTTATAATTCTGAATTAAAAACTTATGAATATGCTACAAATCCAACTAGCACTATTGTTATTACATCAAGCGTTGCAGCAAAATATACAGATTCAGATGGCGAAGTTAAAATTCCATTAAATGTTGTCAATGGCAAAACTTTGGCTGGAAAATATGTTTTGACAAGAACATACACTTCAACAATTTCAGATGTAAATCTTTCTCAAGTTGTTGGAACAGACTTTGGTCAAAGAATTATGACATTCTTTGTTGATAGAAATGCAATTATTTCCGCTCCAACAGGTGCGGAAAACAGCCCACAAATTGGCGCTAATGCTTATATTAAATTCTTTGATGGAACTGGCGAAGAAATTAAATTTGAAAGTTTGTTTATGCAATCACAATCTTCAGATAAAGCGGTTGTTAGGGCAAACAAGTTGCCAGTTGGGCTTTATATTCCAATTTCAAAATATGGTTATTTAAACAATGGCGTTTTCAATGATAATATGCTTGTAACAGATTTGGACAATGAAAATATTTTTGCGCCATACAAACTTTATGTTTCAATTTATAGCCCTAAAAAAGCAAATGGCGATTATGTTGAATATGTTTATTCTTATGTAAAAGATGGATATTATAAACTTGCTGGCTATTATCTCAAAAATGAAAACACAGATAAAGATAACACGCAAAATAATTATGTCTTTAACGCATACAATGTAACGGATTCAAACGCTTCTGCTTGGCTAACTCAAAACGAACTCAATAAAAAGTTGGAGTGGCAAGAAGGCATCTATTCAATTAAGATTAATTGTATTTTAAACACTTCTTCATCTTCAATAGGAACTAATCCATATTTGCAAAATTATTACTTTAATTTTGAAATAGCAGGGGATAAGCCTGATTTTGATATGACAGCACAATATCCATCTTTTGAAAATATGGAAGATAAGGAATTGTTGTCTGATGGAACATATTATTATTCTAATGCTGAACAAATTAAGATTACTTGGCAAGATTTAGTAAGTGAATATATGGTCAAAATTGACAAAACTAATATCATTTATAAATTCTCAAACGGCAGTGCAACTATTTTAAATGTTTCAGACATAACAACAAACGACGACATCAATTCGTTTGTATTAAAGGTTCCAGATGGGGCAAATAATCTAACAATAACTATGAGTTTTGAAGTTTATGGAACAGACTCAACTTTGGCAGCATTGTTCCCAAATGGAAATTATACAATTACAAGGACAATAATTTTTGATAAAACAGCGCCTTCAACAACGATAGACGCTTTGATAAACAATGATAAGATTGTTGGAAATAATGTTAACAAGAATTTGCTAAGAGAAATTTCTGAAAGATATAACATTTCTTCAATAGAAGGAATTTATAGATATTTCACTTTTGCAACAACAAAAGATGTATTAGTAAATAGTTTGTTTGCTGGAAATGTTAAGGCAGACACAAATAGGGTGTTTATTAGACAATTTGACAATAAATACTCTACTAATAGTTTAGAAATTGGCTGTCCATTAAATAAAAATTCAGTTGCAAGCAATATCTTCAACGAACAATTTGCAGTTATTAACGGTTGGCAAAAATTTGAAAGTGCAGAGAGCATTCAAAATTCTAGCATTTTAAATACTGCTGGCTATTATGAGATTGTTGAACTTGATTTAGCAGGCAATATGACAATCTATTCAGTTTATATCGTAGAAAACGAAAGTTCAATCAATTTAGAATATGTAATACGCGAACAAACTGGCGTAGACAAAGTTGAGAATAAAGTTTTAACATCAAATAGCTTTACACTCACAAGTCGTGAACTATTTGCAGTTAAAAAAGTATCCTTTGAAAACAGCAATTATTCTTATATTAAATTGACTATAAATGGCAACAACTATTTGATAACTCCATTCAACGCTAATGGAAAGGCTTATACATTAACTGGCGAAGAAATTTTGCTTGAAGATGTAAAATTGACAAGCAGGAACACTGTTTATAAAGTGGAAATATACAATGCGGTGTCAAATATCAATTATGTTGGCGATATAAGCGTTGAAGAAATAGGCAAAAACTTGGATTGGAAGGAAGAAATCAATTCTTCAATGGCTCCTGATGCCGTTTCATTAGGCTTTATTGTAAGGGGTGGCGACAACGCAAGCATTAAAATCGATGAAAGCACAATCAAAATCTTAGCCCTTAATAAAAATCCACAAACAGGTGAATCGGTTTTAACGACTTACACTATAGATGGAGCAAATGCTTTGAAAAAGGTTAGTGTTTCAACACAATCTTATTATTACATCACTCCAAACGGATTAAATTGGGACAACTTTGTATTCCTAATTGTGTTTAAAGATAATTATGGCGTTCAATATTCAAAATTGATGATGTATAATGAACCAAATATTGATAGATATTCTTCAGCTGTTGACAGCGAAAGCGATATAACATCAGCGATACAATCTCAAAACAATATATTAGTTTCAACAGATATTTTCTTCAACATTTCAAATTCTTATGAAATAACTGTTGAAAGAAAGATCAATAACGATGTTCAATTCGTCAAAGTAAATTTGGCAGACGAGAATTGTGTGTTCAACAGAACTGGCTTCACACAATATAAATTGCAAGCCGTTAAAACAAGCGGAAATGGATACAATGGTGGCGTTGTAGTTTATAGGGTTACAGCAAAAGCAAATCTTGAAGATTTCAAAAATGCTGGCGCAGATGTTAACGATTTAGATGTTGGCGTTAGTGAAGTTGTTTACACAATCACAATTTACAATCAATTCCCAGTTATAACTCTCAGAAATTCTAACGGAGAAGATATCTCTCAAGAATTGTTTAACAAAACTATAACTCATTCTGATGATGTTTATATTTCATATTTAACAGGAAATGAAATTTCAGAAAGTTATGGATACACATCAAAAGTTTATTTAAGACTTCGTGGTTCAAGTGAAGGCTATGTTGAAATTCTAAGTTCATACACTGTTTCAACACCTGGAATTTATGACATCAAAATTCAAAACTACAACGAAAATGGGGCACTTGCTGCTACCTATGAGAGAGATTTCGTTATAGCAAGTTATGATGTAACTTTCTATTCAGTTGTAAAATATGATGCAAGCGATGTTTCAAATCCTTATAAGGTTATCGCTCCAACGGGAAATCTATATTATAACGGAACTGAAATAATCAATTATCATTATATTGTTAATTCAGATTCCTATGAAATATCAGTAAATAATGGAGTCGTTGCAACGCTTCTTGAAACAAAAACAGAAGGTTCATATTCAACTTACATCTATTTGATTGAATCTAACATTGCTGGGGCAGGCTCAAGCGTTAAATTCTCAAGAAAAATTGCTATAACTGTCATTCCATTAACGCAAAATATTTTAGGAAATTCATTTGCATATTTTGTTGGAACAGACCCAGAAGCAGTTGAAATTCAATCCATAACAACATTTAATAAAGATATTTATCTATTCAAAAATAATATTGAAACAAGCATAACTTTGCAATGGAATAGTTATTATGGCATCAAAGAAAATATCATCTATTATCAAATTTCAAGAGATGGTGGAAATACTTGGAGCGATAAAATCGCTAGCGAAGGGGAAAATGGCACTGCAAGGCTTAATTTAGACAAGTCTGGCAACTATGTGATTATGTTTACAGATTTGGCTGGCAACTCGCAAATTATATCTTCTCAAACGGGTTCTAGAGATAGATATAGAATCAACTTTATTAAGTCAGTTATTTTCAACGTAAATGGCGAATTGCCAATAGATAACGCAGTTTATAATGGCAGCGTTGTGATTAATGTTCCAACGGCAACATTGACATATTATCAACAAAATCCAACGATTGTTGTAACTTACAACGGCGAAAATGTCACTGCAAGCAAAAATAGCGATGGCAATTATGTGTTCACAAAACCTGGCAATTATGTTGTATATTTCAATGCGCTTAAAAACAATAACGAGCTTGGCATTGAAAAGGTGGCGTTTACAATTATCAATGAAAACGATTCTCGTTGGGCATTCAACTATTTGAATTATAACAACTATAAAATTGATTATATCAAATATAACGATGCGCTCCTTGACGTGTCTCAAATTGTAAATGGCAACGAAATTTTGATGTCCGTAATTATGGGCAATAGTTCATTTGATAACGGAATTTATACAATCAAAATGACAACTAACGATGTTCCAAGTCAATCTTTTGAATTTAAATTCTGGCTTAACAATTTAAAACCAGACATTGAAGTGTCTGAGGAAGAGGGCACAACCACAACTGGAAATATCGTTGTCCGCTTGAACACAAATAACCTTTATGAAATGATTGGCGATTGCAAACTCGTTATCAATAATAATGAGGTTTTAATCCTAAATAAAGAATATTTCGAAAGCGAAAACTATCAAACAAATGTCCAAGTTACGCTTACAGAAACAAGCCCATATTTTATTCAAATTTATACTGATAGCGGCAAATTGATTTATTCTTATAAGGTTGAAATCGTCGACCCACTTAACACAATTACAATTATCTTGATTGTCGTTGCGTGCGTGGTCGTGGCAGTCGGCGTGTTGTTGTTCCTCTTGTTAAGAAAGAAAATGAAAGTAAGATAAAAAATCACCCAATTTGGGTGATTTTTTTATTAAAAAAACTCTCATAATAGAGAGTTTTTGTTTTATAACTTCAAATCGCGTGTTGAGTCTTTTTCCGTTACAAACTTTATAAAGTCTGTTTCGGACATCTCAAATGTTTCTCCGTTTCTGTTCCTTATTGTCAAAGTGTCGCCTTCAAGTTCTTTATCTCCAATAACAACCATATATGGAACTTTTTCAAGTTGTGCAGCACGAATCTTATAGCCAACTTTTTCACTGCGTGAGTCTAAGTCTGTTCTGATATTTTGCATTCTCAATGCACTTTCAAGTTCTTTTGCTCTGTCTAAGTGTCTGTCTGCAACTGGAAGTATTGTTACTTGTGTAGGTGAGAGCCAAACTGGGAAGTTTCCGCCCGTCTTTTCTATCAAGTAAGCAAGAGTCCTTTCATAACATCCTAGGCTGGAACGGTGAATAATAACTGGAATTTTCTTGTTGCCGTCTTTATCTGTGTATTCCATTCCAAACTTCTCAGCAAGCATTTGGTCAATTTGTATCGTTATAAGAGTGTCTTCCTTGCCATAAACATTTCTGATTTGAATGTCTAGCTTTGGACCATAGAATGCTGCTTCGCCAACTCCAACAACATAAGGAATTTCAAGGTGTTTGAGGATTTTCTCCATCGTGCCTTGCGCCTCGTCCCATTGTTCTTTTGTGCCAATGTATTTTTCACGATTGTTAGGGTCCCATTGCGAGAAACGATAGGAAGCATCGTCATATAAATCTAAAGTCTTTAACATATAAATTGCAAGTTCCAAACAACTCTTAAATTCTTCTTCAAGCTGCTCAGGAGTGCACATTAAATGGCCTTCAGACAATGTGAATTGACGAACCCTAATAAGACCGTGCATCTCGCCGCTGTCTTCATTGCGGAACAATTTTGATGTTTCATTGTAACGAAGTGGAAGGTCACGATAACTCCTTGGCCTGTTCAAAAATGCTTGATATTGGAATGGGCAGGTCATAGGACGAAGTGCATATACTTCCTTGTCTTTTTCAGGATTGCCCAAAACAAACATTCCATCTTGATAATGGTCCCAGTGGCCAGATATCTTGTATAAATCACTCTTTGCCATAAATGGAGTCATTGTGAGTTGCCAACCGCGCTTATATTCTTCATCTTCAACAAATCTTTGAAGAATTTGCAAAATTTTTGCACCTTTTGGAAGTATAATTGGCAAACCTTGTCCAATATAATCAACAGTTGTGAAAAGCTCAAGGTCGCGGCCTAGTTTGTTGTGGTCGCGTTGCTTTCTAAGTTCCAAAAGATTTTTATATTCTTCCAATGCCTCTTTTGACCTAAAAGATATGCCATAAACGCGTTTTAACATCTTGTTTTTGCTGTCGCCGTGCCAATATGCTCCTGTGATGGATTTGACCATATACGCCTTAATTTTAGACAAATCATAAAGGTGAGGGCCAGCGCATAAATCAACAAAATTGCCAATTTGATATGTCGAAATAACAGCGTTAGGCTCCAAATTTTCAATAAGTTCAATTTTATATGGCTCACTAGCAAAAAGTTTTAACGCTTCTTCACGCGTAATCTCCTTGCGATAAACCTTGTAGTTCTCTTTGATGATTTTTTTCATTTCCGCTTCAATAAGACTTGCGTCTAACTCTGCTTCAGTATCAAAATCATAATAAAAACCTTCGTCAGTGGCTGGGCCAATGGCAAGTTTAACATCTTTGTATAAATTTTTAACCGCATAAGCAAGAACATGGCTGGTTGTGTGCCATAAAACTTTTTTGCCTTCTTCATCTGCAAAGGTGAGTGGAACAATGTTCATTCCATCAACAAGCGGAGCGCCTAAATCAGTGGTTTTTCCGTTGACGTTGGCAGCCAAACATTCTGCAAAATCTGCAGGCTCATTTTCCTTGATGTATTCCCTAATTGATTGCGCGTCCGTTTCAACGCTTTTTCCATTGTAAACTATTTTCATAAGCATCTCCTGTAAATACTTGATTATTTTAAAACTATTATAATTTGTTGTCAATCTTTTTCATAGAAAAAATGAAAAAAAATAGGTGTTGACAACGTTGCTTGTGTGTGTTAAAATAATAGCGAAAATTGAATTATAGGAGAATTTTATGGCAAGTAAAGGAAAAAAAGTAGGCATAATTATTGGCGCAGTTTTTGGTCTTGCAGCAATTATTGGCGGTTCAGTGGCTGCTGTTAAAATTATTCAAAACAAAAATGCTCAAAATCAAAATGGCGGCACAATAATAGAATATCCAGACCCAGAGCCAACCCCAACTCCAACACCAGACCCAGACCCAACACCAGACCCAGACCCAATTCCAGACCCAGGCCCAGTTGAAATAACAGAGGCAGAATACAAAGCAATGTTTGAAGAAGAATTGCCAGGCGTTTTAGAAACAGAATATAATAAAAATTACACAAATGAAAAATCAAAAATTTCAAATGTTTCAGTTAAAGCAATAAATTATGCAACTGGCGATATTTATTTTGAATGTAATAGAAACAACAGAACAATTTTTGTAAATGCTTCTAACGAAGATTTAAAAAATGTAGCAACTTTTGAGAATGCTTATAATAATGCTATTAAAAGTGACAACTTAAAATATGATTATAAATCAATTGAAACAACCCAAGAGAAAGATTTAGCAAACGAAATTGCAAGTTTTGCACTTGAACAACAAGAAGTTTTAGATTACATAACAGAAAATGGCATTGACATTTCAAATTACACTGTTTTAAATGCAACGGAATTTGAAGCTAAAAGTGGTGGCTACAGACAAACCGACATTACAATTTGTTCAGGAAATAAAGTATTAACAGTTAGTTTGTCAGGAAGAGCAGGAACTTGTTCTACACAAGAAGAATATTTGCAAAAATTCAAAAATGGTTATTTAGAAAAAATAGTAAATTCTTGCCAAGATTTTGCAGAACTTGAAGTTGCAAGTGCTGAAACAAGTGCAGAAACTTGGATTTGCACCTTGTCAAGTGAACTTGGAAACTATTTGCAAGGCAGAAGCGTAACAACAAATTCAGGCGAATTTCAATTTGAATAATTAAAAGGGTTGATAAATTCAACTCTTTTTTATTAAATTACATAAAAGATTGCTATTTTTTTGAATATATGATAAACTATGAATATGAAGAAAAGAGTATTTTCATTTTTGCTTGCAATAGTTATGGCTTTTATGCCAATGCTTTTTGCTGGATGTGAATCTGAAGAAAGTTTGGGCGGGGGAGATTTTGGCGGAAGTGCTGGCGGAAGTGGCGGCAGTTCAACTCCCGGGCAATCTTCTTTTTACAAGCAATTTATTGATGGCTTTAAGGTTGTTTATTCCAAAAGCCAAATAGGGCAAAGTAATGATATTCAAATAATTCAAAATGGTTTCTTTCTTGATATTTTAACGAATCTTGATAATTATTATGGCTCAGGTGGTGATGGAAATCCTGCAACATTTTTTCCAGACAGCATTAGGCAAACAATTTATCAAGAACCAAATGGTGATGCTGCACTTGCAAATGGAACAACAATAAAAAATGATAAATGGTTTTGGACATTAAATCCGAATGATGCAGATGTTAGCGTAAGCGATGTTAGCAACCTTACTAAAAAAAATAACTCATCACAGAAGAAATACTCAGATTTTATAAACGATTTTGTAAAAGACTTTTATCAATCAGATTACCCACAACTTTCGAATTACTATTCAACTCCATTGCAAATTGTGCTTTATGAAACACTTTTAGGCTACTCACAAAACGGCACCGACAACCGCACAATGTTTGAGGTGGAGTATGTTAAAAATTACAAAGAATTTGTTTCAGAACTTAATGTTACCTTGACAGATACAAGTTATTATAAATTTGCAATAAAAATTTCGAGCAGTTTAAACTCAGAATTAGTCGGCAAATATGTGTATTTTATAGAAACTGGAAAACACCTTGAATATGATGATAAAGACGGGAAAACGGTAATTGTTATTGACGAAAGCGGAAGAACTTTGCCTTGCGATCAGGCAATTAATGACTATTTGGAATCTCTTAAAAATGCATATAAATCAACTGCAACATATTCAGGCTTGACAAAAACTGATGCGGACTCGCTTATAACATACATTTTAAACAATGTGATTGGCGATGAAGTTGTGAAGAACGATTATGAACAGTTTGGACCAAATTCGAGTTATTATAACAACGATACCGAAAATGTAAACTATGTTGAAAATGGCAAAAATTTTTACAACTATCGTTATTATGTGGGCAGAGTTGCGGAGATGGTGTATGACTTTGTGTATGACGGCTCTGACGAGTTTGTTTACACATACAATCAAAACGGCATAAATATTACTTACGACTTTGTAGCATCATATACAGCTGAGAATGGGCATCATCCAAAAGAAGATGTAGGTAAATTAGATGCTGAAGGCAAAGAATTGGGATTTCAATTTAGACCAAAAACGGCGTCATTCTTGCGTGATTATGATACAGATATGTTCTTCTCAAATTCTGACGCGTTTGATATGTTTGGCGACAGTAATTCAGAGGCGCACAGTTTTGACAACAGTCCGATGTCGGAATATCAAAGTGTTGTTATTATGCCAACAAAGGAAATGACCTTGAGTGGAATTTGGATGCAGATTTTTTCACCAAATCCAGATTTGGCGATAAAAGTGTATATCAGATATTATGCTTATGACCCAACGACGGGCACTGGCAAGTTGTTCACTTGGGAGCAAGACGAGATAGATTTTTATCAATCTGAGCCTTATGATATGGCTTATGCAAATAAAGATTGCAAATATCACAAGTATGTTGAGGGCAAGGGGTATTTGTATAAGACGACTGAAAAGGACAATAACGGCAACAAAATAGAAGGGTATTACACGGATTTTGAAGTGGGTTGCAGCGTGGAAGATGTTCCAGAGCAGTTTGTTGAACTTTATGACCGCAACGACCCAAACGCATTGCAATTAGATGCAATCAAGTTGGACAAATTTAACAATTCGTCAAGCGACCCAAAGTTGAAGGCAGAAGGTTCGCCTGTAAACGGCATAGTTGAATCTCAACTTAATTCTGCTTACGCATACAAGGTTATTCCATCAAAAAATGGCTTTGGTGGTGTAACGGTTCTTGATGAAAGGAAGGTTAATTTCTCGTTTTATGAGATGGTTTTTGACATAGAGAAAGACATATCATTTGCAAGTCAAAATTATGATTACAAGCTTAGCGTAGTAACGCCTGTATAAAAAAATCACAACGTTTTGTTGTGATTTTTCTTACATATGTTTGCGTGCTCTTTTTCTTGCTGCTTCTTGTTTTTTCTTTTTCTTAACAGAAGGTTTAAGATATGCTTCTTTTTTTCTAAGGTCGCCGATAATGCCGTCTCTTTGACATTTTCTTTTAAAGCGTTTTAAAGCGCTTTCCAAGCTTTCGTTTTCACCAACTTTAACCATTGACATTGCAAAATCACCGCCTTTTAAGGTATAAATTCTTTGATATCATAATCAAGTTTTGACTTTTTGTCAAGGGTTTTGATAAATATTTTAAAAAAAAGTATTTACTTTTATACTAAATATATGTTATAATCCTAGCGAAAGGAGATATATATGTGGGCTGAATTATCTCAATTATTCACAAGTATGCAATGGTATGTGATTTTAATTCTTTGCATTGGCATTTTGTTTGTGTTTATCGAGTTTTTTGTGCCTGGTTTTGGCTTCTTTGGTATATCGGGTTTAACTTGCATTGTCGCTGGAATTGTAACTCACGCCGTGTTGACAAAATCCATCATTCAAGTTGTTGCTTTGGTGTTGATTTTCTCGCTTGTGCTTATAATCGTGTTTTTGCTGTTCATTCGCTCTGCAAGGTTTGGGCTTTTGGGCAAAACGCCGTTTATAGAAAAGAAAACAGCTGTTCCAACTGATTATGCCCAAAAAAGTGAGTTTGCCAACCTGGTTGGAGAAATCGGTGTGGCGGTAACTCCGCTTAGGCCTTCTGGAAAGTTTATGATAGACGAAAAGGTTTATGAAGGCATTTGCGAAACAGCCGAGATGATTGAAACTGGGGAATATGTTAAAGTCGTCAAGGTTGAAGGGATAAAAATTATTGTAGAAAAAACGGAGGTTTAGTATGAATTTAACACAACTTGGATTATCTGGTGGATTGATTGCATTATTCGTTGTTTTAGGCGTAATTGTTGTTGCTTTTATCGTATTAATGTGTCTTGTTCCACTT